>Ga0182024_10027217_pt1 | contig 10012 bp, 7 predicted proteins | sample P32metaG_FD_120480 | JGI IMG/M metagenome (GOLD analysis project Ga0182024, IMG submission 120480) | Permafrost microbial communities from Stordalen Mire, Sweden - P3-2 metaG (Illumina Assembly) | ecosystem: Environmental > Terrestrial > Soil > Wetlands > Permafrost | place: Sweden: Stordalen...
CGGAATGCGGTTGCAGGTGATCGCTGAGCACCAAGCCGGACGCGATAAAAAAGCTGGTTCCTGCCGTGCGGTCCAGAATCAACAAAATGCACGCGGGCAACAACACCGCGAAAGCCAGCAGGCTGATCACCGCCGTCACAAACCAGGCCCAAGTGCTATAGGGCATTCTGCTCAGTGACATCCCTTTAGTGCGCAAATCCAAAGTTGTAGCGATGAAGTTAAGCGCACCCAGAAGAGATCCGACGCAGAAAATAGCGATGGAGATCGCCCACAAATTCTGCCCCATGGCTAGGCCGGGGCCCGCATCCTTGCCAACCGCACTCAGCGGCGCGTAGGCAGTCCAACCGGAAATCGGGGGTCCGTCGCTGACAAAAAATGCGGCGACCATTACGAGGAAGGCTGTAAATGTCGTCCAAAACGACATCATGTTGAACCGCGGGAACGCCATATCTTCCGCGCCGATTTGAATGGGCAGGAAATAGTTTCCAAACGCGGCAAACGGCGCGTTCGTCAGCACGAAGAAAACCATGATGGTGCCGTGCATGGTCATCAACGAAAGGTAATATTCAGGCGTCATCACGCCGGCGGGCGCACCGACCGCCGAAAGCTTGTCCAGCCCAGGGATTGGCCAGGTTGGCCAAGCCAAATGTATGCGCATGAGCCAGGAGAGGATCATCCCGACAAACACCGCCACCAGCGCCAGTCCGTAATACTGTTTCCCAATCACTTTGTGATCGAGGCTAAAAACGTGCTTGCGTATAAAGCTTGTCGGTGGCGCATGCTGATGAACTGCGTGAGGTGATGTCTCTTGCATGTTTTTTGCCTCGAAGTGAACCAAGCTCAACAACGTTACAGTCGCAGGTTAGTGTCGGCTATTGTCCTGCTTGAGTTTTCAACCACTGCTGGAAATCATCTTGCGACACAACCTCTAGATAAGCCTTCATGTTGTAATGGCCCAGGCCGCAAAGCTGGGTGCACACAATTTCAAACTTTCCTGTTTGAGTAGCCGTGAAATGCAAAGGAATTTCGAGACCGGGCACAAAGTCCTGCTGGACTCGAAGTTCGCGTACGTAGAAAGAATGGCCCACGTCTTTTGAATGCAGGCTGAGCCAAATGGGCGTATTCACCGGAATAGTCAAAGAACCCACCACGATGTCGTCGCGAGCCGCGATGTCGTTGGCAGGATCTAGTCCAAAATAATTTCCGCTTCCATCATCAATCTTGTCCGGATGGAGCGCGCCAAACTGTCCATCGGGGCCGGCATACCGAAAATAAAAAGCAAATTGCTCGGCTTGTACATCGATCTTCAGCGAATTTTCCGCGGGAGGAGCAATATAAATTGCGCCCCAGGCTTTCGATCCCACAAAAGTGAGAGTCAAAATTTCAAGGCCCACCAAAATAATCGCACCTGCAACCAGTGGAGTCGCGCCTCCGGGGAAAATCTTCATTTTTCGTCCGCTGCTCGTATTGCTTGAACCCCAGACGAATGCCGCCAAGACCAACTGCCCAGCCAGGAACAAAATGCCCACCCCGATCATGGTTTCATCCATCTGGTGATCAATGGCGGGACCGGTCGTTGAAATATCGATAGGGAGCCACCAAGTGTGCATAACAAAGATGGCCACGGAGACAATCGTAATCACGAATACCGCTGCTGCGAACAATTTACCCATGTTCTATCGCCTCTGAGCTTGCGATCAAGAAGATCAAGAATTCGTCCCGGCGCATTGTCGGGACACGACTACTAGATGTGTTGCCGCTTCAGTGGCCTAGAGCCGGAACTAGTAGGGCAAAACTTTGAATGTAAAGTTAGCCGTTTTCGTTTCGCTCCCGCTGATGGTTACATCCTGTGATTGCTGGCTGTACTGCTCTTGCCATGCGCTTACGGTGTATTTTCCGGCGGGTAATCCCTTGATGGTAAACGAGCCGTCCTCGCCTGAAACCGCGTAGTGGGAGGTGTTCAGGACCACAAAATATCCGTGCATCCACGGGTGTATGTTGCATTTCACTGGGATGAACTCGGCCTTCTCGTATTTAGTGTCGATCGGCGGCGAACCTGGGGGTTGAGACTTGTTCCACTCGGAATTCACTTTGGCAAGCGGGTGAATATTGTGCGAGGTTTGGTCATCGTTGTAGATCTGCAGCTGTTGCGAAATCTGCATGGGAAGAACGTGAGGAAGATATTGGCAGCCCTTTTGATCGTACCGCACGGCCTGAGAGGGCGCCGAAGATTCCTGATCGCCCGCCGAGATGTATACGACAACCCATGCGAGCGCGTTACCTGGCCCAGTAGTCACGTTTTCCGTCATTACCGGCGTCGCATGCTGCTTGGCACACGAAGGTTCCTTCGACATGTCGATTGGCTTCATCTTCGGGGGTGTGCCAGTGTAGGTAATCTTCCCGCTGATCGAACCCGAGCCGGCGGGAGGATTTGCAAATACCAGCATTCCGCTGCCCATCAGTACTACAGTCGTCAACGCAAGAAAATACTTAGTTCGCATAAGATGAGTCCTCCGAATTGAAAAAACTATTTTCCGCCGGGAGCGGCATCCGGGCCGATGGGTTTGATATCGGCGCCGTGCGCAGCCCTATACGTCTGCCAGAGATCCGCTTCCTGCGTTTTCAACGGTTGCAGAGTTCGCAGAAAGTGGACGAGGTCCCATGCTTCCTCCGGCTTTACGACGTCCGCAAAGGACGGCATCGGCGATCCATCAAGTCCAGTCATGAAAATACGGTACAAGTCCTGATTGGTTACACCGCACATAAATCGTGAGCCGGACGAGAAATCGTAGGGCCGAATGGGATTGTTCTTACTGTCGGTCAGCGTGTCAGCCGAAGGACCGTCGCCGTGGCCTTGCGGGCCATGGCACTTCCAACATTCCAACTTCTGGAAAAGTTGTCTTCCGTGCAGAATACTTTCAATCGTAATAGGAGTTTCCGCCGGAATGGTCAGCGGAGTTCCGGGTTTCTCTTTGGCCCAGCGAGGTGACCAGGTCTTGACGAACGCCACCAGATTGGCGCGTTCTTGCGGTGTCAAAGGCCGCCACGCTGGCATGTTTGTTGTTACAAAACCGCGCGTGATGGCGTTGTACAGATCGTCGTCAGTAGGCAACGTGCCAGTCGGAGTCGACCGGCACTTGAACGTCGCTTCAGTAAAATCGCGAGGCTTCGGATCGATCCACTGGGCGTTCATGCCTTGACCGTTTCCATCCGGCCCGTGGCAACCGATACAGAACCGGCGATAAAGCTTCTTACCGTCTGCCGCGTGGCCGGTCAATCCGCCGATGCGGCTTTCCGTGGAATCCACGCTGGGTGTGCCAAGCGCCGGATCAGGTGAGTTGACGTGCGACTGCGCACGCATGGATGTGGCTCCGACTGTTACCAGAGCCATCGACCCCAAAACAAATGTCACAGCAAAGTTTTTTAGTGTCATTTTGGGCCTCGTCCCTAGAAGTCGAAGTCAAATCCGATAAATACGCTGCTACTCCAAACACCATTGGTCGGCAAAAGCGGAGGTAGTCCAGAACCATCACCACTCAAAGGTACGATTCCGATGGACTTGGTTATGGAATACTCATTGTGCCAAGCCAATCCCGCGCGGCTAAACATGATTGGGTAGTACCTGTAACCAACGGAATACGCTGTCACATCGCCAAAATTGCCAGGTACGGCTCCTTCATTAACAAATGCTTGTTGTGTTACACCTATCTTCTCGAAGCGTCCGAAGAAAACAAGTTGGGGATTTACAAAATACTGTCCCTCAATAAAACCACCATTAAACGTCGGTGCCTTCGCTCCTACAGGCAGGCCCGCCGTATCTGGTAGGCCCGTTCCCAGATACGCGCTGTCGTGGCCGTGCATAAAGTAGGGCAGCAACTCTAGATTCTTGAAATGAAGTTGGCCGGCAAAACCCACGCGATAGAAAGGTTCATTCCCCAGCGCGACGAGCGGAACAGGCCCGCCACCACCCGCAGAGGTTGTCTGGTAATACGTCCCTCTCTGACCGACGTAGGCGTACGCTTGAAATTGCTCGTATCCCCAGCTTCCGGCGTTGAAAGACTTGGTGAAGGCCATGTATCCGTCGAAGCTTCGGTTTGACGGCAGACCACCCGGAAGGTTGGATTCCGTTAGACCCGTCCCGCCCTCGTTGCTGCTAAGTAGAGCGATGGAGTATCGCATGGAGCTGTCCGCATTGTGCCCCGCCAATTCCATTCCAATTTGATTGTCGCCGATTCCGAAGTCGTTGATGCTTCCCGGAACGTCGAAGTGGTAAGTTTGGTAGAGGCCGCCGTTGGCGGAGAGGAACAGGAATCTTTTCTCAGAAATCAAGTTGTCCAACTCGAACCTTCCGAACTTAAAGTTGAGCCATGAGCTCCCTTTGATGTTGTCAAAGCGAACCCAAGCGCTTTCAAAGTGCCAAACAGCGAACGAGTCTGACGAAGGCAGCAGCTGGAAGGAAATATTCTTGTATAGCGTTCCAGCTGACCATAGATCCATCCCTGACAGGTCGAATCCGGCCTGAGTCACATTTCGCGAAACTGTGACATTTCCAACTCCGGTACCGTTTGGGGTTGAATCCACCTGTTGATTGCTCGTGCTCTCCCGGTGCCACTGGGGAGTGATCCGGAACGTTATTGGGAAATAGGATGGGTTCTGCCAAATCGGTGAGTCGCGATCGTTCATCAACTGATAGCCGTTATCGCGGAACACCAACCCGAAGTTATTCAGCTCCGGCCAGGCCGTATGACAAGCAGAACAAGGCAACCCGTACTTCCGCGCGAACGCTGGAATCGCCATCACTTTGCCAGTCGGCAACGCACTCACCGCCCGGCAATCACCAATCACAATCGCCAGCATCAGCAGCGCGCAGGTGACGACTGGACGTACCCAGGATTTCCGGGTTCGGTCCGCACCATTTGCAAACCACTTATACATACAGCCTCCTATTCAAGCTGTCAGAATGGTTGTAATTTGCATCGTTGAATTCGGAAAAAAGTGAGGAAGAGCAATTGCGGGAGGTGAACTTGCGGTTCGAAAAGAACTCTTGCCGCCATTTGCAATGATGAAGCAATTCGCCGTTCTTAAGATGATCGAACAACAGCGCGCCCCTCAGCTTCCGCAAAACGCCTAGAAAATACTCTTTCAGCAAACAGAACACAACACAAAAATTAACATTTCTTTACAATCCCACGGTCGGTCCTTACATACAGGAATTCCTGTAGGGACGCTCCCACCGTACATTCGCCCCCACCCCTCCAAGCCTTCGCAAAAGGGCACGCAAACGCCAAGGTGCGCAGCACCGGGACGAGCCCTTCACTCAAAGAACATATCTGTGGTTATTCGATGGCGGGTAGCAGGGTCAAACGGTGAACTTAATGGTTCGAGGTGTTGATCAATACACGTAAAGACTCCTGTGGAACTGGATCTTCAATCCCAGGCCGATTGTCCGAAACTCACCCTCGGGAGCTTAGCGGAACTGCACTCTGAACGACCCTCCCGTCGCTGGAGGCCACAGGGAATCGCAGCTCGACCACCAAGCCTCCGTCGGGACTATTCTCCGCTTTCACGCTTCCCCCATGCAGTCGCACGGCACGCTCGGTGATTGAAAGCCCGAGACCGGACCCTCCCGCAGTCCTCTCGCGGGCATCTCCAACACGATAAAAAGGAAGAAATATATCGACCAAAGACTCGTCCGGAACTCCTTTGCCGTGATCCCGTACCCGAATGACCGCTGCTTCTCGACCCGACTTGGGCACGAGTTCCAGACTCACCTCCACGCTTGTGCCTTCCTCCGTGTGGCTGAGGGCATTACGAATCACGTTCTCGGCTGCTGCGCGCACCAATTGAGCATCTCCAGTAATCGCGCAAGAATCGCAGGACAAAATGCGGACCCTCCGATTTCGGCTCTGAGCTTCGTAATCGGCATCCGCAGCCACATCCCGCAGCATAGCCTGAAGGTCTAACGGCTCCCCCTCCAGTATTTGGGCCCCGCTTTCCAACCTGGCGAGCTCCAACAGACTCCCAATTAGATGGTTTAACCGCTCCGACTCGAGGTCGATCCTGTCGAGTGCATTGGAGAACTCCGGGCCGGCGTGCCTGCGAGCGAGACCTAGCGCCACGCACAACCGGGTAAGCGGAGACCTGAGCTCATGAGAAATGTCGGAGATTAAGCGGCGTTGCGATTTCAATAGCGATTCAATCTGTTCCGCCATGTGGTCGAAGTCGCGGCTCAGATCCGCGAGTTCATCCTTGCGTCTTTCATCATAACCGCCCACTCGCGCCGAAAGGTTTCCGGTCGCCAGACGGTGCGTCGCGGTGCGCAAATGTCGTATTGGCGCTGTGATATAACGCGCCAGCCAGAAGCACACCAGGCCGGCGATTAAAAGAATGGTTGTTCCACGCAGGATTTGAATTCCCAAGGGCGCCCGCAAAACGCTCGCCACCGATTGAAGTTTCATCCCCGTGACGAAAACATAGCGAGTCCCTGTCGATCCAGTTGTCCTTCTCGCGACATATTTAATTCCGTGTGATACCAAAAATTCGGTCTCGTTGGCTTGCAGAGCTCTTTGCGCGATGGCATCAGCTTCGGAGGGAGTAGGCTGGGATAGGATTTCCTTGCCTTCATCGTCAAATAAATAAGCTTGCCAACTCAACGTCGTTTGCAGGGAGCTAAGGTAATCCGCCAGTGCTCCCATGCCGTGATCATCCAGGACATCCGCGGCCCGAGCCGCCACAATGGGAATCAGTGTTCTGTCCGACTGCTCGGATCGATTTAGCGTAAACACGGACTGAGTAGTGACCACGGAATAAATCAGCGTGCCGCTCACCAAGACCATGGCTAGCCAGAAGGAAAGAAAGATCTTCAGAAATAGAGTTCGCATCTTTTGCTCTCAGCGTTTTTTAGGAGCACTCGGTATCGCATAAATGTAGCCCACGCTCCGCACGTTCCGTATGCGATTGCCTCCATCAGGAACAGGCCCTAATTTCTTTCGGAGGTTGCTAATGTGCACGTCAATGCTGCGATCGATCGGTACGAGGTCGCGTCCCAGCACGTTTTTCACCAGCTCCTCTCGCGTAATTACCTGACCGGGTTTTCTCAGAAATGCGGCCAGGATGTCAAATTCCAGGGCGGTAAGATCTATTTCATGATTCCCGCGGCGCACCGTGCGTGCGCGAACTTCTAATTCCACGTCGCCCAAAACGATTCGGTCGGAGATCGGCGGCGAGCCCCGCATACTTCGTCGTAGAACCGCCTGAATACGTGCGACGAGCTCGCGGGGATTGAACGGCTTCGGAAGATAATCGTCAGCTCCAATTTCCAAGCCCACGATTCGGTCCACATCCTCGCCGCGGGCAGTCAGCATAATGATGGGCAACCGTGACTTCGCCCGAATCTGCCGCAGCACTTCAAACCCTTGGATTCCGGGAAGCATCACATCCAGAATAACCAGGGAATATTCGCCGGAAAGGGACCGATCCACGCCTTGCACGCCGTCGTAAACCGAATCCACCTGAAATCCTTCCGGGATCAGGTACTCAGCAACCAGCTCGCACAGCTCGGCGTCATCGTCCACCACCAGGATGCGTGGATTCCGCCATTCCGCGTTTTTTTCAATTTCAAACGGTTCAACCACTGGATTCGGCACTCGTTTATTCGCGTGAGTCCACGCGATTCCTGCCGTAATTTTACCTCATCGGGCCACAAACGGTTCGCCGGAACGCCCATCCGTTCAAGCTACCCGCTAAACCTCGGTCCAATCGTCGCGGATCATTTGAACAAACTTTCAGATACAATAGCGCGGAATGAGGAAAACAGCGATAGGATGCCGAGACGTTGGCGCAATTTCGGCGATGGTTATGTTTTTAAGCCGAGCCGGCGGAATTATTTGACGATCCAATGACTCAATTATCACAACACTCTTACTGGCGCGCTTTTTTCTTGTTTGTTTTGTTAGCGCTGGTTATGACGCAACCAAATCCTTCGCTGTTCGCCCTCCAGAAATCACCGAACTTGGAAGGCTTTGCTATTGACCTGAACGCGACCGAGGAAGATGTCATCAAAGCCGTTCAAGCTGTCGCTGACGATCAGATTATTCACGGCACCTCGGTGTACTCGCGCGAAGACAACCTGACTGAAGCCGAGGCCGCGACATCATCCGCATACTATGGAGCCTGGCAAGGCCCTGGCCACGTTTTCTATAAGGTTCGCCTCGGAGCACTTTCTCCGAAACATTTCAAGAACTCAAACGACATGGGCACCATTACCATTCGCTACGTGGTCCAAGCCGTTTCGGCCAATCGAACGCACCTCCAGATCGACGCGGTGTTTGTTGAAGACGCCATGCACAAGGTACATCGTTCCGACACTACCGTCGAAACCAGTGAATTCGCCGAAATCAATGCGCACTTACTTCGGATTCATAGGGAAGAACAACAAGCCGCGGAACTCGTAAGACAAAGACAAAAGGATGACGAAGCGCGCGCCGCAGCCAAACTTCGCGACCAGGAACTTGCGCGTTTGAATTCCGCGGAATCTTCATTGCGAGACTTGCAGTCTCGCGTGCACGAGCTGCGTCACGACATCGAAGTCAAAGTCAAGAATCCGAGTACCGAACTGAAAGCGGCCCCATTTCAGCGGAGCGCCAAACTGCAATCGTTGACGGAAGGCACGCAGGTCGTCATCGAGATCATCACGCCATATTGGTACGGCGTGGAAACCGACCAGGGACAGCGCGGATGGCTTCGGCAAGACCAGGTAGAGCCGCTGCCGTGACGAAACTATCCTCATTCAAATATTGTGCCGCCCCTTTTCTTTTCGTGTTCCTGATAACTGCAGGACATGCTTTCGCACAAACGAAACCTATTGAGCGGACTTTCTCCAATCCGATTTCAGAAGTTCAGCAAGTCGTCGATGATCTCAAGCCTTCATCCAGCGGCCGCCTCCCAATCTTGGAAGGCTTCGTGGACGTCGGCGATCAGCCTCTCAAAGGATACGAACACGGCTACTTTGTCTGCACTCTGCAGGTGCTCGCCGCTCCAAGCGGTGGAACTTCAGTTCGAGTTACCTCGAAGATCACTGCCTGGTACACCGACCCGGAGGGGCACTCGGGTTACCGCGAGCTCAGTTCCAACGGGCACGTGGAAACGGACCTCCTAGACCGTATCGAGGACGCTTTGGCACATAAAGCAGTGACACATTCACCGGGTTCCACTATTCGTCTCCCACAACCCGGACCGTTGTATGCGCCTTCTCCGGCTCCTCAACCGGGGTCAAATATGCCCGCCACTCCCGCACCTGCCTCGAACACTAGTTCTTCGCAACCCGAGGGCAAGGCAGGTTCATTGGCATCTCCACACGGTGAATCATCGTCAACTGGAAACGCCCCCGCGACACCAAGCCGATCTGCCAAATCACCGTCAGTGGCGGCCGGTGCAGCTCCCGAGGAGAGCCTCGAATCCATACAGGGGCGCCGCAGAGCTGCCGAAGAAAAAGCTCTTCAAGTAAGCGCAGATATAAAGGGTCTGGAAGAAATTCAAAAGAATCAAGTGCGACCCGTGGATTTGGTCGTTGTTAAAAAATCAGGGGTGGCGATCTTATCGAAGCCGGAAGAGGGCGCCCAAGTTTTGTTCACTGCGGATCAAGAAGATGAATTTCAAATCCTCGATCTCGAAGGTTCTTGGGTCCATGTGCAGATTTCCGGCGCCTCGCGCGGCTGGATGCGGCGCTCCCAGGTGGAAATGCCCTCAGGTTACAACGCGGCTGGGGCAAAAGCTGACGCCGTATCGCCGGCAAACGCGGATCTTTTCAAGGTCGCGCGAGAAGAAACCAATACCTTCAGCGGGAAGTGGGAGCCGTTGAGCGGAAAAACAGTAAGGGTCGTGTGGATTGAGCCAGTGGCAGGATCTTCATCCAGCGCAGCAGAAAAACGAAAGTTCGCGAAATACCTACTGCTCAAGGCCTATAAAGATATGTCCGAATCCCAACAAAAAGTCGACGGCGTTGTGATTGTCA
>Ga0182024_10027218_pt1 | contig 10012 bp, 9 predicted proteins | sample P32metaG_FD_120480 | JGI IMG/M metagenome (GOLD analysis project Ga0182024, IMG submission 120480) | Permafrost microbial communities from Stordalen Mire, Sweden - P3-2 metaG (Illumina Assembly) | ecosystem: Environmental > Terrestrial > Soil > Wetlands > Permafrost | place: Sweden: Stordalen...
AGCCACATGGGCTTTGTGCTGCTGGGCCTGATGACGCTGAATCAGATCGGCATGACGGGCGCGGTGCTGCAGATGTTCTCGCACGGAATCATTGCCGGACTGCTCTTCGCCATTGTGGGCCGCATCGTCTACGAGCGCACTCACACGCGGCAACTGGCGGAGCTGGAGACCATGCATTTGTCGCGGCGGATTCCGTTTGCGGCGTGGGCGTTTGTGATTGCCGGCATAGCTTCAATGGGTTTGCCGGGATTCTCAGGATTTGTCGCCGAGTTTCAAGTGCTGGTGGGCGCGTGGATGGCAAAGCCCTGGTGGACGCTCGCAGCGGGCGTGGGCATCGTGATCGGCGTGGCGTACACGTGGCGGGCGCTGCAGAAGGCCTTCTTCAGCGACGCGCCGCAAACCGCGCACGGCCTGGAACAGGAGCACGCGCATCCCTTCGCTCCGATCACATGGCCTGAGGTTACGGGCACAGCGCTGCTGGCAGGCGTGAGCCTGTTTGTCGGCCTTTATCCGAGGATCCTTCTTGACGCGATTGAACCGGCAGTGAAGGCGCTGCTTGCGGGAGGGGGACGATGAACTACGCAGATCTCTTCCGCGTGACGCTGCCGGAGACGGCGCTGGAAATTGCCGCTCTGGTGGTGCTTGCTGTTGACCTCGGGTTGTTGCGCAAGGCGGCGCTGAATGTGCGGCTGGCTACGGCGGTGGCGATGGGGGTTGCTGGGTGCGGGGCGGGGTTGTGGGCTATCGGGATCCAGGCCGGTTCCGGTTTGTATGTAGACGGCAATCTGGTTCTTGCAAATGGGGGCACCGCAGCTGTTGCGCAGTGTGGAATCCTGGTGCTGACGGCGCTTACCTTGCTGCTGCTGTTCGATTCCATTTTTACCAAGCACATCGGCGAGTTTGTGGCCGTGATGCTGATGGCTGCAGCGGGTGGAATGCTGGTTGCTGCGGCGCGGGATTTGCTGGTGATTTTTATTGGGCTCGAATTGCTTAGCCTGGGGCTCTACATTCTGACGGCATTTGCCAAGAGTTCAGGGAAGAGCGCGGAGGCGGCCATGAAGTACTACTTATTTGGCGGCATGTCGGCGGCCTTCCTGTTGTTCGGGTTCAGCTATCTTTATGGGCTCAGCGGCAGCACGAATCTTTACTGGGTACAGGGGAACATTGCGGAGGCCGGGGCGAGCCCGTTGTTTTACGTGGCGTGGATCCTGGTGGTTGCCGGCCTGGGCTTCAAAGTCGCGGCGGTTCCGTTTCATCTTTGGGCGCCCGATACTTACGAAGGTGCGCCCGCTCCCGCGGCGGCATTCATCGCATCGGTGTCCAAGGTGGCGAGCTTTGCTTTGCTGCTGACCGTGAGCGGCAACTTGCTGATGCCGGGCGGGCCGATCAGCGGCCAAACTGCGGTCGTCGAACGAATCCTCGATGAAACTTATCGCACCTGGCAGCCATTGGCGATGATTCTGCTTGTGGCCGCAGCGGCTTCCATGATTGTCGGCAACCTGGCGGCCCTTGCGCAGAGCAGCGTACGCCGGTTGCTGGCTTACTCGGCCATTGCGCACGCGGGTTACATCCTGCTGGGGATCGCGACCCAGCCTCACTTTTCAGGGCAGGGAAGTCCGTTCCATTTCTTCATGAGCACGACCGGTTCATGGAGGGTGAGTAGCCAAGCTGTGCTGTTTTACGTGTTGACCTACGGGCTCACCACGGTGGGCGCCTTCGGTGTGGTGGCGGTTGTGGAGCGGGCGACGGGCAGCGACAGGCTGGATTCCTTTCTGGGGCTCCGCAAACGCAATCCGCTGCTGGCAGGCGTGTTGCTGGTGCTGTTCCTGTCGCTGGCGGGAATTCCTCCGCTGGTTGGCTTCTGGGCCAAGTTCAACCTGTTTGCGGCGGTGCTGGGAGAACACGCGGGCGCGGTTCCGTTCGCTTTGGTTTGCCTGGCCATCGCCATGAGCGCGGTCTCGCTCTACTACTATCTGCAGGTGGTGAAGCGGGTGTACGTGATGCCGGCTCGGGATGACAGCCCGATCAAGGTTCATCCGGTGGCGCTTGCGGCGCTGTTGGCCATTGCGGCCGCGGTGGTCTCGCTGGGGTGCTTCCCTACGCTTCTGGGGAGATGGATCGAGGGGTTCTAACGCGCTCCCTCAGACGTTTGTGGCGTTGGTTCAGGGTTGATTGGCTTGTCGATGACGGGGCACTGAGCTGGTACAAGAACAATCGGTCTGAGACCAGGGCCTGTCATCTAATTCCCAGCGCTGCACGTCGGGAAATAGATGACAGGCCCTAAGTCAGCAAAAAACCGGCATCCGCTTCTGTGTGTTTCAATTTCAGGCAATTTCTTCAGGAAAGATTAAAGTTCTGTTTCCAGCCGCCGATCTTGCTGAGCATAGAAAGCTTTTTGAGGGAGGCGCGACCATGGGAATCACTCCGATTACAAACCTCATGCCGCTGTCCGTGGCCCGAGCCATTCAGCCCGATCTCGATCCTTTGCCCATGCAGCGGGTTGAGAACTCGCCCAGAACCGCCGACGAGACCTACTCCCCCAGCAACAGGCAAAGCGCCCGCGGCTCGGCAGACGACGCCTCAGATGGCGATGCCGCTGAGGACGAGATTGCCGGGGAGTCCGCCAATGAGCCGGCCAATCCGTCCAGCGAAGCCAGTCAGCCAGGCCCCATCAGCTTCTTCGCCTGAGCGGAGCCGGAATTGACGCGCTCTCCCCGGATTCGACGATCCTTTCACGAATACCGATAAAATACTGATTCAAAGAACAATATTGGACTTCATCCAAAGTCACTGTAAATGAGGTCTTGCATTCTTGTTTTGGTTCCTGTAGTTTACTAACCAGTTAGTCAATATATGGCAGACACGACCCCAATCCGATCCAACGCCGATCGCTCCGACCAGACGCGCGCCCGCATCCTGGCGGCCGCCATCCGCGAATTCAGCTCGGACGGGATGGCCGGAGCCCGCACCGAGCGCATCGCCGAAGCCGCGGGCGTCAACAAGGCCCTACTCTACTACTACTTCACCAGCAAGCAGGCGCTCTATGACGCGGCTCTGGAGGATGTGGCAAATCGAGTTGTGACCAGCAGCATGGCCGCCATGGGCACGGAGTGTTCGGCCGGTCAGCGCCTGGTGCAGTTCGCGCTCAATCATTTCGACCGCATTCATTCTCAACGCGCCTTTCAGAACCTCATGCAGCAGGAGATGATGCGCCTGCACCGGGGCGAAGAGAACGCTCTTGCGGCTCTGGTGGACAAGGTTTTTCGGCCCATGATGATCAGGGTTCGCCAGGTCTGCGCAGAGGGCTGCGCCAGCGGCGAACTCATCCAGGTGGACGAACTGCAAATCATGTATGCGGCTTTGGGCGCCAATGTTTTTTACTTTCTTTCCGCGCCGGTCATGAGGATGCTGACGGGCACCAATCCCTTCGACCGTGCCGCGCTGGCATTTCGCCGCCAGGCCGCGGTCGAGTACCTTGGAAAAACCATCTTCATCGACCGCGAACAGGGCGCCCGCGTGGCCGCAAATGTACTCGCAACTACCCCCATGCCTCAACCGGTCGAGATCCAACCCGAAGCAATCGGAACCGACAGAATCGAGAACCACACAATCGAAACGCTGGCTGCAACAACCCATGAAGTGAGGCACAAGTGAACGCACGCAACCGAGTCTTCCTGATACTAGGCCTGCTCACCGTCGGGTCCCTGATCTGGTACCTCACCACCACCCATCGTTCCAGCGATCTGGAGCTGATCGGAACTGTCGACGCCAACGAAGTCCTGGTCAGCTCCAAGATTCCCGGCCGCATCCAGACCCTCACTGTCGATGAAGGCGACCCGGTCCAGTCCGGCCAGCTTATCGCGGTGATCGAGAGCGAAGACTTGCAGGCCGCGCGCAAGGCGGCCGACGCTACCGCTGCGGCTCAGCAGTGGAAGCTGGGCGAGACCGTCGACACCGAACGCCAGACCCGCGGCGAGACCGGCAGCGCCGCCGTCAATGCCGAGGCCCAGGTCAGCGCCGCCAAGGCCGCGCTGGCCCAGGCTCAGGCCAACTACGATCACCAAAAGGCCGACACCAGCCGCACCGTGGCGCTGGCCCAGCAGGGGATCATGAGTGAGCAGGCCAAGGACGACGCCGTGACCAGCCTCGCGGCCGACAAGGCGGCCGTCGACTCTGCGAGGGAAAACGTCTCCGCCGCCGAAGCCTCGCTGCGCCAGGCCCGCGCCCATGAGCTGCTCACCAGCGTCGCCGCCCGTACCGTCGACGAAACCCGCGACGCCGTCGTCAATGCACGCGCCCTTGCCCAGCAGGCCAATGTTCAGCTCGGCTACTCAAAGGTCTTCGCCCCTGTCAGCGGCAAGGTCAACGTGCGCGCCGCGCGCCAGGGAGAAGTCGTCGCCGCCGGCGCGCCCATCGTCACCGTCATGGACCTTACACAGACCTGGGTCTACGCGCCGCTCCCTGAGACGCAGGCCGACTCCGTCCAGCTCGGCGACTCGCTGCGCGTCGTCATGCCTTCCGGCGCAACCGTTCAGGGCAAGGTCATCTCCAAGGCTTCCGAAGCCGACTTCGCCACGCAACGCGACATCAACGGCGGTCCCAAGCGCGACATCCAGACCGTCCAGATCAAGCTGCTCATTGACAACCCCGGCGAGCGCTTTGTCCCCGGCATGACCGCCGATGTCTACGTGCCGAAAAACAAGCTGGTGAAGCAATGACGCCCCGACCCTGCGCTCAATCGCAACCTAAAACGGCCCACGGCCGCGTGCCGAAGAGCAGGCTGGTGAAGCAATGACTGCTCCCGCCAACACAACGACGGATGTCAACCGCATCGGCGAGCCCTCGTCATCCGCCGTGGCGGCCATCGCTGTTGAAAACATCGTCAAGCGCTTTGGCACATTTGAAGCCGTCAAGGGCGTCAATTTCTCCGTCGCCGACGGCGAGATCTTCGGCCTCCTCGGTCCCAACGGCGCCGGCAAAAGCACGCTTATCCGCATGATGACCACACTCGTCCCCATTACCAGCGGCAAGGCGTTTGTCGCCGGCTTCGATGTGGCCAAAGATCCCGACGATGTCCGCCGCGTGATCGGCGTCATTCCGCAGGCCCTCACTTCCGACCCCGACCTCACCGTCGAAGAAAACCTCAGCATCTACGCCAAGCTTTACAGCGTGCCCAAGGTTCAGCGCGAAAAGAACATGGCCGAGGTCCTAGAGGCTGTCGATCTCACCAAGTGGCGCGGCGCGCAAACCAAAACTCTCTCCGGAGGCATGCGGCGCCGTCTTGAGATCGCCCGCGGCCTGGTGCACAACCCGCGCATCTTTTTCCTCGACGAGCCCACCACTGGCCTCGATCCCGTCTCGCGCATGGCCGTGTGGGAGATGCTCGACAACCTCAGGAAAACCCGCAATCTCACCATGCTTATCACCACCCACTACATGGAAGAGGCGGACAAGCTCTGCGACCGCATCGCCATCGTCGATCACGGCAATCTTGTGGCCCTGGGCACACCCCTCCAGCTCAAGCAGGGCGTGCCCGGATCGAACGTGGTAGAGGTGCACTTCGACCGTGAAACTGCCGAATGGAAAGAGCGCCTGGAGAAACTCGATGGAGTTACGAGTGTGCAGGCCGAGTCGGCCGGCTTCTATCGCGTGCTAACTTCCTCCGGTTCTACCACAACCATGCAGTTAGTCGAGTTAGCCGCATCGCTGGGCGAAACGCTAACTTCGCTCAGCGTTCAGAACACAACTCTTGATGACGTCTTTGTCCACTACACCGGCCGCCAGCTTCGCGACGAGCAGGTCAAATCCGTCTTCATGATGCCGCCGCGGCCAGGAGCACAGCCATGAACAGGATGTTCGCCATCTTCGAGCGCGAGATGCGCAAGTTCTTCCGCTCGCCCGTTCTCATGATCATGTCCATGATGCTGCCCATTGTGCAGTTGATTATCCTGGGCAACGCCTACGGCGGCAAGATCCGCGGCGCCAGGGTGGCTATTGTGGACTACGATCATGGACCGCAGGCAGTGAAGATTCGCGAGTCCTGTGCCGCCATTGCCGTCAACATCGCCACCTTCACCACCGTCGACTACACCGATGAGCGGAAGGCCCGCGAAGATGTCCGCACCGGGAAAATCGACGCCGCCATCATCATTCCTGCGCAATACTCGCGCCGCGTCTATGCGCAGGATGCGCCCAAGCTCGGCCTGGTGGTCGATAACTCTGACCAGTTCACCAGTTCCAGCATCGAGTCTGAGTTACAATCCCTCGTCGACGCGCTCAATGCGCCAGTAATTCAGCCGCGCATTGTCAATAACATCGCGCTTCAATTTGTAGAGCTCTATCCCTATGTCTCCTACATGAAGTTTCTACTCGCTGGAACTATCTCTCTCGCCATGTATATCTCGGTCATGATCGGCGGCGGCATGTTATATATAGACGACAAGGCCCGCGGCGTCCACGAAGGCTATCTAGTAACTCCGATCTCGAAGCTCGAGTTGGTCATGGGTCTCAACCTCGCCGGCGCCGTGAAGGCGGTCCTCGCCGGCGTCTGCCTCACGGTGATCGGCTCGCTCATGGCTGGCCTTGGGACCATCTTTCATCCCATGCAGCTGCTGCAGGCATTGACCCTCATCGTCGGAACCGCCATCGCCTTCAACGGCATGATGTTCCTCATGATGGTCCGCGTCGACGATCCGCTGGTGCCTCGCGCCATGTTCGGCGTGCTCAACACGCTTTTGTTTTTTCCCTCCGGCGCCGTCTTTCCCATCATCGCTTTCCCCAAGTGGCTGCAGGCCATCGCCGTTGTCGATCCCTTCACTTACTGCGTCCATGGTTTCAAAGCCGTCCTGCTCAAAGATGGCGGATTCGTCGCCATCCGATACGACCTTCTGTTTCTTTTTGTCTTCGGCATCGGCACGCTCCTCATCGCCACGCCGCTTTTCAAGCGAACACTCTGAGCTTGCCATGTCGACCGAAGCGCAGTCGCGGGGAGCCTGCGTGTTTCCAGACTGACCAACAGATTTCCGGCGTTCTCGATTCCATTGCCGGAATGCAGACAGGCGGTCCACTCCTTGTGGGAGGGTGGGCCGCCTGGCTGCATTTGACCCTCCCGCTCACCGTCCTCAGGGTGGTGATACTTGCCACCGGCGCCGCCATCATCAACTCCCTCACTGAGCCGGAATCTGCATCGAAGTTAGTGCAATTTAAAAGGCAAAATACAGTCAAAAAGATTTCCACTAAATCCGCTTGATTTCCACAGAAATATAAGCCTGCGAACGATTGACATGGAGAATCGCAAAGGAGCATAGTTACTTTCATTCCGGGTTGCTAGGTAAACCTGAACAGCTTCACTTGTGGGGTTGAGTAGGGGATACCAGAAGGTCCCAGCGCGGAGCATAAGTGTTAGGCACGGAGCGATCTGCGGCTAACATTGGGGCACTAAGTGAAGAGTGCGGAGTAATCCGTAAGTGGAACAAAGAGCCAAGTGTCGAACCTGGAGTAATTCACGTTCGGGGCGGAGCGATAAGTATCGAAGACGGAGCAATCCAGAAGCGATGCAAAGCTCTAAGTGTTGATGACGGAGCAATCCGCGGTCAACACGGGGTGCAGAGTAAGGCGAGCGGAGCAATCTGCTAACCGCGCAAAGCGTCAAGCGTCGGGCACAGAGTAATCTGTGGCGGTGCGGAACTCAGTGCCGGGAGTGGAGAAATCCATAAACGGCATACGGGCGCGAAATGTCAGCGTACGGAGCAATCCGTAGACCGGCATGGAGGGTCAAGCATCGAGCGCGGAGCAATCCGTGAGCGGTGCAGAGTGGGAATCGTCGAGCGAGGAGCAATCCGAACGCGGCGTGGAAAGCTAAGTCTCGGAGGCGGAGCAATTCGCAGTCGGGGCAGAGTTCTAAGTGCTGAACTACGGAGCAATTCGTAGCACACGGGGTGACCCGTGGCCAGCACGGGCGCACGGTGTCGAGCGCGGAGCGATCCGCAGGAGACGCAGAGCGCCAAGTGTGGAGCACCGAGTCAAATCGGTGGTCTGCACGGGGCGGACGAAGTGGAGTGCGGAGCAATCCGTGTGAAGCCGAGAACGCCAAGCGTCGAGCATGGAGTAATCCGTGACCGGTGCGACCGCAAAGTGCGGGGGCCAGCAACTCGGGACGTATTTGGCCGAAAGGCCACAAGCCGCACCCAGCAATGGATGCGGCTTGTTGTTTCTGTAACTATCTTCACAACATTCGCCGCGCGGCAGGTCGACAACTCGCATAACTTATTCTGCCGCGTGTGTCCTCATCTGCTCGCGAAGCGGCTCATTGTCGGCATAGACGCGCCACTCGGTCACCAGGCCGTTCTCCGCCTGTGCCCGTAGCGCGACAGGCGTCTTCCAGCGGTTTTCGACCTTCAGCTCGCCATTCGGAGCATAGGTTCCTTCCGCCACGCCCAGCATCAGGACAACGGGCCCATCGGAGTAGCTTTCCTCAACAGCTATCGAGTAGTCCGGAACCATCCGGAAGTAACCGGCCCACCCCGCCCGCATCTTCTCGCGTCCCTCGACCATATTGCCGAGCGAATCCACAAACCGATGCTCGGGAGCCATGAGAGCGGCGAGCCCTGCCACATCCTGCCGGTTGATCGCCCGCACAAACGCCTGCGCTACAGACTCCGACGAATCGCTCATCCCGGTATTCTAGCCACGCCCGGTCGGCCGCCGCACAAATATTCTTCCTCACGCTCCCCGCCGCCTGCGCACTTTCCTCTTCCCAACCCCACACCCTACAATAGGAGCAGACTTTCACGCCATCGAGGAAACCCATGCCGCTGTCTGGAGAAGCCATCCGCCTGATGAATTACATTGACGACGTTGCCGTGACCCTGCGCAGGGTGCTGGCGACCATCCCCACGTTGACCGCCGATGAGCGCGCCCGCGTGGCCGAACACCTGATCCAGGCCAAGCCCAATGCCGAGGACGTGGCCCAGGCGCTGGCTGTCAAGTAGTCCCACCTTTGTCTGAAACGGTCGCCATCATCGGAGCCGGGCCGCTGGGCCGCTGGCTGGCGCTTCAGGCGGCACGCGGCGGTTTCCGCGTACTGCTGGAAGACGTGATGCCGCACACTCTGCATCATGCGCAGGAATTCCTGCGCAGGCAACTGGGCCCTGAGGCACTGGGCAACGAGCGCGGCCCGTGCGTCAACTTTGTTTCCACCATTGAGGACGCGGTGCGCGAGGCCGATCTCGCCATTGACTGCGTCCCGGATGAGCTGGAGTCGAAGCTGGAGATCTTTTGTCTGCTGGACCGCATGGCCCCGCCGCGTACGGTGCTGGCCACGCCCACTACGCGACTCTCGATTGCCGACCTGGCTAGTTGCACCTATCGCCCGGAAAGGTGCGTCGCCATTGCCCAGGAAGCGTCGAGCCTGGCGGAAGGCGGTAGCGGCGAGATCCACATCCGCACCACCAGCCAGACCAGCGCGGAGACTGTCGCTCTGCTCACGCGCTTTTGGAGCCGGCTGGGATTTACGGCGACCTTCGCTCTCGAAGCCTCCGATAGCCCGGGCTTTGAGGTTTGATCCGGCAAACGTTCATTTTTCTCGCGATTGTCGGCATTCTAGAGCATGTTTCATAAATGGCTCATTTGCATTTTAGTTAAATCCCTCAGGGGCTAAAGCCCCAGCTTCCACGGCACTCTCGCGGCACGACTGAAGTCGTGCCCTGACACAAGACGGGTTTATGCAACACGCTCTAGTAAAGTTGAGTAAGACACTTCGGAAATATCCGGCATTTGACGACGCCCAATCTTCCCGCTTTGACGACTTCTTCCAATTCGAAACCTCTGGCCGGATTGTTGCAATCCGTGTTTGGTTTTGAGCGCTTCAGGGCCAACCAGCTTGAGGTGTGTGAAGCGGCGGTCGCGGGGCGCGATCTGCTGCTGGTGATGCCGACTGGTGCTGGCAAGAGTCTTTGCTACCAGTTGCCGGCGCTGGCGCGCGGCGGCACGGCGCTCGTGATCAGCCCGTTGA
>Ga0182024_10027219_pt1 | contig 10011 bp, 13 predicted proteins | sample P32metaG_FD_120480 | JGI IMG/M metagenome (GOLD analysis project Ga0182024, IMG submission 120480) | Permafrost microbial communities from Stordalen Mire, Sweden - P3-2 metaG (Illumina Assembly) | ecosystem: Environmental > Terrestrial > Soil > Wetlands > Permafrost | place: Sweden: Stordalen...
ATAGAAGTATGACAATCATTGCTGAGGAAATGGTCCTGTTCCCATGATGACACATGCAAAATTATTATGTACCCTGCTGCGCATGTAGCCAGCATATCTGTCGATAGCAGATACCTCTGCTTTGTAAGGGAAGCCGGCAGAATAAGATATGATGATGACGGCGACAATGTTGTAGCTCCATCGTTTGCGAGGCAAGAATGACAGGATAGATAGCGACATGGAGCCATTTCTTATCTCTCTTTTCCATCGTTTGCGACGTTTGCGACGCCTGAAGTGGTGAGATGGACCAGGCGACGTTTGCCGTTTCCCATTGTTTGCGACGTTTGCGACGCCTGAAGTTGTAGCGGAGATAGTCGACGGATGTAAAGACACAACGTTTAAAGCGCGTGCAATGTTTGAAGTTGTAGTGGAGGTACTCGACATGAAGATGCTCGATATCGCCAAGAGGGTACTCGATGTCGATGAACAGAGGCTTGAGGTGGGGTTGTCCTTCGCCAATGGATTTAACGACATCGCAAGCTGGACGAGGATGACAGTCATCGATTTCGACGCGTGGTCTAGGCTCGCCAGCAGCATGACACTTGTCGATTTCAATGCTTGGAGGATCGATGGGAGTAAACACATCTCCAGCAGGAGAACAGTCGTCGACAATGAGATCTGAAACGTCCTTGGCATGTTGACAGGGATGAGAATGGTGGATGCATGAGGTTTGTTGACAACAAGCGTCGACGGATGTAAAGACGTCTTCAGCAGGATGACAGTTATCGACGTTTCCAGCAGTATGACCAGGATACTTGATGCAAGAGAGCGCGTCATAAACCTCGGCATGTTGATAGTCGTCGACGGATGTAAGGACGTCTCCAGCATCTCCAGCAGGATGATAGTCATCGACGACGAGCTCTGGCTCAAATACAGCTTGCGTAGGTGTGTCGACGCATGTAACGACACCACAGGCGTCGACAGTCAGATCTGGCGTAAATACAGCTTGCGCAGGTGTCTGAGGATGTAAGGGATTCCGTTTCAAGATTGCGTCACCAAAGCATCCACGATAGCTTCAATATCGGCTCGCGAAAGAGTTGCCATTGTCGCGGATGACGCAGGTGTCGGAGCGCGCGAGATAGTCGATGACGAGGAATGATAGAAGACAGCTCGTGAAGTAGCTGGTGATGATGCGTAGGAGTAGAAGGAGAACTCGGAGAAGGATGACGAGGGAGGATGGGAGGAAGGGGATTATTCCCGATTCTTGCCCGGATTTTTATATTGCATCCGCCTGCTCATTTATACTCGATCCAGGCCCATGGACACCAGAAGCCCTGGCCCTGTGGCCAGGCTAAAGCAACTGAGGGTCTTCACCACGACAGGTGTAGCGACGTCATTCTCGGATGTCGCCCGACTGCTTTCCAATGCCAAACAGCTGGGAAGAAATGAGAAAGGTCGGACCTCCTCGAGATTTGTGGGGAATGGTGAGGATCGAATGATTGAAATACTTTATCACAATAAAATCACGCATCGAATACCGGTGTCACCAATCACCACAATGGTGAATGCTCTCCTGGCGGAGGCCACGGTTCTTGTGTGTTTGTTGGCCCAGTGTACAAGGGAGTACATTCTTGAGTTACGCCTTGAAGCAATCCAAGATTGCCCTTACGAGCCGAGACAGAGGATGAGTTTTGTGGAGACAAATCCTCATCTGGCTAATGGGAAAGAGCGGATGGAGGAGAGATGGCGGAAAATGAGAGGTTGTAATGCTCACATTTCAGACAAATTCCTCTGGGACGACTTGCGACATCGATTTCTCAGACTTTTATTTCTACTATGCTACTGGACTGCAAGTCAGCCATTTCAGTTAAAGGAAGCCTTCAGTATGACATTATACAGAGTGGAACCTGGAAATGGCCGTAACGGCATTCAGGTTCACAGAGGGTACCTTACACTTATCATAAAAGTGATAAAAGGCACAGAAGCGGAATTTTTTGTTCCGTGGTTTGCTCTGTTGCAAGGTTTGCTTATGTTGCTAGGTTTGCGCTATCACTAGGTGGGAAGTTATTTGTTTTATACTTGTCAGAAATTCGGCCATTTCGAGCCGACCGACGAGTCTTTCTGGAACATTGCCCTCTTTACGAAAATCTGATTTAGGAGGAAAAGGGGAAGCCATGGACTTTGTACAGCATCCGCAAACCCTTTAAGAAGCCAACTTTGAAGTATCTCGGAGTCGGGTTATCCTCCAAGATATGTCGGCCAATGATGGCGGCTATTGAGAAGAACGTACGGGATATGCAAATTCCTACATCGGACTCTCCTGGAGCACATAATCTGGAAGACGCTTGAGAACTGCAGGCTGGTCACAGTATGTCATGTGACACGATCGTATATAGGTATCTAGATCTACATTTAGCAATCCATCCGTCATACCTTATCACCCGTACCGCATCATACTTGGTGCCCTCAGAAGGTTTCGCAGAGGCTTGAAGCCACAAGCGACCAAACAAACGTTATTGTCGACCATTTCATCGATAATAATCGTAGTCCCGGCGAAAACTGTCAAGATTGCTCCTCACAAGAGGAAAGTTCCGCCTACGCCCTCCAAGGACTCTGCTCCTAGGCCTCCAAGACACCGCGCCACTAGGAGTACTAGTTCTATCCCGGACTCAGCACTCTGGCCTATAGGCTTACCCGCGTTACGACAGCAAGGTCTTGTTGACGACCAAGCCGGCGTTTATCAAACGAGCGAGTCTTCTACGAGTGTGGTGACTCCTGCCACGTCATCATCTCGAACAAACCTCTCATCTCGAACAAATCCCTCTTCCCGAGTCCCATCCCAAGCATCCATCACACAGACATCTCGAAGCCACCCTTCACCGGATACAGCGTCGAGTTTGTCTGATTCCTTCGCCGTCCTGACACTGGCTCCGCCACCTTCTACATCTTCAGGCACCGCGACAATGGATAACACACCACCCCCTCATAACAACCTAAGCAAGCGTCTTTGTTTATTGAATAGTGTAGGACGAAAACTGGCGTCCTACACTATTCAATAAACAAAAACGCTTGCTTAGGTGTCAGTACGGAACTGTTTGAAGCATTCTATCAAGTCAGTTTAATGCTTCAAAAGATTTTTTTGGATTCGAGGGACACACGCTCAAAGGGTATCAGCTCAAATTTTCTTCGGCTAACATATGAGGTTAATGGAAAGATTACTCGCTCTTGGCCCCAATCATGAAACGATTCTCAGAACTAGCGATCTGATCGCTATGATCAAGGATAATATTACCCGCCTCAAGCAGGACAAAAAGTCTGGTACGTCACAAGTGGGTACTCCTCAACTTGCGATTCAGGTTAAGCCTACGCTGAAGAATCGCCTAAAGGAATTGCAAGTATTCGACGACTGCTGCATTTTCTGTGAGCCTATGCGTGCTCGGAAGACGGTCATCGACCTGGTATTGGGGGAAAATAGAAGTGCGCAGAAGAGACCCCACAATCACTGCTGCAACCATGACTTTATGGTCGATGAAGTCAAAAGGCACTGGAAAAGTGCTGGTCTGCAGAAAGCCATCGAGATGGGCTTTCTTGGAAGGCCCTTCGATAATCAAGCCGAACTTGATCGATGGTGGAAAGATCCGGTGAACTTAAAGTGGGGACCGGGCTACGAAGTCAACAACGCCTTTGTTGTGTTTTTGGCGGTAGCAATACCAGAGCGTGAGACAGATGGGGGGTTGTTGGATATGTCGTCGGAGCGGCGAAAGATGTGGGTATGATCCTACGACAACTAAACTGAGGATAGCGACCGCTGGTTGCTGTACTCCAATCGATGGTGGAGTAGGAAGCTGTTGGTACCTTGTGGTTCAAAGAACCTCTGGTAAACCGTCTGGGAGGCACCAATGTAAGGGAAGCCGGCAGAATAAGAAGATATGATGATGAATGAATTAGATGATGATGATGATCAAGAAGAGCTGCGAGCTAAATACATGCCACAGGTCATGTGTACCGTGACATGCTTGATCAATCAGTCTATCTCACTGGATCTATAAGATATCTTCCATTTTTACATCGTCCTCAGCCTTTGGCTCCGTCTTCACTCCCTGAGTATCAGACATACCAGTCCCACCATTGCTCGTCAAGTTCTGGGCATTAAGTCCCTGTTGACTCTGAATATAATGCGGTTTCAACGACCATTTCAGAGCATACGGTCCTCGTTTATTCAAATGCGCAATCTCCTCCAACGCCTCCCTCAGATAGGACTACCATCAACACCATCCCCAAATTTCAGGGACCATACCTCCGGCTGCTTAACATACTCCTTCAACCCCTTCAGCGACCAATAAGCATACTCCTGGAAACACTTGAACAACAAATCCAGCAACTCATTCTTCGGAATCCGCGTAGCTTTGTTATTCTGTGCCTCGGCTTTACTTCTTCCGCCGCCGCCGGTGAACTTGCCGAAGGGTTGGTTGGATTTCGGATTGTACAGGTAGGAGCCATCGGGGATGCCGTGGTTGTCGCTGAGCATTTGGACTTGGCGTTTGGGTTGGTTGGCTTCTTGGACGCGGGATTTGACTGTTTTGGAGTAGGAGGCGTTCATGACGGGGGTGACGGTGCATTCGTGGGCTACCGCACCGATTATTGACGTGGCTTCTGGCAAAAGTTAGTAAATGAACAACAACCGCGAAAGCAACGGGGGACCAGGGATACGATGGAGGGAGGGAGAAGGGAAGAGAGGTACTCGGTGGAGGCTTTGGATACGGAGTATATCGTGAGTAAGTGTTTTGTAGTGAGGCCGCCGCACGAGTAGGTTCGCTCTTGACATGTATGTCCCTCTCCGTAAAAGCATAAGTATTAATGACCTTCTTGTTCGTCATCGTCATCGTAAACTCCTTCGGGACATTCGCATTCGCAGCATTATCCGGCAACACAACCTTGATATCCTACCCATCAGCCCACTCACTCCTCAGCCAACATACCGCTGCAGTGGACGCATGTCTACCATGTCAACAATGTGGGAGGACTAGCGAGATACGGTATTTGGACTCTTGCGAGCTCGACGTTGTCGTCGTTGATTTTTGCCCAGTGCTCCATCAGCCATTTTGGCAGTTTGACGAGCCAGACTTTGTCTTTGCCCCGGGAGATGTCGAGATCCGGGTCCAGGTCGTCCTCGAACTCGTCTATTGAGCGGAGAGGTTGGCCGTCTGTGTCCATTGTTGTGGACAATGAACAGAGGAGACGAGGTCTGATTTGGAGTCAGACCGGATGGTAACTTGCTTCCCAGTCTCCAGGCGCACAACGGCCTCAACGAGCTCCGCGGGCATTCCTACTCTGGCAAGGTTCCACAGGCGGCAGATTTTCCTCACTGCCGGTGTCTTCTGTTGCTGTGTGCTGTACTTTCTTCTGCAGCACCACCAGCCATCTTCCCTAACCAGCGATATCGGGAAATTCAAGACCCGCTTTCAACTCAGCCCCTCGACTCGTAACGCAACCATGTCCGCAGGCATAAGCGCCATTCGAATCCCTGCAAAGGCCAATGCTACCGCTTCCATTATATGGCTTCATGGACTAGGCGACTCTGGCAGGGGATGGAGCTTCATCTCCCAGTACTACAATATATCCGTATACCCGTTCTTTGTGGTTTGTTAATGGTAGCATGTCAAGGTACACATTGGACAGGTGGACGATGTTAATGGTAGTGGATATTTCCTAATGCTCCGTCCATTCCGATTACGGTGAATTTCGGACATGTCATGCCTGGGTGGTTCGATGTTACGAGTTTGGGGGATGTTCTGGCGCATCAGGATGAGGAAGGGATGTTGAAGACCGTCAATATGGTCCATAAATTGATCACAGAGGAAGTCGATTCCGGAATTCCTTCTGACAAGATCATCGTTGGAGGATTCTCTCAGGGTACTCCCTCATCCTCACTTTATTGACGATAGGTTCCGCGATTGCCATGCTCGCGGGATACACATGTGAACGAAAACTTGCTGGAATAGCAGCCTTATCAGGATGGTTACCTCTCCATAAGAAATTTGCTGCTGTATCGACATTCAGGAATGCGTGAGTTGACCGTAGATGCGTTCCGACGCTAATTTGAAAACCCCGTTATTTCAGGCACATGGAGAGGATGACACCGTTGTGAATATCAAGTTTGGCGAGCTCTCGCATCAGGAACTGAAAAAATTGGATATGAATGTAGAGTTTCACAAGTATCCGGATATGGGACATGAAGCGAATCCACAGGAATTGAAAGATCTTGGAGCATGGATAAAGGCTAGAATTGGCGCAGGCGAGGGGTCCAAGTCGCAAACTTGAGCAGGGCAATTCTGTCACTTGGTGTTGGAAGAGGGTGGACGCGATAGCACTATAGGATATAGCGATACCGTTATCGGGATTTCTCAGGTATTATGTTGATATGAAGAAAAGTATATGTCTTCAAAGCATACTTAAGTCGTGATGTAAGATTGATGGCCAGCTATTTACGCGCAAGAAGATCTGCAGCCCGCCACGTTCAGCTCACTTGTCAACTGCCAACTGCCATGGCCCAGTCGACGCCGCCGGCGAGTGTCCTTCGGACCACCAAACTGGCCTCCACAGTCGCTACTTCATCTTCCGTCCTGATAGACCGCTTCAGCGATATTCTAGAGATCGCGGCGCCGAAGGACAAAGACAAGTACATCACCTCGGCAGAAACGTATCAAATCGATGTCCATGCTTCTGCTATGGTCCTTACCCTCGGCTGTAGCAAGCTGACTGTAGGTGCGTGCCGCCGAGGAACTACTCACCGTAACACGCAAGTTGAAACAACTGTGGATACTCTCAGAGGCAAAGGAGGTGAGTGTGGAGCTGAACAAGGGCCTTGAGGAGAGATTACAGGTTGCGGATGTTGCCAAAGAATTGCGACGAATACTACGGAAGGAAGACAACGGGGATGCAATGGAGGATGTACAGGAAGGTGGAAAAGAAGGAGCAGATGTCATTGAAATTGAATGATTGCCAGTCGATTGCACGTCACTGGAGAACTAGGATACCAGGAGAAATAAATATACGCTTTACACTAAGGGCGATGCGAGTGCTGGAATATTACCAGCATTAAGATATCTCAGTGACTAAAGAAGCGCCAACACCAATTATACATTCCGTGCCATACCAATTATTGATTGATCAATGCTCTCGCTCTCGCTTGACAGGCACGCCATCATGGGTCCTTTTTGAGCTACCCCTCTCTTGTACACCTCCCGCATGATCTGGTCTCCGCCCGGCCGAAGTACTAGCTCTATCCTCGGGTTGACTTCTCGAGCTCGGTATCGTTCGAAATGCCTCCCTCTGTTCCTTCATTTGTTGTGCTAAGCGAGCCTCCATCGCCTGTTGCTGTAAGTTGTTGTACACAGTCGTATGCTGTACTTGGATTTGTTTATCAGGCGTAGGTGGGTTGAAAGTACTTTTTCTTGAGGGCGAGGTCGCCGGCGCACCCTTGGCAGTTCGAAAACGTTTGTTTGATTGCTGCTCTGGCGGGTAATAACCTCTTGAATCCTCCAAACGGTTGATGAAATCCATAACATGTACCCATGTCATTGAATTGGTACGTAGATCATGGAGATGTTCACGAAGATACTCTCGAAAGGCTTTGACGTCCTCGGCCAGCGCATTAATAGGTCGATCGGGGTATCTGTCCAACATGATCCCCACGCCGAGGAATTCGACGGGAGAGAAACGCCGGGATTTGGCTTTGGTGGAGCCGAGGGTATGTGTGAACGCATCGGCATAGGATACGAGGAGTTCGTTGTACTTGGTGAAGACCTTTCGGACTTTGGCACGGAAGGAGGGTGTAAGGATTCTCTCCGGGTTTGGATCCTCGACAAACTTTCTCAGGAGGGCCTGCGATGCCTTAAGTTTGAGGTCCTCGTCTTCCTCCATGTGACAATGCATGAGGAATATCAGCGTCGCGATAAGTTGATAATCCTTCGCCCGTTTCGTGCCCATGAGACTAGGAATACTCTTATACGACTTCCGTACATCGTTGATGAAAGACGGAATTAAGCCAGTGAGCGCAGCCAACTTCTCTGCCACCGTGAGCGGCACTCCCAGCTGTACCCGTTGAAACATGTCCTCCTCTTGCTCGTCAGTGAGGTGTTCAAACTCAATATTGACAATTTGTATATTATTGAAAAATTCTCTGTCCTCGTCGGAAAGAACTTTTGCGGTTTTTGAGTTTGTGACGGGAGTACTGTAATACCATTTCTGGCGATGTCGGTCAACATACGGAATCTCGCCATCGAAGAACCGTCGAATTGTTGTAAGACGCTGCTTCCCGTCGATACACGTCCTCCATTTCCGTCGTTCATTCGTGCCCTCCTTGACACCTGTAATGGCCTTGAAGATCAAAGGCGGGACGTAGTAATTGTTGAACAATGAGTCGATCAAGTGAATCATGCGTTGCTCAGACCAGACGACTTCGCGTTGATAGTCGGGGTTTATATTCATGTACCGTTCGTCTTTCACCAGTTCTTCGAGTTAGCAAGGTTCGCAGTACGGAAATACCATACAGCTCTAGGAGACTGCGGTGATGGGACACTGGCTGTCGTAGTCGTGACGAGGTATCCATTTCGCCATCGAGATAGTCTTCCTCATCCTCGTCGACCTCGTCCGAGTAGTCCATCTCTTCTTCGACTGCAGCATTGGCTTGGGCGACTCGTGAATCCTCTCTTGGCATCCTCTTGTAGTGCACCTGCTTTGGTTCTGCTGGAGATGAGGTAGACAGAAATAATTCTACCACAAAGGAATGGAAACTCAGCTCTGAAGAGTGGCTGGCATAGTCAGTCAAAATTGAAATGACAAAATAAAGCCGCAAGCTCCCTCGGTGACCCGTGCACCGTGCACGTATCTGCGGGAACGTCTAACCAAAATCCTCTCAGAGCCGATGACTTCGCGCCGACGGAACACAGCCCCAGAAACGAGCCTCAATCGGAATTTACAGAAGTCTACTCGCAACACAGTCATGCTCTAGATGAATCTAGCATGCAAGTCCAAGGCTGATGAACCTCGATGTGCATCTAACTTTGTATGAATATGTAGGATACTAGGTATCCAAAGACTGCCGAGGAGCTATAACAGGAAACTGGCTTGGGTGACGGGTCCCGCGAACATGCTTCTTTCTCCGATCGTTTTGTCAATGCTACTGCTTGGACGAAGACAGTTTCCATGTTCAGCATATTCCTTAGGCCTTTGCTACTAGCATACAACCTTTGAACGGCACACTTTCCAACGAAATCCGCGGAACGTGGACCACAGAACGACGCAAATGGCAAGAAGGGCGCCACCGGCCAGAGATAGCTGGCTTTCGGGGAATATACAATGCTGGAAGAGCTTGTGCGCTACAACCGGCTGCGTATGGGCAAAGGGGAATAAATGGCGCTACCTTCAGTAGGCGAAATCCAGGACAGCGCTGTTACAATTCGAATCTATCTCGAAGGAAGGTGTTTGGATTGGAAAAGCTCCAAGAAAGGGGTAAAGGGATTTCTTGTTTTGTATCTCTGCGGCGGGAGTCGATTATATCGTCGTGTACGTACAGTCTACAGAGCTACCGCAATGATTCCCCGATATGGTTAAAATATCCTCAACCTTATTTGGTGCTGGCAGAGAACTTGAACTTTGCTTGCGTCATCTCACTTGCAGTGGTGGCGAAAGTGGGGAAAAGAGAGTAGTCCCTATTGACCGGAATGCAGAGATCTGATGGAAACCTAACGTTCGACAAAAACTCTTATCTGCGCCGCTATATGTAAGGCCTAACTGACCGGGAAGTTCAGGGTGGACTGATCATTCATACAGCCTTGGCCATCTGAATAGTGGATTATTCGGAAGAGGAGCATAGCAGGGACGAAGGAATAGTATCTGATATTGGGGAAACGCCACTTATTCTTAGCAGTAAGAAAAGGCGTTGATTGCTAAGAATCAACGTTGCGTAGATATAGCTACTACAATGAGCTCGTTAAGCTTAAATATTCGGTGCGCCTTGAAGGAGGGATG
>Ga0182024_10027220_pt1 | contig 10011 bp, 8 predicted proteins | sample P32metaG_FD_120480 | JGI IMG/M metagenome (GOLD analysis project Ga0182024, IMG submission 120480) | Permafrost microbial communities from Stordalen Mire, Sweden - P3-2 metaG (Illumina Assembly) | ecosystem: Environmental > Terrestrial > Soil > Wetlands > Permafrost | place: Sweden: Stordalen...
CCTCCGAAAACGACCTCGATTTTTGATTTACACGGAAACGGGGACGAAGTGGAATAGTCCCTTTCAACCGTGCGTAATTGTTGTTTGGAATAGAGGTTAGGGAGTCATGTATATAAGTCCCTTCTATTACTCGACCGGCGCGACCTACCCCACATTTCCTTCCCCAAATTCATTTAGCACCTACTCCAGTTACAACGACATGAGCATCTACGTGACGGTGACCCCACTATGAAGAAGCTCTGTCTCATTTTTGTGGTGCTCGCCGCGCCTCTGGCTGCGCAGTCCATACCCTCGCAGTTCGCGGGTCTCATCACGGGGAGCAGTTTCACCGCGACCATCTCGGGAACGGTGATGACGGTGACGGGTTCTCCTGCTTGGGGAACCATTCAAGTCGGTCAAGAAGTTACTGGCGCGGGAATTACCGGACAACCGGCGATTGTTTCTCTAGGAACGGGGACTGGCGGCGCTGGAACCTACAATATCGCCACATCGCAAACGGTCTCCAGCCCGACCACGCTCTACGGCGACACGGATGAAACGCTTAATCCGAGTTGGACGACGCCATCAACTCCGTCTCCCGGCGGTTCTTATGTGGATTCGATTTTCGGGATTACGGTCAATCGAATTTCTGCGGCTACAAGTGACTGCCCAGTCAACGGCACTTACAACCCCACCGGCGACTGCTCAGTCACAAATCACCAGATGCAGGTTGATTACTCGAACGCCGTCCCTTGGAGCGTGAACGAGAATTACTACGTCGTGGACAGCAATGGATTCCTGCTTCTTTATTCGCGCTCGACGGGCGGCGTCTATACGTACATCCGAACCCTTAGAACCTTCTGCGGCGCGATCAGCGGAACCTGCACATCAAATTATGGGAGCACCCGCGATAACGGCTCTGGAGATACGTCGTTTTCAGGCGCTTTATGGGGAGACAGTTCCGGCTGGAATTGGGCGAACAATGCAAGCTCGAACCCAGACTTTCTGTATTACACCGGCTCCACGGCAGCGAGCCCGAACGTCACTCAACTGAAGGCGTACAACGCGGACGCGGACTCGATCAGCGTCATCCACGATTTCACAACTGAGATTGCCACGGTGAACGGATGGGGAGACTGCACGCACACGGCAAATTCGATTACGCTGACTCGCCAAGGGAATCAGTCCAATGATGACCGCTATTGGGCCTACGTGGTGATGGGCGGCAACCAGGCGGAAACGCAGGCATGCGCGGTCGGGGTCTACGACAAGACGGCGAATGCGACGATCGCCCTTGTGACTTTGGGTGCGAACGGAATGTGCGGCGTGCCGTCCTGTGCGTCGCTCAACCCTGATCCATATCCGCACGGATTGGGCATGAGCATGAGTGGCACCTACATGATCGTGAAATGGAAAGACAGCGCATACGCTGAAACGTGGACCAATCGAGGGGTAGGTGCGGAGGAGTTTACAAACACACTCTCTTACGTCGGTGTGGTTTCAGGCAACAACGGACACGCTGACACCGGCTTCGATGCAGCCGGGAATGAGGTCTACGTTGTTAATAGCTCATCGGAGTTCGCCTATGGTCGAAGCGCGATGGAAATCTGCAAGCTCTCGGCCGTCAATACCAGCGCGGGAACAAGCGGCGGTTGCAGAAGATACATCAATCTGCCTTGTACCTGGATTGCGACGACGTGCCCCTACAGCGGGGAAAATGGCAACACGTGGTTCCTTTCCATGCGGGGTACAGCAGGGACGCCGGGGTGGCCGCTCCTTTCTACGCAGACTGGCAGCGGAACAAACTGGAACTCCTCTCAGGGGGATGGGGGCTGGGGTGCGCTCGAACTTGACGCATTCTACGTCAACTGGAACACGGCGCAGGTCGGCTTAAGCGGAGTGCCGCCCGAGACCTTGACGGTGCGCTTAGGCAGGAACCACGCTGCTTTGAACTATGACAGTGCAAATAATGATTACGGTTCACAGGTCAACGCTGCGCCTGATCGTAATTTCACCAAATTCGCGTGGTTCTCAAATATGGACGCGAACCCGACCGCTCAATGCGCGGGTCAAACGCCTTCGCCGGGATCGGCGGCCTGCAATTACTACTCGATGTATACGGAGCTGGGCTCAAGCATCTCGAGCTCGCCGGCAACCGTTTTTATCGGCGCGGGCGCACTCACGCTGCAGTGACCATTGAGAACTGAGAACTAGAATGCCTTTGAAGCGTCAAAAGCACTGGGAAACCCGCGCCTATCACCACTTTCTCATCGCGCGCGCTAAGACCCCGTTTGCCTGGGGCGTGAACGATTGCGCGCTGTTCGCGGCCGATGGAATCCGGGCCATCACCGGCGTCGATATCGCGAGCGACTTCCGCGGCAAGTACACCGACGAGGCCTCGGCGCTCGCGTTGATCAAGACCGTGTGTGGTGGCGCCAGTGTGGCTGATGCGGCCGTCTATTGCGCGAAGAAGCACAACTTCGCCGAGTGGGTCGACAAAAAGACCAAAACTCCGCAGCCACTCTTCGCGCGGCGTGGGGATCTGGTGGTCTTCACCGCGGCCACTGGCGCGCTCGTTGCGGGTCTCGTGCATCTCTCGGGGCGACATATCGTCGCCGTCGGCGAGCAGGGCTTGTATCGCTTTTCTACTTTGAAAGCATTGAGGGCGTGGCACTATGAGTAAAGCCGTTTCAGCCGCGGTGGGCGCGATCGAGGTCGCTGGCGGCATCGCGCTCGACGTGTTTGTTCCTGGCGGCCAGCTCTTCGGCGCCATGCTGCTCTCGGCCGGCATCTCGACCGAAGCGGGCGTCATCGCTTCGATGATCGGCAGCCAGGGCGGCATCGGCGTCACCACGCGCACCGCCGCGGGCCTGAGACAGATTGTGCGCGGCGAGCAGAGGATCCCCGGCACGATTGTGTATTGCAGCACAACCGGGTCGACGAAGCGCCAGTACAACATGGTCATCGTACTTGCGACGCACGAGATCGAGGCCATCGTCAACCTCTATCTCGACGGGCGCCTGGTGTTTTGGAACACGAGTTCGAGCTATAACCAGACCATCAATGGCGTGAACTTTGGTGGCAACTCGGACGGCAATAACCACACCGGCCCGAACGGCCAGCAATATAACTTCGGCGGCGAGGTCTTTTGCGCGGCGTTTCTGGGGCTGCAGAATTCAAGCCCGACCGTGGCGGGCGGCTCCTGGGTGGGCCCGTCGGTGTGGAACGATGGCGACGGCCCGTATCCGGGTTTCTGCTCGGCGCTCGAGGCGAATGACGGCATCTGGTCGCCGCAGACTGTGGCGGGGCCCGGCACGGCCTCGGCCTCTTTGACGTGGGATAGCCTGGGCGGCGGCGAGATCGATTCGATCAGCCTGCAGAACCCCGGCTTCAATTATCCCAACGGCGCGGTTACGGTGACCATCAATGATCTCGGCGGCACGGGCTCCGGAGCTGCGGCCACGGCGAACGCTGTCGGCGGATCCATCGATCCCACATCGCTTGTGATCACGAGCGCGGGCTCGAACTACAGCAATCCGCAGGTGGCTTTCGCGCCTCCGAGTACGACGACGATGACGCCGTATCTCGCCGGCTGCAGTTACGTTTATCTCAAAGTCGAAGCCGACAGCGGCAACTTCCCGGCGTTCCCCGAGGTCCGCTTCACGGTCCGCGGCAAGAATGACATCTACGATCCGCGCTCGGGCCTGAGTGGCTACACCTCGAACTGGGCGCTGAACATTGCGGACGCGATCACGGATCCGACCTGGGGCCTGGGCGATAACACGGTCAACCTGGACCAGCTGTGCGCCGCGGCCAACGTGTGCGATGAGCTGGTGAGCTGCGCCGCCGGCGTCGAAGCGCGCTACGCCGTGCATTGGCACTATAACTCTTCCACGTCGCCCGGGGACGCGATCGCGCACATGATGGATGCGGCCGAGGGGCGCCTGTCGCGGATCGGCGGGGAGTGGTACATCTGGCCGGCGTACTGGCAGGGCCCGAGCTTCACCTTCGATGCGAATGCCCTGGTCGACGCGATCCAGTGGACGCCGAAGCGGCCGATGGCGGATTTGTGCAATCGCGTGACGGGCACCTATATCGCGCCCAATTTCCCGTACAACGTCGCCGGCGATCTCTATGACACCAACGGCTACTGGCAGGGCGAGACGCAGAACAATTTCTCTTACGCCTTCCAGCCCACCAACTACCCGATGTACGCCGCCGACACGCGCCACGGCTACGGCGCCGGCATTGATGTCTATCTCACCCAGGACGGAGGCATCTATCTGCCGATCGAGCGCACGCAGGATTGCGTGCTGTCGGTTTCGCAAGCCCAGCGCCTGGCGAAGATCTTCATGCTGCGCAACCGGCAGCAGGGCTCGGGCTCGTTCCCGATGTCGCTTGCGGCCTGGCAGGCGCAGCCCATCGACGTGATCGAGTTCAACATGCCGGCCATGAACTGGACGGGGAAGGTTCTCGAAATCGCCTCGGTTAAATTCCGCATGGGGAAGGGTGAGGGCGACGACGCGCCGAGCTGCACGCTGCTGGTGGGCGTTCAGGAAACTGATGCGTCGGTTTATGAATGGGACCCGGCCGAAGAGCTGACGGTCTACGACGTGCAGGCGAATACCAGCGCTCCATCGCAGTTCCAGGTGCAGCCGCCGACTTCGCTCGCCGCGGTGAGCGATCTGGCAACCGCGCTTGTGCAGCCGAATGGCCAGGTGACGCCGCGCATTGAGTTGACGTGGACCGAGCCGGCCGACACCTACGTGCAGAACGGCGGGACGATCGAGATCCAGACCTGTGCGCACTCGTCGGCTGCGTGGCAGGACGCGCTGGTCGTGAGCGGCCAGACCACGCTGGTGTTTCTCGGCAATGTTGTGAGTTTGCAAGCTTACGACGTGCGCATCCGGTCGGTGCGGGTCAATGGCGCGCAGTCGGCCTGGGTTGAACTCGATAACATTGTGTGCGGGTTTGCCTTCTCGGCCGCGGGCCTCGCGCCAGTTGCGCCGGCGGGAACGATTTCTGCGCAGACCACGGCGGCGGGAAGGAGCTTCAATCCGGCGGCGAGCTTTATCACCGTTGCCGCATCGTTCACGGCGACCGCCAATGGACAGACTGCCGCGTGCACGCCGTCGACGACGCTGTTGACTGGCCTGGTGGCGCAGTATCTCTACTACGTGTATTACGTCGATCCGGGCTTCGCCGGCGGCGCCATCACGCCGATCGCGACGCTCGACCCGTCCGACTTTTTCGCCAAGCCTGGCTATTTCCTGATCGGATCGGCTCTCACTCCGCCCGCGAACGCGGGCACGCCGCGCTACCTGCCCACGAGCTACGCTGATATCGGCAACACGCCCACGATGGAGCCAACCGCGGCCTATGACGGCAACCTTGCCACCTCGGCGGCTATCGAAGGCGTCACGGGAAGCGTCGATGAGATCGTCTATTCCGGCTTTGCTGTGGGGACTTCGCTCTCGACGCAGATATTGACTACGGTCTGCGCCGTCGTCAACGCCGGTAGCTCCACGGCGCAGTGGGCCATCACGGCGTCGCTGGGCGTCGGGGCGAAGCCGCCGGGCGCATTGAGTCCCTTCAACGCCCGCGGGGCCTGGGCTGCGACGACGGCTTATGCTGTGTGGGATACCTTCACGGTCACTGTCACTTTGCGCACGACGACTTATCTCGTGGTTGCGGCCTATACATCTGGGTCGAGCTTCGGGTCGACGGACGTCTCGAATACCTGCGTCGTTATCGCGGCCGGGACCGGTGCCTACACCGCAGGGATCGGGAGTCCTGATTCTATTCGGCTGCCTGCCGGGGTTGGCCTGAACCAGATCAGCGTGAATGTGACTTCGAACTCTGACTCGAGCGATCTTCCAACGGCTTATAACCAGGTACTGATCTCGGATATTTTCATCCAATGACAGCTTTCGATCTGATCGACTCGATCTTCTCGCGGGATAGTTGGGGCGCGGCCAAGGCGAACATGCGCGGCATTACGCCGCAGCAGCTGAAGTATCTGCGCGATCTGATTGCGCGGGATCCGGAGAGCCACAAGGCGCGCGCCGGCGATCGGGGCTCGCTGGTCTGGACGCCGAGCGGGCCGCATAAATATATCGTGACGGAGGATCCTACGGGCAGCGAGAAGCACACGCTGACGCGGCTCTCGAACATTGCGGCCGGGGAATCGGGGCGTTTGTTTTTATAAATCGAAAACGAAAGGAGGTATGCGCATGGTCGCCAGAGCCCAAGAAAATAGCCCGGGCGGGAGCACGGTTCCACGCGTGCCCCGCCCGGGCTGACTTGGATTGATGACTTTTCGGGATCCAGACCCCGATACGATTCAGCCCAATCCGTAGTCGAATTTAGAGTTCAGTGATGGTGGCCTCCTCCCAGTCGTCGGTCATGACGCGGTTGGCCTCGGTCACAAGTTGAAGTTTCGGATCGTTGGTAGCTTCCATGCGGAGAAGCGTGTAGATGCGGTTCACAGCGGGCCGCATGACGTTCATCTTCTCGCCGGCCGAAAGGTGGAAAAACGCGGGATCGTCGAGCTGGGTGCGGTTGCCCTCGCCGGCTGCAGCCTTCGCGGCCGTGTTGGTGCGAAAGCAAGTGGCGGCGAGCTCGAGAGCCCTCTGCTTCAGGCGTGCGTCCTGCTCCGGAGTGATGGACTCGGGCAGCCGCTGTGTGTGCTGCCCCTGCTGGGTCTGGTTGCGTTCCTGAACTGTGGTCATGGAGATCTCCTGTTTGGGTTAGACGGGTTTTGGGTTCGATTGCTCCTACACGCCAGGGGAGAAGTGGATCAAGCTGATGGACGAATTTGAAGTTGACGACGAAGAAGACATCGCTGACGGCGAGAACGAGTTCGCGCGAGAAAAAACCGCCGGGCGGGAGCTTTTCCTGAGTCGCGCCCGGCGGCCGAGGACCGAGGTTTTAGAGCGAGTCTGAACCACTCAAGCCCCGGTCGAAACGTTCGAGCGCAGCCAAAAATCTTGACTGCATACCGCGCTGATTCGCGACCGCGTCAGAGAGTGCCCCAGCCAGCGCGCGAGTTTGTGGATCCAGCGATTTCTCGAGCCTGACGGCCAGGGTTTCGGCGAAGAGCATTTCTTTTCTCTGGCCGTCCATATGGCGGTTGATGGCCTCGCGAAACTCCCCGAGCTGGGCGCGCGGGATGGAGCACGGCGGCGGGGGCTGCTTCAGGAGGAAGAGGTTTTCGCGTATCGCTGTGGACATAGATTTTCTCCTTTGGGGTGGGTGTGGGTGATGCGCCGTCAGGCGTGTTTGCGTTCGATGGCGAGGACCGCGGCGTATTTGACGCGGGTTCTCTGGTGGGCGTAGTACTCGAGCATTTTTCGCGAAACGTGTCCGGCGATCGCGATCACGGTCTCTGGGTTGACGTCGTTTTCAAGCAAGCGCGTGATGCAGTGATGGCGCAGGTCGTGGGGCTTGATCGTGGGGAAGCCGGTCACCTTGCGCAGCTTCATCCAGCTCTTGCGCAGCCAGGAGCGCGAGGCCGGCCGCGCGGGATCGTATTGGTTGGGCTTCACGCGGAAGGGAAAGATGTAATGGTCGGGCGCGGTCGACCCGAGCTTCAGCGCGCGCTTGAGGCATTGTTCGACGGCCCAGCGGGCCGGGGCGTTGAGCGCGATCTTGCGCGGCCGCGAATTGTTTTTGACGGCATCGGGCGGGATGTAGATTTCTGCGATCCCTTCGGCCGGCAAGAGCAGGTGTTTGATCCGGAGGCCGCGCAGCTCGAGCCCCGAGGCTGTGGTGTTGTTGGTGACGACGGCGACCCAGTAGGCGAGCTCGGCATCGCAGTGATGAGCGGCTAAGGAGAACAGACGCTCCTCGTCCTGCTCGCTTAAAATCGCCCGCGGCGACCAGTTCTTGACTGGCAGCGGGAAGTAGAAGGGCTGGAGGCGCTGCCAGATCCTGCAGTGCGAGAGCATCTGCGCGAGCACGGAGATCTCGTGGTTGACGAGCGAGGGGCCCGCCGCATGCCGCCACGGATTTTTTTCCTGGCCTTGGATGAGGATTGAGTTATGGAGGCGAGCCAGCTGGTACGCGCGGACGTGGCCAGGGGCGATGTCGCAGAGGCGGAGCGCCTCGAAGAAGCGGTTGAGCGCGTTCAGGTATTCGAAGGTGATCTCGTGGGTGCGGGGCTTGAGGGATAGGGACTGGGCGCGCAGCATCATCCAGCGCTGGGCGGCGTCGGGGAAGGTAAGACGAGCGAAGTTAACGCGCACGCCCTCGATCTCGCGATTGGCGGCGAGGCAGGCCGGGCAGCCCAGGTGGTCGGGGGTGTGATCCGGTGCGTCGCTGGGATCGAAGGTTTGATCGAAGATGTGGAGTGAGGTAAGGGGAATGAGTGTGAGCTGGCCCATGGGCGTCCCGTCGAGGCCCTCTGGCTCTTCAGGCAGCGCGGGGGCGTCTGTGAAGCGAAGCAGTTGCTGCGTTCTGGTTGTGGCCACTAGAACACCTCCCGGCGCATAAATATATGCGCCTTTATGGTCATACACTTACGCTGTATGGGACGGGTTTCCCGCACGTGGGTAACTTGACAGATAGCTACTCGAAGCAGAGCGTGATGTGAGCAATACAGCTCAGATTTTTCCCTAAGCTGGTGAAAAGGCAACCTGCCTGGCGGCGCGAGAGCGCCTGCCTTACAAGCAGGAAGTCGGGGGTTCGAGTCCCTCACTGCCCACCATAAGCCCTTCCTAAGTCATCCAACAACATTCCATGGAATACAGGATTCCCCGATCAACATTGGGGAATTCGTATTTTTACATCCAAAGGCGGACTATGGAAGCCAAGTCCTGCGGGGGGTACCTCGAGGGGTATTTTGTTTTTCACCGGGAGGTACTTTTCCAAGCGGAAGGTATTTGGGGGTAGATATGCCATTGACGGATACCGAAGCTCGCAAAGCGCGACTATCTGACAAGCCATACCGATTGAGTGATGCCGGAAGCCTTTATCTCTGGATCACTCCGGCTGTTGGCAAGCTCTGGCGGTGGACATACAAGTTCGGGGGAACAGAAAAGCTTATGTCATTCGGGAAGTACCCGGATGTGCCTCTGGCGCTGGCCAGAGACGCTGGCTTCAGGATTCTGAGGCAGCGCCAAACGGTGTCACAGGCGAAGCGATGCCCGTTGTCCGGACAACTAACCCGATAGATTCTGCGAACATCGCAGAATGAGAAAATCGCGCGGTGCAGCGGGCTGGACTCAGTCGCCCGGGTGGGAGGACTCCCCCGACCCCTGAGAACGGGTGGCAAGGGTCGCCGGTTATTCGGGTATGACGGAACACTGTTACTGTTCGCAAACTACTTCTGTCAGCGGGCGAATAAGGCTGACGCGCTCTTTCTCCCGGAACGCAAGACGCGGATGTGAGGCCGAGCCATCCAGTACACCCTTTCCGCCTGATGCCGTACGCTGGACTTGCCGCACATCAACGTCCCCCGCCTTCGTCACAGCTTCGCGGGCAGCCTTGCGAACCGGTCATGAGAGAGAAGTTACGATCTTTGGTTTAGATGTCGATGCCGAAACGATGGCTGTAAAAGTAGCCGATCCGGATGGCGAGGTTCGCGGCCTGGGAACGATTGCCAACTGCGAAGATTCGATCCGCAAGTTCATCGGTTTGGGTTTTTGGGGGGTAGGGGCTTTGGGATGTGGGGTGTCGTGGGTTGAGCATTCACTGTCACCGAAACGGCGACTGAGGTGTTGGAAAGGAAGTTGGCATTGCCCGCATATTGGGCCGTCATGTTGTACCTCCCGATAGCCAGCGTCGTGAGGGTCAGCGTGCCAACGCCGGAAGAGTTGAGGGGAGTCGTTCCCAACAGCGCAGAGCCATTCATGAAGCTGACCGTGCCGCCGGGCGCGGTGTCGCCAGTCCCTTGAACGGTTGCGGTCAGGATCAGCGTCTGGCCGATGATGAGTGGATTCGGAGTTGCGTTCAGACTTGTCGTCGTGAATTGAGCGTGCACCGTCACGGAAACGGTAGCCGAGGTGCTGGTGAGGAAGTTCGTATTGCCCG
>Ga0182024_10027221_pt1 | contig 10011 bp, 8 predicted proteins | sample P32metaG_FD_120480 | JGI IMG/M metagenome (GOLD analysis project Ga0182024, IMG submission 120480) | Permafrost microbial communities from Stordalen Mire, Sweden - P3-2 metaG (Illumina Assembly) | ecosystem: Environmental > Terrestrial > Soil > Wetlands > Permafrost | place: Sweden: Stordalen...
CTCTTGGGCGCGCTCCTGCCCGAAGACGTGGGTCACAAGCTTCTCGAAGGGGATCGCGGAAGCGTAGGCGTCCATCATCTTCAGAGCTCGGGAGTACGCCTGGAAGGGCATCCCCGAGACGCCGATTATCCGGGCGTTCTTTGCGAGTATCTGTCTGGACGCGGAGATCTTCGTCCCGCTGCTCTCGGAGTACGCGCCCTCCACGATGTACGTACCGCCGTTCCTTATCATGTCCAGACCCTCCGAGATTATGTCCGGGAAACCCGTGCACTCGATCACCGTGTCTCCCCCGAGACCGTCGGTCATCGATAGCACGGCTTCGAGCCTGTCCTTTGGCCGTCGATGCTCTCCGATGTCGATCGTCTCCGCGTTGCAGAGCGCCCGGGCCATGTCCAGGCGGTACCGAGACTTGTCTATGGCGATTATCTTAGAAGCCCCGAGCATCCGTGCCATCAGGGCGTTGCACATCCCTAATGGCCCGACGCCCTGTATGACCACGGTGTCGGCCGGCGAGTAACCTTCCTTGACGTTCGGGTTCTGAAATGCCCTCCCGAAGGCTCCGTACGCCACGGCCATCTGCTCCGTCAGCACCGCGGTCTCGTTCGACATGCGCTTCGGGACCCTGAACATGAAGGTCCCCGGGAGGACGAACATCTTCTCCGCGAACCCTCCGAAGAGGTGGGGCGGGTCCCTGCAGCTGATGACGTCGCCGTAGCTCTTGTGGTTCATGCACCACGGGAACCCGTAGATGTTCCTGCAATAGTAGCACTTTCCGCATACGATGTCCGCAGAGATGACCACTCTCTCGCCCTCCTTGAGCGGCTCGCCTTCGGTCACCATGTCCTGGGCGGCGTCCGCGCCTATCTTCTCTATCACCCCGACGTTCTCGTGCCCGAGGATTATCGGGAGCGACACCACGTCGCCGGGCAGACCGAGGCGGATCTCCCCCTGTTTGAAAACGTGCTTGTCAGTTCCGCACACAGCGGAACCCACCATCCTGACGAGGGCCTGAGTGACGCCTACTTTCGGCGTAGGAAAATGCTCTGTCTTGATCTTCTTCGGCGCATACAGCACCGGGGCTATTACCTTTTCCAAGAGTCGTCCCATCGTGCGCGGGACTAAAGAAGTCTTAGGTCGGCTCCGTTCGCGCACGTCAGCCGTTCGTCTTTGGTTGTGACGGGGAGTGATGGTGCCGCAGAGCCCGGTACGCCAGCCTCGTGGCCATGGGATAGACCGTGGCCCCGACAAAGACCCCTACCGACAGGTAGAGCAGGATAGCGTTGGAGAACCACGGCAGGCCGGACCTGTCGGCGACCGAAGCGAAGAAGGTGTTGAACTCGACCCTGTCGAAGAGGTAGATCAGCGCCGGAAGAGGGATTATCGATAGAGCTCCTATCTGGAGGACCCTACGGACCGACCCGAACCTGTAGAAGGACGCAGCCAGTACGGCGACGAAGAGGACGAGGAAGTAGTAGTCCTGTTCGGTGGCATAGGCGCCCCCAAGGGACCCGAGGGGTCCCAGCATCAAGGCCCGTATGAGGGGCTGCCCGCGGAGCTCCAAAGAGAGCGAGAAATCGTAGCGCGCCACTCCCATCAGCCCTCCGTAGAGCAGGAGGCCCGCCTCGAGCAGGACGAGAGGGACGACCAGAGTTATCGTCTTGAACCTCAGCGACCGGCCGCGGAGGAACGCGTGCGCCTTGTGCAACGGTAGGAACAGAGGGTAGCCCTTGATCGACCGGAACGCAAGGGAGAACGACGAGATGACGAAGGCGACTACGCTCAGCTTCCAACAGATCTGGTAGTTCGCTTGTGCCTGATAGTAGTATTGCACGTACGAAAAGTAGTTCGTGGATGAAGGGATCACATGGGTGAGGGGGTCCTCAAGACCGATGAAGATGACGTAGTAATACGCGGCCAACCCGGCGGTCGCGACACCTATGACGAGAAAGAGCCCGGCGACCAGCCGGTCACGCCGCGCCGTTCCGGGCGCTTCTGTGGACTTGCCCAGGCTCGCTCATCCCTCCGTCATCTCCTCGCTCTCCTTGCTCTCATAAATCGTTCCCATGTAAGCGAGGCACGACTCTTTCGGCCTGGCGCCCTTACGTGAAGAACCCTTTTATCGCCTCGGGCGAGGGAAGCGCGCCCATGTCGAAAGACATCGGCGTAGGTATTCTCGGTTATTCGATTGGACGCGCCCACGCGCACGCGTGGCGGAACGTCTCTGAGGTCTACCATCCCCTGGAGCTCGTCCCGAAGCTCGTGGCCATCTCGGGAAGGACCAAGGATGTCGTGGACTTTGAGGCGAAGAAGTATGGCTACGAGAAGGCATACTACGACTGGGAGAAGGTGGTCAGGGACGAGGACGTGGAGATAGTCGACAACTGCCTGCCTGTCAACCTGCACCCGGAGCCGATGATCATGGCGGCGAAGCTCGGGAAGAGCCTCTTCTGCGAGAAGCCCCTCGCGAGGCGGGCGGCCGACGCGAAGCGGATGCTGGATGCCGCCGAGAAAGCGAAGGTGCAGCACATGGTCGGTTACAACTACCGTTTCATGCCGGCGATAACGCTGGCCAGGCAGATGATCGTGGACGGGGCCATCGGCGACATCATCCACTTCAAGGGGTCGTACCTCACGACGAACAGCGGATACGACAGCCCAGACTCGCCGATGAGGTGGCAGTTCCAGTCCGAGACGTCGGGGTACGGGGCTCTCTCGGACCTCGGTACGCACGCCCTCGACCTCGCAAGGTATCTCGCAGGGGAGGTCTCCGCTGTGGCGAGCGCCCAGGCGACCTACATCCGCGAGCGGCCCGTCTCCGAGGGCTCCCGAAAGAAGGGGAAGGTCGACGTCGACGACCTGACCGTCGCCACGATGAAGTTCAAGAACGGTGCGCTCGGCACCCTCGATACTTCGTGGCTGACCCCGGGTCGCATGGACTACCTCTGCTTCGAGGTCTACGGCACCAAAGGAGCGCTGCGGTTCAACCTCGAAAGGATAAACGAGCTCGAGGTGTTCCTGACAGAGAAGGACCCGGGGACGAGCGGCTTTAGGACGCTGAACGTCCTCACCAAGGAGCACCCCTACATGAAGCAATACTGGCCGAACCAGGGCGGGGGCTTCGGCTGGGACCATTCCTTCGTCAACGAGTTCCATCACTACCTAGTCTGTCTCTCGGAGGACAAGCCCGTCGGGCCGCAGGGCGCGACCTTCCTGGACGGTTATCGCAACTGCCTGATAATGGACGCGATCGCCGAGTCCGCACGCAACGAGAGATGGGTCCAGGTGCCGCAGTAGTTGGCGGCGGCCGTACCTGCTCCTTCGCAATCACATGCGGTCAGGGCTGCCGTCATGGACGCCCCCGGGTCTATGAGGGTGGCCGAGTTCTCCATCCCGGCGGTCCCCGACGACGCGGCCCTGCTGGATGTATCCCTGTGCGGCATATGCGGCACTGACAAGCACATCTACATGGACCAGCTCAAGTCGCACCCGTTCGGCATGCCCACGCGGTTCCCGATAATCCCGGGACACGAGGTCGTCGGAACGGTCGAGAAGATAGGCTCGAAGGCCGCAAGGCGGATGAGCCTCACCGGCGGCACGCTGAGCCCGGGCGACAGGGTCGTCCCGGTGGTGGACCTCAGGTGCGACGAGTGCGTCGGCTGCAAGATGCACCCCGGGTGGGCCTCGTGCGAGAAGGGGGAGACCTACGGCTGGGGTATCTCCTCAAAGGATCCTCCTCATCTCTTTGGAGGGTTCGCCGAGAAGATGTACATGCTCCCGCAGACGAAGCTGGCCCGGGTGCCGGACTCGGTCCCGGACGAAGTGGCCGTCTTCGCCGAGGTCCTCGCCGTGGGTTACACTTCGGTCGCACGCATCTCCCACTCGATGCAGCTCGCAGGAGACGGGAGCTCGTTCGTCGGGGACGTCGTCGTCCAGGGCAGCGGGCCGCTCGCCCTGGCCCACGTGATTGCGGCGAAGATAGCGGGCGCGCACCGGATTATCGTGGTAGGGATGCCCGAATACAGGGTCGAGTTCATGCGGCGGTTCGGGGTCGACGTCGCGCTCGACGCCAGCAAGATGAACCGGGAAGAGAGGACTGCGAAGGTCGCCGACACCATCGGCGGCGAGGGTGCGGACGTCGTCTTCGAGTGCACGGGCGACGCGGGCGTCGTGGAGGAGGGGCTTTCCTACCTCAAGCCATTCGGATGCTACCTGGTCGCCGGGATCTATAGCGACACCGGAAAGACCACGACGCTCAACGTCCAGAAGTTCGTGTCTGGCAGGTATGCCACGATCGTGGGGAACGGCGGCCAGACGGAGCAATCATATGCCCAGGCGCTGAGGATGATGGAGAGCTTCGGTGGCCAGATGCCGTTCGATACGATAGTCACGCACAAGTTCCCGCTCGAGCGCCATGCGGAGGCGATGGCGGTAGCGATAAGCGAGCAGTCGATGAAGGTGGCTTTTCAGCCTTAGCCCGGGGTGCTGCATTGAGATGATAGCCGTAGTATTCAGGGAGGTCGGGAAGGGGATCGCACTGGAAGAGGTGGCCGCGCCGAACTTGACCGGCGAGCGCGACGTGCTCATCAGGGTGAAAGAATGCGGCATCTGCGGGAGCGACCTGGCGATTATGGAGGGACGCCACCCCTCAAAGCCGCCAGTGATACTGGGGCACGAGCTCTCGGGCGAGGTCATCGGGGTCGGCAAGGGCGTCACCGGCGTCGCCCCCGGCGACCACGTCGTCGTAGACCCCAACCTGAGCTGCGGGCTCTGCACGCCGTGCAGGCTAGGAAGGAGGAACATGTGCCAGAACATGGTCGAGCTCGGGATAACGAGGAACGGCGGCTTCGCCGAACTCCTCGTGGCGCCCCAGGAGTTCGTCTACAAGGTGGACCCACACCTGTCCTGGAAGGCCGGGGCGCTCGTCGAACCTCTCGCTTGCGTCATCCACGGCTTCTGGAGGACCAGGGTGAAGCCCGACGAGACGGCCGTCGTCTATGGGGCCGGGCCGATGGGACTGATCTGGGTCGCGATGCTGAAGCGGGCCGGGGTGAGGAAGATAATCTCGGTCGACCTAGCCGAGAAGAGAAGGGCGGCGGCAAAGAACCTCGGAGCGGACTTTACGATCGACCCGGCGCGGGACGACCCCGTCGCGGCCGTCCAGCGCGAGACCGACGGTCAGGGGGCCGACGTCGCCGTCGAGATGATAGGGAGGGCGGAGACGGTCGAGAGCTCCGTGAGGTCCGTGGGACTGGGCGGCAGGGTCGTGATAATGGGGGTCTCCAGGAAGGACGCGCGAGCCCAGGTCGCGCCGTTTGAGCTGATGGCCAAAGAGGTAGAGATAATCGGCTCGAACGCGAACGCCGCTGGTTTCATCCCTGCGATCCGCCTCCTCGAGTCGGGGCTCATCCCTGTCGATGCGATAGTGAGCCACGAGCTCGGGATAGCCGACGCCCAGAAGGCGTTCGACCTGTGCAAATCGGGCGAGGGGCTGAAGGTCCTCATCAGGCCGACCTGAGCGAACGACTTTAACTGCCGCCTTACATGGGCCGTCCGTTGTCTTCATCCAAGACGGTCCCGATTGGAGTTATCGGAGTCGGTAACATCGGAAGGGTGCACGCGCAGAATCTCGCTCGTCGCGTCCCGAACGCCGAGCTCGTCGCGATCGCTGACGCCAACAAGGCCGCCGCGGATGCCGTTGCGGCGGAGACAGGCGTCGAGCAGGTCTACGGCGACTACAAGGCCCTCCTTGAGAACAGGGACGTGCAGGCCGTGGTGGTGGCAACGCCCACATTCCTGAAGCTCGAGGTGGTCAAGGCGGCGGCGAGGGCCGGGAAGCACATCTTCTGCGAGAAGCCGATGGCGCTGACGCTCAAGGAGGCGGACGAGTTCATCGCTGTATCGGAGAAGGCGGGCATCAAGTTCCAGGTGGGCTACCAGCGCCGGTTTGATCCTTCCTACATGAGGCTCAAGCAGGCCATCGACGCCGGCGAGATAGGGACGATGCTCCTTCTCAGGTCCAACACGCGCGATCCGCCTCAGAAGGTCGCCGGGTGGGCCGACCCGAAGGTCAGCGGAGGCATCTTCCTCGACACGAGCAGCCATGACTACGACGTGATCCGGTGGCTCAGCGGTAGCGAGGCGGAGAGCGTGCTGGCGGACGGGGCCACGACCGCGTATCCGGAGCTCGAGGCGCTCGGCGACAAGGACACCACCATGACGATAATCAAGCTCGCGAACGGCGCTCTCGCTCACGTCGACGCGTGCAGGGTCAGCGTCTACGGATACGACATACGCGCGGAGGTCGTGGGTACGGAGGGTGCGATCTTCATGGACATCGGAAAGAGCTCCGAGACGCACGTCCTGAAGAAGTCCTGGGAGAGCAACGAGTACTCGTACTGGTACCAGGAGAGGTTCGACGAAGCGTACAGGGGCGAGCTGGAAGGCTTTGCGGGCTCCATCCTCAACGATACCACACCAAAAGTGACGGCGCGGGACGGGCGGGCGGCCGTCGAGATCGGGCTCGCCGCGAGGCTCGCGATGCAGGAGAGAAGGGCCGTCTCGCTGCCCCTGATGTGATACGTTCGTGACGAGGCACTCGGTCGGTCTTATCGGAGGGGGGCAGGTAGCCAGGTCGCACATGATAGGATTCGGGAACGTCCCGCTCTTCTATGGCCCGGCGACGACGGCCGACGTCAGGGTGATAGCCGAAGCTACCGAAGACCTCGGCGCTTCCGCCGCGACGCGGCTGGGAATCCCTCGTTGGACCTCAGACTGGCACCAGGTCACCCGGGACCCGGAGATCGAGATTGTGGACGTGCTAACGCCGACGTATCTCCACAAGGAGCCGGCCATCGAGGCGATGGAGAACGGCAAGGACGTGATCTGTGAGAAGCCGCTGGCCGCGCTCGAGCAGGACGCCCACGAGATGTATGAGGTCTCGAGAAGGTCGAACGCGAGGACCGTTGTCGGTTTCAACTATCGGCGGGTGCCCGCCGTGACGCTGGCCAGGCAGATGATCGAGGACGGCAAGCTCGGAAAGATATACCATGTGCGGTCACACTTCATGGAGGACTGGGGTGGACCTGCGTTCCCGCTGACGTGGCGGTTCCACTCTCAACAGGCTGCTGCCGGGGCATTGGCCGACCTGGGCTCGCACGCCCTCGATATGGTCCGCTACTTGGCAGGTGAACCGACCGAGGTCTGCGGGTCGACGACCAACTTCATTCCCGAGAGGGTGCCGCCCGGCGGGAAGGAGAAGCTGCCCTCCGACGTCGACGATATGGCTGTGGCGATCCTGAAGCTCGAAGGCGGCGCGGTGGCCGAGGTGAGCGCCTCGTGGATCTCAGCGGGAAGGAAAGTACAGCTCGACTTCGAGGTGCAGGGCAGCGAAGGCACGGTCTACTTCACGATGGAACGCCCCAACGAGCTCCAGTATTACTCGGCCCGCGACGAGAAGCAGGAACAGGGGTTCAAGCAGATCTACTTCGGCCCGTCGCATCGGTATGGAGGCTCGCTGCTCTTCAGCAGCGCCACGATGGGGACCGGCTACGTCGACTCCGTGACGAACCAGATGCACGATTTCCTGGAGGCGGTCGAGCGGGACCAGGAGTGCTCGCCGTCTTTCTACGACGGCTGGAAGGTGAGCCGGCTGATCGCGGCAATACTGGAGTCGTCCAAGAAGAAGGCCTGGGTCAGTCTTACATAGAAAAATTTCACACGAACGTGATACATTAACAATAAATAATGCCGCAACGGTCGCCACGGGCTAGATGAATCTCGCCGCGACTGAAAGGACGGCGGTCGGACGAACCGTTATAGCTGCTATTATCGTAGTTGTGCTGATTGTGGCCGCCGGGGCCGGCGTCTACTACTATGCGTCTAGGGCGTCGACCACCACCACGAGCTCTGGCGCTACTAACTCCACCACATCGACCACGGGCGTGGTCAACACTCTGCTCGTAGACGACGAGACCTGGCCCAACGGCAACCTGAACCAGTTGAACGCCATCGGCGCAATCCCGTATCCCAACTGGCTCGACTACTCCGTCTATCAGTCGTTGGTGGGCGTGAACGGCACGACACTATACGCGAACGGAACCCTCCAGCTAGAACCGATGCTCGCAGCCAGCTGGAACGAGTCGTCGAGCGGAACGAACTGGACCTTCCAGCTGCAGAAGGGCGTGGACTTCTCCAACGGAGACCCCTTCAACGCATACCAGGTCTGGGCTGAGCTCTACGGCTTCTATTACCTCAGCGGCAACAGCTCCGGATGGGCGGTCGGATACACGGTGTTCAACATGAACACCGCTGACTTCGGACCCAGCACCATCGCTCTCATGAGCTCGACTAGCACCCAGCTGATCACGCCGACGGCGCAGATGCTGAGCATCATGACGAACAGCTCGTGGCCTATCTATGTAGTCAACCAGAACGAGATCGGCTTCAACCTGAAGGCCGCGTTCCAGTACTTCCCGGCGATGTGGGTCCAGTTCACGGGCCTGATGTTCGACACGCAGTACGTCCTGAACCACGGAGGTTACGGAACCCCCGCTGCATTCAACACCGCCTTCAACTATTCACCCATCCCAGGAACCGGACCATACACAGTGACGAACGTGGTGCCCAACTCTGCGGTCACATTCACACAGAACCCCACCTACTGGGCAAAGGGCTGGACTGCAGCACAGATAGCGGCCAACCCCTACATGGACCCCGGACATGTGAATAGCATCGTAATCACGGTCAAAGCGGACGATGTCTCGAGATACGTGGACCTGTCCAATGGTGGGGCTGACCTCGCCCCCATACTCACGGCCGACTGGGCAGCGTCATCAACAACTCGAAGTACTCGTACTTTGTGATGCCTAACGGAGCAGCCAACATAGTAGGGGCCGCCTTCAACACGGCGCGCTACCCGACCAACAACACCGACTTCCGCAACGCAATAGTCAATGCAATCAACTTCACCGCGATATCCGACCTTGCCTTCCTGGGCACCCAAGGCGGAGGTGTCTCCCCGTTTGTCGGGCCAGACTATCCTCCGTACACTCAGCTCTACGACTTGGGCAACCTGCCGCCTTACTCGCTCAACGCCTCCCTCGCGAAGGCAGACCTCGCAGCAAGCGGAATCAACGTCAAGACCCTGCCGACCATCGACTTTGGGGTGATCCAGGGATGCGGAGTATGCCTCGCAACGGCCCAGCTAATCAGCTCTGAAGTGGCTACCACCCTCGGCGTCACGATAACGGTCGACGTGGTCCCGTCTTCGTCCTACGCACCCCCGCTGATAGCTGGAGCAGGCACATACGCAGTGGAGCTGAACGAGTCACAGACTATCCTCAACATGATGTGGTTCGGCACGGCGACCTTTGCTCCAGACGAACCGACGCCCGCAGATTCGTGGCTCACGTGGGTCAGCAACGATACTTCTGCCAACAACTATGCCGTCTACTACAACCCGGTAGTCCAGACGTGCGTCAACGACATCACGAACGGTACGCCACAGGCTCAGCTGACCGCAGCATGCACCGCCGCTCAGAAGCAGGTGTACGACGATGCGCCGTACATATGGCTGGGCAGCGTGAAGTTGTTCTTCGGAGGCGGCTCTCTCGTCTGGAACAACGCAGTGATCAAGAGCTTCTTGGCCGACCCGGTCTTCAGTGGGCAGTCGTCCACGGCGATACTGAACACTATCAAGCTCACGAACGGCCAGGACCAATAGCGCAAGTCTCCGCGGCCCGTAGCGTCCGCGGAGAATACCCCTGTTTTATCGGCTCTAGACGAGTGTGCTGAATGAATGCGGTTCGGGCTTGGGTTGTCGCTTTGCTTTGCTTTGGCGGCCTGCCGCCTGAATCCCTCAGCCCACTCTTAGCTTGGCCAGGACCTTCTCGTTAATCTCTATGCCTAGGCCAGGTCCGTCCGGGACCTGTAGTTTCCCCTTCTTGACCTCGAACTTCCTCTTTACCAGGTCGTGGACCAGCGGGTTGGGCTCTTCCTTGAACTCGCACAGGA
>Ga0182024_10027222_pt1 | contig 10010 bp, 8 predicted proteins | sample P32metaG_FD_120480 | JGI IMG/M metagenome (GOLD analysis project Ga0182024, IMG submission 120480) | Permafrost microbial communities from Stordalen Mire, Sweden - P3-2 metaG (Illumina Assembly) | ecosystem: Environmental > Terrestrial > Soil > Wetlands > Permafrost | place: Sweden: Stordalen...
AGGCGCGATTTCCGCGACAGGCCTTTACACCGCGCCCGCAACGCTCGCCGGCGCGCAGACCCTCACGGTCACGGCCACCAGCTCAACAGGAATCGGTAGCGCAACCGTCGATCTAACTCCCGGAGCTGCGGCGACTTTCGTCACCTCCGATACTTCAACGCAGGGCAACTGGCACGGGGTCTACGGCGGCGATGGTTATTCGGTGGCCGGCGATTCTCAGAATATTCCCGGCTACGCGACGTTTGCCGTTCAGAATCAGGTGAATTACACATGGGCCGCGTACACGAGCGATTCACGGGCGCTGCAAACCGGCAACGGCGAAAGCCGAATCGCGGCGGCATGGTACAACCCGCGGACCTACACTTTCGAAGTTAATTTGACGGATCGCTCTTTTCACCCGGTCGCTCTGTACGCCCTCGATTGGGATGGCCTCGAACGCGCGGAAACAATTCAGATCCTTGACGCGAACACGCAAGCCGTCCTCGACACCCGCACCATTTCAAATTTTTCCAACGGCATTTACCTGGTCTGGAATCTGTACGGCCACGTCACAATCCAGGTCACCACGGACAACAGCGCCAACGCCGCCATCAGCGGAGTCTTTTTCGGCGCGGGCGCTTCCTCGGGCAGCGGCACGGGCGCCCTAAGCGCCGGGTCTACTCCGAGCGGAACGGTCAGTTTCGTCGCGCTCGATTCCACCACGCAGGGAAATTGGCAGGAAGCGTATGGAACCGACGGCTATTTTGTGGCGAATGATTCCGAAAACATGCCGACGTATGGCACTTTCGACATGCAGAACCAGTTCAACTACGTCTGGGACGAGAACGGCGCCGAAACGCGCGACCTCGAAAAGGCCGGCGGCCCCGGTCGCATCGCGGCCGCTTGGTACAACCCGCAAACATTCACGTTTGACGTGAATTTAACCGATGGGAATTCGCACACGTTCGCGCTTTACGCGCTCGATTGGGACAGCCAGGGACGGGCGGAAACAGTTCAAATCCTCGATGCGAATACGAACGCGGTTCTGGATTCCAGAAGCGTCGCAAACTTCACGAATGGTGTTTATCTGGTCTGGAATCTTTCGGGGCACGTGACTGTAAGCGTCACGACGACGAGCGGTGCCAACGCCGTAATCAGCGGCGTGTTTTTTGGGGGCGCCGGCAGCAGTTCGGAGGGGACTGCGTCCAGTCCCGCCGGCGCAACCGTCAATTTCGTGGCTTCCGACGCGGCTACGCAAGGAACGTGGCAGGGCGTCTACGGCACAGACGGATATTCGGTGGCCAACGATTCCCAGCTTGTTCCGCCGTATGCGACCCTCGCCGTGCAGAACCAACTGAACTACACGTGGGCCGCGAGTACAACCGATCCGAGAGCGCTGCAATCCGGTAGCGGTTCCGGCAGGCTCGCGACGGCGTGGTACAGCGTCCACGACGCTATACCGCCAACATTCGATTTCGACGTGAATTTTATCGACGGCAATTCCCACCAATTCGCCTTGTACGCGATCGATTGGGACAATCAGGGACGCGCCGAGACGATCCAGATTCTCGACGCGGCGACGAACGCGGTGCTCGATACGCGCCGGATTTCGAATTTCACGAATGGAATTTACCTGGTCTGGACGATTTCCGGACACGTGATCGTGAACGTGACCGAAACGGTCGGTCCAAACGCCGTTGTCAGCGGTGTGTTTTTCGGCGGCGATCCGGGGTTGATCAACGTCAACGTAACCCCGCAGAGCGTCAACGTTCCAGTGGGCTTGACGCAGCAATTCAGCGCAACTGTTACCGGCACCACGAATCAGAATGTCGCGTGGTCGATCAGCCCGGTAATCGGCACGATTTCGGCGACAGGGCTTTACACCGCGCCCGCCGTGCTTACGAACACGCAGCCGATTACCGTGACGGCTACCAGCGCGCAGGATGGCACGCGGTTCGGCACAACCACGATCAATCTCACGGCGGCGACCGTTGGTTTCGTCGCGAATGACGCCACTACGCAGGGAAACTGGCACGGCGTGTATGGCGCCGACGGATATTCACTCGCGGGCGACTCGCAAAGCTTGCCGGCGTATGCGTCGTCGTTTGCCGTCCAGAACCCGAATGGCATATGGATCTGGGATGGCAGCACAACCGATCCGCGAGCGCTGCAAACCGGCAATGGCGCTGGAAGGATTGCGGCGGCATGGTATAAGAACCACGACAGCTTCTACTTCGATGTGAATCTCACCGACGGGCAGACGCACCAGATTGCTATCTACGCCGTGGATTGGGACAGCACGCAGCGGTCGGAAACAGTTCAGGTGCTCGACGCCACCACCAATGCCCTGCTCGACAGCCGCATAATCTCCAGCTTCAACGGCGGCGTCTACTTGGTTTGGAACATCTCCGGCCACGTCACCATCAATATCAACGTAGCCAGCGGCGCCAACGCCGTCGTCAGCGGCGTCTTCTTTAAGTAACCCGTCGCCCCTCGCGGAGTTTTTTTAACATCCGCACCGGTATGGACCCGGGTCGTTCTGTTCGTCTTTGCCGCCATCTTTGCAGTGAATGCAATTCGGCTTAGGTGCGAAATGGCACCGCTAACCCGCTCAAGTATGGACGACAACCAAACCTAGAATCTGTTCGAAATGATCGAAGTCGCGGTCCCGATGCAAAAGCGAGTGCCCGTGACGAATGCAAAACGTTGCGATGAGGCAGTCGACAGTCTTGCGGACGGTCCGACCGCGCCGTCGCAGATTCTGGAAACTCTTCGCAGCTGCCACAGCCAGATCTTCACCGCCGGTCTCGAAGATAGCGAACGTCCTAAGCTCACGCAAAACTTGCGCGAAAGCCTGTTCGTCTCTTAAGCCCTGTAGAACCTCGCAGAGAATCAGATCCGTCAATCCGAAACGCTGGCGCGCGACCTCACGATTGAGATAATCGGTTTCACTGTTCCGCACGCCTCGAAGATGGTCGACCCAGACAGTTGTATCGACGATTACCATCGATCCCTAGTCGGGAATGCGTCCAAGACGGGATTCCTCCAGATCGCCTTCCCATTGCACTTTTCCCCGAAGCCGGCGAATCCCAGTCTGGGCTTTCGTCTGTATCAACAGACGTAACCCTGCCTCTACGGCGGCCCGTTTTGTCCGAGAACCGCTCGCCCGCATTGCCCGTTCCATCAACCGATCGTCGATATCGATATTCGTTCGCATCGCCTGAACCCTCAATGTGTATGATTATAGCATTCTTGTGTATCGCTTGCCGAAGCTTTTTCCGTCTTTACCCTCCCGTGCCCCCCTCTTGCGCGTGTGCAAGGGTGGGTCTTTCCATTGTCCTCCTTTAAAACAGGCCGCGGCGCTTCAAAATGCTGCCGACAATTCCCGACAAAATATCCTGACCCGCATGCTGGATCATTCCCGGCCGCAGACTTTTTCGCGCCGCTGCCAGCACGCCGAACATCGCCCCATAAATCGCAATCGTCAGCGCACCCTTCACGCCCTGGTATATGTGAGCCATCCCGAATATCAGGGCCTGGAGAGCGATGGCCAATTCGCTCTTGCCGGTCAGCGCGAAAAATTGCCGTTGAAAATATCCGCGGAATATAATCTCTTCGCAAAATCCCGCTGTCGATGCCAGGATCACCCACGCGGCCATCTCCGCGACGCCCTGTGGCAGCAACACCCCCACGGCCTTGACTCCGGTGGGATTCGTCCCCAGAAACTTTTCGAGGACAAAAAGTACGGCCACCACGACCAGCCAGAACATCACCGCGATGCCAACATCGCGCCCAACGTCCTCGATGCTCGTCCATTTTCCGTCGATCAAGTCGCGCAACCGCACACGGCGCGCCCTGAGCCCCAGCAACCAAACGTAGCCCAGCAGTGTGAGTTCGAAGACGATCATGGACAGATAAAGCGGCAGCCGGCTCCGCGGATTGAAGGTCTCCAGACTCGTTTGTTGATATCCCTGGACGATTGCGAGCCCGACCAGCACCACAATTAACACAACGGTGTGCCATATCGGCGCAATCAATGCTCGTTCGTCGGGCGTTTTCGGAACGGGTTCGGGAGTGGCCGTAGAAATCAACGTGGACGAGACCTTCATCGAGTGTAACAAGCGATTCCCGCGATACCAATCGAATCCGGGCCCAAGCCTGCCAAAGTTTGCGTGAGTTATGGCAAATCACCGGGTCGATTTGGGCCAGTGGCAAGGACCGTCCCGGCCCCCGCCGGCATGCACTCTTCCGATTTCCTCAGTCCGATTCGCGTTCGTTGCCACTTTTTGCTTGCACTGAGGCTGCCAGAGTGGTTAGAGTGTGCGTACTTGTAGTAAGAGTACGGCGCCGGCCGCTTTTATGGGCCGAGCATCGAAATGAGGAGCGAGGGGCAAGGGCTTGACTTGCGTCCTAGCAATTGCCAATCAAAAGGGCGGCGTAGGGAAGACCACCACTTCCATCAATCTGGCTGCCGCAATCGCTCTTAAGAAGAAGAAAACGCTCCTGATCGACCTCGATCCCCAGTCAAACGCAACCATTGCATTTTTCAGCGCCGACGAAATCCAATCGACCATGTACGACGTTTTCGCCGAGCATCCCGTCGAGATGGCCAAGATCATCAAGCCTACCAAAGACCCGTATCTTTTTGTCGCCCCGGCGCGGCTCGCGCTCGCGCGCCTCGAACAGCAGCTTTCCGGACAATTCGATGCCCCCTTCAAATTGAAGGACGCGCTCACTCCGATTCTCAGGGACTTCGACTATATCGTGATGGACACCCCTCCCGCGCTCGGCATCCTCACCGTGAACGCGCTCGTCGCTTCCTCGCACTTGCTGGTGCCCATTCAAGCCGCCTATTTTGCGATTGAGGGCACGGACGACCTGCTTGAGACCTACGGCCGGATTCGCGCGCGTCCCAACCCGGATTTGAAAGTGCTCGGCGTGGTGATCACGCTCTTCGACAAGCGCACCAACATTTCCCGCGATACGCACGAGCAGATCCGCGCCGTCTTCGGCGAAGCGCTTTTCAAGACGCGCATCAGCAAGAACGTCCGTCTTGAGGAAAGTCCCGCCTACAAAGAAACAATCTTCAGCTTTGCGCCGAAATCTTCCGGCGCCGAAGAATACAGGAAACTGGCCCAGGAGGTGTTACAACGTGTCGAAGAGGATCGGGTTACCCGTCACTCTCAAGATGCGGCATGACGCGCATTACGTCGAAACTCTGACGAGCTTCAGCGGCGCATCGGTCGGGCGAATGATCCCGATCGCCAAGATTCGCCCGAATCCCGATCAGCCGCGGAAATTTATAGGCGACGTCACCGAGCTTGCGAATTCCATTCGCGAGAAGGGCGTGCTTGAGCCCCTGCTGGTTCGTTACATTCCGCGCGAGGATACTTATTACATTATTTCCGGCGAACGCCGCTACCATGCGTCCCAGGCCGCCGGCTTGCATGAATTGCCCTGCATCGAGAAAATCGCCGATGACGCCGAAACCCTCGAACTCGCGCTCATCGAGAACTTGCAACGCAAGGATCTCACGCCGTTCGAAGAAGCGGATGGCCTGCAGCGCCTCGCCGATCATTTCGAGTACACGCACGACGATATTGCCAGGAAGATCGGCCGCGCCCGCTCCTCGGTTACCGAGTCCATGTCTCTGCGCGTGATCCCCGAAGATGTCCGCAAGGCATGCGTCGAAAACGGTGTGGTTTCGAAGTCTCTTCTTCTCCAGGTCGCGCGGCAGCCCAGCGAAAAGAAGATGCGGGAAATGGTGCACCGCATTTCGCAGGGCGGTCTGACCCGCGATGAAGCCCGCAAGGCGCGGAAGGAAGAAACCCAATCCGCTCCGAGGCCGCAGCCCTTCCTTTTCGATTACCAGTCGGAGGACGGCTCTTTTCACGTTCGCGTTCAATTCCGCAAGAGTCACGTGAGCGACGAGGAGCTTGCCGCCGCGCTGCGGGAAGTGGTGCGCCAATTGGAGACCGGTTCGATTTCCTCTTCCGCCGCTTAATCGTGTATCCGAAGCGCCGAGAGAATTTTCGGGTGCCCCATCCTTGCGGTTTGTGCAAGGGTGGGTGCCTTACCCCGCGGAAACCATCCTCTGCGCGCCCTCTAATCCCCGGAAAAAGTTCCAGTGATTTCTTTTGTGCGCCATTCTGATCGAAGCGAAAAATCTCCCTAACGGCCATTTTCCCCTTCGGCGTTCCACCCGCAATTGCTATTCTTTTTAAAGCGATCTGGACTAATTCAAATGGAACTAACCCCGCAGCAAATTAGAATCCTCGAAGGTCTGCACGCGCGTGAATTCGAGATCGTCGCTTTTCCGATGTACGCGGAATACGTTGGCGTCCGAAAAGGAAACTGCGCGGCATTGCTCGCCCCGATCGATTCGGGTGGATTCAGGCTCTTCGGCGATCCAACATACCTCGTCGGGGGAAATCTCGGAGCCCGCGTTGCGCACCCCGACGGTCACTGGTTTGTCCGCAAGCAGGAGCGCGTCGAAGCAACACCGGAACGCATGGCGGAACTGGAACAATTTTCGGCCGACCTTTCGGACGCTCTCATCCCCGTAGCATAGTCGGCAGCTCTTCGCGTCCTGCACCCGTTATTCAGAGCGAAGCGAAGCACGGTTTTCCATCGCTCCGTATTTGAGCGATGAACCTCTCTTCTTTCGGGCATCACCTTGATTCAGTCGGCCTGTAGCCTTTGCACTTCCGGGTGCCCCATCCTTGCGGTTTTTGCAAGGGTGGGGCCTTTGATTCTCCTGCTTCCAGGCGGCCGTAGTTGATTCCCGCGTTAGATCATCGCAAACTATCCAAATGACTGATTCGTACGACGTGATCTGTATCGGCGCCGGTCCCACGGGGCTCGCATGCGCCATTGAAGCGAAGCGAGTGGGCCTCACTTCGCTCGTGATCGATAAAGGCTGCTTGTGCAATTCGTTGTATCACTACCCGGTGAACATGAACTTTTTCACCACGCCCGAACGCATGGAAATCGGCGACCTGCCGATGACCATTGCCGGAGGCAAGCCTACCCGCGTCGAAGCTTTGAAATATTATCGCCGGGCCGTCGAGCATTATGGAGTTCCTGTTCGCCTGTATGAGAAGGTCGAGAGCGTCGCCGGCGAAGATGGCGCATTCGTCGTGCATACGGTCGATGGCTCCGGCGCCAAAAAGGAATACGCGGCGAAAAAAATCGTTGTGGCCACCGGTTATTACGACCGCCCGAATCCCCTGGGAATTCCCGGCGAAGATCTGCCGCACGTGTCGCACTATTTCACCGATCCCCACCCCTATTGGAATCAGGATGTGGTGGTAATCGGAGGGAAAAACTCGGCCGCGGAAGCCGCGCTGGACCTATTTCGCGGGGGCGCTCGCGTTACGATCGTTCATCGCGATAGCGAAATGGGCAAGAGCCTCAAATACTGGGTAAAGCCCGACATCGAGAACCGTATCCACGCCGGGGAAATTCGCGCTATGTTTCTCAGCCGCGCGACGCGCATCGAACCCGAGCGCGTTTGGGTCCGGAATTCGAATCACGAGGTCGCAATCCCGGCCACGCAGGTTTTTGCGATGACGGGTTATCACCCTGATTTTGGCTTCATCGACCGGTTGGGCATTCGTTCCGATCCCGTGACTCGCAGGCCGGATAGCAATCCCGAGACGCACGAAAGCAATGTTCCCGGAATCTATCTTGCCGGTGTCGTTGTGGGAGGCAAAAATACCTCGGAAATTTTCATTGAGAATGGGCGGTTTCATGGCCGGCAAATCATCGCCGCCATCGCCGGCAAAGGCTGCATCGATGAACCCGCCCCGGTAGCGCCTCCGGGAGAATGACTGGGCGCACAACGATTCGTTCGAATCGCTGCTAGATACCTTCCTCCGCGCGCAGTTTGGCAATCGCGTTTTTGTCGTAGCCAAGTTCATTTAAAATCGCATCGGTGTGTTCGCCCAGAGCCGGCACGGCATCCATTCGCGGCTCGCATTCTCGCGGCACTCCCGGTGGTAACAGAGCGGGCACGGCTCCGGCGGGTGTGTCGATTTCCACCCATCGCTGCCGCGCTTTGAGCTGCGCGTGGTTCCAGACGTCGCCCATGTCGTTCAATCGCGCATTCGCGATTTGCGCGGCATCGAGCCGCGCAACTACTTGTTCCGCCGTGAGACGCGAAAACTCCTCCACGATAATTGCCTTGAGTTCCGGTCTCGCGGCGCCTCTCCGCGACGTGGAAGAAAAACGCGGATCGCTCGCTAGCTCGGGCTTGTTAAGCACCTTCTCGCAAAAGACGGCCCATTCCCGCTCGTTCTGCAGACCGAGCATCACAATTTTGCCGTCGCCCGTAGGAATCGGACCGTAGGGATAAATCGTGGCGTGGTCCGCGCCGGTGCGCGGAGGGGGCGGCGCACCGTCGAATGTGTAGTAGAGCGCGTAGCTCATCCACTCCACCGTGCTTTCCAGCATCGAAATGTCCAGCCGGCAGCCGCGGCCCGTCTTGCCGCGTTGAATGAGCGCGGCGAGAATATTGTTGTACGCGCACGTTCCCGCGGCGATATCGGAGATCGAAACGCCCGCCTTGCAGGGCTCCTCCGGCGTTCCGGTGATGGATAGCACGCCCGATTCGCTTTGAATCAGCAGGTCGTAGGCTTTCTTGTCGCGGTAAGGGCCGTCCGCACCGTAGCCCGAAATGTCGCAAACAATCAGACGCGGATATTTCCCGCACAGCGTTTCGTACGAGAGGCCCAGTCGAGCCGCGGCCCCGGGTGCGAGGTTCTCCACCAGCACATCCGCGCTATTCAAAAGCTTCGCGAGAATGTTCTTCGCTTCGGGATGCTTTACATCCAGCGTGAGGCTTTCCTTCGAGCGGTTGCACCAGACGAAGTGCGACGCCAGGCCGCGCACCCGTTCATCGTACGCTCGCGCGAAGTCGCCCACGCCCGGCCGCTCGATCTTGATCACGCGCGCTCCCAGGTCCGCCAGTTGGCGCGTGCAAAAAGGCGCGGCGATTGCATGTTCGAGCGATACAACGGTGATGCCGTCTAATGGACGCACGACTCTCTCCAATAATTACTTCCGCTATTCGATCGAATGCTGAATCCGGTGTGCGGAAAATTTGCCGATGACCGCGGTGGTACGCACGAGCGCAGCCATGATAACATCGGCCCCGCAATTTTTCTGAAGCGCGAATCGCGGAAATCCCGGCAATAATTCGCCTGTACTCCTGTATGAAGTGGTCTTCTCTCCGCATTATTAGGAGGGGGCGCCGGAAGAAAGAGCCGCACGCTCGGCAGTCCGAAAAGCGGCGGTGATAAAGGGAGATACCACGATGAGAGCCGTTGATGGCGTGAAGCTCACGGTGTTGGTCGAAAACTATGTGGACATGCTCTTGCCCGATACCGATCGCGTGAAACGCGCGGGGCTGTGCCATCACTTCGATCCGAAGCGCGGGCCTGTAATGGCCGAAAACGGCATCTCGTTCCTCGCCGAAATCTACGTCGGCGACTATGTCTACCGCCTGCTCTTCGACTCGGGTTTTACCTCCACGGTGATTCGCCACAACATGCGCAATCTGGAAGTTTCGGCTGCGAAGATCGACCATGTTGTGATCAGCCACGGACATCCCGACCATTGCGGAGATCTGCCCGGCGTGTTGCGCGAAATTGGCCATCCGGTCCCGGTTTCGGTTCACCCGGATGCCTTTTTGCCTCGCTACTTGAGGCTCGGAAGCGGCGAGATCAGCCCCTTTTACAACTACAACATCAATCAGAAGGCGTGGGAGGAAGCGGGCGGACGGCTGATCCTGAATGAAGGCACGGTTGAGGTCGGGCCCGGCGCGGTTGCCACGGGCCACATCGAGCGTTCGGTCCCCTTCGAGCCTCCACGTCCGGCTGCCGATAGCGGCGGCGCGCTCTATCACATCGTGAAGGGTAAATCTCAACCAGACGTCGTCCCCGACGATCAGTGTCTGGCCATCAACGTAAAAGGGAAAGGCATCATCGTGCTCACCGGCTGCGCCCATGCCGGCATCATCAATTCAATCG
>Ga0182024_10027223_pt1 | contig 10010 bp, 8 predicted proteins | sample P32metaG_FD_120480 | JGI IMG/M metagenome (GOLD analysis project Ga0182024, IMG submission 120480) | Permafrost microbial communities from Stordalen Mire, Sweden - P3-2 metaG (Illumina Assembly) | ecosystem: Environmental > Terrestrial > Soil > Wetlands > Permafrost | place: Sweden: Stordalen...
CACATTGAAATCATGACGCCCGTGATTGCCATGCGCAAATCTGAGATTGTGCGCCAGGGCAAACAACTTGGCGCGCCGCTGAATTTGACGTGGTCCTGCTATCAATTGGAAGACGAAGCGTGCGGAACGTGCGATAGTTGCCGGCTGCGTCTCCGGGCCTTTGCGGAGGCCGGACTCAGCGACCCTATCGCTTATCGAGCGCGAGTTGCGCAATAATAGGCGGCCCAATTACTGAGTAAGGAGATTCTCACATGAAAAAACTGGTTCGCATCTGGGGAGCTTTGGTCCTCACTCTTTTGTTTGCCTCGATTGCGGTAGCCCAAGATAGCGGAAGATTGAACGGCGAAATTTTGGACAAAGAAGGCAAACCATACGCCGATGTCACCGTTACGATTAAGAATCCGGAAACCGGACAAACTTTCACCACGAAAACAGACAAAAACGGAAAATTTGTTCAGCTAGGCCTAAGAGACGGCGTTTACGCGATCACCCTGACAAACCAGAAAGACAATTTGAGCTACGGTCCCGTCCAATTCCAGGTGGGCACTACCAAAGAGAACAATTTTAAACTGGACTTCAAACAGCTTGCTGCTGAAACGGCGGCCGCCCATCCTGAGGAAGCTAAGAAGAAGGAAGACGAGGCGGATAAGTTTAAGGCGATGAAGGCGCATTTTCAGAACGGAGTAGCGGCAATGACCGAGGCTGGGGACTTGCAGAAGCAGGCCCGAGCCGCTGCAGCCGATCAAAAACCGGCGTTGCAACAGAAGCGTACGACAGATTGCCAGACTGCCATTACGGAATTCGAGCAAGCGGAACAAGGAGTCGGCGCCAAAGAAGTCGGTAATCATGCAACGGTCTGGCAGGATCTTGGCGCAGCTTACGAATGCGTTGGCCGTTACGACGACGCCGCTACTGCGTTTCAAAAATCGGTTGACCTAAAACCTCAGGCCGCTTCCTATTCCGGACTCAGCACGAATCTCGCGAACTCTGCTGCCGCTCAGACGGATCCCAAGGCTGCGGAAAGTAAACTCGCCGACGCAAATGCGGGATGCGAGAAGGCTGCTGCTCTCGATCCGTCCGTGGGAGGCACCTGCTATAAGAATGTGGGAATTGTTCTAAACAACAAAGGCCATCAGAAAGAAGCGGTAGCGCCGCTCCAGAAGGCCACTCAAGCTAACCCCAAGGACGCTCAGGGCTGGTACCTGCTGGGAAGCTCGTTGACCGCGCTGATGGATTGCAAACAAGAAGGCGAAAAGATGACTTGCACTCTTGCCCCCGGCACCGAGGATGCCTATCAAAAGTGCATCGACATCGACCCCAGCAGTGCGCTCGGAAAAGAATGCAAAGACAATCTCGATGGAGCTCGAGCGGCGGCCGGCGGTGCCGAGACAACAGTCTCAAAGAAGAAAAAGAAGAGCTAGGCCTCCTTTTTTCGGCGCGCGCGAACCCACATCATCGAGAAATTGCGTTTTCGCCCGGCGCAGTAATCTTGAAAGGGATTCTCGCCTCTCGACCCGCCGTCGCTGGAGTGCTATCCTTGCGCAAGAAACCTGAGGGATTGGATGGACCACGTGAATTCGAATCAACCCAGTATGGAACGCAGGCGAAGCGACCGTCTTTTCGAGCCGGTACCCTTGGTCGTGCGCGGAATCGATCTGCTAGGCCAGCCTTTTGAAGAACGCACGGCTACCCTCGCGCTGAATCTTCACGGCTGCCGCTATTCTTCCAAACATCACTTGCCCAAAAATACTTGGGTCACGCTGGAATTGCCTCAAGCGCGAAATCATCCGAACGTGCGCGCTCGCGTTGCCTGGGTGCAACGCCCGCACTCCATCAGGGATTTTTTTCAAGTCGCCGTAGAACTGGAAGGGCCCGCAAATATCTGGGGTGTTGACGCTCCTCCCGCAGATTGGACAACTATGGAGCGATCCTTGCATGGCGCCGAACATTCCGAAGTGACACCTGATTCCGAATCGAATGAGAAACCCGTATCGATAAACGACTCAAGCTTTCCTGGAAGCCCCATGGACCCTAAGAACGAATCTACCGCTTCTTCTGCGGCCGAATTTCATTCCGCGAATGATCCGGATGTCGCCAGTAGCCCGCTGTTCCGCGAACTGCGAAAAGAGCTGGAGGCGCAGTCCAGGCAAACGATTCTCCACGCTGCAAAGCAAGTGCAAGATCAAGTTCTTCGCGCCGCCGAAGAGAGCGATAGCAGGCGCGCCATCGCGTTGCAAGACTTTTTCGCGCAGTGGAAACCGGAGTTCGAACAGGCCCAGAGTGGCGCCCGCGAGGAATTTTCAAAGCAACTGGCCGAGCGTCAAGACGAATTTCTGCGGGGGCTCAAAGAAGAATTCGAGGAACATTTCGGCCAGGCACGCAAGTTGATCGACGAACTGCATCAACGAATGGAAATGTTGCGCGCGGAAAATGATGCTGCGCACGAAACCGCCAATCGCCTGGGCGAGGCGCGCTTGCAACTGGAGGCCGTGGAAACCGCCACGAACGCGAAACCAGCCGAGACGGAACCTAACAACGAAGGGTCCGCCGTTAGAGAGACTGCCTCGGAAGAATGGCGCGCGGCCTTGACCAAGGAAATGAGCGTTGCGCAAGGGCAATGGAACGAGCTGCTGCAATCGTCATTGGATAACAGCGTGCAGCGCCTGCTCGAGCAGTTCGCCGAGCGTTCTCAGGACATTTTACTCACCACAGAATCGAAGATACGCGAACACGTTACGGAAACGCGGCAGCCATTGACGCAGGCCGCTTCCGACGCTCGCGAAACGCTCGCGCAAATTAAAGCTTCACTCGATCAGGAAGTTTCGCGCGCACGGTCGGCCTTGTCTGAGATTGAATCCGTGGCTGGCCGAACGAAAGAGTATTCCGCGCAATTGGAAGCCGCCAGCCACGACACTTTGAACGAGCTACATCGCCGCATGGAAAAGATTCTCGAGGCGCAGTCAGCCGAATTGCATCGGCGCGCGGACAATCTCGCCGCCGGCATTTCGCAACGCGTTACCCCGGCCCTCGATGCTCTGCAGCAGGAGTTCGTAAATCGCGCGCACGTTCAGGTGGAAGCAAAACTTGCTCCGCATTTTGAACGAGTGCCCGAGCTGCTCCGGGAGCTTTCCGCGCGCGAGGTCCAAGCAGAAGAAAGCCTGCGGCTGCACCGCGAACGTCTGCGGCAGGCATCGGAGAACAACCAGCGCGAAGTTTCCGCGCAGCTAGCCACAACGCTGGTCGAGGCGCGTAACGATTTCGAGTCCGCCCGCAAAGAAGCTGCAACCAAATGGAATGAAGAGCTGGATGCAAGCGGTGTTCGCGCCGCCCATTCCGCCGCCGAATCCATTGGCCGCAACTCGGAATGGTTCCAGCAGGAAGCGCGAGCGCGGCTGCAAGTGCTGGTGGAACAAACTGCCACGTCCGCAGCAGCCGCGTTCGATGAAAAGACCGCGGAAGCTGCGAAAAAATATGGAGCGCAACTCGCGGAGGAATCCGCAAGCCATCTGGCGCATGTTCAGCAGCAGACTGAAAACCTGGCGGCTGAAGTCGCAGTTCAAGCGCGCAGCGAATTCGATAAAGCGGCGGAAGCTGCCGCGAGCTCTTTCGGCCATGTTCTGCAGCGCATCGCCGGCCGCGAGGCTGAGCAGTTCATGCAGACCACAGGGGAAACCGTGCGAAGCCGCACGGAAGACCTGAATCAGTCCTCACAACACGTTCTTAGCCAGTTCGAAGCGAACGCAGCAATTTCCGTGGAAAACCTGCAAGCGCAAATGGCCTCGCAGCTCGAGAACAGCATTCGGGAGTCGCGCGCGGCTCTGGCAACGGAGTTTGCCGCTGCGGTGGAGAGTTATCGCGCAGAACGCGATGTCCAACTTCAAGGTTGGGCCGCGGGCTTGGAACGATTGAGCGGCGAAGCCGAAGCCAAATATCAGGAGCGTTTGCAGACCGCTTGCGATTCCTGGATTGTATCTTCCGTGCGTCGGCTCGGCGAGCACGGCCAGAACACCATCGAATCGATGCTCCGCTCCGCCGACCAGGCGCTGCGCGACTCGTGCTCTAAAGTTTTCGAAGGCCTCGCCGAAGTGTTGCGCGAAAGATCGGCCAGCGCTGCAGGAGCCTCCGGGGTTGCGGGCTTCGCGCCCCTTCCTCCCAACCGTGACGCGGAATCCTCGGGCCCTCGCAACGAAGCCGTCTGAGGCCTCGCTTTACGGAAGGCTTTCTTGCGCGTGAGCCTTTTGTTTCGCCCCCACTATTTCGAGAACTGAATTAGCAACGTAGGTAATCTGCTCTGCCGTCATGCCAGGAAAGATCGGCAGGCTTAGGACGCGGTCGCACGCGCGCTCCGCAAGAGGATACGTCCCCGCAGGATCTCCCAGGGAAGAATAAGCCGGCTGAAGATGTACCGGCTTGGGGTAGTGAATGGAAGTCGCGATTCCCTTTTCATCCAGTTTCGAAATTAATGAGCACCTGCAGTTCACGTAAATCACAAATTGGTGATATATGCATTCGTCTCGCGAGTCGTCCACCGGCAACTCGAGACGAGCACTCGCAAGCACTCGGCGATATTCGCGAGCGATCGCCTGGCGTTTCGCGGTCCAGGCATCCAGGTATCGCAGCTTGATGCGCAAGATAGCGCCCTGAAATCCTTGCATGCGATAGTTGTATCCCACGAATTCGTGGTCGTAACGCGACGTTTGTCCATGCGAACGCGCCGCACGCGCGAACTGCGCAACCAAATCGTCGTCCGTGGTTAGCGCGCCACCTTCGCCGTATGCTCCCAGATTTTTCGTGGGATAAAAGCTGAAGGCACCTGCATCGGCGAGCCCGCCCACACGCTTTCCGCGATAGCGTGCGCCGTGGGCCTGCGCGGCATCTTCCAACACGCGCAGGCCATGGCGGCTCGCAATCGCGCGAATGGCATCCATGTCCGCTGGACGCCCGTATAAATGAACCGGAAGAATGGCTCGCGTGCGGCGCGTTATCGCGCGTTCAATCAAATTCGCATCGATATTCGCTGTAGCGGGATCAATGTCCACCAGAACGGGTTGCGCGCCGCAATAGGTGATGGCTTCGGCGGTTGCCAGAAATGTATTGGAAGTCGTAATAACTTCATCGCCGGGCTGCACTCCGAGTGCCAGCAAACCAAGATGAAGAGCAGCGGTGCCGCTACTGAGAGCTACGCAGTGCTTCGTTCCGCAAAATTCTGCGAATTCCTTCTCGAACGCTTCCATCTCCTCGCCTTGAACGAACGCGGACGTCTGGCAAACACGGTCGAGCGCCGCCAGGACTTCGTCGCGTAGCTCCGCGTATTCAGACTTGAGATCGAGGAGTGGGACCTTCATCTATGTAGCGCCTTCAGCGCAGATAAAAACTGTACTGTATGGCAGCCGCCTCCACAAGACCCGAAACCTTCTGGCCCCGAACCTTCCGGGATGTTCCAAGAGAATGTTTCTCCAGTGCGAAAGCCGCGTACTAGATGTGCGTCAGCGTGCCGGTAATTTTTGTGCGGCGCAGCGCCCAGGCGAAAACACCAAATGACAGTGGAATCAGGACCGCTGCGAAAACGAGCAAAGCAATTATCGACGGGAAGAGCTCCTTCCAGCCGGCGCCTGCCAATAGCGCAGCGCGCATACCTTGCAAAGAATATGTCACAGGAATCAGCCGGGCTAGCATCTGCAAAGGAGCAGGCAATACCGAGATTGGATACATCATGCCGCCGACCAATCCTGAAACGCCGAGCACAACCCATTTAGCGGGATTGCCGCGCTTAAAAAGAATCGAGTAGCTCGCTGAAAGAACTCCCAGTCCGGCGAAAGCCAGGATGGAAGCCGCCAGAATCACCGCGGCACCGAGCCAGTTAGCTGAATGCGGCCTGAATCCAAACAGCAACGCGCCCCAGGCGAGATAAACGCAAGTCCGTATGGCCAGTGCAACGAATGGATAGACTGCCGAACCCGCTAGAATTACCTGAAGCGGCGTTTGCGTTACGAGCAGTGCTTCCAAAGTGCGGTTCTGTCGCGCCTCCTCCAGACTTGAATCAAACGCGCTCATGGACACGCTTAGGTAGTCAAAGAAAGCGAATCCTACCAACGCGAACGCGAAATAATTGGTTCCAGCCGGAAGTTCTCTATTGAGTTCCGGGCTCTGCACGAAACGCGACAAATAATAAAACGTTGCTACACCAAACAGAGCTTCCAGCGTTTCGAGCAACAGCGCCCCGCGATAGCCACGTGCAATAGCAAAATCGCGCCAGAAAAAAGCTGCGATTTTGCGCAACACAGGCGCCAGATTCACGGTTGCCCCTGGACTGATGTGGGATGCCCCACCAGACTTGATACCGCCGCTTCCAGTGTTGCCGTGAGCGTGGAAGCGCACAATTCTCGCGGCGACTCGCACGCAATCACGCGGCCTCCATCCAGCAAAACTACACGGTCGGCAATCTCCTCAACTTCGCTTAGGGTATGGGAAGCGAACAAAAGGGTGGTTCCGCGACCGCGCACCAGATCGTCCTTCAAAAGCCGCCGGAATTCTGATGCGGCTATCGGATCAAGACTTCGCGTAGGTTCATCGAGAAACAAAATAGCAGGACGGTGCAGCAAAGCTCGCGCCAGGCCCAAGCGATGCATCATGCCGGTGGAAAAGGTCCGGACTTGACGGTTCAAATCGTTCTGTATCCCCATGGATTCTGCGATGCTCGCGATTTGCGTTCGCGCATCCGCCCGGGTCAAATTGTTCATAGCGGCAAAAAATCCCAGATTCTCGCGCGCGCTCAGGCGGCCGTAAAATCCTTCGTCTCCTCCCGTATGATAGCCAAACATCCGGCGGGCCTCAGCCGACTCACGTTCGACGTCAAAGCCTCCCACCGTCGCCTGCCCTCGCGTGGGGATGATCAAAGTGGCCAAAATGCGGAGCAACGTGGATTTTCCAGCGCCGTTGGCCCCGATTATCGCGACTGCTTCATTTTCCTTCACTGTGAAGGAAACTCCCGCCAGCGCTTTCTCCGTTGCGCGGGAAATCGGCTGCAGCAAAGCGCGCCAACCCGTCAAGGCCGGCGGAAAATATTTCTCCAGTGCTGTAACGGAAATAGCGGGTCCCGGCATCTACGCGGTTATAACCGAATTCCCTGTAAGGAATCCAGTTGAGTCATTGCCGTGTAACAGAAAGTATGCGTAGAATAGACACGGGCGTGTGGCGAAGTCACTAGGCATGGCGCGCAGTTCAAACCGCTCGCTACCGGCAAACTCATTACCCAGCCTAAAGGATTTTGGCGCCTAAAATGGACGCAGCTCTCTCCGTGCATTCCATCGTCGTCGCAGCCTCCGAACAAGTGTCCTGCCCGCTCGGCGAAGAATCCGCGATTTTGAATCTTAAAAACAGCATGTACTACGGCATGAATCCGGTCGGCACACGCATTTGGACACTGCTGAAAGAGCCCCGGAGCGTGGAACAGCTTCGCGATGCCTTACTAAACGAATACGACGTGGATGCGACATTGTGTGAGCGGGATCTTTTGGATTTGTTGGGGGAAATGAAAAGCGAAGGATTGATCGAAGTGCGAAGCGCGGCCGCAGTCTAAGCTCGTAAGCAACATTATGTTACTTCGCGGGTTTGTTTTACATCAAAGTCAGCAGAGCGACTTTATTCGGAATGGCGGGTTGAAAGCTATCGATGGGAATCTGGCGAACCTTTTCGCGGCTAACGAAAACTGAGCGGCTTGTCGCGCTGGAAGCCGCGCTTGGCCTAACCGCGACTTGGATCGCTTTGCGTACCGTCGGATTCCGGCGTTGGAAAAGGGTCCTGGAATCACTGGCGATTCGCAAGAAAACCAAGGCTCCCGCGGCGGAAGTTTCCATCCGCGAAATCGCGAATGTTGTACGGATGGAAGAAGCAGCCGCGCGGAATCTTTTTTTCCACACAAACTGTCTGGAACAATCGCTGGTGCTCTGGTGGCTCCTTCAGAAGCGTGGAGTGGCGGCGGATTTGCTCATTGGCGCGAGGAAAGACGCACATCGTTTTGAAGCTCATGCCTGGGTCGAATTCGCCGGAGCGCCGCTGAACAGCACAGGAGAAGGCCACCTGCACTTTGTGCCGTTTGAAGAACAGATCACTTGGATGGGTACAAATTGAGCGGAATCGTGGGTATGTTCGATAAAAGCGGAGCGCCGATCGACCTCGCTCTCTTGCGTGCCTTGACCCAGTTTCTTTCTTACGCGGGGCCGGATGCTCGAGACACCTATTCCAACGGTTCTTTTGGCTTCGGCCACACCATGTTGCGCACCACGAGAGAGCCTGCGTTCGAGCACCAGCCTGCGAGTTTAGGCGGACAACTTTGGATCACCGCCGATGCGCGAATTGATTGTCGAAATGAGCTGAAGCGGAAATTAGAAGAAGCGGAGCCGAATCGCCCGCCGGCGAGCACTGACTCCGAACTGATTCTGCAAGCCTACGCCCTATGGGGCGAGGAATGCGTCCAACATCTCCGCGGAGATTTTGCCTTTGCGATCTGGGATGCCGGCCACAAAAAACTTTTTTGCGCGCGCGATCATTTTGGAATCAAACCGTTTTACTTTGCCGAGATTGGCAACGTCTTTCTCTTCAGTAACGTATTGAATTGCGTTCGCCTGCATCCTGACTTATCCGAAGATTTGAACGACGCCGCAATCGGTGATTTTCTGCTGTTCGGACTCAATTGCGACCTCAACACTACGACATTTCGCGACATTCATAGATTGCCGCCGGCACATTGTCTTTCTGTTTCCGCGGAAGGCGTACGAATCCGGCGATATTGGTCGGCACCGTCTAGCGGCGCCATCCGTTATCGCAACGCCGATGATTATGTGGAACATTTTCAAACTCTCTTTCAATCGGCCGTGGCGGACCGCCTGCGCGTAGACCGCGCAGGAATATTTCTCAGCGGCGGTCTTGATTCGGCAGCGCTTGCCGCTACCGCGCGTGAGCTTACTGGCGGCTCCTTGGACGCTTCGGAGTTGCGCGCCTACACCATCGTTTACAAGTCCTTGCGCTCCGATCGCGACGGTGCACACGCCCGCGAAATTGCCGATTTTCTCCACATCCCCATCGAATTTTTGGAGCTGCAAGGATTGAAGCCGTTCGAGCGCTGGAATGATCCAGGAATAAACAGTCCCGAACCGGTTGATGATCCTTTGTTCGCAGGAATGTCCGACCAATTTAAGATGGTTGCCGCCCATGGTCGCGTTGCACTATGTGGCGAGGGTGCCGACAACCTGATGCATTTCGAAATGATGCCGTACGCAAAACATCTCGTGCGTGAGAGAAACATTCGCCGGCTATTTCAGGAAGTTCCCCGCTACCTTGGCCGGCGCCGCTCGATTTGGCCGGGAGTTACCAGGCGCTTCAAAGGCCTCTTCGGAAAGGACCCTACCGCGCCGCTGTTTCCGCGCTGGCTCGCTCCTGAATTTGCCAATGTCCTGGATCTCAACTCGCGATGGAAGGAATGGACTGAGTTACCCGTATCGCGCCCGCATCCCATCCGTCCGAAGGCGCATGTTTCTCTCTCCATCCCGCAGTGGGCCAATATGTTCGAACAAGAGAGCCCGGGAGCGACGCGTTATCCAGTGGAGGTACGTTATCCCTTCCTTGATCTCCGGGTCGTGAACTACCTGTTGGCACTGCCCCCTTTTCCGCTCTTCTTCGAGAAGAGTCTATTGCGCGATGCAATGGCGGGGCGTCTGCCCGAAGCATCCAGAGTCCGGCCCAAAACGCCGCTCGCTGACGATCCGCTGGTCCGATCTTTGCGTAATGCGAACTCCACAGAATGGCTCGATCAGGTACAATGGAACTCGGACATGGACCGATATATAAACCGATCGGCACTAGCGCCCCTCCCAGCGGGAAGCGATAGCGAACAGATTTCGCTGGATTTGCGCCCGCTCTGTCTCAACTTTTGGTTGCAGTCAGCACGTGGAGTCCGGTATAACTTGCGTGCGGAGGTTTGCAATGCTTAAGCAGGTCGCAGGGGAGCCTAA
>Ga0182024_10027224_pt1 | contig 10010 bp, 5 predicted proteins | sample P32metaG_FD_120480 | JGI IMG/M metagenome (GOLD analysis project Ga0182024, IMG submission 120480) | Permafrost microbial communities from Stordalen Mire, Sweden - P3-2 metaG (Illumina Assembly) | ecosystem: Environmental > Terrestrial > Soil > Wetlands > Permafrost | place: Sweden: Stordalen...
AAATATTCTCGTCGTACCCAACTACGGATTTGACCAAATCGGTGAATGATTCGAGATCCAAGCTCTTGTATTCGTCAAACACCTTCAAGCAGTACTTGCGGGTCTGTCGTTTATGCCAACCCTTTCGGCGATTCGGAAACAACGGATCGAATTCATCGCGATAGTTCTTTATCGACGCCGGTTTTGATCCGATTGCGTAACCAATTACGTTAAAGGCTTCCGTGAAGCTGTCAAAACCGAGCGTTCTCAAACCAAGCGAATCATATTTCGATAGATAAAGGCCAACCAATATTAGCTTCTCCCGCAGACCGATTTGCTGCGAGTTCAGCTCCATAGCTCAGACGCCAGTTTGGCATCCGCAGCCATGCCAGAAACATCCATGCACGAGAATGACCTTCCGCTGTCCGACTATTACGAGATCCGGTTTACCTGGCAAATTACGAGGGCAACTCCGGTACCTAACTCCCATTCGCCTTACAGCGCTGCGCACGATCATTTCTGGTTGTGTGCCTTTGGAACGAACCCGGCGCATTATTTCGCTGCGTTGATTTCGAGAGAAGGTGTCCATTTCTCAAAGCCTAATGTAGGACAAACTTCAGATCAACGCTACCATTTTGGGAGCCTATCTTTTTCTGGCTAGAGGCTCGACCGTGGGTGTGAGGTACACTCTCCCATCGTGGCTGCCGCAAATATTGGCCAATGGGCACCCGACAAAGCTCTCGCTGCAATGCGTCACCACTGCTGGTTAGCTCTGCATCCAGAGGGCAAGAATGGGTAAGGGACGGCTGGAAGCATTCACGGATGGCGTGCTCGCAGTGGTCATCTCCATCATGGTGCTGGAGCTGAAGGTGCCAGCAGGCCACGATTTCACCGCGCTCAGGTCCGAGCCGCCGGTGTTTCTCGCCTACGCGCTCAGCTATGCCAACGTCGGCATCTTTTGGAATAACCACCACATGCTGCACGTGACCGAGCGGATCAATGGCATGGTGCTATGGGCCAATCTGTTCTTGCTGTTCTGGATTTCCCTGGTGCCGTTCGCGATTCGCTGGATGGACGAAACCCATTTCACATCCGCTCCCACCGCGTTATACGGCGGCATTCTTGCCATGGCTTCGATCGCCTATATTCTGCTCGAGCGAGCTATCATCGTATGCAACGGCCCCACTTCAAAGCTCGCCCGCGCGAGAGAGGGCGTGCCCGCTCTCGCGTCTGGTCGCGCTAATCGGGCGCAACTTCCGCGCGCTATTCCAAAATGTGAGCAGAAGCCGCACGTGCGATCAGATCGTCACTTACCGGCGGTGAATTCGACGGGGTCGTTACCATAGCCCGAGCCGCCCCGAGGGGGGGTCGGACGGCGCCGCTTCTCGATGCCCAGCCGCTTGATTTTCTGGTTGAGCGTCGAAAGTGGGACCTGAAAGCGCTCGGAAGCCTCGGTTTGGTTCCAATTCGTGCGCTCGAGCATATCGACAATAATTCGCCGCTCGACTTCCTCGAGAATTTCAAACAGTGACCGCGCGGCCGTGGCGCTCCGACCGCTGCTATCGCCCGTCACGGGGAGAAATTCGGAAAGCTCCAGCCGTACTCCCTTCACGATTTCGCGCGTGCGAATGTTTTCAGGCAGCAGGTCGGCATCCATGAATTCTTGCGTCGAAAGCACCACCGCTCGCTCTACAGCGTTTTCCAGCTCCCGCACGTTCCCGGGCCACTCGTAATCCATCAGCAGCTTCATCGCTCCGTGAGTAAACGATCGCGCCGGCCTGTTGTTCTCTTGGCAGAAATGCGCCAGAAATCGCTCGATGAGCAGGGGAATGTCCAGCTTGCGGTCGCGAAGCGGCGGCAGGTGAACCGAGATAACGTTCAGCCGGTGAAACAAATCCTCCCGAAAGCGGCCTTCGCGCACGAGCTTTCGCAAGTCGTCGTTGGAAGCGGCCAGGATGCGAACGTCCACTTTGATCGTATCCGTCGCTCCCAGCCGCATGAACTCGCGTTCCTGAATCACACGCAGAAGTTTGGCCTGTGTCTCCGGCCCGATCGTCGAAATCTCATCGAAGAAAATCGTGCCTTGATCCGCAACCTCAAACAGCCCTTTTTTCGACGCAATCGCGCTCGTGAACGCGCCTTTCACATGCCCAAACAGCTGCGATTCGAGCAAGTCCACCGGAATTGATCCGGTATTGATCGGAATGAACGGCTTGTCGGCGCGCGCCGAGGCGGCATGGATAGCCTTGGCGATCACTTCTTTCCCGGTTCCGCTTTCGCCCGAAATCAGGACGGTCGAGCGGGACGGCGCCAACTGCGTCACCAAGTCCAGCACCGCCAGCATTTTTTCGCTTTTGCCGACGATGTTCGGGAAATTGTAGCGCTCCTTGAGCGCCCGCTTCAGCTGAACATTCTCTTCGCGAAGCCGTCTCCCCTCGATCGCGAAAGAAATCTGTCCCACCAGTTCATCGTTTGACCACGGCTTTGTGATGAAATCCAGGGCTCCGTTCTTAAAGGCCGCGCGCGCCATATCGATCGAGCCGTAAGCCGTGATCAAAATCACCGAAAGATTGGGATCGCGCCGCCGTATTTCGGGAAGCATGTCGAGGCCGTTGCGGTCGGGCAGGCTCACGTCGAGTAACACAACGTCGAAGGGAGAGTCCTCGATCTTTTGCAGGCCCTCCTCGCCCGTTGCCGTGAGGGTTACGTCGAAGCCTTCCGACTGGAGCAGTGCTTGCAGCCCTTCGCGGATTTCGACTTCGTCGTCTACGACGAGGATAGATCCTTTAGGCATGAACGGCTTTTTGGGCCGCGGGGAACTCCAGGCGGAACGAACTTCCTTTGCCGGGGCTCGAGCGCACGTCCACCTTGCCCGCATGCTCTTTAATGATGCCATAGCTCACGGAAAGTCCGAGGCCCGTGCCCTTGCCGGTGGATTTGGTCGTGAAAAACGGATCGAAAATCCGCTGGATATGCTCGGGTGGAATACCGGCGCCTGTATCGGTGATTTCCACTTCCACCGTGCCGTTGTGCGCCGCCGTGCGCACTTCGAGCATGCCGCCGCCGGGCATGGCGTCGCGCGCATTCATGAACAGGTTCAGAAAAACCTGCTGGAGACGCGTCGTCGAGCCGAGCACTGGGGGCAGCTTTTCGTTGTACGCGCGGACCACGTTGACGCGCGCTGTTTTGAACGGATGCTGCACCAGCGACAGCGTCTCTTCCAGCACCGCGTTCAGATCGATTTCGTCCGGCGTCGCCGCGCCGGTGCGCGAGAAATTGAGCAGGTTGTTGACGATTTCGCTGGCCCGGAACGTCTGCTTCACGATTCGCTCGATCGTTTTCTGCCGCGGATCTTCGGCGGGAATCTGCTTCGCCAGCATCTGGATGTAATTTGAAATCACAGCCAGCGGCGTGTTCACCTCGTGCGCCACGCCGGCCGCGAGCAAACCGAGCGATGTGAGCTTCTCGTTTTGCACCATCTGCTCTTCCATGCGCACGCGCTGCGTGATGTCATCGAGCAAAATCAGCCGGCCGAGTTGAGCGCCATCCTTTCCCAGAAGGGGAGCAACGGACGCGTTGATCACCAGCTGCCGGCTGCTGCGCGTGGTCACCCGGAATTTGTAGATGCCGGCAACGTGGTCGCTGACGGCCCGCTCGGCAATTTCAGCGGCCAGTTCGCAGGGAAGAATTTCGTTAAGCTTTCTTTGCAGCGCTTCGGCCCGCGGAATCTCCAGCATCTCTTCCAGCTGCGGGTTCCAGGATTCGACGCGGTCTTCCAGGTCCAGCGTCAGCACGCCGATTCGGAGCGATTCTACGATATTTTCGCTGAAGTCCTTCAGCCGCTCGATTTGGAGCGCCTTTTGTTCGAGCGATTCGTAGAGGCGCGCATTTTCGATGGCGACGGCCACGTAGCCGGCAATCGTCGAGAGAAGTTCCAGATCGTCGGACGACAGATAATCTCCGTCGACCGTTTTTCCGAGACCGAGCATCGCCACCGTGCGGTCGCGAAAGCGGCACGGAATGAAATAGTTCAATTCGAGATCCTGCAGCGTATGCCGCACCGAATCGCTTTCGCCCACCGCCGAGCGCGCGGACTCGTAGAACAGGCATCCGCGGACAAAAGCTGGTTTCGCGGGATCGAGAAAACTCAAGTCCAGCTGTCCGGCGGGACGCAGCCCCATCGAGCGCGTCCGTTCGAACTGTCCGGGATTTGCGGTATCCTCGAGAAATATCGCCAGGCGGTCGACGAGAAACGTCTGCGAGATCCGGTCGAGCGCCGAAGCGAGCAGCGGCTCGATTCGCACTTCGTTCGTCAGCGTACGGCCAAACTCGATCAGCGTCCGGCGGTAATCGAGCCGGTCGCGATAGAAGAAGTGATCGAGGCGCGCTTGCACCCATTCGCGCAGCGGCTGAAAAAGAATCGCCGCTACAACAATCGCGATCACCGCCCCCACCGGACCTCTTGGCCAAGCCGTATGGGACAATTCGCCGATTATGGCGATGGAAGAAAAGTAAATCACCACCACGCCCGCCGTGGCGAACGTGTAGGCCAGGCCGCGCTTGAAAATGATGTCTACGTCCATCAGCCGGTAGCGAATGATGGCGTACCCGTATCCGAGCGGAATCAGCGCCAGCGAGAAAACAGAGAGCTTCATCCAGGGCTGCGAGACCGTGCTGAACAGTCGGGGCAGCACGTAAAGCAGAAAGAACGGCAGGATGCCCGCAAATGTCCCCGCAGTGACCCACTTCAGTTGCTGCCGTAAAATTCCGCTGGGGGCTCGGAGATAGCTCGCCAGGAAAATGCCGGCAGCCGTCAAAAAATAGACGCCGAGATAGAGCAGTTCGATCGAATCCAGGAATACACGGCTGCTGATTGAGGGCAGAAAATTCAGCGTTCCGGTGGCGACGAACGCGTGCAGCGTCAGAAGGCACGCGGGAACGCTATAGACCGCCGCCAGCCTCGGCCAAAGCGTTCCACGCCGCTCCGGAAACACCAGCGAGAAATGCATCAGCAGAGCAGGCTGCAACAGCAGCGCCACCACATTGCCCCAGTAAATCGTCCAGTCAAATGGGTTCAGTTTTCCGGTGTAATGGAAGCCATACAGAATGAACGACACGAGACAAAACACGTAAAAATGAATCGCCCGCGGAGCATTCCACCGCCGCACAAATATGAAAAGACCGATGAAAAGGTAGAGCAGCGCGGTGATTCGAAGATAATCTTCTATCGACGAGGGATTTTGCTGCGGGGCCGTTACCAGCGGGACTTCAAAAAGCTCTCCATTGCGGCGTATTCCGTAGCGCACTTCCACCCACGGACCTACCCGCCATAGGACTCGCGTTACATCCGTCGCCCGGCGGACCTGAACGCCCCGAACCGATTCAACCGAATCGCCCTGCCTGATTCCGGCCTTATCGCCCGGCGAACCGGGAATCACGTGTAGGGCTACGGCGCCTTGATCCGAATCCATCCAGGTGACGCCATCATCGGGCGGAATGAAACGAGAGCGCTGCTGAAAGTTGAGCACGAAGAAAACAATCGCCGCTACAGTCAGCAGGGCTAAGACGACCGCCCCTAGTCGCGTTCGCAAGTTTTCGTTCATAGAAAGACGCGGGTGGCCCGTTGGAGATGTGCTAGCACGTCCAGTTCCACGAAATCATCGATTCAAGCCAAACTTAAAGGACCTATTTAGTGATACTTACAGGAACATCGACACCCGGCCCTGATACTCATCCCATTTGTGGAAGGCAACTTACAAGTTCTCGTAAGGCCGTTCAAGGGCATTAGAACTGCAAACTTAGCCCGCCCTTGAAATATCGGTATGAGGGCACCAGCACGACGCTGTCGTGGCTTGTTGCTACAGGTACGTATCCCTGCGCGAGCAAGTTCCCAACGTCCGCGTTGACCTCCATATGGCATGGGAATGACCGGGGAAGGGGTTGCGTCACTTCCATGCTCAGGTAGGGATCGGTGCGGTACATAGATTCACCGTAGGGGTCCTGCTGCGAAACGGCGGGCCCGTTGAGCCATTTATACCCAGCGCTCAACTTTGTGCCCATGCGCGGTACGGTAGTTGAAACCCGCGCGGCCAGGCTGTGCCGATATTCCGTTTCCAATTCTTGCCGAAGCCGCAATTCGTCTGACTGGCCATTGGGTGCCAGTGCTCCGGCGTAGGCGTAAACGAACGCTGCCTGAAAGCTGTCGCCAAGTTTTTGTTCGTAAGCCACACGCGCGCCGCCGGACTGCGAAGCGCCGCCGTCATAGGCAAATTCCTCTGAATAATAAGCCTGCAGAAAATCGGGAGCCGACGTGGCCCCCCGGCCGATCACGGAGGTGTGTGTCGACCCGTCGTGAAATACGGCCGCCGTTACGTTCGCACCCTTGCCTAAAGCATGTCCAACCGCAAATTCTTCGTGCCTGTCATCCGCCAGCACGGGTTCGCTGCCGCGGACCATGAGCGTCGGAAATGTGTCAAGGGCGCTCAGGGTGGATTGGGCTGCTTCCGGCGAAGCGGTATTGTCCTGCCACGGCGTCGTCACGAAAGAGGCGGAAGCCTCCCACGTGGGAGACAGCTTCACCGCAATTTCCGCGCGCGGCCGCAAGGCGGTGGTCGTCCGAGCCAAACCGGCCGCAATATATTCACCGCCGTAGCGCACGGTCACGCGATCTCCCACGGCAAGCTGATCCTCATGCGACAGTCCCAATCCTCGGAAAGACGGGCTGTTGGGGCTGAGTTTCGATTCCCGCACAACGAGCGTGGTCTGCGGTCCGACGCCCTCTTTGCCCGAAGGCAGCCACTCGGCCGCCAGGGCCTCTCCCGCGAAAATGCCGCCGTAGCTGAACTGGGCCGCCATCAGAAGCTGGGCTTGTTGGCCGATTCCTATGTCGTAGACAAAAGCGGTGCTCGGTGAGTCCGCTGAATTGGCAACCGACCCGGAGTGATCGGCACCCGACGTGAGTTCTACGCGGCCATGATCAGAATCCGCCGCGGACTCGTTTTGGTTGGCGTGCCCCGATGTGGAGAGAGAAGGGTCGTCCCATTGCAGCACAGATCTCGTCCCGGATGAGGCTCTGAGCACCCAGCTCCAATCATCGGAAGAAAGCTGCTGAACCGGTTGACGGCGAAGTTTTTCGAATGACGAGAAGACGGACCCAAGGACGATTTCGAGCAGGGTGATCCGCTGGTCATCGACCTTGACGTCCTGCTCCATAGCCGGCAGGAATCCGACCAACGTCACCTTTACCGAGTACGCTCCCAGCGGAAGGGAGACTGTCGAAAACCGGCCGTGTTCGTTGGTGAGAAGCTTGATTGCCGAAGCAGCGAAAACCTGGTGGGAGGAAACCTGCACGGTAGCTCCCATTTGCGGCGTTCCATTTTGGTCGACAACAACCCCGGAGATCACTCCCGAATGCGGAGCGGCCGCAAGCGGCAGTGCTAGAAGGCACAAAACCGGCCCGAGTCCCAGAAGCCGAATGCCTCGGATATTCAAGAACCTCACCTCCCCTGTGCTACCTTCGCGGGTAAAGGTTTAACGGTAAAGTTCGTGCTCGGCGTGATAGTTTGCTTTGCAAGGTTGTCGGTTACCGCTACTTCGAGCTTGTATTTGCCCGGCGGGAGCGAGCCCAGCGTGATTTTGTTTTCCAGCGTGAGTTCTTCGCCGTGCTCCGGAATCTTGTCGGAAGGGAGATTGAACTTGAGAACCGACGGCGCCTCACTTCCATCGGAGGGCGGTTTGGCATCGGCGTTTTTCACTCGGTATTCCACGGAGGCGTCGGCCCTGTGCGTCTTGTCATCCACCTTAAGATTGTAAACCTGTAGATAAATGCCCATGTCATCGGTCGAGACGAAGGACTGGTCCATTCGAGGACGAACCTTGACATCGCCCAGCACGAACTGACCAAGGCCAATATCTTTTGTTGAAACGCGTTGCATCTCGTCCGCCAGGATCAACGAACTCGAAGCCAGCGTGTCATCCTGATAGCGCGGAACTGCCAGCCGTGTGTTCACGACTCCGACGTTATTGCTGTTGACGTCCTTCATCACGATGTCCAGCCGATACAGGCCCGGACTCAACGGCACAGCCTTCTGATAGATCGAGAACCCGGTCAAGGACAGTTGGAGCTGGTCCGCGGGAATATCCGTATGCAGCGTGTCTTCCACTGTTTGCACGATGCGCCCGCTCAGGCTTGTGATGCGCGCGAACAAATTGACTGACGCGGAATCCACGCCGTCTTTTTCCTGGAAACTCATCTGGCGCCGGGAAATCTGCACGGTGATGGGCACCAGCACGGTGTCCGACGTGATTCGCAGGAAATCAAAGCGGTAATCGAATTTCACTTGGTCGCGCACCAGGCGCGAAGTCACCACCGCTTCGAGATCCTTGAATTTCACCGGCGGCGCCTGCTGGATCTTGGCGTAGAGTTCGAGCCGCGTAAATTCTTCCATGCTCTCCGGACCGGTGCCACCGCCGAAAGGCTGCGCATCGTGCGTTCCATCCGTGTTTTTAAACCGATCGGCTTTGCTCGCCATGCCCATCGATTCCGCCATGGTCAAGCCGGCCCCCGGGACATAAAGGAGTGCGTCTTTTTCCGAAGGATCATTCGACAGGTGATATTCACCTGTCGACGTCGGGTCCACAAATTCGATCTCGACGTTCTCGCCGATTCCCTCAAGATACCGGTAGCGCCAGTCTTCGAACGGGTAAGTCGTGGTTTCGCCGCCCCCTTGATCGGCGGGACGTTCGTAGGTGCCGCCCGTCGGATGCGAATCGACCTCATCGGCGGGTCCCCACATGATGTAAATGCGGCCGCGATCGGTCTTCCAGCCTGGAATCCCCGAAGCATAATGCTCGTTGGCATAGGCGATTCGGCGGTAATGTTCTTCTTTGAAGGAGTTCTCAGGCGAGTCCTGATCGGGATTACGTCTCAGCCAGAAGTTTTCGATGAATTGTTCGCGCTCTTCGTTGGTGGAAAGGTGGACGAACGCGCTCCGCTCTTCGGGGGTAATGATGTAAACGACGTCCTCATTCAGCCACTTCTTATATTGCGAATCGAGCTCGTTGAAAAGGTCCTTGTCTTTTTTTTGCTCTTGCTTGGCTGCCTTCTTGGCGCTGGTCTTTTGTTCTTGCTGTTTGGTCTGATCGTCCTGCTGAAGAGTTCGAGTGTATGCGACGCTTCCGAAAGTCAGTCCACCCGCAAGCAACATCGATAACAAGATTTTGCCAATAGAGTGGCCCATGCTCGCACCTTTATCGACTTTGTGAGAAATCTTAACCTGCTCCAACGCGCAGGTCAATCAAGTTCCCGCGGCGTTCAGTTTCGCTGGTCCGTTGGAATCATTCAGCCCGACTGGAGTTGCCTCCGCAAACCTACACTAACAGTACCACTGTTGCTCCTTCTACCACCGATTCGGGCTGATCCCTACCAAACCGGAAGTATGGCCGCCCTATCGGTTGGCTACCATTTTAGTCCGGGGTGTGTCGTGCGCTGGGCATTTTTAAGCGGGGAGGTTACACCCTGCTGCTGGCCCATGTTGACTCTGCCTTGAACAGCCCGTTACACAGCCGGGAGTCAATTTCCCAATTCAGGCGGGATTGGTCGCTTCTTCAGGAAGCTCGGGCGCGACCGTGACCGGCTCGAAGATGCTCGCCACTGGTGCCGCGATCATCACTCGGACTGGGACCACCCCTCTTCGACGTCGGCGTCTACGTCAAACATTAATCCAGAAACGCCACGGTTCACACGAAGGCCGGGTTCGCTTGAATCCGGCCTTTTCCTCTACCTCCACACACCCGCGAACAATCCTTCTTCCGACGAAACGTGAGTTACTCCCGTTCGTCGTTTGCTTTCGCCGTTTCTTTCTCGTAGCAGCACTGCAAGGGAACATTTTACCAATCGCCATCGCGTTCTGATTTGATGCGGCAATTCTTTGCTGGCTCGAAACAGCGCTAAAATCGAACGCGCTTCAAACGGAAGCAATCGTCAGGAGGAATTTTGTCGGTCACCATTGAATACGTCGAAAAACTCTTTC
>Ga0182024_10027225_pt1 | contig 10010 bp, 6 predicted proteins | sample P32metaG_FD_120480 | JGI IMG/M metagenome (GOLD analysis project Ga0182024, IMG submission 120480) | Permafrost microbial communities from Stordalen Mire, Sweden - P3-2 metaG (Illumina Assembly) | ecosystem: Environmental > Terrestrial > Soil > Wetlands > Permafrost | place: Sweden: Stordalen...
CCGCGCACAGCGTCGTGCCGCCGATGCTGAAGGTGACCGTTCCGGTTGCGCTGGAAGGCAATGTCGCGGTGTAGGTGACGGTCTGCAGGTATGTCTGCGGAGACGGTGATGCAGTGTCGGTGAACGCGCTGACAAGAACAGCGTCGCTGCTCACCGCGGGGAGTGCGTCGGTGGATGAGAGACGTGCGGTGTTGGTGAGGGTACCGCTCAGCGCCGGCGACAGGGTCACCGGGATCGTGATGTTGGGCAAGGATGTGCCGGCCGGCAGGGCCGAGCCCGGCGTGTACGTGCAGGTCACGGTCTGGCCCGCCGTCGTGCATCCCCAGTCGGTGCTGCTGGTTGCGGTCCCCGGTGTCATCCCTGCGGGCAGCACGTCGGTCACGGTCAGCATGTTCGCCTCGGATCCGCCACTCGACGACACACTCGGCGCGAGGATGAAGTTGGCCTGGTTTCCGGCGAGCATCTTCCCGCTTTCGTTGTCGGACTTGGTGAGCGACAGCTCCGGCACGGCACCGATCAACGTCGATGCGGTGAGCTGGGTGACCTCGTGGTACTCGTTCGAGCCACCGGTCGAGGCCGTCCATCCGAAGGTGAGTTGGTAGGGGATCCCGGTAAGGGGGTTGATCCATGAGGAGGGGAAGGTCGAGAGTGCGGTGTTGTTGGTGGTGGTCGGCAGGGCGCCTTCGAGCGTCTGCTGCGTCGCGGTTCCGAGCGGTGTGTACGCGATGAGCCACGACATGGCAGGGACCGAGAGTCCGCTGGTCGTCGTGGTTGCCGATGCGGAGGGGTTGATTGCGATCTCGATCGGGACCTTGTCGCCGGTGCGCGTTGTTGCGGCCTGGTTGTCGAGCAGGTTCCCCGCTCCGACGTTGGTGATCGTGCCGTTGTGGCTGCCACCGCCACTCGAGTTGGCACTCACCGTCGCGGTGGTCCCGAGGATGCAGTACCCCACGGTGCCGTTGCCGGGGCCGCGGGTCGTGACCGACTCCGGATATGCGGTGTTGTTCATGAGCGGCGACGGGGTCGTGCACCCGGTGCCACCGGCAAGCGGGTAGTTCTCGTAGTTGCCGTAGACGTCGAGCCCGATGCCGAGATAGCCGTCGGGCATTCCAGCGGTCCCGGGTGAGCCCTGCGTGTTGGCCGCATAGCCGAGGTCACCACCGAGCGGCCCCGTGCTCGCCGGTGGCGTCGGGTTCGCCGGGTCGGCCGCAGCGAGACTGAAGACGATGCCGTCGGCACCGGTGCCATCGAACTGGTAGGTGTTGAGCGTGACGTCGAGACCCTGCGATGTCGGGAGGCTCGCCTGGTAGAAGACCGCACCGACCGCGTTGCCGGCGTTGGTGGTCATGCGGAGCGCGCCGTTCCCCGAGGCGTCAGTGGTGGGCGAGCAGTTCGGGATCGACGTGGTTGCGGAGACGGGTCCGGCGGTCAGGCACGCGCCGTTGGTGCCGCCCCGCCCGGCCGGCAGCATCCACTGGCCGGCAGCGGTAGCGTTGGTGGTGAACGTCTCGCTCTCCAGGGGCGATCCCGAGGCGAAGCTGTCGCTCGGAAGGAGCGCGAACAGGGTCGCGAACACCGTTACCAGGCTCAGCGGCATTTGAAGCCGGCGGGCCACGGCGTGTCGGGACGATCGGGTCGGGTGAGTGGTTCTCACAAAGGATCTCTAATCTCTGATAGGCGCGGACGACACGACCGTAAGGCACCACTGCACAGCGTTCCCGACCTGTCATAGGCGGTGCTCCGCTTTGTGACTTCGGGGGAAGCCCGCCGTGAGCCGGGCGCCAGATGGGTGCGATCTCTCCCACCTGCGGTTGCGTTCCCGTGACAACCGATCCCGAACCAGAGGGCTGACGGCCAGGAGCCGCCTGGCCCACCGTGACGGTCGCTTATTGCAATACCGAGATCGTCTGCTGCGAGATCGCGTCGACGAATGCCTCGGTGATCGGATCGGCGCGCACGCGCGTGTACACGGAGAGCATCCGGAGCACCGGCGGGTCCGGAGACAGGACCGTGCCGTCGAAGTGCGCCGGGATGACGTTGCCGGGGAGCAGCGTGATGCCCAGGCCCGCCTGCGAGAGGTTGAGCGCGGACGCCGACTGCTCCGTACGCACCGCGACGCGCGGCTGAAAACCAGCCTCCTCGCACGCCGCGTCGAGGATGTCGGCCAGCCCGCTCGGTGGCGTGTAATGCACCCAGAGCTGCTCGGCGAGATCGCTCATGCGGACCGACGGCGGCGTCCCCGGGAGGATCGTCCCCGGCGCCGCTGTGATCACGAACTGTTCGGCGCCGATCTCCCGGGTCGGACCCTCCCAGCCGGGCGGTGTCGGGCCGACCGCGACATCGGCCTGCCCCGCCTCCATCGCGGCGACCAGGTCATCGCTTCGGCGGAACTCGACCAGGCGCACCTGGACGTCCGGAAAGGTGGCGCGCCAGGTGCGAAGTGCCGCCGGAAGGATGCCGACGCTGATGGAGTACAGCGTTCCAACGTGCAGCTCGCCTGCATCGATTCCCGATGCTCGCAGCGCCCCGGTGCGCGCGCGCTCGGCGTGCGCCAGGCTGGTCCTGGCGTGCGGGAGGGCGATCCGTCCAGCCGGGGTCAGGCGCACGCCTCGGCTCAGACGTTCGAGCAGTGGACCGCCGAGCTGGCGCTCGAGCGCCTGGATCTGATGTGAGAGCCCCGGCTGGCTCACATGCAACCGGGTGGCCGCCGTCGTGAAGGAGCCGTCATCCACCACCGCGACGAAGTACTCGAGCTGGCGTAAGGAGACGGTCATGCAGAAATGTTATCGATTCCAGTCTATCTATGCGTTGGACAGATCGAGTGCGGTCCGTCAGGATCAAGGGCATCGCACTCGGGTGCACTTTTGACGGCAACCAAAGGAGAAACATCGTCATGAGCCAATCGCAAGCCACCGCGCCGGCGTCGGCAAGTCCCTACGCCTACCTGCCCAAGGTCCCCGCGTTCCAGCTCTCCAGCGAAACGGTCACCGACGGAAGCCCGCTTCCGCTGGCGCAGTGGTCGAAGCTGTTCGGCGTCCCAGGCGGCGAGGATGTCGCGCCGCAGCTGTCCTGGTCGGGGTTTCCCCGTGAGACGAAGAGCTTTGTGGTGTCGATGTACGACCCCCAGGCGCCAACCGGGAGCGGCTTCTGGCACTGGGTCGTCGCCGACATCCCTGCGTCGGTGACATCGTTGCCGGCCGGCGCGGGCACGGCGGATGGGTCGAAGCTCCCGGAGGGAGCATTCCAACTCGCCGGCGACGCGGGCGCGCACCAGTTCGTCGGTGCGGCACGGCCTCCCAATTCCGGCACCCACAACTACCACATCACCGTGACCGCGCTCGACGTCGACAGGACAGGGCTCGACAGGACCGCCAGCGCTGCGTATATGGGCTTCGCCATCGGCGCGCACACGATCGCCAGGGCCTTCATCGTCTGCCCGACGGCGGCCGGTGAGGAGCGAGGAGAGCGATGATCGCAACCCGCATCCTGTGTCTTCACGGGTATCACGGCAGCGCCGCAATTCTGCGCCGCCAGATTGCTCCGGTCGCGGCGGCCGTCCCGGCTGATGTGGAGCTGGTCTTTGTCGATGCACCGACTCTCGCGACCGGTGACTTCGGTTGGTGGCACGACGGGTTTCGCGGATGGAAACGCACCCGCGACTGGGCCGTCGAACTCTTTGGCACGCAGCGTTTTGACGGAGTCTTCGGCTTCAGCCAGGGCGCCGCGCTGACGGGGTTGCTCGCGGGCCTGCGTGAGACCGAAACGACTCCGATAGCGTTCGACATGACGATCATGGTTGGGGGATTCACGAGCACCGCCCCGCAACACGCGACTCTCTTCACGCACCAGTTGCACGTCCCATCACTCCACGTGATGGGCCGCAACGACGGCATCGTGCCGATGCGCGATTCGCAACTGCTCGCGGAGCGCTTTGCGGAGCCCGTGATCATCGAACACGGGGGTGGACATGTCATCCCCGATGACCTCGCAATCACGACGCGCATTGCCGGCTTCGTCGCACAACACCGCAGGGTCACGACACCGGAGTAAACGATGCATCAGCAGTTGGTTGCCACACCCGTGGGGAACGCGCGCCTCGATTGGTATCCGGCAGCGGTCGCGCCACGCGCGACGGTCGTGCTCGGCCATGGCACGGCCACGGGGGTGGAGGCGAAGGATCTGCAGGCGCTGGCCGGTGCGCTGCCTCCACTCGGGTACACCGTCGTGCTGGTGACGCAGCCGTATCGAGTGGAGGGCAACTACGAGGTCGCCGGCGAGGAGTCGTTGGATCGCGCATGGACGGCTCTTTGGCCGGCCCTCAGTGCCCTGGAAGGACCAACAGTCTCAGGTGGCCGCAGCGCCGGGTCGCAGGTGGCGTGCCGCACGGCACTGGCCCTCGGAGCCGACGCCGTGCTGGCACTTGCCTATCCGCTGCTCGGACCCGGCAGCCCCGCGGAATTGCTGCGTACCGGGAAGCCCACGCTCATCGTGCAGGGCGAGCGAGACCGCTTCGGACGTCCCGATCAGTTTCCGAGACTGCCGCCGGACATCGAGCTCGTGGCGATTCCGATGGCGAACCACATCTGGTTTCTGACGTGCGAGATACGCGCTCCGACTCACTCGAGCGCGTGACCGCTGCAGTGAGCGAGTGGCTCAGCCGCGTGCTCCGCCTCGATGCCGGGCCAGGGTCCGCTGATCCTCCGCGGGATCAAGTTTGAGCCACGCGTCCTACCGGGGTCCCGGGGACCCACCGACGACGCTCAGGGTGTGCGGCCTGAGCTGCTTCGCCGCATAGAGCGCTTCATCGGCTCGCTCCGCAACAGCCGCAGGGTCGTCGCCCGCCATGCCCGCGGCGGCGCCGACGCTGATACTCGGAATTCCCCACGAGAGACGAACCTGGGACACCGAGGCAACCAGGCGGCCGGCGAGCTCCGACGCTCCATGGGCGTCCGATCCGACCATCAGCACCACGAACTCGTCGCCGCCGGTCCGCGCGAGGACGTCAGCACTGCGCAGTTGAGTCTGCATTGCGGATGCCACAGCGGCGAGCAGCTCGTCGCCGGCGCTGTGGCCATGCGTATCGTTGACCGGCTTCAGCCCGTCGACGTCCACCGCCACGAAGGCAAACGGCACACGCGGGAGCTGGCTGACCCGTTCCGCGAGCGCCCGGCGGTTCGCCGTGCCGGTCAATGAGTCGGTGCGAGCGAGATTGCCAACCGTCTCGTGCAGCGCAGCGTTGTCAAGGGCGAGCACGCCCATGGCGACGATTCCCTTGAGATACTCGAGGATCGCCGGGCTGATGAGCCCATTCTGACGCCCCGCAACCGCCAGGATTGCGAAGACCTCGCCGTCGCGAATGAGCGGCACCCAAACGCAGTTGGTCACGCCAGCGCGCCTGATTGCCTTTGCGACGCTCGGCCCGAACAAGCTGAATTCCAGATGGGCCATCGCGGGTTGCCGGCTCGCGATGACCTGCTGCGCATAGGGATGATCGGCGAGTTGATAACTCGCGCCATCCATGCTCACATCGTCATCCGGGTCGTGCTTGCCTGCACTGGTCATCGCCGGGCCTTCGATGATGAACAGTTCGGCGCGCCGGCGTGGCTCGCCTGTGGCGGAGCAGAGTTCCGACGCCGCCTTGGTGAGTGCGGCGATGACACGGTCACCAACCAGGGTCGAGCTCATCTGCGCGGCGGCGCTGCTGACGATGCGAAGTGCGTGGATCGTCTCCAACCGGTCGGTGACGTCACGGATCGTGGACACGTATCCGCTCACGCGCGAATGCGCATCGTGGATTGGCGATGTGGAAAAGGACAACCATCGGACCGTCTGATTTGCCCGGCTACGGACTCCTAGTCCTGCGCCGCCCTCGAATCCTGGTCCGCTCTGCTGCATCGTGATGACCGGACTGTCTCCCGCAGGCAGCGCGGTGCCGTCCTCGCGAAGCAGGTCACACCGCGCAACCGATGCGGTTACCTGTTCGCCAGGCTCCAGCTCGAACAGGTTGTGAGTCGCAAGGTTCATCGACGACAGCCGGCCGGCCGCGTCATACACGATGATGCCGTCGGTCATTGATTCCTGAACGGTTTGCAATTTGTTCTCAGTGGCCTCGCGTCGCGCATAGGCGCGCTCGAGCCGGCCCATGACGATGACGATCGCGCAGCCACCAAGTCCCAGCGCCACGAGCAGGCCGATCGCAACCGCGGTGACCTCCTGACTACCGGCCCCGGCGGTGGTTTCGGCCAGCGGCGTGCTCAGGCTGAGCGACCATCCGATACCCGGGACGGTGGCGCCCGCGGAGAGGATGCCCGCAGACAGTGTGGTTATCGATCGGCCATCCTCGGCGGCGAGGATGGCAGGACCTTCGGTTGTGTCGACCGAGTTTCCCACGGTTGCGACTGTCGTCATCAGCGTTCCCTGCTGGTCAGCGAGTTGCAGCCCGATCTGCTGCAGCGTCGAAAGATGCGTCACGAATGCCTGCACGGAGGCGATCTTGTATCCGATGAGCAGGATCCCGATCATTGCGCCACGCTGACCCGTGGGAGACGCAGCGTAGATTGGAGTCCCAACACCCACGATGTGCGGTGAACCAGCAACCGCCGAGACATACGCATTCGAGACGTACGTCGCTCCAGTTCGCATCACCCCCACGTACCAATCACGGTAGTCAAAGTTCTGATCGACAAGCGTTGGATCAGGTGGAGAGATCGCGAGGAGCGTCCCATCACCGGTGAACACTGATGCGAATGCGTAGTTGGACTCGAGCGTCACAAGGTGGGCGAGCGTCACCTGGAGGTTGGTCAGCTGCTCGTGGGTTGGGTGGCCAGATCCGAGGGCGGCGACGAAATCCGCATCCGTGAGAGTCAGCTTCTCGAGCTCGCCGACGCCGTCCATCTCTTTTGCCACAAACGCCGCAGTCACCTGAGCCGCGGCCGAGAGCTTGGATCGCTCGGAGGTCAGATTCGCGTTGTACGCACCCTTGATGCCGGCGATGGCGACGATCCCGATGGCGGACAGGCACAGAGCGGCTGCCAGGCCGACCGCGATCGTCTTGCCCTTCATGCGTTGATCATGGCGTCGGGGTGGTTACGGGTCCCCCGATGGGCGCACCGGTATCAGACGGCGATCGACGCAGTCTGTGACATTGTCAGGAGAGGAGATTCGCGCGTCCTAGGCGACGGTTGCAAAACCCTCGGAGACCAGACCTCGCTGCGTCCTCAGAGAAGCTCGGAGCGCGTCGATGGGCATCGGTCGGCCAAACAGGAATCCCTGTGCCACGGTGTACCCGATGTCAACCAGCACCGCAGCCTCCGTCTCGGTCTCAACGCCTTCGGCGACGATCTGCGCGCCGATGGCAACGCCGACATGCAGGATCGCGGCAGCCATCGCCCGAGCCTCAGACCGTGTGTCCAGGTCGGTCACGAAAGCGCGGTCAAGCTTGATCACGTCGACCGGCAGCAGCTGGAGCCGAGCCAGCGACGAGTACCCGGTGCCGAAGTCGTCGATGGAGACCCTCACTCCCTGCGCACGCAGGCGGTGGAACGCTCTGCTAGCCAGACCGACGTCGTCCATGAGTGCGCTCTCGGTCACCTCGATCACCAGTGCCGCCGGCGGGAGTCCGGTATGCGCGAGAACGTCCTCGACCCAGCCGGCGAACAGGTCGCCGATGAGCTGGCGCACAGACACGTTGACCGCGATATAGATGCCGCATTCATGGTTGAGCGGCATCATTGTCGAACACGCGCTCTGCATGACCCACTGCCCGATCGGCACGATCAGACCGCTGGTCTCAGCGATGGGGATGAACTCGCTCGGTGGGACGGGACCTCTTTCCGGATGCGTCCATCGCAGCAGTGCTTCGGCGCCGAGGATCCTCCGGTCGGCAAGGTTGACGATGGGCTGATACGCCATCTGCAACTTCCCCGAGTCCATCGCCGCTCGAAGCCCATCCTGGATGTCGAGCCGCTGGCGCACCTCTCGTCGCATCACGGTGTCATACAGCCGGTACTGCGCCGCGCCCGCGATCTTCGCGTGGGACAACGCCGAATCGGCGTTGCGGATCAGCGTCGCCACGCTCAACGGGCGCGGCGCCTTCTGCAGTGCGACCCCCAGGCTCGCGGTGACCCGCAGGACATGGCCCTGTACATTCACCTCCGCATCCATCATGTCGAAGATCAGGCTCGCAGCGCTCGTGGCATCCGCATGATCTTGAACGAACGGCGCCACCACGGCGAACTCGTCACCGCCGTACTTGGCAAGCACCGCATCAGGGAACGCGTTCGACAGACGCCGGGCAACCTCGCGCAGGACCTCGTCGCCGATGTCGTGTCCAAGACTGTCGTTGATGAGGTTGAAGTCGTCGAGATCGAGGATCAGAAGTGCGCCGGTTGGCCGGCTCGCTGAGGCGACATCGTTCAGGTACTCGATGAGACCGGACCTTCCGAGCAGCCCGGTCAGGGCGTCGTGCCGCACGGCGAACAGTCGCAACTCCTCTGCTTTCCGTCGATCGGCTTCGGCCGCAACCTCGGCGCTGATGTTCGAGGAGACGGAGATCACGCCCACGATGTTCCCCGCGTCATCGCGCATGGGGGCGTTGAGAGTCAGATAGGTGCTGCCGTTGAAGAGAACCCGTGAGCTCGTTTCGGACCCGGTGAGAGCGGTCTCGAGCGCATGCAACGAGTCGGCGTCGGTCAGGATGTCCCTGACATTCCTGCCGACATAGTCTTCGAGGTTGGCACCGGTCACCTCCCGCCCGCCTGCGACAAACGTGAGGCGAAGAGTGGTGTCGTACGTCGAGAATGCGATTGGCAGCGCGGCCACGGCCGCATCGATCAACGCCTCACTCCGCTGCTGCGCATGCTTCAGCTGGTGCTGTTCGCTGAGATCCTGCATCAGCACCAGGGCTTGGACCGCGAGGCCGGCCTCATCGCGCACCGCGGAGACCGTCGAGAGGATCGGAAAGGTGGCGCCGCTCTTGTGCTGAAGAACGCGCTCGACGGAATAGCCATCCACTGAGCCGTCCGCGAGGCGCGCAACCGCGTCCAACGTCGGATTCCGGTCCACCGGGAAGATCTTCGCGACAGGTGCTCCGACGAGCTCCTCAGCGCTGAATCCGGTCATCTCGCAGAGCACCTGGTTCACTCGGTGGATGTTGAATTCCTTGAAATCGACGATCAGCTGACCGAGTGAGCCTTCGATCGAACATGCTCCGGTACATGCGCAGGCCTTCCTGGAGGCCCGCCTGGTGGGCGGCGTCGAGCCGGCGCCTCTCTCGCCCGCGCCTCGCCAGCCGGCCACCGATCGCGACGACCTGATTGCCGGTCGCTGCACGCTGCACCTCATCGCCTCCTGTCCCGGTCACACCCCTAGGCTGTGCAGGTTGCGCATCAAGACGCCACCGGCCACCGTCTCGTCATTGGACTGTGACCACTCCCACATGAGCGAGCCGTCAGGCGATGAACCAGTGCCCAGGCGAGGGCGTCTGCGTCATGGGAGGTGACACCTCACGCTAGGATCGCTTGGTGCTTGCCTGGATGGACCTCGAGATGACCGGTCTTGACCCGTCGCAGAACGTGATCGTCGAGATCGCCACGGTGATCACCAACGATGAGCTCGAGACAGTTGCGGAAGGCCCGGATATCGTCGTCCACGCGACGCCGGAAGAACTGGAGGCCATGGAGGGCGTGGTGCGCTCCATGCACACCAGATCGGGGCTCCTCGCGGCGATCCAGGCCTCTCCGATCTCGCTAGCAGAGGCCGGCGAAGAGACCCTCGCATTCCTGCGATCACACATCGGCGAGCCGCGGTCGGTGCCGCTCTGCGGCAACTCGATCGGGACCGACCGGCGATTCCTCGCGGCACACCTTCCCGAGGTGGAGAGCTTCCTCCACTACCGCTCGATTGACGTCTCGAGCGTCAAGGAGCTCTGCCGGCGGTGGTATCCCGATGTCCTCGCCGGTGCGCCTCCCAAGAAGGAGGCGCACCGGGCCCTGGACGACATCCGCGAATCG
>Ga0182024_10027226_pt1 | contig 10009 bp, 10 predicted proteins | sample P32metaG_FD_120480 | JGI IMG/M metagenome (GOLD analysis project Ga0182024, IMG submission 120480) | Permafrost microbial communities from Stordalen Mire, Sweden - P3-2 metaG (Illumina Assembly) | ecosystem: Environmental > Terrestrial > Soil > Wetlands > Permafrost | place: Sweden: Stordalen...
CAGGTGCATATCGTCGTCATCGACGACAACTCGCCGGACGGCACCGCAGGCGTGGCCGAAGAACTTGCGCGTGAGCGGGGCGGGATCTTTCTGATCAAGCGTCCCGGCAAGTTAGGCCTGGGTACGGCGGTCGTGTACGCGATGAAGTACGCGATCGCGAACGGTTACGACTACTACATCAATATGGACGCGGACTTCAGTCATCCGCCGCGCTTCATCCCCGCGCTCTTGGCGGGTATGGATCGCGTCGATGTCATGATCGGATCGCGGTACGTGGCCGGCGGCGGCGTGGAGGGGGAGTTCGGTTTCCGACGCAAGTTCATGAGCACCGGAATCAACATGTACGCACGCGCTTTGCTCGGTCTACACACGAGGGACAACAGCGGGTCGTTTCGCTGCTACCGCGTCTCGAAGTTGGCGAAGATCGACTTCTCGTGGATAAGGTCCAGAGGCTACTCGTTCATGGAGGAGGTTCTTTTCTGGTGTCGTGAGGTCGGCTGCACCTTCGACGAGACTCCAATCTTGTTCGAGAACAGGCGCGCGGGTCGGAGCAAGTTGAACTCGGGTGAAGCGATCAAGGCCCTGCAGATCATGCTGGGGATCGGCATCGATCGCGCGCTCCGGCGACTGCCGGTACGGGCCGAATGAACGCTCGCGAGCCGCGTCATCCCCCACGCAGCGGGAAACCCGCGCTACGATGGGCCCGATGAGTCGCTACCGAGCGCGTTTTCGTTGTTTCGCCGGCTGTCCGGGCGAGTATGCGTTGACCGAGCCCGTATACCGCTGCCCAACCTGTGACGGGCTTCTCATGGTCCAGCACGACGTCGATGCCCTGCGCGATCGAAGCGCAGCGAGCTGGATGAAGCTCTTCGACGAGCGCTACAAGCGAACCGCCTGGCCCTATGGCTCGGGCGTATGGGGCAAGCGAGAATGGGTCGCGCCCGAAGTGCCGGACTCGGCCATCGTATCCACCGACGAAGGGGGGACGAATCTCTTCTGGGCGGAGCGTCTGGGCCAGGAGATCGGCATGACCGACCTCTGGATTAAACAGTGTGGCACGGCGCACTCGGGCTCGTTCAAGGACCTCGGGATGACGGTTCTCGTCAGTGTGGTGCGACAGTCGATCGCCGAGGGGCGAACCCGACCCCTCGCGCTGGCGTGTGCAAGCACCGGCGACACGTCGGCGTCGCTCGCCGCCTATGGCGCGACGGCTGGACTGCCTGTCGTCGTTCTCTTGCCGCGCGGCCGCGTGTCCAGCGCGCAACTCGTCCAGCCGCTGGCGCACGGCGCGAAGGTCATCGCTCTCGACGCCGACTTCGACGGCTGTATGAGCGTCGTGCGCGAGTTGACGCGCCGCGGGCTCGTGTACCTTGCTAATTCGATGAATCCCCTGCGTATCGAGGGGCAGAAGACCGTCGCGATCGAGATGGTCCAGCAGTTCGATTGGCAAGTACCGGACTGGATCGTGCTCCCGAGCGGCAACCTCGGCAACGCCGCGGCTCTCTATGCGGGGTTCAAGATGATGCTCGATCTCGGTCTCGTCCCGAGAATGCCGCGGCTCTGCGTGGCGCAGGCCGCGAACGCGAATCCCATGTACCGCGCCTTCGTGGAAAAGCGCTCGACCATAGAGCCTATCGTCGCCAAGGAGACGGTCGCGAGCGCCATCCAGATCGGCAATCCGGTCAGCGGCCCGCGGGCGATGGCCGCGCTCCAAGCCATGAACGGCGTGGTCGAAGAGGCAACCGAGGACGAGATCTCGGACGCGTGCGCGCGTGCGGACTTGACCGGTCTCTACACGTGTCCGCACACCGGCGTCGCCCTGGCCGCGCTCTTCAAGCTTCGTCAGCGCGGCGTTATCCAGTCGGACGAGCGAACGGTCGTCGTGTCGACCGCGAACGGCTTGAAGTTCACCGAGTTCAAGCTCGGTTACCACGCGAACAAGCTGGCCGGGGTCGATGCTCGCCGTGCGAACCGCGCGATCGAGCTGCGGGCGGACGCCGACGAAGTGGCGAAGGTCCTCCAATCGTAGAGGAGATGCGGCGCACTCGGCGAGCGCCTATCGCGAGAGGTCTGGAGGTGCCGCGTCACGCCGCGGCATGTGGTCCGGCTCGACCTCATGGAAGTGCGCGTAGTCGACGGCTCGCCGTCCGTCGGGCTCTACCGAGATGATGTCGACGAAGCGGTGGCCGACCTTGATGTCGTCAGCCGAGTACGAGTAGCGCGCGTGAATGGTCGAAGCGAAGAGCTCCTCGGTCCCGGTGAGCGAGCAGACGAGCTCTACTTTGCGGGCCGCGAGCGTCTCGGACGAAAGTCCGGCGAGCGGGCTCTTCGCGTCGAGCACGTGCGAGACGGTCCAGGAGAGTGGGAAGATCGGCGTGCGCCCCCGTTCGAGCTCGAGGTCGTGGAAACGCCGCATGGTTTCCCCCTCGGCCGTTCGCTCCTCGCGGACGAGGACGACGCGCATCTGGGCTTCGACGATGAGCGACTCTCGCTCGTTGGCGACCCGAAACATGAGCCGAGGCACGCGGTCGCGCAGAGTGACGACGGCGTGACGGCTAAACACCACGCGCGCGGTCGGTCGCGAAAACTTGGCGAAGAGAAGTCCTGTCGCCACTGCCAATCCTCCGAGGCCGATCAAGGCTTCCGCCGTCACGAGCGCGTTGGCGACCGTGCCGACCGGAATGAGCTTGCCGTATCCGATCGTAGCCATGGTCTGCACGCTAAAGAAGAACGCATCTTCGAACGATCCGGGGCGCGCATTCTCGATCGCATTGCCCAAGGCGAGGTAGGCGAGCGCGAACAGCGCGTTGATGGCGAGGTAGCCGGTCACGAGTATCGTGATGAGCCACCCCCACGTCGCGCTGAGAAGGCGGGCGTAGAGATCTTGCATGCGGCGCTCGGGCACCCCGCGGCGCACGATGTTGAAACGCCCATTGCGGCGGAGGAGGCGTGCCTGTTCCTCGCGCGTGCTCTTCACCGTCATGATGCTGCGAGACTACTCTGGGTTCGCGCCCGAAGGTGGGGGCGGGCCGATGACGTCGGGCCCCCATGTGGCCTCGATCGCGATACCACGGGGCCCCTGACCCTCGCGCGCGAGCGGGAAGGTCGTCAGCTTGAACGGTGTGATGAGGCAGAGAATCGCGTTCGCCGCGACCGATCCGCCCGGCGCGACCTTGAGGGCGAGGCCTCGTGGGGCGCCGTCCGGAGCGATCTCGGCGGCAATGCGCGCCGCCCCAACGACGAGCTTGCCCTGACGGGTGAGCCCTTCGGCGCACGCAGCCAGTGCGTCCGCCAGGTGGTCCACGACGTGGAAGGCGATCGCTTCGTCGAGTCCGCGCGCCTCGGCAAGGGCTACGGCTCCCAAGGGCCTTCGCGCAACGTAGGCGTAGCCGCCGGTGGCCGCGGATCCGCTGTCGGCCGCAGCCGGCGCTCCTCGCACGTCGTGTGACTCGGGAATCACGTCGCGACCGCCTCCACACGAGACAAGGGCAAGTGTCGCGTGCACGAGCACCTTGGGCATGTGACTTCCCAACGCGCCTACCCGAGCACGCTCTTCGCGATCACGATCCTCTGAATCTGGCTCGTGCCCTCGTAGATCTGGAGCACTTTTGCGTCGCGCATTAGCTTCTCCACTGGGTATTCCTTGACGTAGCCGTTGCCACCGAAGACTTGGACGGCATCCACTGCGGTCGCCATGGCGCTGTCGGCGCCATACGCCTTGGCAAAGCTCGATACGAGGGGGTTGCGTATTCCCTTGTCCAGATTCCACGCGGCTTTCCTCACGAGTAGGCTTGTCGCTTCGATCCGAATGGCCATCTCGGCGATCATCGCTTGCACGAGCTGATGCTCGGCGATCGGCTTGCCGAAGGTCTTCCGCTCCTTCGCGTACGCGACGCATTCGTCTAGGCAACGGCGCATGAGGCCCGTCGCGATCGCGCCGATGTCGGGGCGCGTCTGGTTGAAAGTCTCCATTGCAAGCTTGAAGCCCTGCCCCGGAGGCGCGAGCACTTGGCTCGCCGGCACGCGTACGTCCTCGAGCGTCACGACCGCGGTGTCGCTCGCGCGCTGGCCGAGCTTGTCCTCGTGCTTGCCGACTTCGAGTCCTTTGTCCTCGCGGTGGACGAGGAACGCGCCTATCCCTTTGTGCCGTAGCGCGGGATTCTCTGTAGCGAAGATCGTGAAGAAGCTTGCGAGCGACGCGTTCGTGATCCAACACTTTTGCCCGTTGAGAACGTAGCTGCCGTCGGGCTCTCGCGTTGCCCGGGTCGAGAGGCCGGCCACGTCGCTTCCAGCACCGGGCTCGGTGGTCGCATAGCTCGCGAAAATCGGCTCTTGCGCCAGCCACGAGAGATACTTCTTCTTCTGTTCTGGCGAGCCGGCGAGCTTCAAGGGAGTCATGCCGAGAGTGTTCGCCGTCATGCTCGTCTGGATGCCGGAGCATCCGTAGGCGAGTTCCTCCGTGATGAACGACGAGTCGACGTCGGACAGACCCGCGCCCCCGTACTCGGTCGGAAGGGTGGGGTTGACGAGACCGATCCTCCACGCTTCTTCGAAGACATCGCGCGGAAATGTCGCATCGCGGTCGCACGCGGCTGCAATCGGGATGATGCGCTCCTTGGCGAAGCGACGAGCGGTCTCGACGAGGGCCTTTTGCTCTTCGGTGATCTCGAAATCGATCATGGCGATGCGTCTCCAGAGGTCAAGGCTCCGCTACTCGCGGGCCCGCTTCTGTCTGCGAGTCAGCTGCGCTCGGGCGGCTCGGGCACCGAGGACGTAGCCCAAGACGAGCCCGATGAGCAGCACGCCCGGGATGAAGATCACATGCTCGGGGGTCATGCAGGGAAGGTTGCTACGACGTTTGGCCGCCGAGCTTCTGTGCTCGCGTCTCTTCGCGCACGCCGGGCGCCCCTGGATCGACGCCCGGAGAAGCCGTCCTGGCGGACGCCTTGGCGATCGCCCCTTCGAGCCCGTCGAGTCTTTCGTTCAGTCTGACTTGTTTTCGCCATAGGAGGACGAGCCAAACCATGAGAAGGGTCCAGATCACAGCGTACGCTTCCACCAGGAGCGTAGCGCCGCTCCGATGTTCCCCTCCCCCCTCCACGGGTTGAAAGGTCGTCGCGCGATCGTCCGGGGCCTTAGACTCCGTCCCGGGCGGCTGCCCACCCTGCGAGAAGAGGGCTTTCTCTAGCATCAAGCTTCCATCCGATCGTCGAGGCCGAGGTCGATGGCGTCTTCCTCTGCCCGGAGGAGGCGGCTCCGCGCGAGCTCGAGGCGCACTCGAGTCCAGAGTAGAGTCACGGCGAACAGAGTGAAGGCGGCGAAACTGAGACCGAGCGCGAGCTTCATGTCCGGGTGCTGAAGGCCCCCGCCCTTGGAGGTAATAACCGTCGGGTGCTGGCCGCTCCATTTCTGTACGCTGTAGTGGATGATTGGAAGGTTGAAAGCCCCGAGCACTCCGAGCGCCGCGGCGAACTTTCGCTCGCCATCGCCGTCGCCCGCAAAGGCACGCAGGACGAGGTACGAAACATAGATGAGGACGCTCAGAAGCGACGTGGTGAGTCGCGGATCCCATGTCCAGAATACGCCCCATGCCTTCGCAGCCCAGAGCGGCCCGCTCGTGAGAACGATGGCGCCGAACAGCACTGCGACCTCGGCCCCGGCCCTGCCCAGCGCGTCACGCGCGTCGGTCGGACGGATGAGGTAGGACACGGACCCGACGAAGCAGGCCGCGGCCCCGAGGTACATGCAGTACGCACACGGGACGTGAAAATAGAAGATCTTCTGCACGATCCCCATCGTCTTCTCGACGGGGGCCTCCAAGAAGATGACGTTGAGCGTCCAGATGAAGAGTAGGGACGAAAGAACGACGAGCCCCAGGAAGAGCGGCGTTAGACGGTCCTCTGCGCGCGTTCGGTCGTTCACAGAGGAAAGCTAGACCCCGGGCGGGGGTCATTCAAGCGGCAATCCTTCAGTGCGGTAGCCCGGGCACGTTCGCGCACCCGCTGCAGGGGCACGCTTGAGCGCACGTAATGACCGTCGGACATTGGGCCTGACACGCTTGCTGAGATTTGAAGTCCGGCTGACCGAGACACTTCCGGGTACACTCCGCGTAGGCTGTCGTGCAGCCGGCCATGCACTGGATGCACGTCGCGCAATCGGAGGGCCCGGGGGCCGCCCCTGCGTCGCTCGTTCCGCCGTCGGCGGCAGCCGCGTTCCTCACCGGAGGAGAGACCATGGCGATGCAGATCACGAACGCTACGGCGACGACGGAGAACAGTCTTTTCATAGTTCCTCCTGAGCTCTAGATCTCGTTCGGCCGGGGTCTCTTAGCGCGCGAAGCCAAGAGCGATTGGACGTCTGATGGGGATAGCGTTTTGGCGCGTTGGCGCAGGCGATCGAGAAGCTCCTCGCGACGTCGGGCGGCCGGCGGACGGATCGATGGAGGTGCGGGGACGGCGGGAGCGGCCACGTAGACCGGGAGGGGTGGCGCGACGGCGCGGCTAGGCAAAGGCGGAGGCACGCTTCTCGGCCTCATAGGAACGGGAGGCGGAGTCTCCTGCGCGAACGCGTCGGAAGCTTGCGGAAGCGTGGGCGTAGTTGGCGTAGGGACGGGGGGCGCGGCGGGTAGGAGCGGATCGGGATCCAAGCGAGGGGGATGGACCGACGCGGCGCGCGCGCGCGCCTCGCGAACGGACGCCGCGCGGTCGACGAGCGCTTTGGAACGCGCATCGAGGCGAGTAAAGCGGAGCGTGAGCCCCGCATCGACACCTTGGGACGCAGGTCGAGATGCCACGACGCGCCCCTCGCCTCGGAGCAGCGGAAGCCCGGTTGCCAGAGTAATCTCGAACCGCAGAATCACTCCTTGCGGTCGCGATTGCGCGCCGAGGAGGACCACCGTAGTCCGAGTGAGGGTGTCGATCTCGTGCTCGAGAAACTCGTCGTCGGACCCGAAGGGGCGCATCACCCGGATTGCTACGGGGGTCTTGATTTCGTCGGCCACCTAGAGAGGATACCGTGTTCCGGGCTGAGTTTGCTGAGCTTAACCCCACCGCGGGGAGAGGCCAGGAGAGGGTCTGCCGTCCGTCGGAAGCGACGCCCTGGATGAACGCGCCGCGTCGTGGTACGCGCGGCGCGTGACAAGACGGGTTCTCATCGTAGGTTCGGGTGCGCGCGAGCACGCTCTGGCGAGAGCGGTCGCTTCTTCGGGTGCCGACGTCTGGATCGCGCCGGGAAACGGCGGGACTTCTGCGGTCGGCCGCAACGTCGCCGTCCTTTCGGATGACGTCGAGGGGCTCGTAGATCTCGCGATCCGAGAGCACGTGGACCTCGTGGTCGTCGGGCCGGAGCTGCCGCTGACTCTCGGGCTCGTCGACGCTCTCGCTGCGAAAGGGGTTCTCGCGTTCGGGCCGACGCGCGCGGCCGCTCGGCTCGAAGGTTCCAAAGCCTTTATGAAGCGCTTTCTCGCGAGGCATGGCATTCCGACCGCGCCTTTCGAAGTATTCGACGACCCGGACGCCGCAGAAGCGTACGTACGGGCCCGCGGGTGTCCGCTGGTGGTCAAAGCAGACGGGTTGGCCGCGGGTAAGGGAGTCACCGTCGCGACGTCGACGGTCGAGGCGCTGGAAGCCGTCGGCTCGATCATGCGTGCGCGTGCTTTCGGCGACGCGGGTGCGGTGGTCGTCATCGAAGACGTTCTGCCTGGCGAGGAGGTAAGTTTTCACGTCGTAACGGACGGATCGCAGTTCGTCGCGCTCGCCCCCGCGCAGGATCATAAGAGGGTATGGGATGGCGATCGTGGACCGAACACGGGGGGCATGGGCGCCTACGCTCCCGCGCCCATCGTGACGCCGGCTTTGCACGCGAAGATTGTCGAGACCGTCGTAGCGCCCACACTCGAGGGCATGGCGGAGGAAGGCTGCGCGTTTCGTGGCGCTCTTTTCGCCGGTCTCATGATCGATGGCGAGGAGCTGCGTGTCCTCGAGTTCAACGTGCGCTTTGGCGATCCGGAAGCCAGTGTTCTCGTTCCTCTCTATGGTCACGATTGGCTCGAACTGCTCGAGGGGTCCGCCCGCGGCTGTTTGCCGGTCAAGACGCGCGCTTCCGTACGTCCCGGTGCCGCGCTTGCCGTGGTGATGGCCGCAGAGGGGTACCCCGCTTCACCGAAGACCGGCGACGTCATCGGCGGGCTGGAGACCGCCCTCGAGCCGGGTGCTTTCGTGCTCCACGCGGGAACCAAGCGCAGCGATAGCGGAGCCGCCCTCACCGCGGGCGGGCGCGTGCTTACGGCAGGAGGGCACGCCGCGACACTCGACGAAGCGGCTCGCATCGCGTATCGCGCGGTGGACCGGATCCAATTCCGAGGGGAGCACCACCGAACCGACATTGGTCATAGGGCCATCAGTCGAGGCACGTCCAGGTAGGACATGACGTGGCGTTTACGTCGCCGAGCCGTTCAGCTAGGAGACGCAAAATGGCCGACATCGCACCGCTCACTCCGCTCCGCTACGATCTCGCACGCCTGCCGCGTGGCTTGGCGAGCGTCGTCGCCCCACCCTACGACGTCATCTCCCCGAGCCAGCGCGCGGAGCTCGCGGCAAAAGACGCGCGCAACGTGGTGCGCCTCATTCTCCCGGACGGCGAGGGAGACGCGAAGTACGTCGAAGCGGCCAGACTGTTCGCCCAGTGGCGCGCCACGGGCGTCTTCACGCGCGACTGCGAGCCCGCATTTTATCGTTACGATCAGTCCTTCTTGCCACCGTCCCGCGAGGGCAAGGCCATCACACGGCGTGGATTTCTCGCGCTCGTTCGCCTCGTGCCTCTTTCGGCCGGAGTCGTGCTCCCTCACGAGCGAACACTTACCGGTCCGAAAGAAGACCGTCTCAAGCTCTTTCGCGCAACGCAGGCAAACCTGAGCCCGGGCTTCATGCTCTACCGCGACGCGCGCGGCGAGCTCGACGGACCTCTCGGCTCCGCCCAGCCCCTCGCGGAATTCTCGACGCCCGACGGCGTGCATCACGCGCTTGCGAAGGTGACTGCTAAGGACGCGATCGCCGCCATCATGGAGGGCGTGGCGCGGAGCACATTGCTCATTGCGGACGGTCACCACCGTTACGAGACCGCCGTCCGTTACGCGGAGGAGGTGGGGGGAGGGGCGAACGATGCCCAGGATCGCGGCGAGCATCGCTATTTCATGGCGTTTCTAGCGAACGGGGACGATCCGAACCTTCTCGTCTTTCCGACGCACCGTTTGGTTCACTCCCTCCCTTCTTTCTCGTTCGACACGATGCTCGAAGGGGCCGAAACGTGGTTTTCCGTCCACCGATTGCCGGATGGGATCGGAGCTTCTGCCGCTCTGGTGTCTCTAAAAGAGGCGGCAAAGCGCGGGCCCAGTATCGCGGCGGCCGCGTCCGACGGTCGTGTGGCGGTCTTTACGCTTCGGGCCGACGTGGACTTGGCCGCGCATCCCAAGCTTGGCCTCCGTCCCGAAATTTTGCGACGCACGGACGTCGCGATCCTCCACTCTGCGGTTCTCGAGGAGCTGCTCTCCATCACGCCGGAAGCGCAGGCCGCCAAGACGAACCTCCTCTACCCTCAAGATGCCACTACATCCTTGGCCGATGTTCGTTCGGGCAAGGGGCAGGTTCTCTTTTTGATGAACGCAACCCCGGTGGCGGACGTTCGACGTGTGGCGGAAGGCGGGGAAGTGATGCCGCAGAAGAGCACCTTCTTCTATCCGAAGGTGCTGACTGGCCTCGCGATCCACACTCTTCAGCCTTCGAGAAGCGTCGCTTCGGAATGAGCCGCGGCGAGTCGTCGTCCAGCCGCCCGGGCCTAACGCGCTGCCCCAACGGCCCGTGACGTTTCGCGTGTGAGGATTACTTTGGCCACGATGTGGCCGTTTCCCTTGCTTCTAGCGCCGAAGAGCGAAATAAGAGGAGTGCGCGCCATCCGCGCGGGCCTGGTATGTCCAGGTGTGCATACGGAGCGGATGGACGATGACGCCGACGAG
>Ga0182024_10027228_pt1 | contig 10008 bp, 11 predicted proteins | sample P32metaG_FD_120480 | JGI IMG/M metagenome (GOLD analysis project Ga0182024, IMG submission 120480) | Permafrost microbial communities from Stordalen Mire, Sweden - P3-2 metaG (Illumina Assembly) | ecosystem: Environmental > Terrestrial > Soil > Wetlands > Permafrost | place: Sweden: Stordalen...
AGTGATAGTTCCACTATGCGGATATAGGCGCAGTAGGGAGCCGGTTCCTTGACGCCGGCGTGCCGCTGCTCTAGGGCCGAATGACTAAGCGGAACATCCTAAATACCCCCGTCTTCGATACCTAAGGTTGCCAGGCAAGAGCGGGAAATCGCAACAAGAGCTTGCACATGCATGGTTCAACCAAGGAAGTAATCGCAACGGTCGCGTTCGCTTTCTTGGCGATGCTTTGCGCGTCGCAATTTCCGGCGTTTACAACGTTGCAAATGCACACGGACGCGCTGGTTCCCGCAGATTTCACGTGGGACGTGCTGCACCATGAGTATGCTTGGTCGCAATATCAGCTTCCGCGGGTTCCGAGTATTTTCCCCGACATGCTCGTCTACGGATTCTTGCAGATCGCTCTCGGCGGTTTCGGCTGGGCGATGTTCGCGTACGCGGTTGTCATGTTTCTCGGATTAAGTTACGTTTGCGGATGGTTCGCCGCCCTCCTAAGCAAACGAGATTTTTTCTCCGCCGTGTTCATTTCGGAAGGGATTCTTTCCGTCCTATTCATCGGCGACGCCGCAACAGCGTTTCTTGGAAATGATCAATCTACGCCGTGCCTTCATTGTATGTTTTTGTATCCGACTTTTCATGGCGGCCCCCTTCTCGCAGCGTTGGCGTCTGTCGGTTTGATCTGCCTCCTCCTGGAGCGCCGGCGGGATAGCGAGACAGCCGCATTGTATGTCGCGTTGTATTTCGTAGCGACGCTCGCGATGCTCTCGGATAGGTTGACGTGGGCTGAATTTCTTGCTCCCGTACTCATTGCTTTGGTACTTATCGGTACGTTTTTTTCGTCGACTCGTCTGCGTGCTTTTTCGCTTCTTATCCTCTCGGCAATCAGTTTTTTCACGGCCCATATTCTTGAACTTCATGTTAATCATGTCGGTTATCCGCCGTATAACCCGGCAAAGGTTTTTTCGGAAGCGTCGGAGTCGGTACCGTATTTTTGGAACTTAAGCGTGAGGTTTTTCCAAGGGCATATGCTCAGCCTCGTTTGCATCCTCATTCCGACGGCGTTTTTCTTTCTGTATCCTTTCCACGTCATTGCGCGAGGAGAAAAAGATATGGAGAATATACGCCGCAACGTGTTCCTCTGGCTGTACATGGGTCTGGCCGCGGCATTTTCGTGCTTCGCCATGATTATGTTCCTTTTTTCGCTTGGAACGAGTATCGGATCATATCGTTACGACCAGCTTTTGTTTTTCATGGGCGTACCTTTTATCACCGCAATAGCCCTTCGCTCCAAGCCGTTCTCTCTTGGAATGCGTTATTTTGTGCCGGGAGCCGTTGCCCTATTCGCTTGCATTCACATCGGAGCGAGTGCGACGCTTGCGCCCGGATCGGTTTCCTGGAGACCAAAATATGCGGACTGCCTCGATGCGTTGCGAGGACGCCTCGGCGTACAGGCGGGGCTCGCGACCGTTTGGAACGCCCGTTCGTTGACGCTTGCCTCGAATTGGAAGATACAAGTTTTACAAGGGTCTCATAGAAATGCTTCCCCATTTCCCTGGGGAAACGATCCTCTTTCATATACGAACGTCTTCGCCGGTCCCTATCACGCCCCGACGCCTCGGTTCATCCTTATGGACGGCATCGATTCTTTGGGCGTCGCCGATCGCTACGGTAAGCCGGACGGCATCGAGCGTTGCGACGGCAGCGAAATCTGGATATACAATGACCCCGGGCGTTTTTTTCTCAACCTTAAAAAATAAGGCTTTAGTATAAGGGAGTCGACTCCTCGGCGCCGGGAAAGCGGGCTTTGAGTTGGGCAAGCAAGGCTCGCAATGCGCCAACGGCCGCTTGCGCGCCCGCATGGAAATCCCATTCGCTCGTTGCGGGGTCGCCGACGAAATTCGAGATGCCGCGCACGCCGATCGCCGGGATGCCGGCCAGTTCAGCCGCGCGAAGCACGGCGAAGCTTTCCATAGTTTCCACGTCGGCGTGATACGCGTGTCGTAAGCGCAACGCGGTCGCGTTCGCGGTCGTGATTCGCGTTGCGGTGAGGCCGGCAACGATGCGATTGGGCAGGGCGTGCGCGCATGCCAGAAGCGCAGGGGCGGCGGCGACGCTTCGCACGAGCATCGCGTCGGCGGGGAGATGCAGCGGACTATGATCTTCCCGGCCGAAATCGGCGAACGTATCCTCGCCGATCACGTATGCGTCGCCGACGGCGCCGCAGCCGCGGAAAACTCCCGCGATGCCCGCGTTCACGACCGCGTCGTACCGACGCAGTGCGAGCTCGCGCGCCGTCGCCGCGGCGGCGTCCGCGGGGCCGATGCCGGTTGCAAGGAGCGCGACCCCTTCGCTGCGCGCGAACTCCGGCAGCTCTTGCGCCAAGGCGCAGACGACGAGGATCATCGTACGCCTATGAACTTATGCGTTTGCAAGCTCAAGCGCAAACGCGCGGGATGCGCTTTCACCGCATCGTACGCGAGCACGACGTTCTTGGGTTTGTTGCCTTCGGGTTGTAAGAAGATCGGCGTTCCCGGCGCAAAACGCTCGATCCATTCAAGGGGAACGCGTTCGTCCACGATGAGCTTGGCTTCGTTCGCGCGCGCGGCTTGCGCGGGATGCAGGCGTTCTTTCGGCGAGATCGTCAGCCAGACGTCGTTCGGCAAATCAAGCGCGATCACGCCGTTGGATTCGATGTGAACGCGGCGGCCGTCGGCTCGCAACGCATCGATGAGCGGGCCGATGTCGGGTTGCATCGTAGGTTCGCCGCCGGTAAGCACGACCATCGGGCAAGCGCCGCCCAATTCGCGCACGCGCGCGACGACTTCGTCCGCGTGCGCGAAGAATTTCAGCGAATAGTCCGTGTCGCAGAAACGACAATTGAGATTGCAGCCTGCTAGGCGCACGAAGACGGCGGGCGTTCCCGCGTGCGCGCCTTCGCCTTGCACGCTGTAAAATATCTCAGCGAGCTGCAGCATGGACGACGGCGCAAGCGGTAGCAGTTTCCCACAACACCACTTCGAAAAGCCCGGGAATTTTGGGTTGCAGTCGTTCCCAAATCCACTGCGCGATAAGCTCGGCGGTGGGATTGGGTAAGAAGTCGTTCAGGCAGGTATGATCGAGCGGTTCGATCACCGCCTCGCGCACGATCTGCGAAATCACGTCGAAATCCTCAACCATGCCTTGCGCGACGCCGCTTTCATGCAGCGGTCCTTGCAGGGCCGCTTCCAAGCGGTACGAGTGCCCGTGCATGCGGGAACACTTGCCGGTATGATGCGGCAACGCGTGCGCGGCCTCGAACTTGAAATGCTTGCGAATATGAACGACGGTCACGGGAAGCCCGCGGGATCAGCCGTTTCCAAGCTTGCCTTGATGTCGGCGAGGAATGAGCAAGCGATTATGCCGTCGACTATGCGGTGATCGAGCGAGAGGCACGCGTTCATCATCGAACGCACGGCGATCCCATCGTCGTCGCCGCGCACGATCGGCCGCTTTATCACGGCTTCCATGGTGACGACGGCCGTTTGCTTTAGCGGAATGATGGGGGCTGAGAGCACCGAGCCGTACGCTCCGGTGTTGTTGACGGTGCATGTGCCGCCGGCCAAATCGTCGGCCTTCAGTGTGCCGTTGCGCGCTTTTTCCGCGAGCGCGGCCGTCGCGAGGGCGAGCTCCGCGACGCGGAGTTTGTCGGCGTTTCGAATCACGGGGAGCAACAGATTGCCGTCCAATCCGACGACGACGGAGATGTTCACGTCTTGATTGAGGCGGATGCCGCTCTCGGTGAAGAGGGCGTTCATCAACGGAAACCGCGTGAGCGCCGCGGCCACGGCGCGGATGAAGAAGGGCAGCAGCGTGAGCTTTACTCCGTGCGTGCGCTCGAACGCATCCTTTTCGCGCGCGCGCAGCTTCCAAACATCGGTAACGTCGATTTCCGTCATCGTCCACGCGTGCGGAATCGTATGTTTGGATTCCACCATGCGCTGCGCGATGAGGCGGCGCGCTTGGGTGAGCGCGATCGTCTGCCCGTCGGCAAACTCAGGCGCATGTTTGGGTTGCGCCGCCGCGACGACGTCGTTCGCCGTGACGCGGCCTTGCGCGCCGCTGCCGTGCAAGGTTCGCGGATCGACCCGATGTTCGCGAGCCAGACGGCGCACCGCGGGGGAAAAGCGTCGCGCGTCGTTTCCCTCGATGTCGCTCGGCTGCGTCGCGGTCGGCACGCTCGTCGTCGCGGCGCCGTCGTCGATGATCGCGATCGGCGCCCCGACGAGAACGGTTTGCCCTACTTGCGCGACAAGTTCGCGCATCGTGCCGCTTACCGGAGAGGGTAACTCCGCGCTTACCTTATCGGTGGCGATTTCAACGAACGGTTCGTATTTTTCAACGGCGTCTCCAGGCTTTTTGAGCCATAGCGAAATCGTGCCTTCCGTGACCGTTTCGCCGAGTTGCGGCATTGTGACGACCGTCGTGGGCATTAGAATCGCACCATCTCTCGCATCGCGTCTGCCATGCGTTCCGTGGAGATCATGAACGCGTTTTCCAATGTTTGCGCATAGCCCATCGCGGGTACGTCGGGGCCGCAAAGACGGCGAATAGGCGCGTCAAGTTCAAAGAGCGCCTCTTCGGCGACCATCGCCGCGATTTCCGCGCCGATGCCGCCGAACTTATGATCCTCGTGAATGATCAGCAACTTGTGCGTTTTACGCACGCTTTGGAGAATCGTCGTGCGATCCATCGGGCGAATGGAGCGTAGATCGATCACTTCCGCCGATATGCCCTCCTCGGCCAAGCGCGCGGCGGCGTCGAGCGCCTGATGCACGTAGAGTCCGTATGAAACGACGCTAAGTTGTTCGCCTTCGCGTTTGACGTCGGCTTTCCCGAGAGGCACGACGTAACGACCGTCGGGCACCTCGCCTTTCACCGAGCGATACGTTTTCTTATGTTCCAGGAAAAGGACCGGATCGGGATCCTCGATCGCGGCCGTGAGCAGCCCTTTGATATCGGCGGGAAACGACGGGGCCGCGATTTTCAGGCCGGGCACGTGGTAGAAGAGCGCTTCGATGGAAACCGAGTGCGAGAGCGCGCCGCGCACGCCGCCGCCGTACGGCGTGCGGATGACCAGCGGACACGTGTAGTCGCCGTTGGAGCGATACCGCGTTTTGGCGGCTTCGCCCACGATTTGATTGAACGCCGGGTAAATGAAATCGGCGAATTGAATTTCGGCGATCGGCCGCAAGCCTTCCATCGCCATGCCCACCGCGACGCCCACGATGCAAGCTTCCGCAAGCGGCGTATCGATCACGCGCGCGGCGCCGAACTCTTCAAGAAATCCCTTGGTGATGAGGAAAACGTTACCGCGCGCGCCGACGTCTTCGCCGAGAATGAGCGTGTTCGGATCGTTCGTGAGCGCTTGATGCAATGTATGGCGCACCGCTTCGACATTGTTCATCACCGTCGTGCGAGCCGTTACCGCCATGGTTCGTGCGCTCCTTCGTAAACGTTTCCGTAGAGTTCGCCTGCCTCCGGCATCGGTAAGCTTTCCGATGCGTCGGTCGCTTCGTTAGTTTCGCGCAAAACGTCGGCTTTGAGCGCGTCGAGTTCTTCGTCGTTGATAATCCCGGCTTGCAATAAAACGCGTTCGAAACGCGGTACCGGATCGCATTTTCGACGATCGCGCACTTCCTGGGGGCTGCGATAGGTGCGATCGTCGTCGTCTGTGGAGTGTGAAAGGAAGCGGTACACCTTGGCTTCCACGATCGAGGGTCCGCCGCCGCAACGCGCGCGGTCGAGCGCCTCCTTCATCGCCGCATAGACGGTAATCGGATCGAAACCGTCGCACGCGATGCCGGGGATACCGTACCCGGGCGCTTTGTCGGCGACGTCGGCGATCGCCATCTGCGCGGCTTGGGGGGTCGAGATCGCGTATTGGTTATTCTCCACGAAAAAAACGATCGGCAGTTTGCGCACCGCCGCGAAGTTGACCGCTTCGTGCCATTCGCCTTCGCTGGTCGCCCCTTCCCCGGTGCTGCACAGAACGGCGCGTCCGGTCTGCCCGCGATAGACGAAGGCGAACGCCGCCCCGACGGCGTGGGTGCAGTGCGCGGCGATGATCGAGCTTACCGAGAACAAGCCTATCGCCTTGTCGCTATAATGGTTGGGGAACTGGCGCCCGCCCGATCCGTCTTGCGCGCGGGCGAACATGGAATTAAAAACTCCGGAGGGCGGAAACCCGAAGCCCAAGCACAGGCCGAGATCGCGGTAGTACGGCACGAGAATGTCTTTGCCGCGTATGAGCGCGGTCGCCGCCCCGGTTTGCGCGGCCTCATGCCCCTCGCTGCCCAACGCGAAGGGTATCTTCCCCTGGCGATTGAGTTGGAAGCCCCGATTATCCAGCTGCCGCTGCAACAACATGTTCCGCAACATTCCTCGGAGCTGTTGATCGTTCAGACCGTGTCGCTCGAGAGATGGGTCCGCCGCTATCCGCACCCTGGCCCTTTCTCCTTAGGTCTTCCGAAAACCGCGCGGCGGGGTCGAGGAACCCCGACACGAAGCATATCGGCATGATCGCAACCCAAGCCCTTCCCGATCTCGCCCGCGTCCGCCGCTTGCTGCACCGCCGTCCGGAACTCTCGTTGGTTGAGCACGAGACTGCGGCTTTCATTGAGCGGGAGCTCCGAGCTTTGCCGCTGGACGACGTGCGGACGGGCGTGGGGAAAACGGGCTTGCTTGGGACCTTGAAGGGGGGCAAGCCGGGGCCCGTCACCTTGTTGCGGGCGGATATGGACGCCTTGCCGATCGCCGAACTCAACGTCGTGCCGTACCTCTCCGAGCGCCCCGGGGTGATGCATGCTTGCGGGCATGACGGGCATATGAGCATTCTCTTAGCGGCCGCCAAGGCGTTGTGCGAGCGTAAAGCGCAGGTTCCGGGGACTCTTGTGTTCTGTTTTCAGCCGGGGGAAGAAGGGGCGGCCGGCAACCGTTTGATGATCGAAGACGGGGCGTTGGAGAATCCGCATGTCGATCGGACCTTCGCGCTGCATCTCTATAGCGGGCTGGAGGTCGGCAAGATCGGCGTGCGCGACGGCGCTTTCTTCGCATCGGCGGACGAGTTCAAGCTAATCGTTCGCGGCAAGGGAGGGCACGGCGCGATGCCGCAGCAAGCGGTTGACCCTGTGGTCGCGGCGGCGCATTTGGTAACGATGGTGCAAACGATCGTGAGCCGCGAAACGGCGCCCAGAGATCCCGCTGTTTTCACGGTTGGTTCTTTTCATGCGGGAACGACGTTCAATGTGATTCCCGACGAAGCCGAACTCATGGGAACGGTACGTTGTTTCGACGCGGAGGTTCGCAAGAGCATGCCGGAGCGGTTCGAACGCATTCTCAAGGGGCTTTGCGCGGCGATGCGTACGGAGTATGAGTTGCACTACAAGTGGTCGTATCCGCCGACGGTCAACGACAAGACGGCGACCGACGCGGTTCGTGAGATCGGGCGCGAGCTGCTCGGAGCTGAGAACGTGATCGAACATGATATCGTCACGTGGGCGGAAGATATGTCGTTCATGCAAGAACTGCGACCCGGTTCATACTTTATCGTCGGCTCGTGCGGCGGCGAAGCAACTGCCTATCCGCATCATAATGCGCGCTTTGACATTGATGAGCGTGCGCTTGAAGTCGGTTACAAGATGATGGTTGGGTTGGGTTTGCGGGGTTAAGAGTTGATGCCGTTGCCCGTGCGTAGGGGTTGCTGCTGTTGCCCGTGCGTAAAGGGCGCCGACGTTCCCATGCCGGGGACGCCCGCGATTTCCCATCCATGGGAAATCGCTGCTACACGACTTTTTGCTCCCGCCCTCCGGGCTCCGCAAAAAGCTCGAGTCCCCGTCATGGAAACATCGACGCCCCTTACGCACTACGTGAGTAGGAAATAATTAAGGGTTCGGCTTCTTTTTGAGGGCGGCTTCCATGGATTCGGCTGCTTCGCGTGAATGCTCCGCGAGCTTGGCGGCAGTTGCTCGCGTTTGCTCCGCCGTTTTTTCGGCTACTTTGCTGCTTGCCTCTAATCCGATTTTCAAGAATGCGGTAAGGTGCTCAAGCGCCTTTTGCGTGTGGGAGGATGCGATCGCGCTTGTTTCCGCCGCATGTTTTGTCAGCGTCGCCTGCATCTCTTGAGCGTTTTTAATGGATTCCTTGAGCAACGGCTGCATCTGCTCGGCAGTCTTCGTCGCGGCTTCTTGGGTGGTGTGTTGGAGCTCGCGTGCTTGCGCGAGAAGCTTGTCCAATGTGTCGTTCATACGGTTGTACTCCTACGGAGAGGCTCGGTGATCCTCGATGGTGATGAGCCAACGTACCGCACGCGCGTATTGATCCAGCTCCAGGTAGGCGCGCTGAAGCGAAGCGAACGGCGGGTCATAAGCGGCGCGCTTGCCCCGCTGATCGTTGATGTTTCGCAGGTAAAGCCGCACGGCGTCTAAATCTCGCTCAACATCGTCCCATGCGATTTCTGCCGGGTTTTGCGTTGCTTTAACGGGACGCGCGAGCAAGGGCGGAGCGGGCATCCTTGGGTGCTTGAGGGCGAACTCCAAACGCGCGAGAACGTATTTACTCGTCGTTGACGAGTAAGATGCAAGAAGACGCGCAAGACGTTCTTCCATTCGCTATGGTTCTCGAAGACAAAGGAAAGTTCCCCCTGCTCGAATGGCGAACCAAGCGGACATGAGTGCCCCTCGTACCTATGTTATCGCTGGGAACGGCTTTGCCGGAACAACGGCTGCCGAACATCTCCGCAGGGCGGATCCGTCTTGCTCCATTACCTTGTTTACCGATGAGCCTTACCCGCTTTATAATCGCATCGCGTTGCCGCCGATGTTGCGCGGGCAGGTTACCGAGCAAAAAGTGATGATGCGCGATCACGCATGGCATGAGAAGCATGGCGTGGATTTGTGCTTGTCGACGCGAGTTGAGAAGATTGACGCGGCGGAAAAGGTCGCGTATGCGGCCGGGCGGGGGTATCGCTACGACGCGTTGCTCATCGCGACCGGAGGTCGCCCCAATCCGTGCACGGCGCCGGGAGCGCAAGGCGCCGCGAACGTGTATAATTTTCAATATCTCGACGATACGAAGGCGATTTCACGACGATTGGAAAGCGCGAAGAGCGCCGTCGCGGTCGGCGGCTCGTTTATCGCCTACGAGTTGGCGGAGGCTTTTATCTCGCGGAAGGTGGAAACGCATTGGCTCATGCGCGGACCGCGTTTTTTGAGGCGGATGCTGGATGAGATCGCAGGCGACATGGTCGACGATGCGGCGCGCGCCGACAACGTGCACGTTCATTACGGTGAAGAGGTGCGCGAACTGGTGCTCTCAAACGGCTGCGTCGCCAAAGTGATCACGACCGGAGGATTGGAGATTGCGGCGGATTGCGTGGGCGTCGGGTTGGGCCTTACGATTAATGCGGAGCTTTTGGACGGAACCGGCGTGCAAGTGCGAACGGGCATCGTCGCCGACGATCGGTTGGAGACCAACGTGAAGGGGATTTTCGTAGCGGGCGACGCGGCGGAGTTTTACGACCCTACGGCGGAAATGCACTATCGCATGGGAACCTGGAATAATGCGGGAGCGCACGGGAAAGTCGTCGCGGTCAATATGGCCGGCGGCGATCAGCGCTATCACGATGTTCCCGAGTACTCCAGTTTACTCTTCAAGGGGCAAACGATCACGCAGTTCGGCGTCTCGCCTGAACTCTGTGCGGATTTGGAGATCGTGCGCAAGATCGATAAGGAGAACAAGCACTACCGCGCGCTTTTTTTCCGGCACAATCGTCTAGCCGGGTGCGTGATGATCGGCAAAGGCAACCGTGCCGGCAAACGCAAATATCTTGAGGCGATCAAGAGCAAAATGACCTTCGCGCCCAATGAGCGAGAGGCCATGCTCGACTGGACGGCTTAGGGGGCTAGCCAAAGTGCCCTAGGTTAGATATTGAGCGAGAGGATGGCTTCCACGTCGTCGTCGGTGAGGGAGACGTAG
>Ga0182024_10027229_pt1 | contig 10008 bp, 8 predicted proteins | sample P32metaG_FD_120480 | JGI IMG/M metagenome (GOLD analysis project Ga0182024, IMG submission 120480) | Permafrost microbial communities from Stordalen Mire, Sweden - P3-2 metaG (Illumina Assembly) | ecosystem: Environmental > Terrestrial > Soil > Wetlands > Permafrost | place: Sweden: Stordalen...
ACGAAGAGGGCCCGCTCGCAAACGCCCTCGGCCTCGCGATAGGCCCCATATTTTTTGGCCACCGCCCCCTTGGGCTCGAAATCGGCCAGCAGCGGGAAGTGAAACCGCGATTGCTTGGCATAAGCCTCGTGGCACCAGGGGCCATCCACCGAAATGCCCAGCAACTCGGCCCGATGCTTCTGAAATTCCGGCAGAATCTCGTTGTACAGCGCCATCTGGTCGCCGCACACGGGGCTCCAATCGGCCGGATAGAAAGCGAGGATAACCGGCTTGCCGCGCAGCTCGCCGAGCGACAGCGTTTGGTCGGGCGTGACGTGCAGCGCGAAATCCGGCGCGGCCGTTCCGGGGCCCAAAATGCGAGACATCGTTTCCCTCTTTCTGAAAACGGAGCTTCTATCCCTCGGGCCCAGTGGCCCGAGGGGGCCTGCGCAATTTTTGGCGAGTCGATCCTGCTGCTTAGAAATCGCGGACGATTTCCGACAGAAACCACGTACGCCGTTCGGTCTGATCGATCCAAACTTCGATCATGCTGGTCGTGGCGCAGTCGCCGTGCCGGTCGCAAACTTCGTGGGCCGCCCGCATCGACCGCGTCAACTGCTGGTTGTCGTCGCACAGCTCCGAAAGCATTTCTTTCGGGCCGACGAAATCATCGTTGTTGTCCGCCAGCCGCTGGTGGCGGGAAATGTCGCCGATCGAGTGGAGCGTGGTCCCGCCGATTTTGCGGGCCCGCTCGGCGATGTCGTCGGTCATGGCGAAAATCTGGTCGGAGTGCTCGTCCAACAGCAGGTGATAATCGCGGAAGTGGCGCCCGCTCATGTGCCAATGAAAATTCTTCGTCTTCACATACAGGGCGAACACGTCGGCCAGCATTTGCCGCAGCTCGCCGCAAATTTCCTCGACCCCTTCGCGATCCAGATCGGTGGGGGTGGCGAGAGCCTCGTTTTCCCGCGCCTTCATTTGAGTCGCTGAACTCTTGGACATCGCTAGGTCCTCCTTGTCTTGGGCCGCAAGTTGGATTGGATTTCCGCCGCACGCAGCGGATGCGCAATCAGTCTATGCCTGCAGGGCGCGAAAATCCAGTAGCCGCGAAGTTTGCCGGCGACGGGGCTATTGTGACAGCCGAATCCGCCGCTTGACAGGCCCGGCGGACCGCCAGTATATATGCATGAGCGAATATGAAAGCCAGCATCAAAACCACCGCGATCCAGCGCGTCGATCGGATGTTCCGGGCCTTCTCGGACCGGACGCGGCTGCGCATCCTCCATCTGCTGTCCGGCGGCGAATTGTGCGTTTGCGATTTGGTCGAGGTGCTGGGCGTTCCGCAGCCGAAGGCCTCGCGTCATCTGGCCTATTTGCGGAAGGCCGGCCTCGTCGTCGCCCGGAAGGAGGGCCTGTGGAGCCACTATCGCCTCGCCCCGGTCCGCGGCCCGTTTCATGCCAAGCTGCTCGACTGCCTGGCGAGCTGTTTTCAGGATGTGCCGGAACTCGCCGCCGATGCCCGCCGCCTGGCCGCCAAGGGGAAGAGCTGCTGCAACTGATATTTTTTTGCACCTATATATTCGTCTATGCGAATGAAGTGCTGCCTTGCGGAAGCGATCGGAACCTTCGCTCTGGTGTTCGCGGGAACCGGCGCGATCGTCGTCAACGACGTGTCGGGCGGCCAGGTGACGCACGTCGGCATCGCTTTGACGTTTGGGCTCGTCGTGATGGCGATGATCTACGCCGTGGGAGACATTTCCGGCGCGCATCTGAATCCCGCCGTGACCGTCGGCTTTTATCTGGCTGGGCGATTTCCCGGCCGGCGGGTTGCTCCGTATGCCGCGAGCCAATTGGCCGGGGCACTGGCGGCCAGCGGGCTGTTGGCCGCGCTATTCAGTCATCCGACGCTGGGCCGCACGGCGCCGGCGGGGAGTGAGTGGCAATCGTTCGTGCTGGAGGGGATGCTAACCGCGCTGCTGATGTTTGTGATTCTGAACGTATCGACCGATGGTAAAGAGACGGGGCTGATGGCCGGCGCGGCCATTGGCGCGGTGATCGCATTTGAAGCCCTGTTCGCCGGGCCGATTTGCGGGGCGTCGATGAATCCGGCCCGTTCGATCGCCCCGGCCGCGATCAGCGGCGGCTTCGAGCATCTTTGGCTCTATATCGCCGGGCCGCTGGTTGGGGCGGCGGTGGCCGTGGTCGGGTTTCGCTCCGTCCGCACTGAAGAGGTTAAAACATGAAGAAGCTCAACGTGTTGTTTCTCTGCACCGGCAACTCCTGCCGCAGCCAAATGGCGGAAGCGATTCTCCGAGCGCGCCACGGCGACGTGTTCGACGCCTACAGCGCCGGAACGGAACCGAAGGGGGTGCATCCGCTGACAATCCAGGTACTCCAAGAGATCGGCATCGACACGACCGCGCTCCGATCGAAGCCGGTGAAAGAGTATCTCGGCCGGCTCTGGGTCCATTATCTGGTGATCGTCTGCCAACATGCCCAAGAAAGCTGCCCGCGAATCTTTCCCGGCGTCGTCGAGCGATTGTTCTGGAGCTTCGACGATCCGGCCGCGGTGGAAGGCTCGGAGGAGGAGAAGCTGCAGAAATTCCGCAGCACGCGCGATGAGATCGCCGCCACGATCGAATGGTGGGTCAGCGGCCTGCGCGCTTCCGGCAAACTTGAAATCGCCGCCGGCGGGCTAGTGGAATAGCGAACAGCGGCGTTAAGAACACGCCAACCGTCACGAGCAATCGAACAATCCCATGAACCCGAAATCCATGTGCAGTTGCATGTGGCAATGAAACAAGCTGAGGCCCGGTTGATCGGCCGTAAAATCGACTTCGAGCTCTTGATAGCCGCCGAGCATGACGACGTCTTTAATCAGCCCAGACGTTGGCTTGCCGGCGAACTTCGTCAACTCGAAGCTGAGCCGATGGACGTGTATCGGATGCACGTCGTCGCTGGCGTTGCGCATCCGCCAGCGGTAGCGATTGCCATGCTTGAGCTTGAATTTCGGCTCCAGCTTCTCCATCGAGAACGGAGCGCCGTTGACCGTCCACAGGTTGAAGCCATGCTCGGCGGCGTTCTGCTTCGCGAAGGTCATTTCGATGGTCTCGTCGGGCTGGCGGCCCGTGGGCTGCGGCGCAGCGAACCGGGTGTAGTCCCATTTGAACGCCGGCGGCGCCACCCATTGCGGCTTGCCGGATTTGCCGGCGTATTCGACGACGATGCCCATGCCATTTCCGCGATCGTCGTCGGCGAGATCTCCCAGCACCCAAACGCCCGGTTGATTCATTTCGACGATGGCCGACACGCGCTCGGCCGTCCCGATCCAGAGCACGGGTACCTCCGCGGGGGTCGGCACCGGGTTGCCGTCCAGCGCCACGACCTTGAATGAGTGATGCGGCAGGGCAAGACTGCGGATTTCCGTGGCGCTGGCGTTGAGCACGTGCAACAGCACGCGTTCTCCCTGCTTGACGCGAATCGGGTCGCCGTGGCCCAGCATTCGGCCATTGATCGAAAACAATGAATAACCCACTTCGAATCCCTTCGACATGCCCTTATGGAGCGATGCCTTCATGTCCGACTCGCCCGCCTCTTTCAGCGCGGCGACTTCTCCCGCCGTCGGGAGGAAATCCATCGGCATATCGCCGCCGCGACTGAGCGCCGGCTGGAATTCCTTCAGGACCAGGAAGACTTCCTGGTCGTAGGCGCCCGGCTCTCGCCGCGGTTCGATATAGACTGGGCCGACCTGGCCGGTGTACTGCCCGGCGTTGAGATTACTCCGCGGCACGACGTGCGTATGATAAAAGCGGAAACCGGCCGGCCCCGGAGTAAACGAGATGCGCCGCTTGCCATGCGGGGGAATATACGGCGTTCCCTCCTCGGCCGCGCCATCCACATCGATCGGCAGGAACTGGCCATGCCAGTGAAGCTGCTCGGGAGTGTCTGTGTCGTTGTAGACATCGACGAGGGCCGGACGCCCCTCCTTGAACCGCAACAGGGGGCCCGGAAACTGATTGTTATAGAGCGTCGTCGAAACGATGTGGTCCGGGGCCAACTCCACGAGTCCGGTTCCGATCCGAATTGCGTAGTCCGCCCCATTCAATGGCGTGGCGGCCTCGGCATCGGCCGGAGCTCCACAAAACGCTAGTTGGCTTCCGCTAGATTGGCCGAGCTCCGGCGAATCACGACTCTCGCATCCCCCCAGCAATAAGCCAGCCCCCGCCGCCGCGCTGCGAACGATCCAGTCTCGTCGCGTGATCCCGTGAGGAGTGGACATGGTCGCTCTCCGATGTACTTGGGCGTTTGCGGGGACGGATTCCAATATATCGGATTGCGTTATCGACAATCGCCAACGCACCCTTTCTTAGCTACTTCTCCTCATACCGGGCCGTCGCTTCCCGATTCATTTGGTGAATATAATCCGGCGTGCGCACGCGGCCATGATCCGCGCCGGGGACGATCGTGATTTGGGCGTCGCTCCCCAGCCGCTTCAGCGTTTCGGCCAGCTTTTCAACCGCCCCGTTGAGATAAAATGTGTCCAGCGAGCCGGTGGCGATGTGCAATTTGCCGCGCAGCCGCGGGGCCAGGTCGGGCCAATTGTTTTGGAGCCTCAAGCCGATGTCGTAAGGCCGCCATGCCTTGGCCACTTCCGGATCGATGCGGCCGGTTTGGCGGTCCCATAGCTTGCGCGGCTCGCCGTTCGCGTCCGCCGGGCTGAACACCGCCTCGAACGAGCGAAGCTGCCCGCCGTATTTCAGCACGTCGTCCATCCGCGAAAAATTCTCATACCAAACCGCCGGCACCGCTCCCCGGCGGGCGATCGGGCGGCGGTTCCCCTGCGGATCGGTGAACATGTTCAGCGGCGGGTCGGCATAAAGATCGATCAACTGAAAATCGCGGAAATCGACCGGGTCGGGCGAAGTGCTCCAAACGCCGTTGAACGTGTCGGGATACGTCACTTGCAGCCACAGGCTCGACCAGCCGCCGGAACTGTGCCCCGTGACAAACCGCCCCTTGGCGTTGGCCACGGTGCGAAACCGCCGGTCGATTTCCGGAATCAGCTCGCTCACCAGCGCCTGGCCGCGCGGGCCGTTGACCGGGCTATCGGCATAGCAATGATGGCCCCAGAGGCATTGGCCATCGAGCGTGACGCGGATGAAATCGGTCTCCCCCGGGCCGGGCGTCGGCGGGGCTTTTGGCTTGCGGGTCGTCACCACTTGCCAATACGTGCCGCCAAAGCCGGTGACTTCGTAAATCACCGGATAGCGGCGGTCGGGATGTTCGTCGTATCCGGCCGGCAGCACGACCCCCGCATATTCCATCACGCGGCGATGATGAAACTTGCTCAAGAGCGGGCTTTCGATCGCCACTTGCTTGATCCAGGAAATATCCGGCCACGTTTTCTCCGGCACGATCTGATCCAAAACCAGCGGCACCGTAACCGGCGCCACCGTCGGCTCGCTTCCGGCGGCGACATCAATATCCACTACTGAGCTATATTGATTCCCCGGCGCATTCCCTTGCTCGGCCCATTGGAAGTTGTGGGCCAGAAGCGCCTGCGCACGATAGTGCCCCGGCGCTAGCTTCGAGAGCTTGCCGGGAAAGCCATCGGCCGAATCGTCGATGCGGCAGGTGGCGCCGGGCTGCATCGCTTTGACATCAAGCCCAAAAAACGGCTCCGGATCGAACCAGCCGATTCCGCCCCGCGGCTCCTTCTTGGGATCCCGCGTGAGAAAGACATAAAGCCGCCCCGAGACCGGCTCCTTGGCGACCGCCGGATCGAGCCGGACATCGAACTCGACCGCGCGGACGGGCGCTGAAGCGGTCCAACCGGCGATAGCGGCGAACAAAACCGAAACGGAGCGATAGCGGCAAATGGTGCGAAGCATGGTGATAGACTTTGCGGGACGCGGCGGACGGAAATGCTGGCGTAAATCCTAGCATATCGGGCCCGACAGATTCAGGGGGCGCGGCCTATGTCGCGGCGCCGGCCGGACGGTTCGGAGGCACCGGAATTCTGCTCTTTCCTGGAGGCTCGCCGGCGCGGCATATTACTTCGCTGCGGCTCGCATTGGGGTGGTAGCCAGCGGGCCCGAGGATTGTCCGTCGTCCGCGGCGGCGTTATGCTTGGCGTTAATCTCGGCCGTCATTCAAGGCGTTCTTTTTGAAGGAGTTATCAGATGAAACGAGCAGCATTGGCAATCGGAGCGGGAGTTTGCGTGATTGCGGTCGTCGCTGCCACAATAGGACAGACGCCGATTTATACGGCACCGGAGATTCCTCGTCTTTCGCCCGCCGTGCCGAGCCTCGCGCCGGCGCAGTCAACGGGCGGCTATTCTGCTTCGCCGACGCAAACGGCATTTCGGGCGCCGGCTGCATCAACCACCGAGGATGACGGCCCGGCCGTCAGCTGGTGGCTCCAAAAATGGGCCAGCGCGAGTGAATCGGACAAAGCGAAAACTGAACAAGGCTTGCGCGACGCCCTGAACCAGCGTTTTCAGGCCAGCCTGACAAGCGACGAAACGGAAATCCGGCGGCTTGATGCGGAGTTGCAGCAACGGCGCGAAAAACTTGCTTTGCTGCGACGGAAGCAGGACGAAATCATTGACGTCCACCTCCAAGGGCTTCTGCTGCAAGCGGAAGGAATTCGTTGGCCGTGCGGTTTCGTCTACTCGATCCCGAATTCAAATTATGTGCCGGTGATCGACGGCTCCGGTGTCATCGGGCGCGCTTCCCGCCCGACGGAGGCTAGTCCCCCGTCAGCGACTCCCGTTGCCCCATACGTGCTCCCGCCCACCACATTAGCGCCGTCCCCTCCGGTCGATTCGTCGCCGCACTCAGTGCCCAGCTTAGCGCCGGCTCCTTCGGTGTTCCCTGCGCCCACATTAGCACCGACGCCATCGGTGCTCCCAGCGCTCACGTTAGCGCCGGCCCCTCCGGCCGAACCGTCGCCACCCCCGGCAACGCCTGATCCGGCGACCAAATCCGTGGTCCGGCCGGCCGCGGTGGCGCCCGCCGCTGCGGCCCCTTCGGCTAATTCGCCGCTGTTCAAGAATCTCAAGCCGGTTCGCGAATGAGTTCTCGTGGGGTGCTTACGCGAGGCGCAAGTTTTGATGTTGCGCGCGTCTTGCCCCAACGGGGTTCCGTTCGCCCAGGGGAATTGGGGAGTTAGAATCCGTTTTCTCGGCCCAACGGGCCAACCGTTCGATTGCCGGCGTGGCGTGCTCTCCGAACGGTTGGCCCGTTGGGCCGATACGAACTATTGCGGCCCACTTCTTCCCCAGGGCGGTGCCCTGGGCTGGGAGAATGGCTGGGCCTTCGGCCCGCTTTCGCGCGCCCGTCCCCCTTTCACTTGCCCTTTCACTTGAAAAAGCAAAAATCCCCGGTGGCCCAATTTCGCCTCTTGCAAATAGTGTACATTTGTGATCTAATTCGCTTAGACAATTCGGTTCGAGGCGCTTGCGATGGATTTCAGATCGATGCTCGTTCTTGCGATGATCGTCGCTCTGGTGACGCGGCCGAGGCGGTGGCATGACCAGTGTTCTTGTCCGCCGAAGTCGCTAGTCCGTCGTGCGGCGTGGTGGCAACGGCCGCCATGCGGAGCCGCCCCCCCTTGGTTGGTCCCTGGCCGAATACGAGCCACACCCCCGAGGATTCAGGAAGCGTGTGCCGTGCGTCAGTCCGTTGGCCCCTCTCCCGCCCAGCATGGGGACGCCATGCCGGGCCACGGAGCAAGCGGTTTCTCAAGCGATGGGATGTACACCCTCGCGACGAGCGACTGCGAGCCCCAAGCGTGGATCGAGACGGCGTGTTCGCGGATCGCGTCCCCGTGCTGCGTTGCTTCGACACTCGCCAATATGTCATTAAAAACGCTGTCTGCAGATAGCAGTAGGTTCTCAGCGGTCATCGTGCAGGGAGCCGGAACGAACCACGCGGCGGAAGCCAGTCTCGGATGACCGGCTGAGGCCGCATTTTTGAATCAAGAACGCCCGGCTCCTAGGGAGCAGCGAAGCATGAAGGGGATCGGGTTCTGCGCCAGCCGATCTCCGAGGCGTGGCCGCATTGCGCAAGCGATGCGGCCACGTTTTTTTATGCGCGCAACGAGCCAGCCGCGGATGACGCAGGTTTTCGTCAATGAGTTCGGTGACGACCGCGTCTCGCGGTGAGGCCCTCGATTCATTCCGCATCCAAAATCTCAATCTTCGCCTGGCCGATCACTTGGGTGACCGGCAGGAAGCAGCTATAGGCCGCTTCGCCGCTGAGGCTCGAATCGGCCAGCTTGAGATGGGCCGCGCCGATTCCCCCTCGGCCGCGCGTCGCGTCCAACGGAATCCAGCGGTCGGTGATCCAAACTTCGTCCCACATGTGAAACGCGAAGCCAGCGTTGCCTTCGACATATACCAGCCCGACCGCCACTCGTGCCGGAATGCCCCGCGCTCGGGCCAAGGCGGCCAGCAGGACGGCATGTTGGGTGCAGGCCCCTTCGCGGCTTTGGGCCACTTCGACGGCGGTGGAAAACGCGGTCGAATAGCTGCGGTTGGTGATGTATTGATGCACGAAGCTCTCCAGGGCCACCGCCGCCAGCCAGGGATCGGTCCGCCCGCCGGCCCCTTGCTTGGCCAAAGCGACGATCTGCGGATTGTCGCTTTGCACCAGATTGTTCGGCTGGCGGTCTTCATCGGTCGGCGGCGGCGAGCTGACCCAGTCGCTGGCCCGGCCGGCGGAGTTGCCGGCTGATGCCGCGCCCGCTGTGCCCAGCGCCGGCTCGGCGGCGGGCTGGCCGGGGCGAATCGCCCGGACGACGATCTCGGCCGTGTGCGGATCGATCGGCGTGACGCGCTGCGAAAGCCCCGCCGAAAAAACGCGGCTGGGGTCTTCCGATTCCAGTTGCACTCGATAGCGCACCTGCCGCGTGCGGCCCGGATGGTCCAGCGGCCGATTCACCCGCACCGTGGTCGATTGCAAAAGGTCGAATTGCTTCGGGCCCGATTCGGCCAAAGCGATTTCGCGGGTCGTGCGGAAGGTGACTTGCCGCAGGGCGTCCAACTGCATCTTCATCACTTCACCCGTGCGATCGGTCCACCAGACGGCCCCGATCACGTTTCCCTTCGGCAGCGTGGCGGTCCATTGAATTCGCAGCAGATCCTCGGAATAGGTCAACAGCGCGGTCGGCTCAAAGGCGACGGCCGTCATCTCGATTTGGGCGATTTGGTTGAAGCCGACCATCAAGCCGGCCAGCGTGCGATGCTCGCCCGGCTGCATCGGCTGATTGCGGAGCGATTCTTCCGTGGCTTTGAATCCGCCGACGCCCGCGGGCCAGGGGGTCGAGCTGGTGGTGGTTTTGCCGGTCGTGGCGGTTGTGAATTCCATCTGGCCATCATGTACGCGGCCGCAGGTGACGATCGCTTCGGGGCTGGATTGGATTTCGGTCTGGAAGCGGAGCAACTGCCCCGCCGCGGTTTCGATGGCCGACGAGGCGATCTTTTCCTCGCTCTGTTGGCCGTTGCGGGAGACGGAATAATGAATTTGCTCCTCGACGCGCACCAGCGACTGATCGTGCTCGACGAACGGCGTTTGCGCGGTTCGGCCGTAGCCCAGCTTGGTCCCCTCGACATACATCGCAAACCAGGCTTCGTGCGAGTCGGCCGCGGCGGCGGACGGGGGCTGGGGAGCCAGCGCGCTGGCTTGGGAGGCGGTTGCCGCTAGCGTTCCGGCAGGCGGGGAATTGGCGGAATCGCCGGCGGAACAACCGGCCCAAACCGCCAGCAGCGCAAGCAGCAGCAATACCAGAAAGCCGGCGCGAAGTCGGGGGACCGAAAACGGGCTTTGGAAGTTGCGTTTAAGCATCCGTGGATTTCCTTCAATCATCAATGGCCCCCGCGATTTCCCAAGGAAGCGATAGGGGCACGCGCGGCCCCCGCGCCGTTAGCCTAACCATTACCCGAAATCCGCCCCCCGCCGCAATCTCGCTTTATCGCGGGCCGAAGGCCCAGCCGTTCGCCCAGCCCAGGGCACCGCCCTGGGGAG
>Ga0182024_10027230_pt1 | contig 10008 bp, 7 predicted proteins | sample P32metaG_FD_120480 | JGI IMG/M metagenome (GOLD analysis project Ga0182024, IMG submission 120480) | Permafrost microbial communities from Stordalen Mire, Sweden - P3-2 metaG (Illumina Assembly) | ecosystem: Environmental > Terrestrial > Soil > Wetlands > Permafrost | place: Sweden: Stordalen...
GAAATAGGGAGACGAGAGATCGCCGCCGGGCGGGGCGTAGTTCACATGATTGATAGCGTTGTTCGCCATAATTGTCAGCGTGAGGTTGTACTTCAGTCCGCTCGAAGCACCGCCGAATAGCCCATCGTACCGCCCTCAGCCTGGGTGGGTGCGGAATGATCGGGCGACGGGGCGCTGCCCGCGGAGACAGAGCGCTACAAACCCCGAGAGATATATTTCTAAGGGAGACAGACAACCGCATTTCGAAAACGCAATAACACCTTACCTCGGCGCGCTCGGCGGCACGCATCGATTTCCTGCACCGGTGCCCGAAGCTATACACGGAGGCGTTCTGCTTGATGACCGCTAGTTCTTCAAGCGACGCGATCACTCGCTCCACGTTTTTCTTCTCTTCACTCAACTCTGAAGTCACCTTAAGCAGATCCATTTCGGGCAAATTCACCTGTGTCTACGTGGAGCCGAATTCTTGGTTCAAAAGCTTGGTGACCTGAGGCAGGGTAAAACCGCAGCGCGCGAATGTGGATGGTGGGTGGGCCGCACATTCACAGTTCCCTTTGGACACCGTCAAGACTTTGGCGGCGGCAAACCTTTGGCGCTTGTTCAGAGTGGCGTGAGTAATATATATCTATACGTTACGATCCCCGGAAAGCGGAAACCAAAATGCCGACAAGAAAGGCATGAGTTCTATTTCCAACGCTACCGACAACCCCTATTTCCAGTCTCTTTTGAACGCTGTCGAGGGAACCGGCCAGACCTCCAATTCGACCGCGAATACATCTAGCAGCGCCATTGCTTCCGCGCTCGGCTCTTCCGGCGACAGCAGCCAGCTTTCGCCCTTCGCTCAGTTGCTGAACACGCTGCAGCAACTCCAGCAATCCAATCCGACCGAATACAAGCAGGTGACTGGGCAGATTGCTACCAACCTGCAAAACGCGGCGCAAACGGCTCAATCGCAGGGCAACACGTCGGCTGCCAGTGAACTCAACCAACTGGCCAACGACTTTACGAACGCCTCGCAGACAGGACAGTTGCCCAACATCCAGGATCTGGCGCAGGCGGCGGGTGGCACAGATGGCCATCACCATCACCACCATGCGAGCTCGTCGGATTCCGATAACAGCTCCAACTCAAGCAGCAGCTCAACCAGCAACTCAACCAGCACCACGAGCAGCACCAACCCCCTGAGCCAACTCCTGTCGTCGTTCCAAACCGCTACGACTCAGGCGAATTCGCTGAACCCGATCAACATTATTCTGAATACGCTTTCGAGCTCGGGAGTGACGAATAGTTAAGGCTCGCCGGGAAGTAGCATTACGCACGGCAACGAACAGGCCAAAAGAGCGAATACGGGTGCTCTAGCAGGCTACAGGCTTCGGACAAACACCAACACAAGTTTATCCGACTTGGTAGTAGGCTTCGGCCGCCGCTGCCCTGATTGCCGGCTCATACACAAGCGGTGGTGGCGGCCGAGAAGGGCGGAGCGGCGGCGCTTTGGTAGCAGACTCCAGGGGCGCTGGACCAACGGCGATGCCTTAACATTACTTCACAATTGTAATGAATGTTGTCTGGTCGGCCGCACGTCTAGCTTTCCAATGTCCATCAAAGAAGTTGTACTCCTCTTACTTCTAGCCTGTCATGCCTTTGCTCGCGACCCATGGGCGATACCGGTCTCCCAGTGGACGGAGGAAGATGCCAAGCAGATCCTTAGTGCCTCGCCCTGGGCCAAGACTGTCGGTAGCCCGAGCATCTACGCTCGCTGGGAAAGTGCTCGTCCCATTCGTTTGGCGCTTCAACGATTGGGGTTACTAAGACCTGATGAAGACTGCCAGCAATGTTATGCTGTTGCGGTCATCGGCTTACCACGCACCCTCGGTGCACAAGAGTCTGTCGCAACGTTAAAGGCGGCCGGCAGAATGGCGATTCCGGCGTACGAGGTGAAAACCCACGATAACAGCATTGTGTTTTTCTTTCGTCGAGTACCGGAGCTCTGCGAGCCAATCGTTTTCCGTTTTCCTGGGGGCTTGAAGCTCGGTAATACTGTTCACTTTCAGGCGCAAATAGGCAGCCGAATGGTGAAGCAGAAATTCTCATTGCGGATGATGACCTTCGAAGGCGCCTTGGAGCTTTAAAGGGTTCCATTCGCACTCACTAGAGTGCGAACTGCGGTCTTTAGTCGTTGCTGATCAGAAACCGATCACACATCGAACAGCACTTGAACTTCGCTAGACACTGCGTGCCTTATAACCAAGTGGTAAATACGAAGATAGCAGCATAGTCGACTTAGACAGGGCTTCAGGCAGCTAACTTAGAACCGCCGGATTTTGGGCGTGGTGTCTTCGAATAGTCACACCTGTGCCGCACGGTGTGAACGATCTTAAACTAGGTAAAGATTTGTTAAGCGCTGTACACGCTGTTCTTCAGCCCACCGTCAACCGCCAATACGATCTCGTTTTGCAGTGGTCGCGAAGTGTTAGCTTCTCAGGTATCGGCTACCCGAGGTGTGTTGATAACGATGAGGAATCGAGTGCTTAGATATTCCTGGTGTGCACTTCTCACGGCTTCAGTCCATTGCGCGTTCGCGCAGGACTCGGCAACACTCACGTTCACGGTTGTGGACCCGACCTTCGCAGTGGTGCCCGGTGCGAGGCTGGTGCTCACGGATCTGCGCCGTGGAACTGTCGCTCAGGCCGAAACGAATGAAGTCGGATATGCCATTTTAGACTTTCTTGCACCAAGCGAATATTCACTTACAGCCTCCAAGGCCGGCTTCGCGGAATACCGAATTGAGCGATTGATGTTGCAAGTACGCGACAGGCAATCCTTGATCGTCAAGCTGATGCTGAGCTCCGCGACACAGACCGAAATTCAAGTCACCGACCGCGCACAGACCCTGTCCAGCGATGTCGCACAAGGAGTCTCCCTCGACCAGCAGTTCATTCAGAACCTTCCACTAAACGGCCGGAACGCCGAATCGCTGATTCTGCTTGCGCCAGGTATTACTGCGACCGGGGGAACGGCGGGTGATTTTAATGCAAACGGCCTGCGGTCTAACACCAATTACTACACACTGGACGGAGTGAGTATGAATCAGCAATTGGGGGGCGGCGGGCCCGGAGGGATTGGAGGACCTGGGGCAGGCCCCCCTTCGGCGGCCGGGGAGTCGAGTGGCGCGTCCACTTCCATGATATCGATCGATGCCATACAAGAGATGAAGGTACAAACTTCATCGTTTGCGCCGGAGTTCGGGCGTTCCCCTGGGGCACAAATTGTGATGACAAGCCGCGGGGGAACTAATGCGTTGCACGGCTCAGTCTTTTACTACGGTCGTAGGGGCGCGTTGGATGCGAACGACTGGTTTGCCAATGCTGGGGGCTACAACAAAGGCGCAGAAAGTCAGAACCGGGAGGGGGGCACGGCCGGCGGCCCCATCGTGAAGAACAAGACTTTCTACTTCGGCTATTACGAAAAGTTGAACCTGTTGTCGCCCTACTCTGTGGTGGCGACCGTGCCGGACATGGCGTCCCGCACCGCGGCCCCTGCAGCTCTCCAGCCGTTTATAGACGCATTCCCAATTCCCAACGGCGCAGAATTAGGAAGCGGTGGAGCTGAGTTCCGAGCAATTGTTTCGAATCCTTCCCAAAGTGATTCCGGCAGTTTGCGGATCGACCATATCTGGAGTGGACACACCACGATCTTCGCTCGATATAGCGAGACGGTAACCAGTTCCGACCAGCGCGCATCCGAGATCGTCGCACCGAATGAGGTTACGACGCAATCTTCACATGCCGGCGCGGGAACGGCCGGCCTTACGCACGTTTTTGCCAGCGGAGCTGTGAACGATGTTCGAGTGAACTATTCGCAAAACTCGATGGAGAACGCGTCAACGATGGACAACTATGGCGGTGCTATTCCGCTGATAGACGCCCTCGTATTTCCCTCGGGGATTACTTGTGCAAATGGATCGTTCAATCTGAACATTATGGGCTTCGCCGGTTACTCCTATTGTAATTACTCACGAAATGAGCAGCAGCAAATCAATGTTGTTAACGCTCTTACAAGGGCTATAGGTCCTCACAGCTTTAAGGCCGGCCTGGATTACCGCCGGCTCCCGCAGACAATTTACCGAAAGCCCTACAGCGAAAGCGTTTCTTTCGACGGTCTCACGACTAACAGCTATTCCTTTTTGACCGGACAGGCGCTTAACGCCCAAGTATCCTCCAATATGGAAGTGGTGTACCCAACGTACACCAACTTTTCTCTTTATGGTCAGGATACGTGGCGCGCCACTGACAGAACTACGCTAACCTATGGACTCCGCTGGGACATTAACCCTGCGCCTTCTACGCGAGAGGGCCCGTTACCGTTTGCCCTGTCCAATGACCAGATTGCGGGCGTCACCCAAAACCAGCCGATTTACCCCACTCGGTGGTGGAATGTAGCCCCACGGTTCGGGGTGGCTTACTTGTCTGACAACCGGGCAGGCCACGAAATGATTCTGCGGGCCGGAGCCGGCTTGTTTTTCGATACAGGCTACGGGGTGATTGGTGGAGCATTCAACGGAGCCCCCTTCTCAAACGGCCAAACCATTTCCGAGATACCCTTTCCTCTGCCGGCAGTCTATCTGGCGCCTCCGGGGCTTCCCGCAACACGGCCGTATGGTCAGGTGACCGCGGCAGGATCCGGTTTGAGTTCACCGCTTATCTACCAATGGAATGGCACCTGGGAGAAGTATTTCGGCACAGGCCAGATGTTGAGCATTGGAATAGCAGGCACAAAAGGAACTAATTTGATGCGCACGAATACGCAACCTTCTTCCACGGGCGCCTATAACGTGCTTCTGGAAATCACAAATGGGGAAACATCCGATTACAATGCGCTCCAAGTTCAGTTTCGTAAGCGGCTCAGCGCAACGGTTCAGATGCAGCTTAGCTACACATGGTCCCACTCGATCGACAGTTCCTCAACGGATTTCGGATTCGGTGGCGGCTTTGCGACGCTTTTTAACAGCGGTCAGCGCGGCGATTCCGATTATGACATCCGCCAGAACGTCACATTTTCCGGCTCCTGGAGGCTTCCGTCGCCAAGTAATGGAGCCATTTTCAATCCGATCCGTCATTGGTACGTCGACTTCCTGGCGGCTGCTCACACACCGCTTCCTTTCGATCTTCAAGGCGTAAGCACCGACACGAGTTGCTCCTCAAGCTCGACCACGAGTTGCAGCAATACCGGCGGCCTATTCGCGCAAGTGCGTCCCGATTGGGATGGAGAGGCGATCTGGGTTTTTGACCCCAATGCTCCGGATCGCAAACGCCTGAACCCCAATGCGTTTGTCATACCTTCCGGCTACGAACAAGGGACCCTGGGGCGCAACTCATTGCGCGGTTTTGGATTCGCCCAGCTCGACCTGGCAGTACGGCGCACGATACCGCTAGGTGAACGTCTTCAAATCAACATTGTAGGAGAGGGTTACAACATTTTAAATCATCCCAATTTTGCCAATCCTTCGCCGCTGGAAGGCGCAAATCTCTCAAGTCCGAATTTCGGCGTTGCTACACAAATGCTGAATCAATCGTTCGGCGGGGGTGTCAACTCCCTTTACCGCTCCGGTGGACCACGCTCGATGGAATTGTCGTTGCGATTGCAATTCTAGAGGTTTTAGCGATGAATCTTATGCGATATGCCCGAGTTACGGCATGGACTCTTCTTCTCTCCACCGCGGGGATGTCTGCCGACGATTCCGGCAAGACCGCCACGGTGGCAGTAGTGCCAAAGGGGCCGAAGGTGGTGAAGCTGGCGAAGCCGGTAGAGGATACCAGGGGGCCAGCCATTCGGCGCCCCACATTGGGTTTTCGAGTTTTCTATTTTCCCTATAAGTTTTTCAATACCAGCGGAACGCAAGCTTCCACCACGAATCCCGTGGCCAGTTACACTTATACGGGCGGATCCAATGCAGCGAGGTTGACAGTTGGAATCAATGGTGAATATCGGCTAACGGACCACCTGTCTCTTGGTCTCGAATTCCGCTTTCATCACGTGAACTTCGATGAAACAACCAGCATTTTGAGCGGCATCAGAGACCCGAACTCGAGTACCGACGATCGAAAGCCAATCACCATAAACTCGAACACAGAAGTAAGCTATTTTGAATTCCCTCTCTTGGCCCGTTATTACGGTTTGCGGCACACGGGCTTATTATCCCGGGCGTACGGTTTAGGCGGTACAGAGTTCCGTTATGTCGCAAACATCCGCACCGGCAACGACTACTCCTTTCCAGATGGATCCACCGATTACAACGAAGTACCTGTTAGTGCCGATCGAAATACTCAATTCGGCGCCGCCATTGGCATCGGATTGCGCTTTATTGATGATTTCAATGTCAAAGTGACTCCCGAAGTGCGGTTTATCCGCTGGCTAAGTACTCCTTTTCAAGGGCCTGCTTATCGCTCCGCCGCAAATGAGATCGAAGCGGGACTGGGATTTTCATTTTAGAAAGTAGAAAGGCATGACGCGATTGAGTTTGAGATTGCAGTTTTTCTTCCTTGTACTATGCGGAACGGCTGGCCTCGCGCATGGCCAATCCGTGATTCGTACGGTGCTGGGCGGTTCACCAGACGGTTTTCCCGGACTTTCGGCGACGTTGGAATCGCCCTCGGCCGTTGCCAGTGATGGAAATGGTAATGTATTCGTCGGTCTGCGCGGCACAGGTCAAATCGTGTTCGTGGACACCGGAGGAACGGTTCACCTCTATGCCACGGTCGGGTTCTTTTCGGCGTTAGCATTGGACTCCGCAGGCACCGTCTATACGGTTGTTTCGGACACGATCGAACGTGTGAACTCCGATGGCACGGTGACGCCGATTGCAGGCAGCGGCGCCGCCGGATACAGCGGAGACGGTGGAGCAGCGACTGCCGCCACTCTGCGCTCCCCCTTTGCGATCGCGTTCGATCGCCTTGGAGATCTCTTCATCGCGGACACTGGCAATCATGTGATACGCGAAGTTACCTTGGACGGAAACATCACGACGATAGCCGGGGTGGGCCACGCATCGTCGGGGGGAGACGATGGGCCGGCGCTTCAAGCTGGCCTCAATTCACCCGAGGGGGTGGCCGTGGACCCTGCCGGCAACGTTTACATTTCCGACACCGGCAATGATGAGATCCGCATACTCCCGCCGAGTGGAATCGTCCAGAGGTATGCTGGACAGAGTTCATCGAATTCCTTCCCGCTCGGAGGCGGAAATCCGAATCTCGCGCTCAATGCTACCTTAACTTCACCTAGGGGATTAGCGTTGGACTCCTCGGGTAACTTATACTTCCTCGAACCTAGTGACAACCGTATTCGGAAAATCACGCCGGCTGGTAAGATCGGCCCCTATGCAGGAACAGGAATAGAGGGAGGTTCGGGCGATGGAGGATGGGCCTGGGCGGCAAACCTGAATGATCCTCTGGGCCTCGCTGTTGATTCCAAGAACAATTTGCTCATCGCAGACACAGGGAATAATCGCGTACGGATTGTTACGCCATCGGCCGCTCCCTCGATTGGATCTCTACCGGGTGACATCATCACTACCTTGGCCGGAGATGGCCTGACATCGTATAGTCCTCGGGGACTGGCCTTGAACGACAACACTCTCTATTATTCGGATGGCGTAAGCAATCGGATTGGTCGCGTCGATCTGAGCACAGGAGAAGCAGGATTGCTGGCTGGAAACGGCACGGCAGCTTACGCCGGGGACGGCGGTGACGCCACCAGCGCTAGCCTTAATGCGCCACGCGGCCTGGCAGTCGACAGTTCGGGGAACGTTTACATCGCCGATTCCCTGAACAATCGGATCCGCAAGGTGACCACGTCTGGCGAGATCAGCACCGTAGCTGGCGACGGCACGGCGAGTACAACCGGGGACGGTGGCGCAGCTACTTCCGCCACCCTGAATCAACCGTACGCCGTAGCCGTTGACCAGTCGGGAAATCTCTACATCGCGGAACGATCCGGCCAGGTAGTGCGCAAAGTGACAACCGCAGGAACGATTACAACCGTGGCCGGCACAGGAATAGCCGGTGCGCCGTCCAGCGAAACTGGACAAGCGATTGACCAACCGCTCAATTACCCGCAAGGGCTCGCAATCGAGCCTGCGGGAACGTTATTGATTGCAGATACTCAGAACGGTCGTATTCGGCGGCTCTCTGCAGATGGAACCATAACGACGGTTGCCGGTTCGGCCGAGGGTGGATTCAGCGGCGATGGAGGACCGGCGACATCCGCCACCCTACGCTACCCGCTAGGAGTCGGCGAGGATAGCAACGGAAATATATACATCGCGGATACCAGTAACAGCGTGGTGCGCTGGGTTGGAACCGACGGCATCATTGGGACAGTTGCGGGGACCGGAACGGCCGAATATAACGGTGACGGCAGCCCCGCGACGGCATATGCACTCAATTTTCCGAACTCCGTGGTTCCGGCTTCTGGGTGTAGTGCGTTGATCGCGGATACGCAAAACCAAAGGATCCGCCAGTTACAGCCGGCGGTCAACTACAAAATTACTTCCGATCCAGCCGGCCTTCAGGTTACCGTAGACGGTCAAACCGCAGTGGCTCCGTTCACGACACAGTTACTTCCGGGAAGCTCCTATCAGGTGGATGCTCCGAGCCCACAAAATGGCGCTGGCGGAATGCGTTATCTAAGTCCCGGCAGCCAGTCAGTCAACGTCTCGTGCGGACCTGCTTATGCGGCATTCACACTGAATTTCCTTGTGCAGTATTCGCTGACTGTCACCGCCGGCGAAGGCGGTTCCGTTTCGTCAGCCGACCCGTGGCAGGACAGCGGGACCGCGGTAACACTGGTTGCTACTCCCAATTCTGGGTACGTCTTCACCGGTTGGCAAGGAGACTGCAGCGGTCAGGGTTCCTGTCAGTTGACGATGGATGGACCGAAGACTGTGACTGCGGATTTCTCGCCCGCCAAACCAGTTGGTAGTAGTACTCGCGGGCGCCGGCCTCCGCGAAGCGAATCGTCGCGGTGAGCCTGGTTCTTAGACGTAAGCACCGCTGCTCTTAACAATTCTTAAGACTCGACTCCGCTGGTTTGTGTCTTTAATGTTTCCATGAAGCAGTGTCCAAAGATCGCACTACCGAGTCTGGACCGGATCTGCCGGTTTTCGATTCTGTTAGCCGGAGTTTTGGGGCTTGCGTCATCCGTTCTGACGTTTGCCGCTAGTGAATTCTGGAATAGCAAGCCTCCTTCGGAGTGGTCCGAAAAGGAGCTAAAACGCATACTCACGAATTCGCCCCGGGGCCAAGGAAGTACAGCCACAGATGAATTTCTCGGGCGGGCCGCCCGGCGGCGGGTTTCCACCAGGTGGTCCGGGAGGGCGCGGTATGGGAGGCCCGGGTGGTCCGGGACCAGGAGGCCCAGGCGGTCCGGGAGGCGGCGGCGGTTTCGGGGGACAAGACGGTCCACCCAGCCAGTTTCCAGAGATTAAAGCGGTGGTGCGGTGGGAGAGCGCCGCTCCCATTCGGGATGCGAGCAAGGACCAACTTTCGAAAGAGTCTTCCAACTGTTATGTGCTCAGTATTTCCGGCTTGCCGGCAGGAGGGCCGAGCGGCGTAGGCCGCGGTGAGGCTCCCACTGACGACGAACGCGCTTACGGGCTGAAGCAAGCGGCTGCACTCCAACGTAAAGGAAAGGATCCGATCGCCCCGGCCCGTGTTAGCATCTCCGAAAATGGCACGATGTTTTTCCATTTCTCCTGCGAGGCAAACGCAATCTCGTTAGAAGATAAAGAGGTCGTTTTCCAGTTTCGTACCGGGCCCATCGAGCTAAAAACACGATTCCTTCTCAAGGACATGATCTATCGGGGCAAGCTTGCACTTTGACAGGCAACCAACCACTTCAAAATGTGAAACGGAGCTGAATATTTACGCGGCGGTTATACGCGCTGGATCCGCCGATCGGGCCGAAGTTGCCGGCCAGCGACCTGTACTCGCCGAAATAGGGAGACGAGAGATC
>Ga0182024_10027231_pt1 | contig 10008 bp, 7 predicted proteins | sample P32metaG_FD_120480 | JGI IMG/M metagenome (GOLD analysis project Ga0182024, IMG submission 120480) | Permafrost microbial communities from Stordalen Mire, Sweden - P3-2 metaG (Illumina Assembly) | ecosystem: Environmental > Terrestrial > Soil > Wetlands > Permafrost | place: Sweden: Stordalen...
CAGCTGGGCGACCTCAAACGGGCACGGAGGAAGTTCGCCAAACTGGCCCTGGCCGAAGACACTCGCGAGTTGGCCGCCTTCTATCTGGTCCTTATCGACCGCGCGCTCTCCGAGGCCGGCGGAACGGGTTGGACTCTGAACCTGCCGGCCGACCCGTCCTTCCTGTGGGAGACGGACTGGCTCAGGCTGATCTTCGGCGCGGTGGCCACCGCCGTGGTGATCGACGACCGGTCGGGCGTCGCCGCCGATCGCTCCATCATTGTCGACCGGTTTCTGAACGCCGAGAGCACCGTCTACTACCGGCGCAATTTCGAAAACGGCGTGCGCCAGGTCCTGGTCCACCTGAGCGACGAGTTCTATGCCGACGATTGCTCGGCCTATCGCTGGTGCCAGCGCGTCTATCGCAACTACTGGTCGCCCGTCCTGGCCGATCTCGCGCCGGTCTCCTTCTTTGCGCTGGGCTACAAGACCGGTTTCGCCAAGGCCGGCGGCGCTTCGCTGCCCGCGGCCGAGCGCCCTTACACCTGGAGCTTCGTCGGCGACCCGGGAAAAGAGACCCGGGTGCTCATGCTGCGTCACATGCGGGGTGTGCCGAACGGGTTCGAGCATCTGATTTCCGGCTGGGACAGCACAGACAGCCTGTCGACCGAGGACTATCGCCGCGTGCTCGACCAGTCGGTGTTCGCGCCCAGTCCGGCGGGCACGTCCAATCTGGATTGCTACCGGGTCTACGAGGCGCTGGAGGCCGGCTGCATCCCCATCGTCATGCGGCGTCCGGGCTACGAGTATTTCGATCGGCTGCTGCCGGGCCACCCCATGCCGGTGATTTCGGATTGGGCGGAGGCGCCCAGGCTGATCTCAGGCCTGGTCGAGAACGGCGGCTGCGAGGCGCTCCGCCAGACCTGCGAGGCCTGGTGGAGCGACCACAAGGCCGGCCTGATCGCCCAGGTGGGCGCCGACCTTTGCTGAGCGTGAGGACCTTCATTCCCAGGCCCCCGGCGCGGTATGCGGCGGCGTTGTCGTGGGCCTGCCTGTTGGCGGCGACGGCCGCGCAGGCGCAGGACTTCATCACCCCGGATTGCCGCGCGTCTGCGCCCGCCATCGCGCAGATCAGGTTCGACGATCCGGCGCATCAGGCCTGGTATCGCCGATTCTGGAGCGGCCGGTGCGAGGGGTTGGCGCCCTTCACCTGCATGTCGGGCTATCCGAACTGGAACGCCGTCGTGGCCCAGCTTACCGCCGAAGCGGCCCCGGCTGACCGGGCGCGGCTTCTTCCCGAGATCTGCGGCATGGGGCGCACGATCGGGCTGGAGTGGGCGCGGGACAACGCCGTGCGGCGCATCAGCACCAATGACCTCAAAAGCCTGACGACCGTGCTGACGGGTCCGGGCCCCTTGCCGTCGCGTCTCCAGCGGGTGGAGGCGCAGGTTCGTGTCCTGCTCGCGCGGCCCAGGTGACCAGCTGAGCTATGTGGTCGGCGCGGGGCCGGCGCGGCCTTCCAGGGAATGCTCCATCGACCGGATCAGCCGGTCGAGGTGCGGGTGGAAGTCGCGGCCGCTGTCGACGGTGACGGCGTTTCGGAAGCTGAAGTCTCTCAGGCTGGGCGGCAACTCGTCGGCCGCCGGCATGGTCGCGCCCTGCACCAGGATCGGGATCACCGGAATCGACAGCTTGAGCGTCGATTCGATCTCGAACCGCACCGGATCGCCTTCCTCCCACACCCTGGGCCTGCCGTCCTTGCCCGTTCCCAGCCAGTTCTTGCCGATGATCGCCAGGACCATGTCGGTCCGGCCGAGCGCCGCGTTGATCGATTCGCGGAAATCGGTGCCGAACGGAACGCTGTCTATGTCCATGAAAACCGAGCTTTCCCCGAAGTGCATCGCGATGTTGTCGCGTATGCGGCCGGCGATCGCATCGGAGTCCGATCGCCGGTAGGAGATCAGCAGATTGACGCGAACGCCCGATCGGACGCGTTGCGACATCGGCGACGCCGAATGGGCGAGCGCGATCGGCGTTGCGGCGCCTGGCCTCTGGTGTTTCGCCGCATCGGTTCGCGACCGCTGCCTCTGCCATAGGGCGGCAACGAGGAGGCCCACCCCAATGGCTGTCGGGAAGAGGGCCAGGCGGAACGACAACAGGGCCAGGGACATGAAGACGATCACCAGAACCGTCGCCCTCTGCGTAATCCAGGCCAGCGGCCAGAAGGTCATGGAGTCAAGCCGCGCGCGGAGATTGTCCCTGTTCTGGCCGGTCTCGGCGGCGAGCTCGCTGATATGCTCGATGGCCAGCTCGCGGCCGCCGGCTGCGGCTCTGCGAATGAGCGCCACGGAGGCGGACACGCACAGGATCACCACGAAGAAGTAGGTGAAGAGCGAGAACAGCGTCTTCGGATTGAACAGGCTCACCGCCTTGTCGGATCGAAGGAGCTGAGCGATCGCCGCCGCAAGGTTCATATGGCCATCCTGCAGGCCGGCTACGGCGCTGATGACCCCGAAGAAGTCTTGCGAGAAGAAGTCCAGAATGTCGTGAGAGTTCGGGTCTCTCAGATAGGTGTTCTGGGTGATGACCAGGAACAGCGTGAGCAGGATGAACATCACCATTCCGAGGAACGGGGTGACGAAGGGCGCAAAGGCGCTGAATCCGCATCGCGGATCGTCCGCCTGGGCGGGAGATGCGACCAACACCCAACCGGTCGGCAAGAGCGCCCCATCCGAGTCTGCCAACTCCGGCGACCTGGTTTCGCCGCAGGCGAAAGCGACGAAGCGGGTCGCGTCGATCATGCAGGAAAAGGCGTAAGCGGTGTTGAACGCCGGGATGAACAGGTAGGCGACCAGGCTGAAGATCATGCTGCCGGTGCAGCCGCCCATGACATGCTGGCCGTTGTTCATCAGGCAGGAGATTGACCAGTCGAATTCCTCCGCATTCGAACCGATGCTGAGCATGTCCTGGCTCGATATGCCGTGCATGGACGGAATCGCGACTTCAGTCAGCCAGCCCAGCATGATGAACGAAAACGCGGCCGCGCCGGCCAGGAAGGGAACGAGCAGTCCCAGGGCGCGGTCATGCTTCCAACGGGCCACGAGCTGATCGGCGGTGACGATCTTGAAGTCGTCCTTGGTTCGCACCATCGAGCGGTCGGCCAGGGTCCTGAGCGTCTGCTCCATGGCCGCGTGCATTTTCAGGCTGCAGACCACGAGGCCTGGGACCATCAAGGCGCCGCAGACCGACCAGTTGAGCGCCGCGAAATAGCCGACCTCCTTCGCCACGCCGAAGCCAGCCACGGTGTGGCCATTCAGGAGCCGGCCGTCGAAGTGCACGATGCCGACGCCGACGTAGTAGGAGGCCGCCGCGAGCGCGAATCCGAACAGGCTGGCCACGAACCAGGCATCGACGACGCGCTGGCTGGCCTGGCTCTTGAAGCCGTCGAAGGCTCGCAGAGGATTCATCGTCACGCCCCGTTCCAGGCGGCGTTGCAAGCCCGCCCAGGATCGTCGCTGACCAGCGCGCAGACAATAAGCCGCGCCCTGGCCGCGCCGTACCTCGCCGCCAAACCTTCCCGCAGCAGCGCCCATTTGTCACGTGTGTCGGCTATGGCGGCCAGCGCCGCGCGGGCGAAGTTGCCGTTGATGCGGCCCCGCGGGGTCGTTCCGAGGCCGACCGTGGGCTCGATCCGGCCTTCGTCCTTCTCCAGGTTCTCGTGCTTGATGCGGCCGCCGCCGCCGGCCTGGTTGCAGAACATCGATTCCGGGATGGCGGTGAAGCAGCCGGAGATCAGGCCTGGTGGAAAGGCGACGTCGCCGCGTAGGCTGAACCAGGGCGCGGGCCCGGAATGGCCGAGGCCAGGGGGGTTGGTTTTCGAAATGGGCGCGCCCCGGTCGGGCTGATCGACCCAGTTGGTGTGGGCATAGAAGTCCTGGGCGACGTGCAGCGCTATTCCGAGGTCCGAGATGACCGCGCACTTGTCGCTGTGACTCGGCAGGACCAACCGATAGCAGTCGCGCGTGTCCATAGATCCGGCGAGGCGTCCCTGGCGATCAACGAGCCGTCCTGAGTCACGGATCGCCGCTTCGAGGTGCGCGCGCATCCAGTCCCGGCAGGCGCTGAGCGCCGCCCGAGCCTCAGCGGCGCTGTGGGGGTAGCCGGGTCTGGCGAAATAGTCGCCGCTGTCGCAATGGGCCGGGTTGTAGAGGGTAAGCGCGGTGATATCCGGGATCGCGATCGCGCCTGGGCTGCCTTCGTGACCGGCCAGGGCCGCCATGGAGCCGGGCTCGAAGCAGGGCTTCGGCGCGCGCGCCGAGCAGCCGAGCGCAACGCGGGTGATCCGCTCGTGCTCGGCGTTTTGGCCAAGGCCGATGATGGTGCCGAACGCGCCCGCGCTCGGGCCCTGCAGCGCAACCAGCGCCAGGCTCAGCCCGAAGACCAGCCGCCCGAGGCCGCGCGACAGCCGCGGGCTCATTTGCGCGAGCTTTGCATTTTCGCCCCGACCCCTCGTCACGCCGCTTGGCGTGCCGCCGAGCTTACTGAAGCGCTGACGGTTGCGACAGCCGGTCCCGCGCGATCGGCGCGGCCAAGGCGGCGATCAGCGTGGCCATTTCGGTTCCGAGGTCCCCCCGCGCCGTCCAGCCGAGCAGCGTCTCAGCCCTGGCGGGATCGCCGATGAAGCTGGAGACGTCGAAATCGCGCGGCGCCGCCGCCTTGATCGTGACCTCGCCCAGCGCGCGGGCCGCGGCGATCTCGGCGAGTTCGCCCAGGCTCGTCCCTCGGCCCGAGACGAAATGGACCGGCGGCAGACGCTCGCCCGCGAGGCTGGCCTGCACCAGCCGCCACAGGCCATCGACGGCGTCGCTCACCGCGGTGAAGTCGAACACGTTGCCGGAGCCTTCGACCGACATGACCCCGCCTCGCGCGGCCGCGGCGGCGAAGGCCATGACCACCCGGTCCGCATGGTCCAGCGGGCATCCATAGACGTTCGAAAACCGGCAGATATTGGTCAGGAGCCCCGCGCCCGACGCGGCGCGGACAATCTCCTCACCGTCGCGTTTGCTGCGGGCATAGGCGTTGACCGGTCGCAAGCGATGGTCCTCGTCCACCGGCAGCCGGTCGGGGTGTCCATACACCTCCCGGCTGCTCGCGAAGATCATCCAAGGCCGCGACGTCTCGAGGCTGAGGCTCGCAAGGGTGCTCAGCGCATCGACATTGGTGGCTTGGCACAGCGCCGGATCTCGCTCCGCCCACACCACCCGCGAGACCGCAGCGAGGTGGACCACGCCGCGAACGTCCTTCAGCGCCGCCGCCAGCGACGCCCGATTGCAGATGTCCTCGTCCGGCGAGCGCCTGAGATCAAACCGGCGCACCTCGTGCCCCTCGGCCTCCAGCCGGGTGCACAGATGCCGGCCGATCAGCCCTTCCGCCCCCGTCACCAGAATCATCGCCAACGCCCCAACGACGAACCAGGCTCTCAACCGCGGGAAGCGAGCCGCCGCGTCAACCCCTAACGGGACCGGAGCGTGCGGGCGCGGTCACGCCGGGCAGCTCAGGTCGCGGCGACGGGAAGACGAGTGAGAGCTTGCGTTGTGGTCGATAGTGGTAAGGTCGCTCGTGCGGAGGGGGGCCTCAATGCTCGGAAATCGCGGCTGCCGATGGGCGATTCTGACGTTGCTCGCAATTGCGGCCACGTCGCAGAACGCCGATGCGAAGGACGCGCCGAACGGATCGGCGCCCGCGCCGAAAACGACCGCAGCGCCCCTGACTGACGATGTGCCGCCGTTCGTAAACGCGCGGGGCGGCTCGGAACCGCTCTCCCTGGCGATCAGCGGTTTGCGGAGCGGCTACGCGCGGATTGCGGCTGGCCGCCGAATGTTCGGGGTTTGCTGGAACGGCGGTGTCGGACCCTATGAGGTCACCTTGCGCGACTCAGGCGGCGACGCCGTCGTCCATGAAACGGCGATTGACGGCAGCGAACTCGTGAAATCGTCCAAGCCGGTGCAATTTGCGGTCGGGCTCTATCGCGTCGATGTGGCCGACAGCGCTGGCGGCCATGCCGAGGGTCAATTTACGGTCGTTGAGCCCTCGTCACCGCCTCGGTCTCAGCCTGACGAGGTCGGCGTTGGAAGCGCGCGAACTCTCAGTCGGGATCTGACCTACAGCTACGAAGCCTATTTGAGCGTGCTGCCTTTGGCGGTGGGCAGGCCCGGCTCCGACGCCGATCGGCTGACGGCGCAACTCTGTCACCAGCCGCAGTAGGCGCGCCGCGCGAGGGGGTGAGCAATGGCGACGAGGCTCCGGGTCTTCGCCCTGACGGCGGCGGCGCTGCTCGCGATGGGGCTGGCGAGCGAGTCCATCGCCCAGTCGTCGGCGCCCTCTTCTTCCCCGCAGACCGCATCGCCCGAACGCGCCGCCGAACTCGAAGCTCAAGGTCAGCGTGCGGAGCAAAGCGCACAATATGACGTCGGACTTGAGTCATATCGACAAGCCTATGCAATGCTCGTCCAGCTGCGTGGGCCTGAAAATCCAGACACGCTTAAGGTAATGGCGTCGCTCTCTCAGGCGTTATACAACGCAGAGAAGTACAGTGAACAAGAAACGCTCGCTCAAAACTTGTATGACATCGATAACAGGTTGTACGGACCCGATGATTCAAGGACGCTGGGCGCGATACCTTTGCTGGCCGCTGGTTTTCGTGCGCAGGGCAGAGCGGCCGACGCAGAGAGACTTGACCGAAGTTTATACAACACGGACCTGCGGGTCCGGGGATCCGAGGATCCTTCTACCTACTACGCATTGTTCAACCTTGGCATCGATCTGGATTCACTGGATCGACACGCTGAATCAGAACAGATTTTTCGCGTCCTCCGCGATCACGACAGCCGCGCCTACGGTCAGGACGACGGCCGAACCCTGACCGTCGTGGGCTGGCTTGCCCAGGAAGTCCAAGACGAGGGCCGCTCGGCCGAAGCCGAACAGCTCGCCCGCAGCGACTATGACGCGAGTCTTCGTCTGAAGGGTCCGCAAGACGTGCTCACGCTGAAGGCGCTCGAACAGCTCGCCATCTCCATATCCGCCCAGGGCCGATATCCGGAGGCCGAAGGGATCGTGCGCAATCTCTACGAAGCCAACGCGCGGATATTCACCTCCAACAACCTGTTTCTTATCGGCGACGTTAGCGACCTTGCCGGCGTGGTCGGGGCGCAAGGCCGGTTCAGCGAGTCGGAACGGTACTACCGACAGGCGCTGGCGCTCTCCGAGCGTGGGTATGGCAGGCAAGACATGAGGACAGTCTTCATGTTGACGCAGATCGCCTACGTTTTCCGCCAGCAGTCGGCCTACCTCGAATCGCTCGCCGCTTCCCGATTGGCCTGCGCAGGCCAGCAGGCGCGTGCGGCGAGCCTTGCACGCACCAGCTCGCTTGGAGTCGAAAGCGGGCTTTCGGCGTCTTCGAACTGCTACCACGGGCTCGCCTTCGCCTTGATGGGTGTTGCGAGACACGGGCCGGGAACGGCCTCGCCCTATGCCGCCGGCGTGCCTCCGACAATCCCAGGTCTGATTGCCAGCGGCCCCGCGGGTCAGGACACCAGCGATCAGGCGCTCGGTCTGGACGCCGATCAACCGGGGCCGATCCAGCCCGCTGATCTTGGTATGGAGGCCTTTCAGGCGTCGCAGAGGGCGATTCAGTCGGCGGCCGGCAATGCCCTATCGCGGAGCGCCTCCGGCCTCGCGGCGGCCGCATCCGGCAATGGCCAGGCGGCGGCCGACTATGAGAAGGCGCTTGTGACCCGCGACGCGCTCGAGGACGCTTTCGGCAAGCTGGCGACTGACAACAGCGCGGGCGCTTCCACCAGGCGGCAGGAAATCTCGGCCCAGATCGCCGACGCCGAGGCGGCGATCACGCGTCTGGCGGCTGAACTGGCGCAGAAGGCGCCCTGGTACTGGGACTATAGATCTCCGGAACCGGTGAGTGTCGCTGGGCTGCAGGCGCCGGGCGCGGCGGCCGCGCCTGAGTTGCTGCACGCGAACGAGGCGATTGTCCTTTGGCTGGTCACGCCGGGCAAGGACAAGGGCCTGGTGTTCGCGGTGAGCAAGGACCGGTTCGGCTGGGCCGAGATGGGTCTGAACGGCGATGAGCTGGACGCCAAGGTCAAGGCGCTGAGGGCCGAGGTCGATCCGCAGGGTCAGGCGACGGATCGGCCGTTCGATCGCAAGACGTCGCATGAGCTCTATCTGGCGCTGCTGGGCGATCCGGCGATCCAGCAGGTGATCGACAGCGCCGGCGTCGATACGCTTCTGGTCGTGCCTTCGGGGTCGCTGACCAGCCTGCCGCCGTCGCTCCTGGTTGTGGACGAGCCGAGCGGCGCGGATAGCGATCCTCAGGCGCTCAGGTCCACCCACTGGCTGATCCGCGACAAGGCGATCGCGGTCCTGCCGGCGGTGTCGTCCCTGCGGACGTTGCGCGTGCTCCTGCCGCAGGCGCGGGCCCAGTCCGGGGTGAAGGCGGACCTGCCTCTGCTGGCCCTGGCCGATCCGGACTTCCACGGCGATCATCTGATTCCGCGAGCGCCCGCAGGTCCGATCGTGGTGAACCGCTCGGCGCCGGCCGCCCAGGCGGCGACGGCGGACGGCCGGCCGAAGGAAGCGGTGCTGGCTGATCTGCCGCCGCTCTATGGGACCCTGGCCGAGGGCCAGGCGCTGCAGACGCTGCTCGGCGCGCCCGACCGCGACCTGCTACTGGGACCTGAAGCCAGCAAGACCGAGCTGATGGCCCGGCAGGGCGACGGCACGCTTGTGCGCACACGGGTGGTCGCCTTCTCGACGCACGGCCTGGTCACCGGCGACTTCACCGGCCTGACCGAGCCGGCCCTGGCGCTGGCGCATCCGCCGGCCAACGCCGACCCGAGCGACGATGGCCTGCTCACCGCCTCGCAGGCCGCGAACCTGAAGCTGGACGCCGACTGGGTGGTGCTGTCGGCCTGCAATACGGCCAGCCCCGAGACGCCGGGCGCGGAGGGGCTGTCGGGCCTGGCGCGGGCCTTCTTCTACGCCGGCGCGGACTCGCTCCTGGTCTCGCACTGGCGGGTCAGGGACGATGCGGCCATGCGCATCGTCACCGAAACCTTCCGTCTGCGCCAAGCCGATACGGGGCTCTCCAAGGCCCAGGCGCTGCGCCAGTCCATGCTCGCCCTGCTCGACGACACATCCCTCGACGCCAGCCCCGCCCAGAGCTTCGCCAACCCCCAGGCCTGGGCCCCGTTCATCGTGGTCGGCGAGGCGGAGTGAAAGCGCGGCCAGTCTGACCGCAACGCGTCTCCGCCACGTTCCGCTCGCCCGTGGCGTCGCGGCGTCCACGCGTGTATGACGGTTGTGTGACATACATCGTCCGCTACAGCACCAAAGGCGCCCCTTTCGAGCAGCCGGCGGATTCGGTTGGAGCCGCGGCGCGTATCGCAGTGGCGTTCGTTCGCGAAAAGCGGAAGGGCGTCCACGTCCGGCTTCCCGATGGCACGTCGATGGACTTCGAGTCCTTTCAAGACGCCGTCTTCCATGGCGACCTGCGCGACTAGGCCCGTCGCCGCCCCGAGACGAGGCTCCGTTCAGACCATCGTTCTCTCGATCCTTGATTGTTGACCGACGCCCTGCGAGGGTCGGCCAGCGACGTTTCAACTTCGATAGGAACCGACCATGTCAAAGGCGCTTCTCACCATCGCCGTGGCCGGGGTCGCCGCTGTGACGCTTGGACTGGCGTCGGCTCGGGCCGCGCCCGCCGCGACGGACCTCACCGGCAACCCCATGCTGATCCAGGTGTCGGGCGGCTGCGGCCCCTATGGATGGCGCGGACCTCACGGCCACTGCAACTATCGCGGCGGGTATTATCGCCGGGGCCCCAACTGGAGCGGCAACGGCTGCCCGCCGGGATCTTGGCGCGGCCCCTGGGGCCACTGCCGCAACACGCCCTATCACGGCAATCTGCCCGGCGGCGGCTACAAGCCCTAGGGCTGGCGCGGGGGCGCCTCGCCG
>Ga0182024_10027232_pt1 | contig 10007 bp, 3 predicted proteins | sample P32metaG_FD_120480 | JGI IMG/M metagenome (GOLD analysis project Ga0182024, IMG submission 120480) | Permafrost microbial communities from Stordalen Mire, Sweden - P3-2 metaG (Illumina Assembly) | ecosystem: Environmental > Terrestrial > Soil > Wetlands > Permafrost | place: Sweden: Stordalen...
CCTTGTTCTTGTCGTGTATCAAATCATGATACCCGTCCGGAAATCGGTCTCGCTCCTTAGCCGTTGACGGAATCCTGTTCATCAGGGCGGAGAACGCTCCTTGTCCCACCCCCGCCGTTCCAATCGGGTCCTGGTCCCCCGTAAGTACCAGCACCGGCGCCTTCAATCGTCCCGCCGCCCCGCGCGCCCTATCACCCAGTTTCATCGCCTCATCGAGAAACCGCCATGTGAATCCCGGCGTCACGCGATCCGCCGATGCCCCCCATACCCTGTCAAACTTCGGATCGCTTGTAAGTGTCGGTTTGTCCCCGGATATCAATCCCACGTTGAACAGAAGCCTGTCGCCACAAAGCCCTCGCATCACCCCGATGAAAGCCCTCACCGGCGGCGCCGCGTACATCATCGCCACCGCCGGCGAGTGCAGGATCACGCCGCGCAATTGCCCGTCTTGGCCGCACCCGTCCGCCGCCGTCAGCGCTATGAGCGCCCCCATGCTCTCCCCATAATAGAACATCGGCGTTCCCGGATCACGCCGCCGCGCCCATTCCGCAAACTCGCAATAGTCCCGCGTCCAGAGCCGTCCATCGCTGATATCCCCCTTCGCATGCAGCGCCTTTGCCGTAAGGTCCCCGTGCTGCCCGCGCAGCCCGCTCGAATAAACCCGGATTCCCCGCGCCGCCAGATTCCGCGCCAGCGGCTCAATATCCCCCGCCGTCGCATTCCATCCCGGCACCCCCACCACGATTGCTCGCGGTACACCCTCGGGTCCCCACGTCCGATACATAATCCGCCGCCCGTCCGATGCCGTCCACGCCGGCGGCCCCTCCTCGCAAAGCGACGGCCCCATCCGGTACACCGCAACCTGGTGATGCGCGCACCCCGCCGTAACCCCAGCCAGGCCAAGCAGCAATATCCGCGCGCTCCGCCGGAGAAAGCGGATGCCCGGCGCCAAACGGATCATTGAGCGGTGCGATGCCAAACATCCGATGATACCGTCATTCTCCTCCCTGACAAAGCCGAACTTGCCTCTAAGTCATCGCGATGTAGCGGTCCCCGCGGATTCGCCGGCAACTCTATGGCGATTGCGCGCCATCCGGGCCGCCCTGCAAATCCCGGTCCATCGCCGCCCCGTCAAACGGCACGACGATCACCTTGCTCCCGTGCCCGTTGTTCCCCGTCTGCTGATCCTTTGGGATATCGATAACTCCAAAGGTAAAGTACGCGACATGCCCGTTCTCGAGATATACCCCGGGTCGCTCGATCTTGTTCCAATGGTTCACGGTCCCGTCGGTATAACGGATGAAATCCTTCGTCGGATCATAAGCCAATCCCCTGTTCGTCCAGTTATGAATCCCGTCCGGGGACGTCAAGTGATAAGCCTGCCGGGAACTCCAGCAATTGACCACGATATGATACAGCCCGCCACTATACCAGATCACCGGGTCCTCCATGTTCTTCTTTGGCATCCCGGCGATATTCGAAAAAATCCCCGGCCCCTGCACCTTGTAAGGTCCCATGATTCCGTCCGTGCTGATCATGATGATCCCGTGCCGCTCCACGATCTCAATGCTCCCATCCGGCCGCACCATCGGAGAATCGTTGGACGCTCTCCCCGGCGCGCTGAACCCGTTCGGGTCTATCTTGATCGTCCCCTGGTAAGCCCACGGTCCATCCAGGGTATTGGAAATAAACACATCACATGGCCTCGTCTCGCTCACCATGACCGCGTAACGCCCGTCCGGCAGAGCCAGCGCGCACACGTTATGCCCCTTCCCACCCTCATTATCAGGCCACAATAGCCCCTTGTCCACATACGGCCCCAGCGGATTATCGCTCACAGCCTGCACGGCCTTCGAGCCACCCCACCCGTTATGGCCCTTCGCCTGGTCCCAGCGGCTCGCAAAGATATGATACTTTCCGTCCGGTCCCTTGATGATACGCCCATCCCAATAATTCCATTGCTTCATCGTCGTGTCCTCCAGCCCGTTTTGCGGATCGCGCGGCAGGACATTCGCCGCGCCCCATGCATCCTTCGACAGGGGCCCGTGACTCGGAGTCGGAAGGAAATAATCAATCAACGTTTTCCCGGCCGCCGATGACCCGGCGCCCGCGAGGCAGGAAATTACCGCGAATAAGAGGATTACTCGTTTCATGGAATGGAGGGGAATAGACATATTGCTACCACGCTCTCCTTACAGAACCGCCGATGGAATGGAAAGCGCATTCGCAGCGAAACGCTCTTTTTCTTGTCAATAATCCGCTCCCCCTACCATACGTTCAACCGCATAAACTCCTCCGGCATACCCGTTATATCAATGCTTCGCCGGATGAACAGATCCCCCGTGCTCGCATCCTGCCCCATGACCTCTTCCGGCACACTAACGGTTGCCCAGTTCGCGAGGCTGATTGCCGGTGTCACCTGCACATCATAAATCAGGTCCGTCACCATGCTGTTCCGCCGATAAGTCAGCGCCATGTAATTCCGTCCTCCCTCCGTATAAAACGACAACACCGGCCCGCCAGTGCCGTCTGACTGCAGCGGGTTGATGTCAAACGCATACTTCAGCAGATTCGCCATCCCATCCCCGTCCGCGTCCCCCGACGGCCCGCTGACATTCGCGTTGGCCAGTTGCGCCGCATTAAAATGCGCCAGCGTCCACGCCTCCTGCGGCAGCTCCTGGATCGTCGTCAATTGCTGGCTCGGGCTCGACCATTGCAATTCCGCAATCGCGGGACCGGCATTTTGATAATAGTCCATCTCCATCGGGTAATAAGTCCCCGCCTGGAGCTGCATCGTCCCGCTATCGACCGTCGAACCGTGGCTGTTCCAGTCATTAATCAGGAGCTTGCCATTGATATAGAGCCGCACCCCGTCGTCCGACGTGGTATAAAAAGTGTACGGCTCCGAATACTGCGCCAGGATTTGCCCCGTCCATTTCACGGAAAAGTAAGTCTGGTTCATGTTTGGAAAAGGCGCCGCGCTCGACCAGTTGAAGTTGATCGCACTTTCTATCCGCGTATCCAGCAGGTCCGTGAAATTTGTCGTGCCGTAATATTGTCCCTCCACCATGCTCAGTCCGCCGTCCTCCAGCGGCGGCACCGCCGGATATTCGGGAATCACCTCCTTCGGCTGGCTCGCGCTCGCCCAGGAGAGCACCGCCGTCGATGCCGCGGTATTGTCAAAGTACTCCATCACGATTGGATACTGCCGGCCCGCCTGCAATGGGATCGACCAACTCTCTTCCGTGGCAGGCTGGGTAACCCAATCGTTCACGAGCATCTCCCCGTTCACCCATAGCCTCGCCCCATCGCTCGTCCGCGTATAAAACGTATAATTCTCGGAGTATGCCGCCTCCACCGTTCCACTCCACATGATGGAGTAATTCGTATTGCCCATCGACGGCGCCGGAGGCGTATAATCCCAATTAAAATTGACCGTCCCGTCCGCCCTCGTGAACAGCGGGTCCGTCAGATTCTGGTTCCCATAATACTGCCCCACCAGCCCAATCAACCCACCCATCGGCGCATACTGCGAGGTCACCGCATTGACCGTCACATTCGCCGTCCCCGTCGCCGTCGTCAGCCCATCGGATATCGTGTAAGTGAATGCGTCAGTCCCCGAGAATCCGGGGCTGGGATTGTAACATAAATAATGCCCCTCCTTGGACACGATGCCGTTCCCCGCCTCCCCGATGCATTGGATATAGAGCGGTTCCGGGGCATTATTCGGGTCGATGGCGTTGTTAAGCACGAACACGTTCACCGGGCTGTTGGTAGTCGTTGTCACGCTGGTTCCGGTTAAGATGATTGGCTGGATCGGAGCCGTGTTTGCCGGAGCGGGAGTGTTGTAAACCTCTATCTCCCGCAAGCAGATGTGATGCGGCCCGCTAAACCCGCCCGACTGCGCCAGCAATTCCGTCGGCAGTCCCCCCCACGTGGTATCGCGCACCCAGAGCCGGATGCTTTGCGTCGTCACCGCCGGAAAGTTATGCTGGAATATCCACCGGTCGCTGAAGTAACTGTCCACCCGCGATTCATTCGTCGGCATGTACGCCTGAAAAGCCTTTGTCGGCTCTTTCACCGTCGCCAGCGTAACCCACTGGCCATTGCTCAAGTATTGCAGGTCGTAATCCAGCAGCGTCCCATCCAGTTGCCACGGCACCCCTGCATAGATCACCACATTGTTGATCGTTTGCGGCGATGGAAAATTCACCTGGACCCACGCCGGAAACTGCGGCGTATCATCCATCCACGGATGCGCCGAGGGCTGCTGTGACCAATACCAGTTTTCCAGAACCCCGTTGATAATCTTCGAGGTGCTGTTCGGCGTCGTCGGATTCGGCGGGTACAGCCCGTCCCCGGAGGCCGTCGCCGTCGTGCCCGGCAGCAGCGCAAGGTCTGTCCCGCTATTGATCGGGATAACCCCGAGTGTCCCGCTGAATTCCACATAAGTCGGCACCTCCGAGACAGGCAGCGTGACCTGTCCCTCCTCCACCGGTACCGTCCGCTCCACCCCGAATGCGGATATGACATTCACACTCGCATCCCCAGTGTCGGTCAGTTGAATGGTCTCATACGGGCTCCCTGCCGTAATGAAGGCCGCGACCTGCTTCCCGGGCCCCTGGAACAGATCGCCCACATATAGCTTGTCACCGGGATTCCCGAACACATAGGAACTGGTAAATGTCGTCCCGTAAAGTTCCTCGGACCACACCCGCATCAGCGCCGCCCCCGCATTCAGGGTGCCGTCCAGGTTCTCCCACCACGTCGGCGCGTCCCAGTACCCCCCGTTCTTGTCATACCAATAAACATTCTGCTCCTTCGGCAGGTTGTGCTGCTCAAAGACCATCATCTGCAGCATTGTCCAGCGCCCTTGCAGCCGCGGCTGGTAAGCCCCATACAACGCCGAGTCATACCCCTGCTCCGTCTGCCACCTCTCGAGCTGGGGATAGGCCGCAAGTTGCGAGTCCAGGTAACTCATCGTCGCACGCGCCAGCCAGAGGTCCCCGTTCACATTGTTATATGCGTGAAAGGAAAACCCGTCGATATACTTGGCTCCCCCCGCCGCGAAAAAGGCCTGCACCCATCCTTGCTCCGGCGGCCCAATCGTCACGATTTCCGGCGCCAGCACCTTCAGCGTCGGGTCGATCCCTTTGATCGTATTATAAAATGGAATCAACTCGTTGGTGATAAAGTCCGCCGCGCTGGTGCTGCCCTGCGGTTCATTCCGCGGCTCCCAGTATTTGATACTCCCCTTGAGCGCCGTCACGATTTGCGCCACCGCGGTGAGATTCTGCGTTCCTCCCGCGAAGGCGCCCAGCAACTTCCGCGGCCGCGAAGGGTCCGCACCCGGGTAGGTATAATATTGATTATCCACCGCAACCGCCTCGCTTACATTGGTAATGCTATCCGTCACATCGGTATCATCCACCTGGTGCCGGTCCGGTCCCACAGCCGCCATGCCCCGGATGATCCCGTCATCAAATCCCGCGCCCCCCCACGTACTTGCCGATGGCAGCGGCGGGAAATTCGGATTGTTGCGCCAGATGACAAACGTCGTCGCCCCCACGTACCACCCCCACGGCGCCTGGTTTTGCGCCCCCTTGATATATACCTTGTACCACCCCGGGTCCGTCACTTGCGGGTAGATAAATTCCGCCGCCGGCCCCTGCTCGACCATGTTGCCCCAGTAATCTCGAATCTCATACGTCACCGCCGCCGATGGGTTGCTCAGCCGCAACACGATTGGTTGCCCCACATAATAGACATTATTCCGCGTCGTCGAACTCACGGTCACAACGTTCGGCGGCAATTGCCCCAGCAATCCCCAGGTAATCGGCGGCCCCACGGTCAGCACCAGCGTGGCATTCGCCGTGCCCCCGGCGTTGGTCGCGCTAATCGGGACGATGCTGGTGCCGGTCACCGTGGCCGTCCCGCTGATGAGCCCAGTCGTGGTATTCAGGGTAAGTCCCGCCGGCAGTCCGCTCGCCCCGAAGCTCGCCGGGTTGTTCGTCGCAGCGAGTTGAAAGCTGTATGCCGTCCCGGAACTGATGATCGCCGTCAGCGGGTTGCTGAAGACCGGCGGCGGAGGCAGCGGACCGGGATTGACAGTCAGGATCACCGGCGCCATTTGCGTGTAACCCGTCTGCAGATCGGTAAAACTGACGGTCCCCGTATAAGTGCCCGAGGCCAGCGCATTCGCATTGGTATTGATGGAGGCCGTCACCACGATTGCCCCACCCGCCGCTATCGTCCCGCTCGTCGCGGTCAGGGACAGCCAGCCCTGGTTCGCGCTCCCGCTCCACCCCAGCGGCGCCGTGCCGGTATCGATTAGCGCGAAGCTGTCCGTGCCCGTAGCGAACGGCCCCCCGATGTTCCCGCTCGATGCGAACCCCGCCGTCGAAGATACCTGCAGGCTATCCCCCATCGCCCCGGGGGAGCTCGCCTTGATCGCAATGTAATCCGCCTGCCTCAGGCTCGGATCGCTCCCGGGCAGCGCGGCATTGCCCGCGAAAGCACTAATCAGCGTCCCCGTCGCCGATAACTCATCGATGTAACTCGTTCCGGTATTGGACGCCCCCCCCACTTCCGTGTGATGGAAATTGGTCACATACAAGTCCCCGCTGCTGTCAAAGGCCACGCCGATCGGGTTGTAAATCCCCTCAGGATTGGATGGATTATTCGGATCGTTCGGGTCCGATGCCGGCGACGGATTGTTCGCAAATACCGTCGCCACTCCCCCCGGCGTTATCTTCTCGATCGAATTGGTCCGGTAACTCGCCACGTAAAGATTCCCGTTCCCGTCAAACGCCATCCCCTCCACCTGATCGACCACCGTCCAGCTTCCATCCTGGTAGAACGTGCTGACCTGTCCCTGCGGCGTGATTTTCTGGATCGAATTGGACCCCTGGCATGACACATAGATGTTCCCGTTCGTTCCGCACACGATGCCCTGCGGCCCGCTCAATCCGCCCGATACAAAAACCGACGGCACCCCCGCCGGCGTGATCTTCGTAATCGTGCTGTTACCCGTATTGACCACATACAAATTATTGGACCCGTCGCATGCGATACCGGCCGGCTGGTTCAATCCCGACGCGAACACCCCCAGGTACGTCCCATTCGGGGCGAACCTGCCAACCGTATTATTGCTGTCATTGGCCACATACAGATTCCCCAGGCTATCCAGCGCCACCCCGTTCGGCGTCCCCGTATCCGTCGTCGTCCCGGGCAGCGGCCCGAGATCCGTATTGATCCCGGACGTCCCGGTGGTACTGAACTCCTCCACGTAATTGTCGTTATTGCTGAAGCTGATGTACGCGGTATCCGCCCGCGCCCCGCCCGCGACCCCCAGCACCACCCACGCCGCTACCATCAAAAATCCCCACGCGAGTCCCCTCAGGCGGCAGAGCCGTCCGGATCCGTTACGTCCTTGCTCCCCTCCCGGGGCTCTCCGTCTGCATCGGGGCATACTTGTCCCAAGATGCCACAATATCCGTCCATCCAGGGAGCTTTTTCCCGGGAATTAATTCCCGATCATGCGCCGTCCGCGCCGGATTTTCCGCAAATCCGCGCCATCCCCGGCCGCCCCCTACGCCAGCGCCGCCAGTTGCCTGTTCAGCCGGCTCTTCTGCCGATTCGCCTTGTTCTTGTGAATCTGCCCCGTCTTCGCCGCCTTGTCCGCCATCGATGCCAGCTCCTTCACTCCGGTCGCCGCCGCCGCCTTGTCCTTCGCCGCAAAGGCCGAACGGACTTTTTTCACCTGGCTTTTCAGCCCGGTGAGGACGCGCTTGTTATTCAACGTGCGCCGCACGGTCTGGCGGGCGCTTTTTGCTGCGGAACGGGTATTGGCCATAGGATGGGAAAAGGGGCAGGAGGATAGCCGCCGCTCCACCCATGTCAATCCCCAACCGCTTCCTGCGCGCTCACGCGGTCTTTTCGTTCTTGGCAGGAGCAAGCTCCATCCAATACGTTCCCCGCCGCTGATGAAACGCTGGTTGTACGCCCTGCTCCTCCTGTTTCCCTGGGCTCCCCTTCGCGCCCAGCTTCCAGGCGACACGGGCAGCATGCCCATCGACATCATCAATTCCAACCAGTTCGTTTACGAGGACCACATCGGCACCGCCGAGGGCAACGTCATCATCCAGTACGGCGCCACCACCATTTACTCGGACTTTGCCCAGTACACCACGGACCCCACCATCGAGAAGGACGGCAAGCCCACCCACGACCTCTTCCTCCGCGGCCACGTGCGCATCTACCAGCAGGGCCAGGCCTTCGTCGGCGAGCGCGCCGTTTACAACGTCGAGACAAAGGACCTCCATGCCGCCAATTTCAAGGGCGACTTCTTCCCATTCCGCTTCGACGCCGATTCCATCTCCTCCCTGCCCTCCGGCGCATACCTCATCAGGAATGGCAGCTTCACCACCAGCGATTCCTCCGTCCCGGAATACCAGTTGCGCGCGAAAAGCGCCCGCATCTACCCAGGCCAGCGCGTCATCCTTCGCAACGTCACCATGTACGTCGGCAACCTCCCCGTCTTCTGGTGGCCATACCTCTACCAGCCTCTCCGCAGGGACATGGCCTACACGGTCCACCCAGGCTACTACAGCGGCTGGGGCTTGTTCACCCTCACCCAGTGGAACTTCCCCATCGCCGATAACTGGGGCGCCAGCCTCCATCTCGATTACCGCGAGGAGCGCGGCCTCGCCGAGGGCCTCGATACCAATTACCGCTTCGGTCCCGACGACTCGAGTTGGGGCCGCTTCAAGTCCTACTTCCTCGCGGATTCCGCCCCCCCCACCATCATCGTCGGCACCAATAAGGACCACGTCACCACGGACCGCTACCGCGTCAGCATCCAGGACCGCGTTTACCTCACCGACGATCTCTGGGCCAGCATCGATATCAACAAAATCAGCGATGTCCGCATGCTCCGCGACATCCTCCCGAACGAGTACCGCCTCGATCCCCAGCCAGACAACGCCCTCAACCTCACCCAGTGGAGCCCATACTACACCCTCGAGCTCACCTACCGCAACCAGCTCAACACCTTCAATGACGTCACCGAGCGCCTCCCGGACCTCTCCCTCGATGTCACCCGCCACGCCGTCACGGAAGGTTCAAACTTCTTCTACGATGGCGAGACCAGCGCCGCCCGCCTCCGCCTCGCCTTCGCCCAGCCGGACGCCCCTTTCCAGGATTATCACTACGACCGCATCGATACCTACCACGAGCTCAGCTACCCCATGGAGTTCTGGAACTTCCTCTCCTTCATCCCCCGCGTCGGCCTCCGCGGCGATTACTACACCAACCAGGGCGCCTTCAACACGGAAGTCCAGGATACCACCGTCGAGAACCTCCTCCCCAATAACACCCTCATCCCCACCACCGTCCAGACCGTCACCAACAGCCTCAAGACCCACGACGCCCTCTTCCGCGGCGTCATCGATGGCGGCTTCGAGAGCTCCTTTAAGCTCTCCCGGGAGTACCCCCAGGTCGAATCCCGCGCCTGGGGCCTCGATGATCTCCGCCACGTCATCCAGCCTTACGTCGATTTCTCCGTCGCCGAAACCAGCGCCGACCCCTCGAAAATCCTCCAGATAGACCGTTTCCAGCCCTCCACCCAGCTCCCCATCTTCGATTTTCCCCAGTTCACCGGCATCGATACCATCAGCGATTGGGCCATCGCCCGCATCGGCATCCGCAATCGCCTCGAGACCAAGCGCGACAACGCCACCTACCCCTGGCTCTCCCTCAACACCTACTTTGACCTCAACATCAGGCAGCCCACCTTCGCCACAGGCAGCTTTCACGAGGGCCCCGTCTCAAATCTCTACAACCGCCTCGCCTTCAATCCCCTCCCATGGATCTCCGCCAATATCGACGCCCAGACCCCGCTCAACTCCCACGGCTTCAATGACATCGAGTCCTCCCTCACCTACATGGCCAGCAAGGATTTCCAGGTCGTCGTCGGCAACGAGTACCTCGACCACGATCCCTTCTTC
>Ga0182024_10027233_pt1 | contig 10007 bp, 7 predicted proteins | sample P32metaG_FD_120480 | JGI IMG/M metagenome (GOLD analysis project Ga0182024, IMG submission 120480) | Permafrost microbial communities from Stordalen Mire, Sweden - P3-2 metaG (Illumina Assembly) | ecosystem: Environmental > Terrestrial > Soil > Wetlands > Permafrost | place: Sweden: Stordalen...
GATGTTGATGAGGTAGGAGCGATGCGGGCGCCAGAACACATCGGCATCGAGCGCAGCGGCGAGCTCTTCGATGGTTCGATAATTCGAGGTGCCTTCCGCTTCGCGGGCAACAATCGTGATCGTGCCGTCCTCGATCGAGGCGTAGATCATGTCCTCGGCGTCAACCAGGATCATGCGGCCCTGTGAGTTCACCAGCAATTTGACGAGCTGGGGCGATTTGGTCTGCGAGTTTCCGGACCCAAGCTGCTCGACCAGGGTCTCAAGACGTTCGACGGGCGAAGTGTGGGCGTCCAGCATCTTCTTCGCACGCTGAATCGCCTTTGCGATGCGGGACTTGTCGAAGGGCTTGAGGACGTAATCCACGGCGTTCACTTCGAAGGCGTGGACCGCATAGTTGTCAAACGCGGTGGCGAAGACGATCTGGGGCACGCGGAGCTTACGCTCGACAAGCTTTTTAATCACTCCGAAGCCATCGAGCCCGGGCATCTGCACATCAAGAAAGACGAGATCGGGATCGTGCTCTTTGATCAGCGCCACGGCTTCGAGGCCGTTCTTGCCTTGCGCGATCACGGTGACTTCGGGAAAAGCTTTCAGCAGGTACGCGAGTTCGTCGCGCGCGGGGCGTTCGTCATCCACGATAACGGTGTTTATGGTCATGAGGGCCTGACCTGAGTATATGCACCTGGCTCCGATGGAAGCAAGGTTCGACAACGTAAGGCACCTAAAGTGAATACGGCTTGAGGTAGAATCGCCTTGCGCGGCCTGAATATGCGCACGAGGAAAATCGTGGCCAAGGGGGAGTACGGGAAAACGCGAAAAATCAAAGTACTGAGCAGCAAGCTGATGTTCCAGGGCCGCGTGTTCGATGTGCGGCGCGATCGGGTGATCGAGCCGAGCGGGATCAAGGCGACGCGGGATTGGATCGTCCATCCCGGCTCAGCAGTGGTGCTGCCGGTGTTCCCCGACGGGCGCATCCTTATGATTCGCCAGTATCGCCACGCCACTCGACAATACATGTGGGAGCTTGTGGCCGGTCACAAGGAAAAGGGCGAAAGCCCCGTCGAGGGGGCGCGCCGTGAACTCCTCGAAGAAACGGGCTATACGGCGCGGCGCTTTAAGAATTTGCTTGAGATATACCCGTCACCCGGAATGCTGAGCGAACGGATGGATATATTCCTCGCGCAAGGACTCACCGAAGGAACAGCGCAGCCGGAAGATGACGAAACAATCACGTTAAGAATTTTTACACTGGATGAAATCAAGCGCTGGATGCAAGCGGGCAAAATCCGCGACTCGAAATCCGTTTCGGGAATCTTGTACTACGCCACATTTGTGGCGCGCGGACGGAAATAGCCACTGGAGCGCTATTCGGAGAACCAACGATGGAAAACCGAGACGTTGCGAAGATACTGCGCGAGACCGCGCAGCTGCTCGAGATCGATGGCGCAATCATAGGCCGGTATCGCACATATGAGAAAGTCGCGGAATTGTTATACGGAATGCCCGAGCGCATTGAAGACCTCGCGAAAGACAAAGAAAAGCTCACGGAACTGCCGGGCATCGGCGACAACATGGCCGAGCACATTCAAGAGATTTTGAAAACGGGCGACTATAGCCTGCGTCAAAAGCTGCTGAAAAAATATCCGGCGACGATCCTGGAGTTGCTCGAATTGCAATCGCTCGGGCCGAAAAAGGTGGCTTTTCTGTGGAGCAATTTCAAGGCGGCAACGGTAGAGCAGGTGGCGCAGCTCGCGCGAGAAGAAAAGCTGCGTGACCTGCCCGGCTTTGGCGAAAAAAGCGAACAAAATATTTTGAAGGCGGCCGAACAGTTCAAGCATCTTGCGGGATCGACGCGCGTCAAAATTGACGACGCTTCGGACGAGGCTCAGAAGCTCGCCGCGTATATCTTGAAAGCGTGCCCCGATTGCCCGCGGGTGGAATCAGTGACGCCCGCGGGTTCGCTGCGGCGGGGCAGAGAGACGGTGGGCGACCTCGATCTGCTGGTCACCATGCTTCCCGGCCAAGACAAGCAAGAGGACGTGGACGCAGTGGCCGAACATATTTTGAAGTATCCCGGAATCCTGCAAACGCTGGCTCACGGCGAAAATAAAGTGAGCATTCTGCTCGACAGCCGATTGCAGGTGGACGTCCGGCTGCTGCGGAAGGAAAACTTCGGGGCGGCGTTGCTTTATTTTACGGGCTCGAAGGAACACAACGTCGCGCTGCGCGGACGCGCCAACGACATGGGTTGGACCCTCAACGAATATGCGCTCACGTCGCTCAAAGGCGGCAAAGTGATTGCCGCCAAAAGCGAACAGGAAATCTACTCCAAACTGAAACTTGCATATATCGAGCCCGAACTCCGCGAGATGACGGGAGAAATCGAGGCGGCCGAACAAGGAAAGCTGCCCGATCTCGTCAAATTTGCGGACATTCGCGGCGATCTCCAAATGCACACAACCGCGTCGGACGGAAACAATTCAATCGAACAGATGGGCGAAGCGGCTCGCGCGCTCGGGTACGAATACATCGCCCTCACCGATCACTCGAAAGCCGTCACGGTAGCGAACGGCATGGATGAGAGGCGCACGCTCGAACAGATCAAGAAAATACGCGCGGCGCAGGAGCGAGTGCGGGGAATTCGCTTGCTCGCGGGCATCGAGGTCGATATTCGCAAGGACGGCTCTCTCGATCTGGATGACGAAGTGCTTGCGCAACTGGACGTGGTGGTCGCCTCGGTTCATTCCTACATGAGCATGGAACGAGCGGCGATGACGGACCGGATCCTCGCGGCGATCGAAAACCCGTATACCCAGATCATCGCGCATCCGACGGGAAGGCTCGTGCTGCGGCGGGACGCGTTTGATTACGACATGGAGAAGATCTTCGACGACGCCGCGAAACACGGCGTGGCCATGGAATGCAACGCATATCCGGACCGGCTCGACCTGAAAGATTTGCACCTGCGCACGGCGAAGCAGCGCGGAGTGAAGATCGTGATTTCCACCGATTCGCACGCGGCCCAGCATTTGACGTACATGAAGTATGGGGTTATCACGGCGCGGCGCGGGTGGATCGAGAAAAAGGACGTAATCAATACCCTTTCCCTCGGCGATTTCCTTGCGGCTTTGCGGCGAAAACCGCTTGGCGCAGGACCGGCGCACCGCGCTGCGTCCAAAACTTCCGCCGTTTACGCCGGCGAGAATCGGGCGAAGGTAAGGCATAAGTCTGCTTAAATTTTAGCCCGCCGCACGCTTTTGAGGCAGGAGGCCGACGAGAAATCCTTTTCCGCTGTAGTGCCTCTGCTTGAGCTATTACTTCTCCCACGTCCCTGTAGCCGGCGCCTTTGCCCTTTCCGTACGCGAAGATACTTGCATAAGCGTTGGAACGCCGGATGCGACGCCCTTTTGTCTCTGTTAGGTTGACGTGAGGCGTCCCACAATGGCTTACGTAGTCCTGGTATTGCTTGTACTGATCGCGTTTCTTTGCGTCTCGCACTCGATCCCCGAATTGGCACAACGTAAGACTATCCTCAGCCGACCTGCCTCTCGTCCAAAGGTTCAGCCTACACGGCATTCGTAGCTCACGCGATATTCCGCGAGTAGCGCGGTCGCGTTGTAGCCTTTAGCGCAGCCGATAATCAGACATACGGTGTCGCGTGCAGCGGGTCAGCAGAAACGAATCTTATGGACCTGACGGAAACGCGGTTTGCCATCTGCAACAATGGAGGCAACGAGCTGATCTACTCATGGAATCCCGGCACGATGCAGGCGACGCGGCTCTATTTTTCAAACTATGGTGTTCCCGCCTCCGGGAGCCTGTTTTTCAGTTGCACACAGCCTTACATTGCATACGATGTGGAGTTCACTTCGGACAACAATCCCGCCGTCTATTCCTACAATTATCAGAGCGCGACCCTCCCTGCAACTCGGCAGCTAATTGTGGATCTCGCAACCTGTGTCGCGGATCTGGCTGGCATTCGGAAACCAATGGAACAGCGACGTTACCGTAAGCGGCGATGATCAAACTTTCGCCGTTGCCATGATTGTAACCCCCGGCCAAGGCTCGATTGGCGCACTTTACATGATCGTGTGGAACCGCACAAACGGATGCCGCTTTTGGAATACGAACACAGGGGCAGTTACGGGGTCTTGGGGGCTCAAACACCGGAGCCGTACTGGACACCCAGAGCATCATCAATTCAGTGAATGGAATCTACCTGGTGTGGAACATTTCCGGACACGTGAAGATCAATATTACCAAGACCGCAGGCGCCAATGCAGCGATCAGCGGGGCGTTGTTCCATTAGAGGCAGGATCAATAACAGTCAACAGTAAGTGCTCAACCATTGACCCCATAACGACAATCACTTTGACCGGTTTGTGTCCGCGGCAACACTCTCCGACGGCAGGTTGAAAGGTGGTTGAGACAGAATATAGGTCGTCAGGGAGTGAGCGACGAATTGTGCGCCCTTCTCTGTAAAGTGGACATCGTCGTAAAATATCGAACTGTCTTTTGGAACGACGGCAGCCAAGTCGTAACATTCAACAGCAGTTTCTTTACAGATATCGAGCATAACCTGGTTGTACGAATCCATGCCGCTCTCGAGATCGGATACAGACGCATATCCTTTCGGTTGGAATTTTAGTCCCAACCAGCCGAAAATTAACAATTTCTGGAGACTAGGAGAAAGATCCGAGTGCCACAAGCTCGGCTGCGTAATGAATAAGCACCGGACGCCCAATAGGTGACATTCCCCGGCCAAATCTTCAAGCCTTTTCCGATATTCCACAAGTCCAACCGAGAGGTCCGGCATGGGCAGGATGGGTTCTGACCTGCGCAGCTTCCGGAGTCCGCTTTCATCTAAGGTTTCCTCTTGTTGCCCTCGGTTCGTCCGTTCGATCGCTAAATCAGTGGCCCGGCGAAAGAACCGGTAGACTCGCAGCCGTCGATATAGAGGATAAGATGAGTAGTCGCCGGAGAGGAGATGCTCTCGAAAACCCTCCGTGTCCTGCTCGATTAGAGCTTGGGTGGGTTTTCCTTCGTGCGCCAGAGTATCCTGAAAATCATTGATCCCCGCCAGGAATACCACGAGATTTGCTTGACGCAGGATTGGCAAGGACCCAAGCGTAACCAAGTGGTGCGCAACGGTGTGACCGTTAACACCCGCATTCGCCACCCAGACCTCCAATTTGTTTTGCCGATTGTCTAGTTCCTGCATCAGTTGCTGGGGCCAGGTCGCTTGATCATCCAGCATCAAGCACAACGTTGTGCTGCCGCCTACGGCGACAATTTTGTAGATATCTTTTCTCCCCGGAAGAGAAGGCCCGCGCAAGCCGTATTCGTTCGCCCGGAAATGCGTAACTTTGGAAACCCCCGGGAAGATATGGGGATCGGCCGTAAAGACAAGACGCAACCCAGGTCTCCAGATCGCGGGGGGCATATCTTGACGAAGAACCCGAAGTCCCAGCTCGACGACAGCAAAGGTGAATATTACGGCATAGAAGCTGACTAGCGGCCCGCGAGCGCGCATCATAAATTTCGCACGATCGCGCGTGACAAAATAGGCGATCGGGGCAATAAGCAGCCACAGAGCAGACAGGATGCCAAGGACGGTATCCGTGGTTTGCTGCATTTGCAGCCAGCGCGCGTGCAGAACGTCCACTAGGAGAAATAGAGGCAGGAACAAATGCAGCCAATAAGCGGCGGTCAACCACATGGACCGTCTAGTTTCCACCATGGTCCGTCCGTTTGTGAGAACCGATTTGCGTATTAAGCAGAGCCGACCTCGTCATTCACCTACGGCGCCTTTTCGACGAGGACATTTTCGAGCACGAGGCAGTCCATTTCGCTCTTCGCGAATGAATGGAAAGCATTCTCGGGAGTGTTGACGATGGGCTCACCTCTCAAGTTGAAAGAGGTATTGAGGAGGACAGGAACTCCGGTGGCCTCCCGGAATCGGTCGATTAGATTGTAGTAGCGCGGATTCGATTCTTGAAACACGGTTTGGAGTCGGCCCGTGCCGTCGACGTGGGTGATGGCCGGCAACGTAGCTTGTTCGGATGGTTTGACGGGTACGACGTAGAGCATAAAACGGGCAGGATAATGTCCCGCAGCTCCAGGTAGCTCAAAATAGTTTTCGGCGTGCTGTGCCAAGACCGATGGTGCGAACGGACGGTAGGGTTCACGGAACTTGATTTTCGTATTGACGATATCTTTCATTTTAGGATTGCGCGCATCGGCGAGGATACTACGATTGCCTAGCGCTCGAGGACCCCACTCAAACCGCCCCTGAAACCAACCCACCACCTTGCCTTGTTCTAAACGATCAACCACTTGGTCATATAAAGAGTCGTCTTGTTCGATGAAGCGATACGTAATTCCCTTCTCGTCGAGAAATGAGCGAATCTCGTCGCACGAATAAGACTTGCCCCAGTACGCATGCTCCATACGAAAATTTCTTTTTCCACCGAGCAGTGAGTGGTAAGCCCATAACGCGGCTCCCAAAGCTCCACCCCCATCGCCGGCAGCGGGCTGGATGTACAATGCTTCAAAGGGTGTTTCTCTCAGAATGCGGCTGTTGGCCACGCTGTTTAGTGCCACGCCGCCTGCGATGCAAAGATGCTTGAGTCCGGTTTGATTATGGATGTGTCGGGCCATGCCTATGAGGAGTTCTTCGGTAACTTGCTGGATGCTCGCGGCCACGTCGGCGTAATACTGGTTCTTGCTGCAGATCTCCCGATAGTTCGATGGCGGATCACCAAAGTACTTCGGGAATTCTGAGGACTCGGTGTAGAACTGCAAATTGGCTGGCCGAGCATCGCCAAACAGGTTTTCGAACTTCCCACTGAAAGTACGATCTGTTGAGTGCTGAAAGCGGAAATAATCCATATCCAGCGAAAAGGAGCCATCACGATTCTGGTGGACGAGTTTCCACACTTTATCGGTATAGCGGGGCTGGCCGTAGGGCGCCATGCCCATGACTTTGTATTCGCCCTCGTTCACCTCGAATCCTAGAAACGCTGTGAATGCGCTGTACAGAAGTCCGAGCGAGTGTGGGAATTGAATCTGTCCGTCCAGACGGATTTGATCTCCGCGTCCGGTGCCCCACGTGCTGGTAACCCACTCACCGACGCCGTCAACTGTAAGAATCGCCGATTCTTCAAACGGTGAACAGAAAAAGGCGCTCGCAGCGTGCGAAAGATGATGCTCACAAAATAGGATTCTATCTTTGGTGATCCCGAGTTCGGATTCGATGAGCCCGCCCACCCATAGCTTATCCAGCATCCAGGTGATCATAGATTCGCGAAAGACCTTCCAAGATTTTGGATAGGTCTGCAGCACGGTCATCAGAATGCGATCGAATTTGCGAAATGGCTTCTCAAAAAAGACGACATAATCCAGATCCCCTCCCTGAATCTCCCCTTGTTCCAGGCAGAAGCGAATGGATTCGTGAGGAAAACCATAATCGTGCTTGATGCGTGAAAACCGCTCTTCTTCCGCGGCCGCGACCAGTTGCCCGTCGCGCAGAAGCACCGCTGCTGCATCGTGGTAATAGCAGGAAATTCCAAGGATGTGCACTTACCATTGCCTCCGCGAAGCGGCCAAATCCGTCGCAACATCGTCGCGTTGCAGCCAATTCGCTGGCAATCGCCGTATGCGGAGGGGGTCAGCGAAGAGACGGACTATCACTCCAAATGGGAGAACTACCAGAGCATAGAAAACGGTCAGGAGAACGCGGGCCTGAAAGTTCCCGATTGCACGCCCAATCTTCTTCCATCTTGTCCATAGTTTGCGCAACATTTGTCTGTTAGAAAAGAGTGTAAATGAACGGCGCGATCGCTGAACTCTGCGCGACGATGATAAGAACGCCGCACACAAATAACACGACGATCATCGGTAGCATCCACCAGCGCTTGTTCATCAAAAAAAAGGAAAACAATTCGCTGGTAATTCCTAATCGCCTGCCGCTCGTTTTTAAAAAGCCCATAAAAGACCTCCGAACGTAACCAGGAAAGAGAATGAACCAGATGCGAGAATCCCTCTTAATCGAAGGCCATACAAGTACCTAAATGGAACGCTCTATGCGGAGTAACCCAAAAGAACTATTTTGGCCAACTTGTAGAGACCTGCATAACGTGAAGACGAACAGCTTTTTTAGACCGTTCTCATTTTTCCGTACCGTACAAACGCGAATACGTGGGGAAAACGCCAAAAATATGTCCCGTCCTGCGCTCGCACCAATTCTAGATTTGCTATCAACGCCTGGAGCCGTTTAAATCGGACCTCACTCCAAAGAGCAGTAGGACTTTTCGGATCCCACCCTCTACCGGCGATTCCCTCACGATGCGTGGATCGCGATGGTCTAGCAGGCTTGTGTCAGGCGTCCCACGAAAGCGCTTAAGAAAATCGGTCGCTCGCGCACTCATCCCTTGATACTTTATTGCGCCTGGGAGCTTTCACTCCAGTACACATATGAAGGCGTCTGTGCGCTTCGCTGTACCGCTCTGGTCATAGCCGAGGGTTTGCTTCCAATCGGATGTGAAAAGGGCAAAGCGTCCGTCCTGAGATACGGCTCCGCGGGCAGTGTAATCAAACGAAGAGGCAGTAATCTCGGTATGACAGAACCGCCATACTATCCCGCTACTGTCGGTAGCATTGGCTACGATTTCTCGTTCCCAAGGTGCTACGATCGGCCCCTCTCTCTCCTCGAAGACAACAATTGGAATGTTTTCGTTGGGCCGGGCGTTCGCCCAAGAAATATGGCTGTCGGTGTTCCAATCCGGAAGGTCTCGTGGCTCGTGTAGAAATTGCGGAATGTGAAGACTGCCAAGGCTCATCTTGGCCCACAAGTCGCCATCTTTCCGATTGGACGTGACGATCAACCATTGATCCCATCCCAGAGCATTGTGGCCACCGCACGCCGGAAGTCTAGGCTCGCCAGTCGAGCACGCAGTTGCATCCAGCGTGTCGATTTTCCAGATGTATGCTGCATACCCCGGAAGGCAATTCGAGACGCAATCCCCAACCGTTATGCGAGCATACGTTCCGGTTCGGTCGATGCGCCCATTATGCGTGCCGAATCGAACGTCCACGTCCACTTTACCCCTTGGGCCCCACCGCCCACCGATCTCTCCGGTTCTGGTATTCCACCAACGGCAGCCCAGCTTCTGATCAAAGATGAAAACATAAGGACGTGCGTCTTGAATATCACCCATATCTGTAAGCATTCGGTCGTCATCGCCGCTCAGGGAAGTATCGCCAGAATACCGCTGCGAAACCACGACTCCAGGACATTTCGAAAACTTTGTGAGCGTGCGATAAGCTCGCGTGGAAAAGTTGTACCGTCGGAAGCTGAAGCCATCCGAGCCAACACCATAAATTGTATCCGGGTCCTTATAGCTAAAGTCCGGGCATCCCGAAAAATCAAGTAGCCCGGCGCTCTCGCCTTCGGTAGGTCCTATTCTCGAAATTTTAGCGCTCGTCGGGTCCAAGTGAAATGGAATGATCTCGGCTCCTGCACCGGTCACATAAAACCGAGTGGAGTTCGTATTGAAAATATTGTTCTCGCTGCCCGAGCAAGTACCGTAAGAGCGTCTCGGACGATCTGACCGAGTCCTTCCGTCCGTTACGCGGGTGATCCTCGAACCGAACACTGGGTCTTTGAAAATAAATCCGGCAGGACCCAGCACTGGCGGTGTTGCGGGCTCTGGCAGAACCGCACGATCCGTTCGAGCGCGGTAGTTCGTTGGCGGTAATCCACCACTCGTGTTTGATTCCGGAACACGTGTTGCGTTCGAACGAAAGACAATCGGAACTTCGCGAGAATTGGGAAGAATTAGTTGTTTTCGCAAGCCTCCATAGGTCGACACCGCGAAGATTAGTATCGCCGCCAAGCCCAAATACCAGTAGCTAGCGTTGTAATGGCCGCAGTCTTTCTCGCGATTGATCGGGGTGTTGTTGACGGCGCTGATGAGTTGTGAACTCGCAGATTGGATTGGCGACGA
>Ga0182024_10027234_pt1 | contig 10007 bp, 10 predicted proteins | sample P32metaG_FD_120480 | JGI IMG/M metagenome (GOLD analysis project Ga0182024, IMG submission 120480) | Permafrost microbial communities from Stordalen Mire, Sweden - P3-2 metaG (Illumina Assembly) | ecosystem: Environmental > Terrestrial > Soil > Wetlands > Permafrost | place: Sweden: Stordalen...
GCCTTCGTCGTGCGGCCGACCGGGCCGGCGCCGTCGCCCCTGGTGGATCGCCGGCTGCCACCCGGGCGTCGCAACGCTGCGGGCCGTCACGGCTTGGCGCTCCAACGGGAGCTCATCGAGGTCCTCGCTGCCCTCGCTGCCGACGGAACCACGCGCGTGGTGGTGCTGAAGGGCATCCCGTTGGCGCTGCGGGTGTTCGGGTCGGTCGCCGAACGGGAAATGGTCGACCTCGACCTGCTCGTCCACCGTCGCGACGTGACCTCGGCGCTCGCCAGCCTGACGGCATTGGGCTATACACCGGTCGCAGGGCCCGGCTTGGAGCTTGACTGCCATAACGAGCTCACCCTGCTGCGACGCACGCGCTCGGGACTGATGGACGTTGACCTGCACTGGTCGCCGATCCATCCGTCTTTCGGCCGTATGGACGAGGCGCTTATGTGGAGGCACACAGAGCCCTTCGCCCACCAGGGCGTCGAGTGTCTCGTGTTCGACCCCGCCATGACCATCGTGCATCTCGCCTGCCACTACGTGCAGCACATGACCTCGAAGGTGCTTCGCGACTTTTCCGCAGCATGGAACCTCTGGGGCGACCGGGTCGGGCAGGGTGAGCTTCTCGCACTCGCGCGGGATACCGGGCAGCTCGTGACTCTCTCCATCGCCTTCAGGCGGGCAGCCGAAGCTGGTCTACTCGACGTAGCCGGTCCGGAGGTCCGCTCGTACCGTGCCCGGCTTGTGCAACGTCTGCTCAACGGCCGGTTCGGGCGCTCCGAATCGGGACGGTCGATGATCCGCAGGATGGCTTTGCGACCCGATCGCGCCCTGCACTATGCCCTGCACGACTTGTTCCCCTCGCCGGCCACTATGCGCGTGGTGTACGGCGACGGCAACGCTGCCCAGATCGCCTGGCACTACGCCGTACGCCCATTCGAGTGTGCAGCCAAGTTGGCGCGGGCGTTGGCTGCCTAGCAAGGTGGCTCCGACGAGCAAGGTGGCTCCAACGGCACCCTCCGGCGAGCTTCGAGCCTTCCTCGGGGCGCTCATGCGCCACGAACCGCGCTCCCTGGCGTGGATCGCGCTCGTCCAGCTCGCCTCCACGGCCGTCCAGGGCCTCGGCCTGCTGCTGCTCGTGCCCCTGCTCGACGTGGCCGGCGTGGGAGGTCGGCACAGTGCGACGGGTGGCCTCGCCAACCTCGCACGATCGGCGCTCGCCGCCGTGGGAGTGTCACTCACCCTGGGGTCGCTCCTCGTCGCCTATGTGATCCTCGTGGCGGTGGCGGCGCTGCTGAGCGTCTATTCTACGGTGCGACTCCTGCGCTACCGGCTCGAATTCGTGGACGGGCTGCGGGAGCGGGTCTTCGGCGCGGTTGCCGACGCCGAGTGGAAGCATCTTGTCGCCCTCCGGCAGTCCGACGTCCTGTCGACGATGACCCTGAACGTCTCCTGGGTGTCCCTCGGGGCCCAGGCGGCCCTCGGTGTGTCCATTACCAGCGTCCTCGTCGTCGTCCAACTCGTCGTGGCCCTGCGCATCTCGCCGGTGGTGACGGCACTGGCGGCGGCGACGGGCGCCGCCCTCATTGCCGCCGTATGGCCGCTCGTCTCTCGCAGCCGCCGCCTCGGGCGCGAGCTCGTGGACAACAACCGTGGCGTACTGGCCGCGATGACAGGGTTCCTCGACGGTCTCAAGCTCGCGAAGGCTCACGCCCTCGAAGCCGGCCACCTGTCAGCGTTCCGCCAGGCCATCCGGCGCTCACGCCGTTCCCAGATCGCCTTCAGCGCGGCCCAGCAGACCGCGACTGCCGTCCAGCTCACGGTGACCGCCATCGTGTTGGCCCTCCTGATCGACCTCGCCGTGACGCGTTTTCATGTGGCGCTCGCCGGACTCTTGGTCGTTGCCTTCATCTTCAGCAGGCTCGTGCCCCAGATCACTTCGGTCCAGCAGAATCTGCAGCAGGTTGCCCAGTCGCTCCCCGCCTTCGGCGACCTGGTGGCCATCATCGAGGGTTGCGAGCAACAGCGAGAGGCGCCGGCTGTCGCGGGTCAGACCCTGGCGCTCGCCGGTCGCAGCAGCCTGCGGCTCGGTCGGGGGATCAGCCTCGAGGACGTCAGCTTCTCCTATCACGACAACGGCGCCACGGTGCTCCGCGAAGTGTCGCTCGACATTCCGTCTCAACACACGACCGCACTGGTGGGACCCTCCGGCGCCGGCAAGACGACGCTCGCCGACATCGTGGTCGGGCTCCTGGAACCGGCCACTGGGCACGTGCTCATCGACGGCCGCCGGCGCGAGGGGTCGGACCGGCGAGCCTGGCGGACAGGCATCGCCCTCGTGCCTCAGGAGCCCTTCCTGTTCCACGAGACGGTGCGCGCCAACTTGCTCTGGGCGCGCCCGGGTGCCAAGGAGGACGAGCTGTGGGAGGCGCTTGTGACCGCGGCTGCGGCCGACTTCGTCTACGAGCTCCCCCAGGAGCTCGACACCGTCGTCGGTGACCGCGGCACACGGCTATCCGGTGGCGAGCGTCAACGCATAGCGCTCGCCCGCGGCCTGCTTCGTGAGCCGGATTTGCTGATTCTCGACGAAGCCACCAGCTCCCTCGACTCCGAGAACGAGCGTGCCATTCGCACCGCCCTCGCCCGGTTGCACGGCCGTATCACAATGCTCGTGATCGCCCACCGCCTCTCCACGGTGAGCAACGCCGACGCCGTCGTCGTCCTCGACGCCGGCCGGGTCGTCGAGACCGGGTCGTGGAACGATTTAGCCGCCCGCGACAACGGCAGGCTACGAGCGTTGATCGACGCCGGATCGATCGGGTAGAGCGCCAGAGCCTTCGGGGTCGTGGGCAACAAGCAGGCCGCCGTGCAGGAGCTGCGGCGTGGAAACGCCCCAGCCGGCATTGCCCTCGAGCAGTCGCGGCCCAGCCGGCGTGACCGCCCAGTCCCAGGCGATGGCGTGCACTCCAGGAAAGTGCCCATGTGCGACATGACTCTGGCGACAGATCGCCGTCCAGCCGGGGACGACGCGATCGCCTAGCCGTGCGTACACACGGTCGTGGTTGCCCGCCGCTTCGCCCGAGAGCAGGTGCGCAGACCACCGACCGAGGCTGCCGGTCAACGGGTCCACGGGTAGCACGACGTAGACGGGTCGAAGGCGTTCCTCCGAACGGCCGGCAGGTAGCTCGAGCGTGGCACAATAGCAGCTCAGCTCCGAGTCGAGGCCTTCGTCGGCGGGGCACCGCTGGCTGATGTAGCGGACGGTGACGATGTCGTCCGCTGATGCCAGGTCTGCAATCTCGGCATCGACGGCCAGTCGCGGCTGCACGATCATGTCGTCGGCATCGAGTTGCCGAGCCCAGTGCGTAGCGGCGTCCTTGCCTCGCAATTGGCGGCCGGCAACAGGGTCCACGACGGCAACGCCGCCCTCGAGATGCCCCGAAAACGCACCCTCGCTTCGCGACCCATGGCGTGGCTTGAAGAACAACGTGTCATCGCAGGAAAGATGGGCGGTGAGCAGTTCATGAGATCCTCGCCGTGCCACGGCGAGGATGGGGACCATGGCAACGCCGAGCTCGGCCAGCTCAGCGGTCTGGCGCTCCTTGTCGGCGAGCAGACGCACAGAGGCGGCAGCTCCATCGGACACCGAGTTGCGCTTGGCGTGGAACGCCGTGAGCGTGTGGTCGTACACGTACTCGGTGACGGCCGGCGCATTCCTGTAGAGGCGGTACCGGGTGATCTCGAATGGCGGGATGCAGTACCCGAGGCTGAGGGTGCCCACGCGCCACGCCTGGCGGGCCAGACTGACGCCCTCTTCCGTACGGATGCGTGGGCCTGCCTGCCGCAGGTTGCGCCATACCGCTCTCGGGCCGCTCCAGAGCTGCCACCGCAGCCACAGCCACGCTTCGAGAATCATGAAACACGGGCGCGGAACCTCCGGCAGGCTCGCGAGCCACAGCGATCGCTGGCGGACAAGCAGTTCGGACGGCCGCGACGAGAGATAGCGCCAATGGACCAGTCCATGCGGTAAGCGACGGCGTACTGCCTCGCGCCACACGAACCGGGCGAGTCGCGCCGGGCTACGTGCGCTCACGCCGCGGGAGGGCCTCCGTAGAGCCAGTGGTTGAGCCAACTGACCCGTGAGGTGTTTCTGGCGAATTGGAAGCTCGCCTCGGCGTGAAGCGCCCCTACGGCCGCGGCGTCGATCTGGCGACGGAAGCGGTCGACGTCGATGATGTCCTCGAGGCCCGGGTGCAGCCGGGCAACCTGCCGGCGAGCCGCGTCTGCCTGATCCTGCTGTCGCGGGCGCGCGCCCGGTCCGCTCGAGTCGGCGAGCCCGCCCATGTCCTTGTCGGGTTTCCACGCGACTTTGGGCGCCACAACACCTTCGACCGCTCGACGGTGCAAGTAACGGCCGAAGGTGCGGTCGGCCTTCTCGATCGACGGCGTGGACAGGTACTGCTGGATCAGCCCGGCATCGAGGAGGGGCCAGCGGTACTCCACGCCGTAGCTGGCAGCGACAAGAGTGCAGGTCTCGAGGCGCGTCGTCAGAGCAGGAGAAAGACGATTATGGAGAATGAAGTCGTTGATGCGGCGGTAGGGCGCGTCGTAGGCCGCCTGGCGCCGGTAGGCCCCCAGCAGGCCAAGCCGCTCGACGATCTCGGGTCGCACCAGCTGGTATGGCCAGCGGGCTTCCATGGCTTTGAGGAGCCGCGGATGGCCCCCTCCCCATTCCGCCCGGCGAGCTACCGCTCGCGCCAGGCGAAGAGGTCGGGCGACGGGACGCCCTGGCAGAAGCTGCCACAGGGCGCCGTACGCCCCATGGTCAAGCAGCTCACGCCCCAACAGACGACCGGAGTTGGTGACGGCCTCGTCGCCTCCGAAACCCGAGAACAGCGTTCGGATGCCGCGGCGCCGGCATTCCACGTAGAACGGGATATGAGCGATGGCGCTTCCCTGCTCGTCGGGATAGCCGACCGCCGCCAGCCCACGCGCCATATCGGAGTCGTTGGCGGATGGGTACGCCGTCACCAGGTAGTTGTGGGCGATCCCGACATGAACGCTCGTCGCCATGATGTACTCGGGCTCCTTCTCGAGCGTGGCGAAGCCGAGAGCGCACAGCCGATCTCCCGGCACGCCGAGGAAGTGCGCGAGGTAGGACGTGATGGTGGAGCTGTCAACGCCACCGCTGCTCTCACTCCCCATCGGCTCGGCGAGCGGTGCCCGGGAGCGGATCGCCTCTTCCAACACGCCGCGGTACGCATCAACATGCTGCGGATCGCGCGCGGTCGTCCACGGGGGATCGTCGCGCCACGAGTGATACGACTTGAGGAGAACGGAGTCGGCCCGGACTTCCAGCCAGTGGCCCGGCGCCAGCTTGAGCACGCCGGCCCAGGCGGTGGCCGTCCGGTCGTGACCGACGCCCGCGAGCGCACGGGCGATCCAATCTGGATCGGGCGCGGGGGCGTGGCGCCGTAGCAGGGGAAAGACAGCCGCCGTGCTCGCAAAGAAGAGAAACCCTCCATCCACGCGGTAGTACAGCGGCTTCACCCCCAACCGGTCGCGGAACAACAGGATCCGGCCGCCTCGCGGGTCGCAGATGGCGGCGGCGAAGTCCCCCATGAGCCGTTCAGGACACGATGCCCCCCATCTGGAGTAGGCGGAGAGGACGAGTTTCTCGTCGCTCGAGAGCGAGCCCGACAAGCCCAGCTCTCGTGCCAGGGCAGCGGCGTTGTCGAGCCGTCCCCAGAAGGCGATGACCCGACCGCTGTCGGCACACCGATGGGGCACGGTGACGCCGAGGCCGTGGTCGTGGCCATGAGGCCGGCGATGAGACAACGCCTGGGCGAGCAGGAAGGGACCTTCACACCAAGCACCTGTGGCGTCGGCTGGATGATCAGGGCACAGCGCCGCCAATAGGTCCGACGAACTCACGAGATCGTCGGGCGACGTCGTGTTATCGCGGCAGAGAAGGCCGGCGAACATCGAGCTAACCGACGGAGCCTGTTCGGGCGCCGAGGCGGCAGGACCGCCTGAGTCTCATGAGCGGAGCTAGGGAGTCAAGATGGGCCGAAGGAAAAACTGTGGGGCGTCTCGATGTTGGAGAAGGATTTTGCACCAGAGTCCGAGACATCGAGGTGACGGAGGAATGGGGCCACGTAGAGGCACCGAGCGTCTGGTGATACCGCGGCAGTCGATGCCCGATTCCCGTCCTCGGTGATGTTGCGGATGGTCATGGTGCGTCCTTTCTCGCGCATCCTCGCACCAAGTCTGACACGAGCGTCCGCCCGCTGCAGGGTTCTCGGCTCCCTCAGGTCGCCTCAGGTCGCTCAGGACGGCCCGAGGAAAACGCTCAATTCGACGGAGTCGGAAGTCTTTGTGGCGCCAGAGTCCGAGACATCGAGGTGACGGAGGAACGGCGCCACGTACGGGCGCCGAGGCTCTGGTGACACTGCGCCGGCCGACGTCCGATCCCCGTCCTCGGCGATGTTGCCAATCGGCATAGTGCGTCCCTTCTCGCGCATCGTCGCCTAGTCTGGCACGAGCGCTGACCGCTGCGGGGTTCATCGCTCCGTCCGGACGTCTCACCGAATCGCTGGGCGACGAACCCTGGTCGCAACACCAATGTCCGGCGAATACCGAGCCTGACGCCGGAGTTTGTCCGAGTGCCTATCTGGCAGCACGCCGTGAGTCTTCCGCACGGAGCACGGAACTCAGGAGGGGCCGACAGTAAAACTCGCTTCGATCACGTCGGGAGTCTTTGGGGCTCCAGACTCGGAGACATCGAGGCGACGGAGGAACGGGGCGACATACGGACGCCGCGCCCCTGGTGATGCTGCGGCAGTGGATGGCCGATCCCCGTCCTTGCTAAGTTTGCCGTTGGTCATGGTGCGTCCTTTCTCGCGCATCGTCGTCGCCAAGTCTGACACGAGCGTCCGCCCGGCGCCCAGCTCATTGCTCCCCGCCACGGCGGATTCCACGGTGCCGGCCTACCTCGTACTTCGGGATATGAGCCATAGCGCTGCCCGACCACCGGAGTCTCCTGCGCGGCCGCGTGACTCAGGAGGGCCCAGTAGCCCCCGTGGTCTCGTGCGGAGAGCGAATGGCCTTTCCGCCTGTATCCGAGAAGTCGAGGCGGCGGAGAAACGGCGCCGAGTACGGACGCCGCACCTGTGGAGGTAGCACGGCGTTCGATACCCGATCCTCGTCCTCGCCGACATTGCCAATGGGCATGGTGGGCCGACCTCTCACTGCTGACGAATCACGTCGTTCTCCAGGAGTTCGCCAAGGAAGGAGACGACATCGGCCGTGCATGTGTCGGGGTCGACTTCGAACTCGGCCGTCACCCGGGCGCAGATCTCGGCGGGCGTCACCGGTTCGGCCAGCAGTTCCCAGATGCGGCTCCCAGCACCGCCCAGCCCGAGATACTCGCCCCGTTCGATGCTCATCATCACCGTTTCGCCGTCCATGTCGGTCCAGATCAGATCCGGGTTGCGCTCGAATGGAGTGTTCAGGCTAATTGCATGCACTCTGGCTGCTCCAATGCGTTACCGGTGTGGTCAAGGTAGCCGACGCGCCGCATCATCGGACCGTGATCGGCGATGACCCTTGCGACCTGGTCGGCACTCAGCGTGTCGATCCAACCTCCCGCTTGGCCACGGCGGAAGAAGCTGGCCGTGTGATGGGGACGCTCCTCGAAGCCGCCCGCTGTTTCCTGACGGCTGAGCTCGGCGAAGGCGCTGAATCGGACTGCCTTCTCCACACGTGCAGCGTCGGTGGGCAGTTCGAGGAAGCTCGCGACCCGGGCGAAGGTCTCCCCCGGCCGCGCCTGCATGTCCTCATAACGCACGATCTGGCGGTCCAGGCCCGGGGCGTCGATCCAGCTCGCCACGTGGGCACTCCAGCTGAGAAGGCGATGGTGAACTTGTGGGTGAAGCCTGCTCGGTCGCGCCGCGAAGCTGGCGGCGTCGTCCGCCATGAAGCGGATAGCTCGATCGAGGCTGAAATTCATGTGGTTGGCCAGCGAGGCGACGACGTCCAGGGGGTTGCGCAGCACGTAGACGGCACCGAGCGTGCCCTCACGTGACACCAAGGGCTCACCGTCCTGCAGAAGGCTGTAGGCGTCATGGATCTTGTGATAGGAGGCTTCGGCGTCGTTCCGAGACCAGCTATACACCGCCGGACGGAGCCGATCGATCTCGTCGTTGGTGAGGTCGGCGGTGTCGAAGCCGAGCACGGTGTCAATCCAGCCTCGCGCACTCGCGATGGAGCCGGTATGGAGGTCATTGATGTCAACCGGAGCGTCGCCGTCCGTCCGCAGGTTGTGCAGGAAGGCGCGCAGCCACGTGTTGCCGGATTTCGGATATGACGCCAGCCAGTAGATCCCCCCCATGACGGCCTCAGCCGCGAGCTTTGAGATCCGAGAGCAGGAAGTCGACGACCTCCTCCGGCCCTGCTGCGCGCTCGGGTCGCGTCAGGACGCTCACATGGGCACGGCTGGCCAATCGGCCGCAGGACTTCAGGTGATCCGCCCGTAGCTCCATACCGTCGAGAAACCCGAACCGATATGTGTTGTTGCGGAGCGGACGGAGCCGGTCCATTCCCCGGACCACATCGACCTTGAGCACACCTTGCGGACGCGAATTAAGGACATAGATCCAGCGAAGCGGGATGGGCTCGGAACCGAAATGGGACTCGCTCAAGGGATAGTTGAACTTCGCCATGTTCGGGCGGATGGTGCGCAAGCCTTCGGTGTCGAGGTTCAGACGCGTGGCTGCGTCCTGCCACAACTTGAGCCGAGGGAAGCCCGGCAGCACCTGACACTGGTCGTCGAACGGGACGACGTCATCGGCCAGGATGGGAAAGCCCCGGCGCATGAACTCGGCGGCCAGGGTGGACTTGCCCGATCCGGACGGCCCCACGCAGACGAGACACCCGTCGCCGACGCCGATGGCGTTGCCGTGGAGCACGACCATGCCCCGTTGGAGGAGCAACGAACCGAGCGCCGAGCCGAGCAGGAACACCCGCACGCTGTCCGCATCCACTCCTTCGCACGGGTCGACGACGATCTCCTCACCGTCTCTCACGAGGAACCGCGCCACCTCGGGGACCTGCAGCCACAGCACGCCCGGAGCCGCCCAGACAAACGGCCCGACCCTGCGACCGTTCGGAAGACCGTCGGGCGGAACATCCCCGACGCGGACACGGGCGCTCGGCACGGAGGGCTCGGGAGCGGGGAGAACCTCCGGGAGATCGAGCTCGCTCTCGAGCGTGAAACCGTAGAGTTGGTACAGACCGCCCGGCTTCATGCTCCAGTTACCCGAAACCGGTTTGCACTATGCACGGGTGTGGGCCGGCGCCATGGGCGCTCAGCCTACCGAGCCTGAGTCGTTCGCGGCGGCTTAGGCGCTCCGGGACGACCGCCGTGTCGAGCGCCGGTGCTCGATGAAGTCGACGAGCACGTAGTCGCCGAGGTCCTCGGGCGTGGTGAAGAAGGCTCTGCCACCGTTCAACTGGGCGATCTTCTCGACGAAATCACGCAGGTGTCCCGTGGCGTCGAGGGCGAAGGTGTTGATGCGGATGCCCTCCCGCGTGCACCGGAGAACCTCCTGCAGCGTGGCGTCCACCGTGGCCCGCACGGGCGGGTAGTTGAAGAAGACCTCTCCGTCCTCCATGAGGTGAGCCGTCGGCTCGCCGTCGGTGATCATCACGATCTGGCGGGTGCCTGGCTGGCGAGCGAGCAACCGCCGTGCGAGTAGCAAGGCGTGTTGCATGTTCGTGCCGTAGACGAAGTCCCAGGAGACTTCCGGCAACTGGTCGGCCCGGATCTCGCGGGCGATCTCGGAGAACCCGACGATCCCCAGGTAGTCGCGGGGGAACTGGCTCGAGATGAGCGAGTGCATGGCCATGGCGACCTTCTTCGCAGCAAGGAAGTTGTCGCGCATCGGCATCGACAAAGAAAGGTCGATGGCAAGCACGGTTGAGGCCTTGGTCACCTCCTCGGTTTGGGTGATTGCAAA
>Ga0182024_10027235_pt1 | contig 10007 bp, 7 predicted proteins | sample P32metaG_FD_120480 | JGI IMG/M metagenome (GOLD analysis project Ga0182024, IMG submission 120480) | Permafrost microbial communities from Stordalen Mire, Sweden - P3-2 metaG (Illumina Assembly) | ecosystem: Environmental > Terrestrial > Soil > Wetlands > Permafrost | place: Sweden: Stordalen...
CACGAATAACGGCGTCTCTCAAAGGGCGGGGCCGTAACGAACGTCGTGTTCGGAATTTGGGAGCACACATCCTTCTGCAGATCCGCCGGCGTACACGGTCTGTCCTCTGGTTCCGTTGCATTCGAGTGGCCCTCTCATGGGCAGGTGAGACCCGCTACGATCGATCCGACACCCGTGTAAAGGGCCCCCGTGTCGCTCACGTAGCAGGGAGTTCCGCCGGCGCCCGAACCAATGAAGTCGATGTTTTGCACGGAAAAACCTCCGGAGCTGAGCTGAGTCGGGGCGGCGCCGTACCCACCTCCCCAGCACCATATCGATCCATCCGTCGACCGGAGCAGGCAGGCTGTTAGCGAGTCGCTCATGACGACTTTGGCGACATGGGCAAACGGCGCCCCGCCCGCCGCCGTCAGAACCTCCGACGGTTGGTCGACCGTGATGTTGGTCCCCGAAGCCGTCGTGCCGTTGCCTACGATCCCCTCGTTGTTGAGGCCCCAGCAATACACATTATTGCTCGTGGTCGTTGCGCACGATGCATCCGCGGAAACCGCAATGCCGGTAGCGAGGTTGGCCAGATTGGTCACTTGCGTCGGGTACAGGGCGTATTGATTCGCAGACGCGGCGCCCGATTGATCGTCCGTGCCGATACCGATCTGACCATACGTATTGCTCCCCCAACACCAGACGGAGCTGTCGGTCTTAAGGGCGCAGATGTGGTCTTCGGCGACCGCCATCTCTGCGACGCCGGTGAGCTGAGCGCCGCCCGGTGCGACGGGAACGGGAATCGCGAATTCGGAGCTGTTCGTCGACGCGTTCCCGAGCTGCTTGTACCCACCGTAGCCCCAACACCACACGTCTCCGCTGGAATCGATGGCGCATACGGTATATCCGCCGCTGTCCGTGAACACCGCCGTGATGCCGGTAAGTGGCGTGTTGGGGGCGGTGACCACCGGCGCCGGAATGGTGCTTCCGGTCGGCGTCCCGTTGCCGAGCTCACCGAAGCCGTTGCTTGCGGACTGCGTGTTCCAGCAGAGCACGCTGCCTGCGCTCGCCCCGCCCGCGACCGCAGCGCACGCCAGATTGGAACCACTCGCGAAGCCCGAAGCGTACAAGGGGACGGACCCCGTGGAGCCCGGCGAGGCGGGAACCATAATCTGTTGAGGCGTGGACTCATCCAGCCATAGGGAAGTATCGCTCTTCTGAACGAGGTAACCGTTGCACGCCACGAGACAGGTGCAGTCGATGCCCGCGCACGCGAGATTCGAGCCGCAGGCCGCAATCCCCGTAGAGGCGGGACAGCACGCTTCCCCGGCGCCCCCGCACGCGCACATGGCCGACGCGCCCGCGCTGGCCGGCTCGCACGAGACCCCACTGTTGCACGTCGTCCCACCGCAACAGGCTTCGTTGGGGGCTCCGCAAGAACACGTCCCGCCGGAGCAGCTGAGGTTCGAATTGCACGTCGTTCCGCAGCAGACCTCGCCTGCGGCTCCGCATGGTTCGCACGATCCGTTCACGCACTCGTTGCCCGGAGAGCACGGGCAACCGGGCGGTCCGGTATCGGGCGGCGCCGCCGCTTCTCTCGGGGCTGCGTCGGGGCTCGTAATCCTGACATCGCTGAGCGCGTCGAACGGGGTCGCGTCGATGATGCGCGCGTCGGGAGAAGATGCGTCCCGACCGGTCGCGTCGGGAACGGTGGCATCGCGCAAGGTGGCGTCGCCCAAAGTGGCGTCCTCCGACTCTGCGTCGTTGACCTCGGCATCTCGGTCGGAGCCCATCAGCCCGCCGTCTTCCAGCCAGTCCGAGGGCACGCACGCCTTCACGCCGTTGAGAGACGCTCCGGCCGCTCCCGGCGGACCGTAACAGACGTCACCCGTGGGACAATCCTTGTCGGAAGTGCAGAGCGGGCTCTTCAGGGCCCCGGAGCAACTCTTTGCGCACTCGAGACTCAGGCCAAATCCGGATGCGTCGAACCCACCCACCTTCGCCTTCGAGAGCTCGCCGAGATCGAAATTCGACGGGAGGTAGGCCGAGGCACCGAGTCCGGCGGGAAGCTTCAGCGTCGCGCAGCATACGTCGCCCGTGCCGCAAGGGTCTGTCGGCCCACATCCGACGCTGAACCCGGTCGAACACGCTTCGTTTGCGGCGCAGAACCCCGACACCGCAAACCCGTCGGCCCCCTTGGCCGCAGCGTGATCCAGGCAGCACGTTTGTCCCGCACCGCACGACGGCCCTTCCGGAGTGCAGCTCCCACCGCCGTCGGACGTCACGACGTCCGCTTGCCGGTCTTCGCCCGAATCCGTGGTCGCGATCGTCGCTCCGCCGCTTCCACATCCAACCAACGAACCGATCGCAATCGACAAGCCGAGTCCATGAATGGTCTTCATTTGCAATCGCTCCCTCACGTGTGGAGGCCTCGCGCTACGGACCGCGCGGCCATTTTCGGTTAAGCCATCGCCCTGACTCGCCTGAACCCTGCGGGTCGAACGACGACTGGGCTATTGCAGCGGCCGTGCCGGGTGAACGACGACGCGCGTGCGTATGGACCGTCCGCCCACGTGCAGTGGAAGAGGGTGAAAGTTCGCATGTGCAGGGCACGACGACGCGTTTCGGCGCTCGACGGAGCGGGCGGCGCAACAGTGGCGCTACGGTGGCGCCACGCCGAGGTCGGGGGGCGGTTCTGGCGGCACCCACGGCATCCATGCCTTCGCCTCTTCTATGGATCCAGCGACAATCCCGCGTATGATCCCCTACGGAGGGATTTCACGATGCGCGCTCCCAAGGCCCGGAAAAAGACGGTGTTCGTTCCACGCATGATCTTTCGTGCGACGATCGCGGGCGCCAGCGTGGTCCCTGTTTGTGTGGCCGCGAGTGTGACTTTAGGCTGCGTTGCAACCACTGCATTCGATGCCGGAGATGACTCGCAGTCCGCATCGACGGACGGTGCACAGACGGAAGGGATGACGCCCGACGGCGTCATGTTTCCTTTCGATACTGGACTCGAGCCAGACGCCGAGTCCGAGACGGGAACCGGTGACAGTCGTCTGTTGGGCGTCGCCGTGATGGGGTTCACCGATGCCGGTGACGCCGGGGAGACCAGCGACTGAGGAGCGCCTTGTCGCGCGGAGCACCGGGAAGAACCGTTCTCGAAGAAGAAGGGCCGCAATAAGGAGGGCACGCAGGCGAGGCGGTAGCCGTTCCGGGAGGGCTTGCAGCGGACGTCGCCGCGCTCGGAGCTGTCATGGGCATGGGAGAGGGAGCACAGGACCTGGCCCGAGCCGAAGAGTGGACTCGGAAAGACGGCGCAGCGCCGTGGATCACCCCACTCTCGCGACCACGCGTGCAACCCCTTCGGCGAACGTTTCCTCTGGCGTCAAAAGACTCGTGACGGCATATGCCTCCGTTGGGAAATCGAAGAAGTGACCCGGGTGCACGTAGACGCTGTCCTCGCGTAGCAAGGTGAGCGCCCAGGTCTCTTCGCTCTCCGTGCGCGGAAGACGCAACGTGGCATACCAGCCCCCCTCCACTTTGAGCAGCGAGAGGGCGGTTCCGGCAACGAGCCGCGCCGCCTCTCGGAGGTTCCGCTCGAGACGCGCACGAATGGCACCCGCTGCGAGATGACGCGACGCGAGGAGCGTGGGTGCGGCCACTTGCACGGGCGTGTTGACCGACAAGAAGGTGTCGCAGATGAGCTCGAGCCGATCGAGTGCCTCTCGAACTCGCAGAGGCGGACCGCCAACCACCAACCAAGCCAGCTTCATCTGTGGCAGTGCCGCACTCTTCGAGAGTCCACCCAGGGCGAAGACGAGCGCCCCCTTCGCCTCCAGCGCGCTCGTCGCGCGGCGCGCGTCGATCGAAAGCGGGTAAGGAGCAAACACTTCGTCGCTCACGAGCGGGAGGCCGATCGCGGCGAGGAGAGAGAGCTCGTCTCGCTTGAGGTACGAGCCCGTCGGGTTGTTTGGGTGAACGACGACGATGGCCCGCGTTCGGTCAGACACAGCGCCTCTCGCCGACGCGACGTCCACGTGCCACTCCCCATCGTAGAGGAGAGAGTACGGGACGAGGCGGACCCCTTCGATCCGCGCAAGATGCTCGAGCAGGGGGTAGCTGGGCTGCGGGACGAGGACTTCGTCACCGCCATCGCAAAGAAGCTTGAACAGAAAGGCGTATGCTTCGCTCGTGCTCGCGGTGAGCACCACGGACGAAGGGTCGACCTCGAGGCCGGCTTCCTCGTACGTGCGAGCGACGGCCGCGCGCGCGGTCGCCGACCCGAAGGGCGCGGGTTCGTAGGCGGCGCCGCGAGGATCGCGGAGGGCTTCGAGAATTCCAGGGGCGAACGGTATACCCGCGCGCGTCGGGTTGGACTCCGTCAGGTCGAGCACGGTATGGCCGCCTTGACGCGCTTCATCGAGCGCGACCGCGAGTCTGTTGCGCGTGCGGTCACAAGCGCTGCGACGAGAGAACGTAAAGCTCACCGTGAGAGGGCGCCCGAAGCCGACGGTAGCCGAAGCGCCTGCCGCGTCAACGGAGCACGCGGAAGTTGCGCTGCGTGGTCGCGCCGTGTTCTACGAAACGTTGGAGCAACGGCTGCGTGGGGGCATCCTCGAATGCCGGACCCGAGTGCAGAGCCAAAAAGTCGCAGGATTTTCGCCGCCTCCCTCGCCGTTGCCCTCCTCCCGTCGGTCGCACGCGCGGGCGAGCCGGCCCCCGCGCCTTTCGCCCCCCCGATCACGCTGGTCTTGCCCCCGCAACCCGTCGTCCCTACGGGCGCCGTACCGCCACCACCCAAGCTCCAGTTGAGCGGGGACCTTCCTCCGGACTACGCGACGACGCGGTACGAACCGGCCGGCCTTCCCCTCCTCGGGGGCAACAGCGACATCGGGTTTCAGTTCGGCGCCGCGGCGACGCTGACTCGCTTCGACCACAACGCGAAGCCCTACGCGTGGAACATGGACCTCGTTCTCGACACGAGCGTCAAAGACAGCGGGACGGGGCTCCAATTCGCGCAGCAGAACTATGTCTGGAATTGGGACATCCCCGACCTTGCCGGCGGCAAGCTACGATTGAACCCCGAGATCTACTATCAGCGCACCGTAGATCAGGGCTACTTCGGCCTCGGCAACGCCAGCAGTCCGACGGCTCCCCCCAATTCGTCCCCGCGCTACTTCCAGTATTTGGATAGCGAGCTCCGGGCAAGGCAGCTTGCGCGGATTGCACTAGGGCGAGGATATGAGCTGGTCTTCATCGGCACCTTTCGTGCGGAGGCGCCCACTGCATATCCCGGCACCCAACTCTCCAAGGACGCGAGCTCGACAAACGCGAACGGCGCGCCGCTGCTTTGGGGGGTGGGGCCCGGGCCACGGAGCAGCGAGCTCGGGATCGCCATGCTCGGCAGCGGGTTCATCTACGATAGCCGTGACAACGAGATTTTCCCCCGCAGCGGCGCGTTCCATCAGGTCGGTGTCCGAGTCGTGCAAGGGCTTCCCTACCAGGCCGACGTTCGCTACGGGGCCTTCGGCGCGAACTTCTCTTGGATGATGCCGCTCTGGAATCGTACCGTCGTCTTCGCGACGCGACTCGCCGTGGACCTCGAGGCGGGCAACGTGCCGTTCTACGATCTCTTCACGGGCGGTCCATTCGAGACTTACGACATCCCGGGCGGCCCCTCGGGCGTACGCGGCGTCCCGAGCGGGCGTTACCTCGGACGCGTCAAGGCCCTCGGCAACGCCGAGCTGCGGTCGTTGCCTCTCGGATTCCGCCTATTGGATCAGAGCTTTCACATGGGGGGCGACGTCTTCTTCGACACGGGGCGCATCTGGCTCGACTACACATTCAACTCGCCTCTCGATGGCACGGGGCTAGGCCTGAAGTACGGCATTGGCGGTGGCCTGTATGCCGAGTGGGGGCAAGCCGCTCTCTTCCGGATCGACGTGGCTTACTCGCCCGACCAAGTCGCAGAGAACCCTCGTTTCCCGCTCGGCTTGTACGTCGAAGAAGGGGTAATGTTTTAGCCGTGGGCGATCCCAGACGATGGAGCGGGGGTAGACCGCAACCTGCGCTCGAGACGCTCCATGGCTTGTTCGAGGACGTGGAACGGAGGCCCGAATGAAAAGCGCACGTAGCGCTTGAACCGCGACGTCCGACCATGGCGGCGCTTGCCCGGATTCACGTCGAAGAACTCCCCGGGAACCACGATGATCTTCTCTTCGAGCGCGGCCCGAAAAAAGGAGGTCCCGTCGTCGAACGGAGAAGGGAGTCCCTCCACGTTGCCCCAGAGATAGAAGGTGCCTTCGGGGGCGTGTTCGAAGCGCACGCCCATCGCCACCAAGCGGGTCATCATGTAGTCGCGCTTCGCGAGAAACGCTTTGTGGATGGCCAGCGTCTCCTTGGCGACGTGTTCTCGAGTCAGCAATGGAAGAGCCATCCGCTGCATCGGGCGGTTCCCCCCTCCGTCGAGGAAGGAGCCTGCGCTCGCGAAAGCCTCGACGGTGCTCTTCGGCGCCAATGTCCATGTGAGCCGCCATCCCGGATAGCGCCAGTTCTTCGTGAAGCCGTCGAAAACGACGACGGGATCTCGATCGACGTCTTCGACGTACCGGGTCGCGCTTTCGATGGGCAGGTCGTCCCCCGGCGAGGGGGCGTACAGGTAGTGCGAATAGAACTCGTCGAGCAAGAGCGCGCAGTCGAGCTCGCGAGCAGAGTCCACCCACTCGGCGAGATGCTGGCCTCGGATCGCCTTGCCGGTGGGATTGCACGGATTGCTCGCCAGGATCGCGCCCAGCCCCCTGCCGAGAATCTCACGGCGCAAGTCGTTTGCGTTGAACGCATAGTCGCGCTCTGGATCGAGCAGGATCGGAATCGGAGAGAAGCTCTTGAAGATATCGAGGAGCTCTTCGTACGCCGTGTAGTCAGGCAGAAAGTGGCCCAGATTGACCTGCCCGAGGCTCGCCGCCGCGCGTGTGAGAGACGTGCGGCCGCCCCCCGAAACGCAGACGTTCTCTGCCGAGTACTGCGAAGGCAGGCCGCGGCGGTAGAGTTCGTTGTAGAGCGACGCAACGGCCTCGCGAAGCTCCCAAATCCCGGCAATCGGAGCGTACTCCTGATCGTCGATATCGATCTCGGCGCGTCTCACGCGCGCGGGCGCCTCGGGCAGCTCGCCCGTCTCCGGTTGTCCCTGACCGAGGTTGCACCACTCGGGATTCGTGGATGAATATCCACATCGCTGCGCTTCCGAAGTGACGAAGATCACTCCAGTTCGCGGCACTTGGCGGAAGGCGCTGATCGTAGCGGTCATCGCGTCGAGTTTAGCAGAGAGAGGCGAGTAGCCCGCCCTGTCGTCACCCTCTTACGAGGCGGCCGAGACGAATCATGGCGCCTACGGTTCGTTCATCCCAACCCTGGCCGAAATTGAGGCGAACGAAGTTCCTATACTTCTCGCGCGCCGAGAAGAGCGGGCCTGGCGCGATGCTGATGTTTTCGTCCAGCGCGCGGCGGTAAAGCGCCACCGCGTCGATCGTCTTCGGAAGCTCCAGCCAAGCAACGAATCCACCGGCAGCGCGCGTCACCCGGGTCTCGCGCGGGAAGTGCTTTCCCACGAGATCGATCAGGCGGTCCCGCGAGTGCCTGTAGAGAACGCGTGCCGCGCGCAAGTGGCGGTCATAGCCGCCGTGGGCGAGGTATTCGGCCACGGCGAGCTGCGGCAGCGTCGCGCTCGCCATGCTGCTCACGAGCTTCAGGTAGTTGATCTCGCGGAGCCATCGTCCGGGCACCACCCAGCCTACGCGGAGTCCGGGCGCGATCGATTTCGACACCGACGAGCAGAGGAGCACCTGGCCGCGTGTGTCCCAAGATTTAATCGCACGCGGCCTTGGCGAACCGTAGACGAGCTCGCCGTAAACATCGTCTTCGATGAGAGGGACGTCGTGCGCTTCGAGCATCCGCAAGAGGGCCAGCTTGCGATCGTCGGGCATGACGTACCCGAGCGGGTTACTCGCGTGAGGCGTCACGACCAAGCCTTCAATCGTGAACTGCTCGATCGCCATCTCGAGAGACTCGAGGCTGATGCCCGTCTCGGGATGAGTCGGGATCTCGACGGCACGAAGGCCGAGCGAACGGATGGCCTGTAGCGTCCCGTAGAACGTCGGAGACTCGACCGCGATCGCCGCGCCGGGGCTCGCGATTGCCCGAAGGCAAAGCACCATGGCCTCTTGGCAGCCACTCGTGATGACCACATCGTCGGAACCGAACGCGCAGCCGGCGTCGACGCCGCGCCGAGCAATTTGCACCCGCAGGTCGCGGTTCCCGGGTGGCACTTCGTAGGCGAGCGCACGCTTGCCATGGACCCGTGCAACGCGGGTCATGAACCGCCGCACGGTGCGCGGCGCGTCCAGTCCTAGGTTGGGCAACGCGCTGCCGAACGCCACGAGCTTCGGATCGGACGCGGCGTGAACGACTTCCATGGCTATTTCGCCGACCGAAACGGACACGGGTTCGATGCGAGGCCGCGACATCGCCGGCGTATCGGGCGTTCTCTCCGCCCGGCGCACGTAGAATCCCGATTGCGGGCGGCTCTCGATGAGCCCCCGATCCAAGAGTTGCCCATACGCTTCGAGCACGGTCGACGTGCTCATGGCGGAGCGTCGAGCCGCCTCGCGGACGGAGGGCAGCCGATCGCCCGGAGCGTAGAGGCCTTCTCGGATCTCTCGCGCCAGTCTGTCCGCGAGCCGTGCGTAGAGAGTTAGCGCGGGCGGGGACAAACTGTACGCCTCGTGTTTTGCAGTTTCTGCATCTGTGCCGAACACAGTGTCGCGCTCATCGTACGAAGCCGCAATCCACCGAAAGGACGGTCTTCATGGGATTCCCTGCCATATGGATGAACGGACGCATCACCCCTCCTGCCGAAGCGCGCGTGTCCATCTTCGATCACGGTCTCCTGTACGGCGACGGTGTGTTCGAAGGGATTCGCTTTTACGACGGGCGCTCGTTCCGCCTCGAAGCGCACCTCGCGCGCCTCGAGCGGTCGGCCGCCGCGATACAGCTCGACCTCCCCTACTCCCGCGCATCTCTGCGCGCGGCGATCGACGACGTCGTGGTAGCGGCGGGGGTGCCCGACGGGTACTTGCGCGTGCTGGTGACCCGGGGCGAAGGTGATTTGGGGCTCGATCCCCGATCGTGCCCACGGCCGACCACAGTGGTGGCGGCGGCACCGTTGCGGGTCTTTGAGCGCGCGGATGCGGGGGTATCGGTCGTCGTCGCATCGGTCCGACAAGCGCCTGCCGACGTGGTCGACGCTCGCATCAAGAGCTTGAACTACCTCAATCGTCTTCTCGCTCGGCTCGAGGCGATTCGCGCCGGCGCGGACGAAGCCCTCATGCTCAACACGCGAGGACACCTCGCCGAGGGCACGACCGACAACCTGTTTCTGGTCCGAGAGGGCGTCCTCTTCACGCCTCCGGCAAGCGACGGAGCCTTGGAAGGGATCACGCGCGAAGCGGTCTTGGCGCTCGCGAGGGAGCTCGGTATCCCGGCGCTGGAAGCGTCGCTCGGAACGTACGATCTGCGCGCGGCCGAGGAGGCGTTTCTCGTAGGCACGGGCGCTGGACTTGTGGCCATTCGGTCCGTCGATGGCCGCGCGGTCGCATCGTGCCCCGGCCCCGTGTTCGAGCGAATCCGAAGCGCGTTTGATGCGCTTGTGCGCCGCGAGACGCGGAGCGAGTGAAGCCGCGCCGCCGCTGTCGGCGCCTTCTCGTGACTGACCTGCAGTGCCGGTCACTGTACGAGCGCGGACGCGGGAACAACGGCAAGCACCGGCAGTGTGGTGTAACCTGCCAAGACTGCACGTCGCTCAGCATGATGTGCGTCGACAAGGCTTGCCAATAGCGCGCCGAAGAGCGCGAACCCGAGGAGACCGCCGATGGCCCGGAGCACGCTCGACCAGCTCAAAGACATGACCGTGGTGGTCGCCGACACCGGCGATTTTCACTCGATCGAGAAGTTTCGTCCGCGCGACGCGA
>Ga0182024_10027236_pt1 | contig 10007 bp, 7 predicted proteins | sample P32metaG_FD_120480 | JGI IMG/M metagenome (GOLD analysis project Ga0182024, IMG submission 120480) | Permafrost microbial communities from Stordalen Mire, Sweden - P3-2 metaG (Illumina Assembly) | ecosystem: Environmental > Terrestrial > Soil > Wetlands > Permafrost | place: Sweden: Stordalen...
CATCAGCGTCTCGTTATATTGGCGCTCGAGGCCGGACTTTCCGACCGTGTCGCCGGGCTTCAATTTATCGTCCGCAGCTTCGACCTGCTCGGCGCTGACTTCGCCGACGTAACCGATGGCGCTCGCGAGCATATCCCCATGGGGATACCGGCGACGGTGGACCATCAGCATTTCGAGTACGGGAATGTCAACGCGATGGGATTCGATGAATGCGATATCGGATGGGCTTGCTTCCGGCTTGATCACGATCGGCTGGAATTTCGGCATGGCCCGTGAAGCTTCAATCTGCTGCTTCACATCATCAAGGGTCATCCCCAGGCCGTCGGCAATCTGCGGCAGGAGCTTCTCGACCTGCTCGGGAGCGTCACGCAATAGCAGGACGCTGAAGGATGGGTAGTTGTCTACAAGGACGCGGCCCTCGCGATCAAGCATCGAGCCGCGCGGGGCGATGATCGGAATCGACCGCACGCGATTGCGCTCGGCCATTTGCGCGTACCGGTCCGAATCAATGATCTGCAGCTTCCAGAAACCAAACAGCAGCAGCGAGATCGCCCCGACGATGACGTAAGAAACGACGGTCAGCCGCTCCGTCGGCAGCCGTTTATCGTTGTTTAGGGAAATGGCCAAATCTACTCCGTGCGGTCCTCATCGCCGCACACCTTGTGGGTTTTCTCCACACCTAACCATCGCCCACACTATCACTTGCACCAATTATGTGCAACATCCTGCACACCGTATCGGGTACCCCCCAGTGGCACAGACTTCAGTCTGTGGGGGGTCCGCAAAATCCTGGTTGCATGCATGGCCTGGGATCCTTGCCCGAACCCCATAGACTGAAGTCCATGCCACCCAACCTCAAGACGGCTTCCGAAACCGGTCCAGCAGCGGGAACAAAATAATGGCAATCACCGCGTTGACAAGCGACGCGATCAGTATCGGGACCGTAATGTAGCTCTCATTCCGCTGAGCCAGCAACGTCCGTGTCGTCAGCGTGAACACGGCATGGTGGAACAAATAGAAACCCGCGGTCAGCAGGAACCGCGCGATCGGATGTTCCACGTCAATCCGAGCCCCAAGCGAGGAGCCGAGGTAGCCCACGAGCGTTTTCGCGATCCCGTAAAGTCCCAGCGGCGTGCGGCTCAGGCTATCCTGCAGCAGACCAACCACCATGCCCAGCAGCAATCCGGACGAAGGGTTGCGCTTGCTGAGCGCGAAGTAAAGCGTCACCAGCAATGGCAATTCGAGATAGTTGGCCGACCGGATGTAAATGGGGAAAAACGCCTGCAGCACCAGCGACAGCATCACCACGAGGGGTACCACCCCGCCGTAGTATTTGTGCACTTCAATGTGGGGCTCTGGCCCGATATAGACTTCTGTGCTTTCCATGGTCTCCTGCTTCGGTTGCCAATGCCTGGATCAATGCGCGTCTGTCGGCTTTTTCGCGGGCAGGGCCGGCGCCGGCGCTGCGGGCGCCTTCGGTGCGGCCGGGGAAGCGACCGGCGCGGTTACGGCATCCGGTTCCTTTTTCAAATTCAGGTCTTGCCGCGTCTGCAGGATCAGAACTTCTTCGAGGCGGTCCAGGTGCGCGGCCGGCCTCACGCGAATTCTCATAAAAGGGGTCTTCGGGTCGGACACGAAGTCCACGACCTTGCCCACGGGGAGATCCTTCGGGAAGATGCGGTCCTGCCCGGAGGTCAGCACCGCTTCTCCAACCGTGACCTTTTCGTCGTTGCTGATGTAATCGAGCGAAAGCAGCGGCTCGCCGGTCCCTTTCACGGGCCCTTGTGTGCGCGTGTCCGCCAGCAGGGCCCCCACGCCGCTTTCCTTGTCGCCCATCAGCAGCACTTGCGAAATGTCCGGATAGACGGCGAAGATTTTTCCCACCACGCCGTCCGGCGTGATGACGCCCATATCGCGCCGAATGCCGTCGCGCGACCCCCGGTCAATATTTACGACCAGGCTTCCGGAGTCCGGACTCGCGCCGATCACATGCGCGGCGATCATGGGAGTTTCGGAATGGGCATTGCGAAAATTGAGCAGCGCGGCCAGCCGGTCGGCTTCCAGAGCGCGGCCTTCGAGCTCGGCGTTGCGTACTTTCAGCCGGTCCAGCTCAGCGCGCATGGAATCGTTTTCTTTCTGCGCGGTGCGCAAGCCGATGTATCCGCCCCAGCCGTGCGCTGCGCCGTTGATGGTCCACGAACCCACGCGCTGCAACGGCGAAATCAGTTCCACCGCCCACACGCGGATGAGCCGCACCTGCCGCTCGCGCTTGATCTGCACGGCCAGCAGCAACACCTGCGCGACAACAACTCCCGCAAGCAGCGTCAGAGATTTATGCCGTGAAGGGATGGCGATCATCGGGAAAAACTGTCAACTTTCAAAGAGTTCTTCAGTCTTCGGAGGTCGGGACTTTAGTCCCGACGTTCATGTTCATTAGTTTCTTGGGCTTTAGCCCCTGAAGCTTCAGGGCCTGAAGGCCCCACTCAAGTGATGCTGGTTGTCCGACCTAAAGGTCGGACCTCCTGAACGGCATCTGCCTCGGCTCAATCAATCGATACCAGGCGCAGCAGCCGGAAATCGCTCAGCATCTTGCCTGTCCCGAGCACCACCGACGCCAGCGGATCGTCGGCAATCGACACAGGCAACCCCGTTTCCTCGCGGATGCGCTTGTCCAGATTCTTCAGCAGCGCGCCTCCGCCCGTCAGAACAATTCCGCGGTCGCTGATGTCGGCGGAAAGCTCGGGCGGCGTGCGCTCGAGCGCCACGCGGCAGGCGTTCAGAATCGTGGCCACGCATTCGGAAAGCGCCTCGCGAATTTCGCTGTCATCAATCGTGACAGTTCGCGGCACGCCCTCGATCAGGTTGCGCCCTTTCACTTCCATGGTCAGCGGCTTTTCCAGAGGATACGCCGACCCGATCTCCATCTTGATCTGCTCCGCCGTGCGCTCCCCCACCAGCAGGTTGTACTTGCGTTTCAGGTACTGCATCACGGCTTCGTCCATTTCATTTCCCGCGACCCGCACCGACCGCGAATACACGATCCCGCTCATCGAGATCACCGCGATGTCGGTCGTGCCCCCGCCGATGTCCACCACCATGTTTCCCGAGGGCTCTTCGATCGGCAAGCCCGCCCCGATCGCGGCCGCCATCGCCTGCTCCACCAGATAGACTTCGCTCGCCCGCGCGCGATAGGCGGAGTCCTGCACTGCCCGCTTTTCCACCGGCGTGATCTCGCTCGGCACCCCGATCACAATGCGCGGGTGCACCAGCATCCGCCGGTTATGCGCCTTCTGGATGAAGTAGGTGAGCATCTTTTCGGTCACCTTGAAATCGGCGATGACGCCGTCCTTCATCGGTTTGATGGCCACCACGTTGCCCGGCGTGCGTCCAAGCATGTCCTTGGCTTCCTTGCCCACCGCCACGACTTCGCCGCTGTTCTTGTTAATGGCCACGATGGAAGGCTCGTTCACCACGATGCCTTTGCCCTTGGCATAGACCAGCGTGTTGGCCGTCCCCAGATCGATCGCCAGGTCTGAAGAAAACAAACTAAAGACCGAGCGAAGGTTGTAACCGTTATTGAACATATCTCCCTCAGTGCCGGGCTGCTCACGCGGCCTGCGAATGCCGCCTTGGGTGGGTTGCCGCCCGGCTGCCTCTCCCTAAAATTTTCTCTCTCGACTCCAGTCGCCGTCAGCGAAACGGATCAGTCGACCGCGGGCCGCAACCCCCGCCTGAGGCGGGGTCGGGCGACGCCGGGCCGGCTATGGAATCACAATCTCAATACGCTTGATCGCCGTGCCGCCCCGCCGGTTCTGCCCTGTAAGAACGATGGTCTGCGGCCCACGCGTCAACGGGGCAGTAAAATATTTGAACACACCGTCGCCCCGGATGTCCGCGACCTGTTCGCCGTTTACGATAAGCGCTGCGCCCGGCTCCGTGCGCCCGGTGATCTCCACCACGTTACCATGCAACTCGGTGCTTCCGACCTCCAGCAACATCTCCTGGCCCTTGCCCTGTGTCGCGAGCGTAAACTTGAAGGTATCGCTCGGCGCGCTCACCCGCTTCTCCTGATCCGTGGCCAGGACGTCCCAGAAGTAGTCCCCCTGGTCGAATCCTGAAATCTCTACGGAAGTCCCCGTCAGCTTCCGGTCTTCCACAATCCTGGAGAACATGGAGGTGGTGCTGATGCGGAGCTCGTAGCTGACGGCGTCCTGCACTGGTTTCCATTCGAAACGCACCGGGGCGTGCTTGGGGTCCGGCACGATCAAGGGCTGCAGGTTCATCGGTTGGGCGAGGTCGGGAGGAGCAAGGACATTGGTCTTGACGACGCTTCCTCCGGTTGACGGAACGGTCACGCGCTCCCAGCGGCCGATATCGACGTGCTGGCGGCCGTCGGTGGTCGAGAGTTCGGCGGTTCCGGCCGACACGGTGATTTCACTCTCGCTCGTCTTCGGGTCGCTGCGCACTGCCGCGCGGCTGTTCTGCTGGACCGAGGCCACCGCATTCGAGAATGAAACTTCGGCCTTTGATTTCGGAGAATCCCACGTGCCGGTGGCCAGGTCCACGGCGCCGGAAGTAATGTGCATGGCAACGCGCGTTTCGCTGTCCCGCCCGACCGAATTTTCCTCGACCGTCACCAGGGTATCCGATTGCACAGTGTACGTCGTGCCGTCGGCGAAGGTGATGCGCGCGGCGCCGTCTCCGCCTGTCTGGATCAGGTCGCCCTTGTCGAGGGCCATGCGGTAATCCCCTTTAACCCACTGCACGGAATTCACTTTCTTTACCTGCACGCGGCCGTCGAGATTCACGAATTTCGCCTGCTTCGCGGTCAGTTGCGCGGTGGGAGCTGTGCCCCCGCCGACCGCTTCTGAAATCCTGGTAATCGCGCCGCTATACGCCTCCGGAAAAATCAAATACAAAATGGCCAGCACGATTGCGAAAATCATCACAAGATAGATTGCAACCGTGCGATAAGTAACAGTTTTCCAGTAGATCTCCACATGCGAGGTCTTTTGGCGCGGCGCGAGCGGTGGTCTCTGAATCGGCATCAAATAATCGTGGAAATTTCAGCTAACGTCAAAATCTAGCACGCCGCTCCCACCCCGCAAACTACGCTGCCCAAGCGAGTTTCTCGAACCGCAATACACGATTCGTACCGCAGAGGGAACCAGCTGAGAGCATTGACGTTAAGGGTGTTAAGTTTGCGAGAGCAGCGCGGAGAATTAGGAGTTCAGAAAGACGCGTACCCTTGTAGGCTTCAAGGGTGCGGGTTTTCGTCAAGTCCTTTAATAAATCCTTTAATAAATTACCGTCCGCCGAGACCCATCCAGGCGTCCAGGGACATCGTGTTCTGTTCCAGATGAATCAGCAAATAATAATAAATAAAGCAGTAGGGCAGCTGCAGTCCCGAGACCAGCCAGTCCTGCGCCAGGTTCGTGCCGATCACCAGCGCCGTCATCACCAGCGCGCCGGCGATCAGCGTAAATCGCGAAAACAGGCCCAGCATCAGAAGCAGGCCCAGCGTCGTTTCCACCCAGGGCAACACCGCGCCAAACACCGGCAGCATGCCTGGCGAAATCAAATGCGCGTGCTCGAAGTAGTGTGTAAGGTAGGCGAGAAACGCAGGCCGTCCGTTGAGGATGCGGCTCAGGCCGTGCAGCAGGATATTGGCACCAAAGGACAAACGCAAAATGGTGTATGCGATCACAATGTTGGAAGCTTTGGTGCTGGAGACTGTTTCCACGTAGCTCATGGTGCTGGTAGCTTGGCTCACAAGTCCTCCTCGGAGTCCTTAAATCGCGCCGCATCCACGCGGAGACGTCACGGGTCTCTCCCGGCCTCCGCGCGTAAACACAACGGTTATGATTCAGTCGTGGGACGAATGACCTTTTATACCAGTAAGCCCGGGCTTGCAACCCTTTAGTAGCGCAGGCTTCAGCCTGTGGGTTTCCGCCGCTCCACGGGAACCAAAACCCACAGGCTGAAGCCTGCGCTACATGAACCTCAACTCCGCAGAAACGTTTTGAGCTCTTGCGTCAATTCTTCCGGCATCTGCTCGGGAAGAAAATGCCCGGTAGGCATCGCCTTCCCCTGCGCCTGAACTGCGCGGTCCCGCCAGGTCTGCAACACGTCGTACATCCGATGGAATGGCCCCTTCTCCGACCAGAGAACCAGCAGCGGACACTGAATTTTCTTGTCCAGATCAGCCTTGTCGTGCGCCAGATCGATCGAAGCAGCCGCCCGGTAATCCTCGCAAATCGCATGAATCGTGGCGGGTTCACGAAAGGTCCGGAAATATTCCTGAAAAACCGCCGGGCCGACAAAATCCGGAACCGGATCGGTGAGTGGATGCCCGCCCAGCCAGAGCAACGTGCACTTCAGAAAATACTCGGCGCTATTGGCCACCATCGTCTCCGGAAACGGGAGCGGCTGAACGAGCAAAAACCAGTGATAAAAAATAGTCGCGAACTCCTGAGTAATATTCTGGTAGAGAAGATAGGTCGGCACAATATCGAGAATCACGAGTTTGGTAATAAGTTCCGGGTTGTCCAGCGCCATCCGATGCGCGGCCCGTCCACCGCGATCGTGCCCCACGACAGCAAATTTTTGAAATCCCAGATGCTTCATCACCTCCGCCTGATCCTGAGCCATGGCCCGCTTGGAATACGCGGCGTGATCGTCGCCTCCCGGTGGTTTTCCGCTGTCTCCGTAACCGCGAAGATCCGGCATCACGAGAAAGTAATCTTGAGCCAGCGCCGGCGCGACTTTGCGCCAGAGCACATGTGTCTCCGGGATGCCGTGCAGAAGCAACAATGGCGAACCCTTGTCGTTGCCGCCGTAAACTGTGTTGATCGTAGTTCCCGAAGTCTTAATTTGTTCGCGCTTGAACCCTGGGAAAAATTCCGCACGGGGTTGTTGGCCCGGTTCAGGCTCTCCCGACAGGGCGTGCGTGCGCAGCACGCTCTCGGCGGCTGGCACAAGCGCAAGAGCCATGGAGCTTTTTAAGAATTCTCGGCGACCAGCATCCGACATCGGTGCCTCCAGTGGGTAGGCTTATAAGCGGATAGATGCAGGCCGACAGGATAGCGTCAAAATCATCTCCAATCAAAACGTTGAGGTGGCAGGTCAGGTTCGGATGGCGCCTTTTATCGGGCTTTGAGCTTCTCGGAATGCCTGGCGCAGGAGTGTTCAATATTGAACAGACTAATTTTCGGTACTCTTGCTACGGTGTGCGTCCGCCCAAGACGGCGCCGTGTTTAGGAGGCGCCAAATGACGCTCGCCGGACGAAACGTACTGCTGGTCGGACAGAATTTCCAGAGCGCACAAACCTTGACCGAATGGCTGCACCGGTGGAAATTCCGATGCCATTTCGCGGCGAATGCGCGAGGAGCGCGCGAATTTTTGGCCGCGCACTCGGTTGATCTGGTTCTCAGCAATACACTCCTGTCAAACGGAACTGGCTACCGATTACTGATGTCCCTGTCGCGCCTCCCTGTTTCCGCGTTCCTTTGCTTCCCCGTGGAAAATAGCTGTTTATGGCTGCCCGCAATTGACGGTGGAAATCAATGCCTGGGATTGCCGGCCCTCCGGCCTTCGGAATTTGCGAGGGCGCTTGAAGAAATGGCCAGGTTTTCGACCATTTGACTCGGGCATCTTGCCCACTGGCCGGTGCGCTGACCGCCGTGGAATGGAATTGGGCGCGAGTTGTCCTGTAATCAGGAACCGACCCACAACCAAAGCTTAATGCTCTCCTGCCGACCTGATCCTCAAAGCCCTGGCCTGCCTCCCTCTGCTCCGTAGGCACGGGCTTTTGCTTGAGTGATCGCGGCGTCGAAGCGGGGCGCGCTCCAGGACTGGAATGCAAAATACCCGCCATTGGGCGAGCCGTAGATCCAGTTGTAGCGGTAAGAACGGAACAGGAGTTCCATGTACGGGATGAGATCCTCGACAGTGCCGGCCGATGAGGCGCCGCAAGCTCCCTGCACAACCCAGTTCTTCTTGGCCAGCCGGTCGCTCCAGAGCGTCATCGTCCCGGCGAGTTCCAGGATGCCGTTGTATTTCCCTAGAAGAGGTGCAAAATCCGCTGCGCGTTTTTCGATGGCATGCCGAAGATCGTCGACAGAAGTGTGGCAATAGCCGAGGCCTACTTCCCCGCCGGACAAAACCCGGAGCGGGAAATGGTGCAGCTTGATTTGGTCGAGCAGGCCTTCGACGATGTAGGTGGCATCCAGATCGTATGGCTGGCCGTCGGCTGCCTTGTGGGCGGAGCGGGTGAAGCCTGTAAACAAGAACCATATACTCGCGCCAGAGTACTCTGCCGAGGATATGTCAGCCATGCGCGCACCGAGTTGCCTCAACATGCCTACTACTTCTTGCTGCGGCCTGGACGTCATCCGCGCAAGTTCAGCCAGATCGTACGCCTTGTAGTTATTGTAGAACTCCAGATCGCAAACAATCCCGGGAACACCTGTCGCTCTGGCGAGGCGCAGCGCGTTCCGCCAATTCTCCAGAAAGTCGGACTGCGCGCCTGCCTTGCCGTCCAGGTCCAGCCCCTGAAACCTCTGAAAGTAAAGGACTTTTGAGTCTTGATTCCCTTCCGCGACGTTCGCGCCGACCATGCGGTTCAGATAGACCCAGGGCCAGATGTCTCTGGGGTTCGAACTTTTCCAACTCGCGATCTGCGCACGCATGAGGGCCAAAGAAGGCACCGGGCTAGTCTCAAACGCGTCCAGGAAAGAAACTGCAAGTCCGTCATAGGGGGAGCGATCAAACTGCGCCATATTCGAAGCATCCATTCGGCTGGACCGGGCCGTGTTGACTAACATCAGGTAATGTTCCCCCAAGCGATCTGTTGTTTGAAGCGATGCAGTCGCGGCAGGTTTGGCTTTCTCCTCCCGCGAAATGCTACCCTCCCCCAGCGAATGCCTGGAGGCCGCGCGCACCGGCGTGTTCGTCTCGATGTCAACAATGCCAACAAGAAATGCAGTCGCCAGGAATATTAAAACCAAATAGATCAACGACGGCGTGAATATGCCGCTTGGCCTTGAAATCCTTCGCCGTGGATCGTAGCGCACGAGCGCATAATACCACTCCCGCACTTTCAATGAGTCATCAAATGTGACAAAGCCCCGAACGAATACCGCGGCATTGACTTCGATGTCAGGTCTTGCAGATGCGCTGTTTGGCTGAGCGCGGCGGCAATGCTATCCTGCCCCGACGCTATCGAGTAGCGCAGGCATCCGCCGCAACGGATGCCTGTACTAATGAGAGCGTGGAGGCTTGCATGTTGCTGAGCGAAAAAGTTGCTGTCGTCACGGGCGGCGGGCGCGGGATTGGCCGAGCCATTGCGCTCAAGTTTGCCGGGGAGGGTGCGGCGGTGATAGTCGCGGCCCGGACAAAATCGGAAATCGAAGGGGTGGCGCAGGAAGTTGGCAAGGCGGGCGGCCGCGCGGCGGCGGTTGCCGCGGACGTGGCGGAAGAGAAGGATTGCGAGCGCCTGATCCACGAAGCCGTGTCGCAATTCGGCAGAGTCGATATCCTGGTGAACAACGCGGGAGAATACGGTCCCGTGAAGCCGGTGGAGGAGATCACACCTGCGGAGTGGGACCGCGTTGTTGCCGTCCACCTGCGCGGCGCTTACCTGTTGGCGCGGCTCGTGTTGCCCGGGATGTACGCGCGCGGTACAGGTGTAATTTTGAATATTTCGAGCCTGTCGGCGAAGTCAGCCTTCGGGTGGGGGTCGCCCTATGCGGCGGCAAAGGCAGGAATGCTCGGATTGACGCGAGTCGCCGCCGCCGAAGCGGCTCGCAAAGGGGTGCGCGTGAACGCCATCTGCCCGGGACCAGTCACGGAAACGAAGATGTCAAAGGATTTAGGGCAAACGCTCGCGGAACGCCTGGGCGTTTCAAAGGAAGACCAGCTAAGCGGTTTTCTGAATACGATCCTTCAGGGGAGAGGCCAGACCGCCAACGAAATTGCCGACGCCGCTTTGTTCCTCTGCTCAGAC
>Ga0182024_10027237_pt1 | contig 10006 bp, 10 predicted proteins | sample P32metaG_FD_120480 | JGI IMG/M metagenome (GOLD analysis project Ga0182024, IMG submission 120480) | Permafrost microbial communities from Stordalen Mire, Sweden - P3-2 metaG (Illumina Assembly) | ecosystem: Environmental > Terrestrial > Soil > Wetlands > Permafrost | place: Sweden: Stordalen...
GGCTAAAGCCCGCTAATTGAATGCATTCATGCGGCACAGCTAAAGCTATGCCCTGTTACAGAGCATGGGTGCTGCGTGTTTCGCAAAGACGCTCCGGCCCGGAAAAATGTAGAAACTCCAGGCCCCGCACGAAGTGCGGGGTAGGTTTGCAAAAGACAGACGCAGTCCCGCAGGGACGGCTGAAAGTAGTCGTGGCTCTCTAGTGGGGAAGAGATCTTTTACTTGTGACCGGAGACAAGGCCTCCGCCATCCCTGTCGGGACTGAATTCCTGTTCGACCATCCTGCTTTCATGTCGTCCCTTCGGGCTGCCGCGCCTCCCTCAAAAACCTGTTTTGGACAAGTCTGATTTTTGAGCGTCTGCTTTCGGGGCCATCTACGTGCCTTATTTGTCGTTTGCGCGTGGAAGCGTGTAGTACTCATAACCATATTTCCACGTCGACTCGCCGCCTGGTCCGAGAGATATATCGACGAAAGGTTCCACCGCGATCACAGAGCGAATCGACCAAAGCGCCATCTTCGCCAGGGGGCGGTCCCCGGTGATGATCATCCCAGCCTTCACCGTCGTATTGTCAATGCGGATTCTGTAGTCCTCAGGGCTGCTGGCGAAGCCCTTGATGGAGGTGTAAACGCGATCCTGTCCTACCAGGGTTTTCAGGTACACAATCTGATTTTTCCGTACCTCCGCTAACTCCTTATCTACAGGTGGATCCGCTTTGATCTCGAAAGGCAATGTGATGGTGAAGGCAGCGTTTGAGGGCTGTTTATCCAGCACCAGGAAGTTGTGGTCGTATACGTCAGTATGGATCGGACGGCTCCCTACGTTCTTCAGACTATGCTCGATCAACATTTCCGGCTTGCCTGCGACCAGACTTATTTTCTTCCAATAGACGTACCCAAATCCGGAAGATGAATCGTGGAGTTCCTGGGTGAACTCCACGGCATCCGCGCTTTTCTTGGTGCTCCACTTACCCCCGTTAACAATCTCATAGAGCCGGTAGCCGCTGTAAGGTGCGTCGTCGGGCTTCCGCAGTAAGCCCACGCCAACCTTGAGGAAGGTACCGCCGGCCTTCGCTTCGTCATATCCCAGCGCGGGAGTGAACTCCTCAACCGGACCGGTAATTGCGCTGCACGGGCCGGCTACGATCTCTGAGCCTTGGTAGATGAAATCGGGGACCTTGGGATCGGTTTGCGTGAACCACGGACCGTAGTAGCTATGCCCAGCGAATTGCAGATCGCCGATAACACCGGACCAATCGAACCTGGTGCCGCGGTAGAAGCCACTCACGGCATCGGGTAGATATAGCTTTACCCGCACTAATTTATTGGCGATCTCCCATTGCGGGGAAGCAGAGCTCGCATACGCTAACGCGGGCAAGGCAGTTAACAGCGACACCACGGCAAAGGCAATTGCTTTCATAAGTTCTCAGTGGCTAGGTGCAGGCGCAACCAGGCTGGTTGAGGGAGACAACGTCTTAGCGCTCGGCGCCACACTCCCTGTGGCGGCCCATTCCACACTGCGCGCAAACGCGTCCATGAACCCCGGTTGACTCATCGCCAGCAGGTCGTGGCCGAGCACGATCATGACGACTCTCCCTTGACCGAAAGGAACCGTCCAGATCGCCGGTTGCACTTTTCCCGTCCCGCCGGGATTGTTAGGATCATCAAAGGCGCTGGCCAGCACATGAGCGTTCGGCTTGAGGTCTATCAGTTGATAAAGCTCATCGTTGGCTACAAATGTCGGCGGTAAACCGCGGCTGATCGGGTGATCCTGGTCAACCCATTCCACCACGAAGATATGGCGCTTGGCATGTCCGATATTTTCCAGCTTCCAGGTCATGCCGATCATGTCTGAAAATGCAGCCCAGGGCTCACCTTCCAACCGGCGAGGCTCGGTAGCGCTTCCCCCGGCCTGGCCGAAGAACGGACCATAAGTTATTCCGTGTACGCCGACCATGCCCTTGCCGGAGCGCACAAAATCCTCCACCGCGTGTTCGGTTACATCGCCCCACCGCGGGCCGTAGTAGTAATCCACCAGGACATCGTAATTGGCCAGCGTCGCCGCTGTGATGCCAACCACTTCTTCCTCGAGCTTCACGTCAAAGCGCCCGGTGTTCATCAGGATGCCCTGCATGAAGGGCGCTGTGCCTTGCCAGGGGTGAGACCAATCGGAGCTTCCCGTAAGTATCAGAACGCGAATCTTGTGCGCAGGGGGCGTGGCTGAAGCGGCGGCCTGGGCGGAAGTTGGCCGGGTAGCCATGGTGAAGAGAGCTAAGCAGCAAACGATCAGTACTTTTTTCATGTTGGTTCCGCACCTCTCTAAGGAACTCGTCTTCAATGGCTCGCCGGGAAGGGACGAGGCGTAATGTCAGCATCGGTTAAGCCCAGCGCCCATTTAAACGCTCCCACGTACATTTGCTGGATGCGCGGGTCATCCAGCGTTGCCTCGAGATGGCCAAACGTCGAGTACCAGACGCGGCCCTTTCCGTACTTCTTAGCCCACACGATGGGGTAGTCGCCATCTGTCCGCAGGGCGGCGAGCTGCTTCAGATGGGCTTGAAACTGGTCCGGCGTGGGGTGACGATTAGGGTTGGCGTCCGCCTGCAGTCCGGCAAAAACTTCGGGGAATTTGCTCGGATCCATCCGCATGATGACGTGGTCCACGTCTCTGGAGTAATTGGGACCCACGATCGTGTACTGGTCCTTGAAAGTAAATGTGGGCGGGAATCCTTGTACCCCAGGGAAATCCGTGTCTTCCACGATGATGTGCATCTCCGCCGAGGGAAACTCGCCCACCAGGTTTCCCCCGATCATCGCCGCGTATTCCGGCCACAGAAGAAGGTGTCCACCGTTGCCTGCATGGCCGGCGATAAAGCCCTTTCCGTCGTCATGAACAAAGGATAGTAAGTCCGCCTTCTGCTGGCCGGTGATGTTCCAGGGGCCCTCCCCCATATAGAAGACGGCATCGAACTCATTGAGATTTCTGACGTTATACCCTGCGATCGGTTGCTTGGTGAGCAGATGCATGTCAGTTCGCATCACCGTCACCCAGGCGCCGGACTCGCGCCCGAGCCGCTCAACCGTGGCCAACGTGTGCGATGCCGCGTCGTGGTGGTAGCCAGGAGAGGCATACCATTCCTCCGGATCCGCAATAGCCAGAATCCTCTTCTTGCCCGGCCAGGTATTTTCCGGCGGCCTGGAGGGCGCAGTGTCCTGCGCCAGCAGCTGCGGCGCAGGCCGGTTGGTCTGCGCGTACAGTGCCTTAGCAGAAATTGCTCCAGAGGCGACTGCCATTCCCTTCAAGAAATCACGTCGCTCCATAGTCTTGCTCCTCCATAAGCTCACTTGCTGAGTGTTGCGGGGCCGAACCGCTCAAACGACAACAGCGGCGATTACGCTTCAATGACCTTTTAGGTGACCGCTGCTCTTACCTTCAGACTCGGGCACGGCGAACGCAAACCAGGTGTCGTTGGCTGCGACTAAGAGATACTGGCGTCCGTTGAGCTCATAAGTCATTGCGGAATTGGTCACGAACTGACCCAGGTTGACATGCCAGAGAGTCTTACCTGTGGCCGGATCCATGGCCAGAAAATTCCCGAACGAATCCCCGCCGAACAAGAGATTTCCCGCGGTCGTCAGCAAGCCCGAGATAAGGACCCCGCTCTTGTCGCCTAACTCGTGGGTCCAGACAACCTTTCCTGTTTTGTAGTCGATCGCCACGGTTACGTAATCCGGTGGGGAACGAAAGCGGCCATAACCCGAGGTCGTAAAGTAAGCCCAGGTGCGGGCTGCGTTGCAAAAGATGAGGCCGAGCTTGGGATCGTAGGATGGCGACCACCAATTCGTTGCGCCAATGGGATATGGGGAGACGAGGGCTCCCGGCGGGTTGGCGTCCTTGGTGTAGTCCGGGATAGGCCGGCCTTGGGCGTCGATGCCCTTGGCCCAGTTCGTCTCCGGCATGTATTTGGTAGTCAGCAAGTGCTCGCCGGTCACTCGATCCAGGAGAAAGAAGTAGCCATTCCGCGAAACCTGCGCCAGTAACTTGCGCTGTTTCCCCTGGAACTCGCCATCGAAAATAATAGGAGTCTGGCCCGCATCGTAATCATGCGTATCGTGCGGGGTTATCTGGTATGCCCATACCAGCTTTCCCGTATCCGGGTTCAAGGCAACGATGGAAGCGGTATAAAGGCTATCCCCTTCAGGCGTAGGATGTGGAGCTCTGTCCGTCGGAACTCCGTTGCCGGTTCCGAGATAGTAGAGATTTAGTTCACGGTCATAAGTGCCGGTCAACCAGGGAAAGCCGCCACCTTTTGCCATGGTGGCATCGTCGACCCAGGTCTCCGACCCGGGCGCGCCCGGATCAGGGTCCACCCACCATTTCCACTGCAGAGCCCCTGTCTCCGGATCCCGGGACTCCAGCCATGCGCGTATGTTGTCGTTGTTGCCGGGACCGACGATGACGTGGTTGCCAATGATCAGCGGCGAGGTGGCGGAAAAGAAATCCTGCTTTACGTCTGCAACCTGGACCCGCCAACGCTCGGTTCCGTCTTTCGCGTTTAAGGAGACGAGGTAATTGTCCGGAGACATGAAGTACAGCCATTTGCCATACATCCCCACGCCCCGGTTGGCCACATGGATTGCCCGATTGTTCGGCCACGCATAGTGCCAGAGCTCACGGCCGGTGAGCGCATCCATCGCCCACACATTGTCGGTAATGGTGAAAAACAGAACGCCATCTACCAGCAGAGGCGTCGCCTTGATCCTGCGGCCCTCGCTCGCCTGTTGCGCATAGGATTCGCTGCCAAACTCGACATGGTGCGTCCACGCCAGCCCGAGCGAGCTGACATTGGCAGCGTTGATCTGGGAAAGCGTGCTGTACCGCTGGCCGGAATAATCGCCGTTATAAGTAGGCCAAGTATCTGTCGGGGGCCGATGCAATGCCTCGGGGTCCAACGTCTGCGCCGCGAGACAGATGGGCAGGAACAACAGGAAAGCCAAAGACAGGATCGGCCTGCACTTCATTTGAGTGTCACCAGATATGCCAGAAGGTCGTGGATGTCTTTATCCGTATACATAGGCAATAACTTCTTGTGCGCGCTGAGCGGGTCAACTACGTCCACGGACTTAGTGCGGTCTTTGGGGTAGGTATGATAGGCGCCGTCAGCATCCACCAGGGCTACCGTAAACTCGTCCAGATACTCCAGGTTTCCCGCAAGCGTCTGGCCCGACGGCAGGACAACGGTCACTCGCAGCGGCTTTGCCGGAGGCGTTAGAAACAATGTCGTAAGCGCGAGCGGCTGAGTTTTACCTGCAATGTGCGCCAGGTCACCGGTCGGGGAGTGGCAGGTGCTGCACTTTCCCGCGCCGTTGAAGTAGGCGAGTCCGGCTTTGGGATCGCCCACCAACAGGGCAGTTTCCGGAAGCCTGTGTCCTCGAACCTCCTGGATCCGCGCGTGCAGAAACGCGGCAATATCCTGTACCTGCTCCGGCGCCAAAGTAGAGAACGCGGGCATGCCGAGCGTTGGCCGGCCATCCTTAAGGAAGGGACCAAGCGTGTCTCCATCATGGTCCTGAAAGACGAGCGGGCTTCGCAGCAGGTTAGGCGCCTGTTCTGTTCCCGTCGCTTGCGAACCATGACAGAACGAGCAGCTGGAAGAAAAGATGCCTTTGCCTCGTTCTGCGGCAGCTGAATAGGGAGTCGGCGGGGGAGTAGCTGCAGGAGCTTGAGCGGCTGCAGATCTTATCCATGCTGCCGTCATACATATTCCAAGACACGCAAAGAGAAGTTTACGAGAGGTAATGAGCTCTGGTTGCTTCTTCATAGACCAACCTCGGGGTAACTACTCCGCTTTGCTTCGCCCAACTTATCGCACAGCCGCGGAACACCGAGATAGCACTCTCCCTTTTGCTGGTTTGTCGAGAGAAGGTTGGTGGCGCTAAGCTCACAGGGTTCCCTTATGAACTAATTCCACAGATAAGCTGTGAGCGACACTATACCGGGCGTTCGTGGGCTGTCAAGAATTTTAAACCCGCTTTTCCCGCTGCGAAATGATGTCTTGCAGCTACGGGAAACACTGCTGCGAGGCGGATTTTCCGCTAGCGCGAAGCGGTCCTTCACGCTAACCAGAGTTGCCTCTTGGGCCGTGTCCCGGCCAGAAGTTCCCATTGGAAATAGGCCGTCGCGCGCTTAGCGTCCGCGCGCGTTGACGAGGGAAAGCGCTTTTGACAGACGGCTAAGACTCGGTGTACTGTCGTGTCGCTGGCAGCTTGCTGTCATGAAATAGTTCATAAGGGAACCAAATCAGCAGGAAAGCTTTCTTGTCGCTGATCCAAAGACACCCAAGGATTTCTGGGATTGTTTCGCTTGAGCGCACGTGCGCCCGAACCATGGTTGATAAGTAAGGCTGACTGTCTCGTGACCAAGGCCTGCGGCCGTGCGGGAACGAATCGCCCGCGTGCTTGCGTAAAGTAGCTCGGAGAACAACTATGAAGGTCCCTTTTTATTTCTTCACCATATTTCTGGGAATTATCCTTGCCGTCCATTTGTCAATGAATGGCAAAGTGGGCAGCGCGATCGGCAACCCTCGCGTGGGCAATGCCGTCTTCTGGTGCATTGGCGCGCTGACCGCCGTTCTCATTGGCCTCACCGGCTGGCGTTCGGGTGTCCTGAGCGGTCTCAAAGACGTTCATCCTCTCTTGCTCACTGCGGGCGCGTTGGGTGCATGTCTGGTATTCGCCATCGCCTGGCTGCTGCCCCAGGTAGGCGCTCGCGCCATGTTCATTACGCTGATCGCGGGACAAGTGCTTGGCGGCATGATTCTCTCCCACTTTGGCTGGCTCGGTTCGCCGGTGCAGCGGATCAGCGTTCCCAACCTGGTGGGAGCCGTGGTCATGATTTGCGGTGTCGTGCTCGCTACTTACGTCAGAGCGGATGCGTAGTCCACAGCCCATCCTATTGGTAGGGGAGCTTCTGTAGTGAAAAAGGTAAAGCTGGGGAGATCGAAGATCGAGGTCAGTGCGCTTGCCATGGGCACTGACTTAATTGGCAGCAAGATTGACCAGGAGACTTCGTTCCACCTGTTCGATTTCTTCAGGGACAACGGCGGGACGCTGGTTGACACGGCAAACTTCTACGCCAGTTGGCTGCCCGGTTGCAAAGGTGGGGAGAGCGAGAGCACCCTTGGCCATTGGATGAAGGCGAGGAAAAACCGGGATCAGATCGTAGTTTCCACCAAGCTTGCTTTCGATTATCCGGGATGTGATGGCGGCCTGAGCGCAGTGGAGATCCAGCGCGAATGCGAGAAGAGCCTGAAGAGACTTCAAACCGATAGGATCGACCTGTACTATGCGCATCGTGATGACCACGAGACGCCGCTGGAAGAGATCATGGAGGCATTTGATCGCTTGGTTAAAGCCGGTAAAGTGCGTGCCATCGGCGCCAGCAATCTGTCCTTGTGGCGCATCGCGGAAGCCAACGCGATCAGCCAGATTCATAAGTGGAGTGGTTATTCTGTAGTGGAGCAGAGATACACCTATCTGCGGCCCCGCCACGGAGCTGATTTTGGACCGCAGATTTTCATGACTGAAGAGTTGAAGCAATACGCGCGTGCCCATGATGTCGCGTTGATTGGCTATTCGATTCTCCTGCAGGGAGCCTATACGCGCTCTGACCGCGAAGTGCCGATGCAATTTGCCGGTCCTGACTCGGATGAGCGTTTAGCTGTGCTCAGGGCGGTGGCCAGTGATGCGGGATGTAGCCCTTCCCAGGCAATCGTTGCCTGGATGCGGCAGAGTGACCCACCGATACTCCCGATCATCGCGGGCAGCAAAATCGAGCAGTTGCGCGAGAATATCGCTGCGCTCGATCTCACGCTTAGCAGCGATCAGATGCGCCGTTTGGATGCAGCGGGTAATCCTGTCGTCAAGCAGGGGTGGATACAGCCCTCGTGAATACGGGGAGGTCAGGCGGCTCTCGTCCGGTGACGCGCAAGCGACCAAAGCGTTTTCACTTTTGGTGTAATGGGAGAAGCCGGGCTTCGCGCAGCTGTTCCTCAATGAACAGCTGCACATAGCCACCCTCTCCTACTCGCAGTAAAAGTGAAAATGCTTTAAACATGACACAATAGAGTAGCTGCGGAGGTGCCGCGCTATGAATACCTTCAAGACTGCCTTTCTGCTGACCGCTCTCACCCTTGTTCTGATGCTCATCGGCGCTCATTTTGGCGGCCGCAATGGCATGATCCTGGCTTTCCTCGTCGCCGCCGGGATGAATTTCTTCAGCTACTTCTATTCCGACAAAATGGCGTTGTCCATGTATCGGGCTCAGCCGGTCACGCGTGAGCAGTTGCCCCGCGTCTACCAGATTGTTGAGCGCATCCTGCCGCGCATGGCGTTGCCCCCGCCCAGGATCTACGTTATCCCGACCGACTCGCCCAACGCTTTCGCCACAGGGCGCAATCCCAAACATGCCGCCGTCGCGGTAACCCAGGGCATTCTCAACCTGCTCAATGATGAAGAACTCGAAGGGGTGTTGGCTCACGAATTGGGGCACGTGAAGAATCGCGATATCCTGACCAGCTCCGTCGCTGCTACGCTGGCCGGCGCGATCACCCTGCTGGCGCGGACGTCCGTCATGTTTGGCGGTGGTAGAGACAGCCGCAGCCGCGGCTTGGGTGGCGGTGGAATTTTCATGCTCATTCTCGCTCCCTTTGCGGCCATGCTCATCCAGCTGGCCGTCTCCCGGTCCCGGGAATACGAGGCGGATGCCACGGGGGCTCACGTTACCGGAAACCCCTACGCGCTGGCCAGCGCGCTGCAGAAGCTCGACGCGTACTCCAAGCAGCTCCCCATGCAGGCATCGCCATCGACCGCGCACCTTTTTATCGTCGCGCCCTTCTTGAGCAGGGCAAGCTTTGGTAGTCTCTTTTCCACGCATCCGCCGATGGCCCAGCGCGTTGCGCGCCTCACCGGTCGGTCACCTATGTAGCGCAAGGAACATGCGAACACTCTTCCACTCTCTGGTCTACCTTGCGCTCGGCATTTGGCTGGGCGCCTTGGTATTTTTTGGCGCCATCCTTGCCCCGATCGCCTTCAGTCAACTTCCGCCGCTCTTCGCCACTCCGGCCGCCGGCATCCACGCCGCCGGCCTGATTGTGGGCGGTTCTCTGGTGCGCCTGCACTGGATGGGCCTGCTCTGCGGAGTCGTCTTTCTGGTCGTCGTTGTCGTCGCCCGGGCGCATTACCGCAGCATTATTCCTCAAGCCGTTCTGGTGCTGGCGATGATGCTGCTCACCGCCTACTCGCAGTTCTCCATCATCCCTCGCATGAATACGGCCCGCGACTCCGTCGGCGGCAACGTTGACGCGGTTGCTGCCAATAATCCCGGCCGCCAGATATTCGACCGTCTGCATCGAACATCGACCCACGTCGAGGGTCTGATCGTGCTTTGCGGGCTGGGCGCGCTGATCGCCACCGCGCATTGGTCACGGCGCGAAATCTAGGGCATTGTTAACGCTATCGGACCGGCATAACCGGACGGGTGCCCCACGTTCGCCCCAGCGTACATGGGACGAAAAAGATGGGCGACCCGGATTTCCTGTTACGCAGCACCAGACAGGACTGCGTATGCGGCTTTCTTTAAGGAAAGCCGCATGGAGTTCGACAACGCCACGAACTTCGACAGGAAATCCGGGGGAAGCCCCACCATTGCTTTGCCTAGCGACGAGGAATTAAGTGCGGTTGCGTCCTTTGGGGAAGGCAATGGAAACAAACCATCATCGTCCCAGGTACGCTGGGGCGAACCTGGGGCACCCCGTCCAGTTCTGCCGCTCCAACCCACCCTACCCGTCCTTGGTGACAAGGCACAGCCAGTCCCGTCGCTCCGGCATATACTTGCTCTACTGCGCCGCAAGGCCGGCACGTTAACGTGCAAATAAAATCCCTGGCGCGCAAGCGCCGTTTGCCTGGACGGCGAGTCCCATGAAAACTGGCATTATCGGTCTGCCTCAA
>Ga0182024_10027238_pt1 | contig 10006 bp, 6 predicted proteins | sample P32metaG_FD_120480 | JGI IMG/M metagenome (GOLD analysis project Ga0182024, IMG submission 120480) | Permafrost microbial communities from Stordalen Mire, Sweden - P3-2 metaG (Illumina Assembly) | ecosystem: Environmental > Terrestrial > Soil > Wetlands > Permafrost | place: Sweden: Stordalen...
GGCACTCACGGTCTTGGACCCCTTGGGCCACACCGGCTCGCCGTTGGCCTCGTCAATGAGCTGCGCCGCGGTGTCGCCGTCGAGGGTTTCGTGCTCGAGCAGTGCGCGGGTCAAGGATTCCAGTCCGCGCCGGTGCAAGGTCAACACTTCAATGGCCCGTACCTCCTGCTCTCGCAGGATGCGCTCGACTTCGTCGTCGATGATCTGGGAGGTGTGGTCCGAATAGTCGCGGGTGTGCATCAGGTCCTCGCCGAGGAAGACTTGATTGTTCGATCCCCAGGCCATGGGACCAATCTCCTTGGACATGCCCCATTCGCGCACCATCCGGGTCGCGAGCTCGGTGTTGCGCTGAAGGTCGTCGGCCGCTCCCGTGGAGAGGTCTCCGTAGACCAGGAGTTCGGCCACGCGTCCACCCATGCGCATGCATAACGAGTCCTCCAGGTGGTGGCGCGACATGATGTGGCGGTCTTCTTCGGGCAGGGTCATGGTGACGCCGAGCGCCATGCCGCGCGGGATGATGGTGATCTTGTGCAGGGGGTCGGTCTTTTCCAAGACGTAGGCCAGCAACGCGTGACCGCTCTCGTGAAAGGCCACCCGCTCGCGCTCGTCGTCCATCATGACCATGGTGTCGCGCAGTTGACCCATCAAGACGCGGTCCCGGGCCGACTCGAAATCCTCCATGCCAATGGTGGTCGAGTCGCGACGAACGGCGTGCAGCGCCGCTTCGTTGGCGAGGTTAGCCAAATCAGCGCCGCTCATCCCCGGGGTCCCTCGGGCCACCATCAACAGGTCGACGCTGGCGTCGAGAGGTTTGTCCTTGGAGTGGACTTGAAGAATTGGCAGACGTTCATCGAGGTCCGGTAGGGGCACCACAATTTGGCGGTCGAAGCGGCCCGGGCGCAGAAGGGCCTGGTCGAGCACGTCGGGCCGGTTGGTGGCGGCGATCACGACGACGCCTTCGGTGGGATCGAAGCCGTCCATCTCGTTGAGCATCTGGTTGAGGGTCTGTTCGCGCTCATCGTGCCCGCCACCGATGCCGGCGCCGCGCTTGCGACCGATGGAGTCGATTTCGTCGATGAAGACAATGGCCGGCGCTTGCTTTCGCGCGGTGCCGAAGAGGTCACGGACGCGACTGGCGCCCACCCCCACGAACATCTCCATGAAGTCCGATCCCGAGACCGAGAAGAACGGCACGCCCGCTTCTCCGGCCACGGCACGGGCCAGCATCGTCTTGCCGGTGCCGGGTGGTCCGACGAGCAAGATGCCCTTGGGGATCAGTGCCCCGATGTCCTTATATCGCCCCGGCGACTTCAAAAATTCGACCACTTCGCTGATCTCTTGTTTAACCCCGAGATAACCGGCCACGTCCGCGAAGGTGGTGGTCGTCTTATCCTGACTGAACTGTTTGGCCTTGGACCGACCGACCGACATCATGCCGTTCATCTGGCCGCGTGCCTGGCGACTGGCGTAGAACATGAAGCCGGCGAAGATCAGGATCCAGATGAGGTAGGGCAGGAACTCGGCGAGGATGCTCGAAGGATTGGCGAAGGTGACGACGACGTTGTCCGAGCTCAGCAGCGTCACTTCCTTGGACAGCACGGGCACCGGTCCGTTGGCGCTGTAGTTGGTGCCGTTGGTCAGTTGCCCCGTGATGATGCCGCTGGCGTTGCTGATGCTTCCGGAGAGGACTTGGTGATGGGCCGCGTCGCTAATGAGCGTGGAATACGAGATGGTCTTGACGCTCTTGTGCGAGAACAGAGAAGGGATGAGCAGGATTCCCAGGACAAACAACACTAAGGCAATAGTGATCATGCGACGGCGAGACTCGGGCGTGGCGGACTTCTTGAAACTTGGCATGTACTTATTCGTGCCGGGTTTTTCGTTATCTGGTGTACTCACAGATAACAATCTAGAGGGGAACTGCGACGGTGAGACTCGCAGATAGTAAAACTCCCCACTTGTTAGCGTAAGAACTAGTGAGTTCTCCTTTCGCCCAGGAATCTGCCGTCCGTATTCGGGTGGGACCAATCTTGCTGGGCTGTCTGGTCGGGTTCCTGCTGGGCGAGATTGTAGCCAGTTTGCTGATTGAACTGGGTGCTCAACTCGCGCATTTCCCCGGAGGGTATCAAGCCATTTCCAAGGCCAGCGTCCCGCCGTGGTGGTCCAACGCCCTGGGCCTGCTGGGACTGTGGTGCGGTTTTTTAGCGGCCTTCTATTTCGCTATCACGCAGGGCCATCTCAAGTCGCTGCCCAATCAGTGGCGACCTCGCGCCAGTGACCTTTACTACGTCGTGTTGGGCGTGGCCTGTCAATTCGCCGTCGATCTGCTGTACCGTCCCTTTCACTTCAAGAGCTTCAACAATCCGGTGAAGCATCTCTTCGGCGGAGCCCACGGCGCGGCCTTCGTAGTACTCGTAGTGATGACCACCTTTCTCGCTCCGATCTTTGAAGAGCTGTTCTTTCGCGCCGTGCTCTATCGCACGCTCGATGACGGGTTGAGCCGCGTAGCTCCTCGCGCGGGTCCGATCGCCGCGGTGGTGCTGAGTGGCTGCCTGTTTGCGTTGGCGCACGGCGAAGCGCTGCAGTTCGTTGGTCTGGCCCTGTTCGGCGTGGTGCTGGCCCTCGTACTGCGCCGTAGCCAGCGACTTCTGCCGAGCGTCATCACCCACGTATCCTTCAACGCGGTGGCCATGGTGGGACTCATCGTGCAACGTTCCGGTCACTGATGTTCCAACGCATTCGTAATTTCTGGACGCCACTGCGAGTACTCGATGCCGTGATTGTCTTGGCGGTCATCTGGGTCACCGTCTGGTCGTTGCACCCCGCGTTGCTGGTGTCCTCGAGCACCATCACTGGTGGCGACACCGGTTCGCACCTGGCCCTGCCGGCCTATCTGCACTCCCAAGGCAACATCTTTAATCTCACGCCGTGGTATCCGGGTTGGTTCGCGGGCATGCCGGCCTACACCTACTACTTCGTATTGCCGGATTATTTTGCCTCGCTGGCCGCTTACGTCATCAACTTTGCCGTGGCCTTCAAACTGGCCACCATCATGGGTTCAGTCCTCTTGCCGGTGTCGGCGTACGTGATGGGTCGACTCTTCAAAGCGCCCCGTCCCATTCCGGCGGCCCTGGCCATGGCCACGTTGCCCTTTCTTTTCGACGCCTCCTTCACCATCGACGGCGGCAATCTCTTTTCCACCATGGCCGGCGAGTACGCCTTCTCACTTTCCCTGGCTTTAAGCCTGGTAGCGATTGGCCTCTTCGCCCGTGGCGTGCGCACCGGACGGGGCTACTGGTGGGCCGCCCTGTGTCTCAGCGCCACGCTGGCGGCCCACGTCCTGCCGTGGTTCTTCGCCATTGGCGCCGTGGGCGTGCTGGTCGTCTTCGAATTGCTCCAGCGGCGCGGCATTGGCGATCCCCAGGACCTCACCTTGGCGCGCGGTGACTACGCGCGGCCCCTGCGTTTTGCCGTGGGGGCCGGTCTGCTCTCCTTCGGGCTCTCGGCCTGGTGGCTGCTGCCCTTCGGCACCACCCAAAACCTGACCAACTCCCTGGGTTACGTAAACCAGCCCGTCAACACGCTCTACCAAGTCTTCGCGCAGCTCGGTTGGGATTATCGCAATCCTCTGACCGGCGCGATTACCCCCGGCGGGGACCGCTGGGTCATTGTCCTGGCGGCCATTGCCTTGATCGCCGCCTTCTGGGTGCGCGACCGCCTGGGAATGGTGCTCACCACGCTCATGGTCCTTTCGTTGGCCGCCTACGTGCTCGATCCCCAGAGCGTCATTTGGAACGAGCGGCTGGTGCCCTTCTGGTTCATCACCATCCACCTCTCGGCCGGCTGGCTCTTCGGCTATTTCCTGGCCCGTTGGGTTCGCCGTCCCCGCAAGAAATCCGAAGAGCGCGTGGTGTACGAGGAGGGTGACCGGATCGACCTCGAGCCGTCTGGCGTGTCGTCAGCCCTAGACGACGAAGCGAGCGAGGTGTGGACCGCCAGCGATCGCCGGCCGATACCGGCCCTGTTCGCCGAGTCTTCCGTGGCGTCCGTGGACGATGACCCTCAAAGCGAGAAGGACCGTTGGACCAAACGCACGGTGCGCGCCTCGGTGGCGGTCGCCCTGCTGGGATTGCTCTCCACCGTGCCGGGACTAATAACGCCGCTGGCCCACACGTTGCACCTGTCGACCAGCGGGAACCAGGTGACCAATTGGGCCCAGACCAACTACGAGGGTTATCAGGGTCAGTCATCCTGGCCCGAGTACCACAACATCATCACCACCGTGGAGCGAGTAGCCAAGCGATACGGCTGCGGGCGCGCGATGTGGGAGTACAGCTCGAACCAGCAACGCTTCGGCACGCCCGAGGCGTTGATGCTCTTGCCTTACTGGACGAACAACTGCGTGGACTCCATGGAGGGACTGCTCTTCGAGTCCTCGGCGACCACGCCGTACCACTTCCTCAATCAAGCCGAACTGAGCGCCGCTCCCAGCGAGGCGCAGGCCGGCCTCGACTACGGCCCGCTCGACGTCGCCGAAGGCGTCCAGCACCTCCAGATGCTGGGCGTCAAGTACTACATCGCCTTTTCCCCGTCCACCGTGGCTCAGGCCAACGCCGATAAGCAATTGAAGCTCGTGGCCTCGACCAAGGCCTGGCCCTCGCCGGGCGCGACCTGGCGGATCTACTTGGTCAAGAACAGTCCGATGGTCGAAGGCGTCAGCGATCTTCCCAACGTGGTCGCCAACACCTCGGGACGCGTTGAATGGCTGGACGCCAACGTTCAGTGGTGGCTCAACGCCAAACTCTGGCCGACCCTGGCCGCCAGCACCGGGCCGAGTACCTGGCCCAAGGCGGCCAGCGTGACCTCCATGAGACACGTCGGCGTACCCAAGGTGAAGGTGACCAACGTGGTGGTCACCACGCAGTCCATCTCCTTTCACGTCAACCGCATCGGCGTGCCGGTGCTGGTGAAGATCTCCTACTTCCCGCGCTGGCACGCCACCGGGGCCACCGGTCCGTATCGGGTCAGTCCCAACCTCATGGTGGTGGTCCCGACGTCGCGCCACGTGTCAATGGTCTATGGCAGTTCGCCGGCCAACGAATGGGGCGACCGGATAAGCCAACTGACCGCCGTCCTTTCACTCGCGACCCTGTGGTTCGTCGTGAGGCGGCGCACCAAACGTCGACGCCTGGCCGGTTCGTCGTGACGACCCTCGTCGTCGGGCGTAAGGTTTGTGGGTACACGGCGTAAATAAAGGGGATTAACCGCAATGGCTCTCGACGACTTTCTCTTGAATCTGCTCGAAGACCCGGTCGACCACGGCACGCTCATCTATCTCGACGACGAGAACGTTCTCTATAATCCCCGGTTGCGCGTGGCCTACGAAGTGCGCGGCAACATTCCCGTGCTGCTGCCCGACGAATCGCGGGCCGTCACCGCCGACGAGCACCGGGCCTTCACCGAGAACCCTTCGCGGCGAACAACCGGGACCGCGTAACGACCTAGTTCAAGCGCTCGACGATCATGGCCATGCCCTGGCCTCCGCCGACGCACATCGACTCCAAACCGAATCGCCCGTCTTGGTCCTCTAAGCCGTTGAGCAAGGTGGTCATGATGCGCGCACCGGTCATGCCGAACGGGTGACCGAGGGCGATGGCGCCGCCGTTGACGTTGAGCTTCTCCCAGCTGATGCCTAGATGCTTGGCGCTGGGGATGACCTGGGCGGCGAAGGCCTCGTTGATCTCGACCAGGTCGATGTCGTCGATACTCATGCCGGCGCGCTTCAACGTCTGGCGACAGGCCTCGATGGGACCGAGCCCCATGATCTCGGGATTGAGCGCGCTGACGCCGCTGGCGACGATGCGGGCCAGCGGTTTGATGCCCAGTTCCTTGGCGCGAGTGTCGCTCATCACGATGACCGCGGCCGCGCCGTCGTTGAGCGGACAGGCGTTGCCGGCGGTGATGGATCCGCCTGCCCGGAAGACCGGCTGCAGGGTCGATAGCTTCTCCAAGGTGGTGCCGGCCCTCGGGCCGTCGTCCTTGGTGATCACCGTGCCGTCGGGCAGGGTGACCGGGACGATCTCGCGTTCGAAGAATCCGTTGGCCTGGCTGGCGACCGCCAGTTCCTGGCTGCGCACGGCGAACTCGTCCATCTCCAAACGCGAGACGTTCTCGTACTCGGCCACGTTCTCCGCCGTCTGACCCATGGCGATATAGATGTCGGCCAGTCCTTGGGCGGGCGTCCACGGTACGGTCGCTTTCTCCGAACGGCTCTGCGTGCGGGCCATGGCGTCGGCGAAGAGGGGATTGACCGCCTTGGCGCCGTCGGCCGCCCCGTTGCCGAAGCGCGAGACCGTCTCGACCCCGGCGGCGATGAACACGTCGCCTTCGCCGCAGCGAATCGCGTGCGCGGCCATGCGAATGGTCTGCAGCGACGAGGAGCAGTAACGATTGACGGTCACCCCGGGCACGTTGTCGAGACCGGCCAGCAGGGCCGCGACCCTCGCCACGTTGAACCCGGACTCGCCGGCCGGTTGCCCGCAGCCCAGGATGAGGTCCTCGACGCTCTGGGGATCCAACGCCGGGACCTTGGCCAGCACTTCGCGTACGACCAGGGCGGTGAGGTCGTCGGGGCGCATGTCGACCAGTGAGCCTTTAAAGGCCCGGCCTATCGGGGTGCGTCCGGTGGCGACGATGACGGCTTCGGGCATACTGCCTCCTCATAACTACTCGATAGTGACCATGGCGAGCATAGTGACCGACCGCGTCGGGCCACGGCGCCTCAAACCAGAGAGAGCGGACCTTCGTCGTCGAATCCCTGGCGCACGCCTTGACCGGCCCGACTGCTCAGCTGCTCGGGCTCGAAGAGCATCCAGTAGGCGTTGCGGGCGTGCTTGCGCGAGCGGTTCTCGAATACCGAGGCCAGGACCCGGGGATCGTCGGACTCATCTTCGTGCACGAAGACCTCCAGGATCGGCGTCGAGGTCATGAGCTGCGCCTGCATTATCCCCTGGGCCGCTTCGTGGGCGCACTGCTTGTCGATGGGCGCCTTGCCCGGCATCCCGAGGGCCACCACGATGGAGCATCCGTCCTTTTCAATCATGTTCTTGGCCGCGACCGCCAGGTCCTTGAAGCCCGGCACCGTCTTGGTGAGCACGCGGAAGGTCTCGTTGTAGCCCGGACAGTCGGCCAGCTCGGCCACTGCGGCCGCGCCCATGTTGTACCGGGCGAACATGGTGTCGACGACACCAATCTTCAGTTTCTCTTGTTCTGGGGCCACGTAACTCCGATCGACGCCACTGCCAGTGTAGGGAGAATGGGGTCAGCGACTAACGCGGGCTCAGTCCTTCGACGGCCTCTTTCAGGTCAATGCCGAAGGGAACGATCGCGATCGAGGGGATCGCTACGCCCGCTTCGACGTAGCGCGCCACGTGCTCGCGGCAGGCCCCGTAGGAACCGTGGATGATGAGCTCGTCCACCACCGAATCGGGGATGAGTTCGTTGGCCCGTTTCCGGTCGCCGCCGGCCCAGGCGTCCCACATGGGTTGGAGCTGTTCGCCGCGGCCGAGCCAGCGATGGAATTCGGCGTAGGCGTGGACGGTGAGATAGGAGGAGATCATGCGCCGTCCAATGGCGCGGGCCACGTCGTCGTCACTGGTGGGGACGACGAACAGTCGCGCGGCGATGGTCTTTTTCTCGCCGACCTCAGCCCGGCACTGGGCGACGTCACTGGCCGCCAGCCAGTTGAGAATCGCGCCGTCGGCCTCGCGACCGGCTAGGCGCAGCATGCCCGGGCGCAGGGCCCCCAGGAGAATCGGGGGCCGCTCGATCACCGGGCGCGAAAGTTTGAAGCCGTGGACTTCGAAGGTATCGAAGACCTCGTCGATCTTTTCTCCGTTGAGGGCCTTCTTCACGAACCTCAGCACGTCGCGGGTGCGTTTGTAGGGCTCGTCGTATTTGATGCCGTTCCACCGCTCCACCACCGGAGCGCTCGAGGAGCCCAGTCCCATGGTGAACCGGCCGCCGGCCACTTCGGCCAGGGAGGCGATGCTCATGGCCAGCAGCCCCGGTCCGCGGGTGAAGACCGGCGTCACCGCGACGCCGAGATTAAGGCGCGGCTCCCACACGGCCGCCAGCGTGAGTGGGGTGAAGCCGTCGGCGCCGTCCACTTCGGCCGACCACACGTCGGTGTAACCGAGATCGACCAGTCGGTGGAACCACTCCTTGTGCTGGCCCAGGGTGACGCCGTCTAAGGGAATGGTGATGCCGTAGCGCGAGGTCATGGCACCAGTGTTTCAGAGTTTGGCGTCGACCGAGGCAGCGTCGCTCTTGTCATCGACGTCCACTTCAAGTGGCTCCAACTCTCCCGGGAGCCCGGCCATCGTGAGCGGCGCCGCGGGCGGGACGTCCACTAACGGCGAGGCCGAAGGGTCCTTGTAGAAATACTGCTTGCCCATGGCCGCCGCCGCTATCGCCGCCAGCAGGCAGCAGATGGCCGCGAAGCTGAGGGCCTCGTGCAGACCGTGCTTGAAGGGAACCGTGATGAGACTGGGGAAGAAGGATCGTCCGGTTAGAAAGACCATTTGGGCGTGGGGAAGGTGGGCCAGCACGCCGCTCGGTCCGAGCAGGTTCTTGATGGGGTTGTAGCCCAGGAAGGCGGCGAAGACCGACGAGGTGGGCGGCAGGTTGGCCACCTGATGGGCCGCGGCCGACGGCACGCCGTGGGCGGTGAGGCCGTTGTAGAGCGCGCTCGGCAGGTCGCCGGCGATACCCACGATGATGAGCGTGAAGAAGATACCCATGGACAGCACCATGGCGGTGTTCATGGTGGTCGCGCCCATGCCCGATCCCTGGCCGCGTTGATCGGGCGGCAGGGAGTTCATGACCGCCGCACGGTTGGGCGAGGCGAACAGTCCCATGGCCAACCCGTTGGAGAACAGCAAGAGGGCGAACCACTTGTAGGAAAAGTTGATCGGCAGCAGTTCCATCAGGGCGAAACTGGCCGTCGCCAAGAGCATGCCGATGACCGCGAAGGGCCGAGAGCCGAAACGGTCCGACAGGTAGCCCGAGACTGGTCCCGAGATGAGGAACCCGAGCGTGAGCGGGAGCATGAAGATGCCGGCCCACAGGGGAGTGCGCGCGAAGCTGTAGCCGTGCTCGGGCAGCCAGATGCCCTGGAGCCAGATGACCAGGATGAACATCAAGCCGCCCCTTCCGAGCGAGGCCATCAGGCTGGCCACGGTCCCCGACGCGAAGGGGCGAATCTTAAAGAGCTGGACGTGGAACATCGGGGCCTTGACTTTGGTTTCGACCCACACGAAGAGCACGAGAACGAGCACGCCTCCTACGAGCGCACTTCGCACCAAGGGGCTGGTCCAACCCATGGTGTGCCCGCCGTAAGGTTCGATGCCGTAGATGATGCCGGTGAGCAGCGAGACCAGTCCCGCGGCGAAAAGGGCGTTGCCCAGCCAGTCGATCTTGGCCGGAGTGCGCACGCCCTTTTCCTTCAAGTTGATGATGCCCCAGACCGTGCCGATGATCCCTACCGGTACCGAGATGAGAAAGACCAGGCGCCAATTGATGGGACCCAGCAGGCCGCCCAGTATGAGGCCGATGAAGGAGCCGGCGATGGCCGAGACCATATTGGTGCCCAGCGCCAGGCCCCGTTGGTTGGGCGGAAAGGCGTCGACCAAGATGGCGGCCGAGTTGGCCATGAGGAAGGCGCCGCCCACCCCTTGGAACCCCCGCATGATGATCATGAAGATGGCGGCACTCGGGCCGTGCATCCAGGTGACGGACAACATGATGGAGAAGAAGGTGAAGATGGCGAAGCCCATGTTGTACATGCGAACGCGCCCGAACATGTCGCCGAGGCGACCGAAGCTCACCACCAGCACCGCCGTCACCAGCATGTAGCCCATCATGAGCCACAGGAAGTATCCGGTGTTGCCGGGAGTGAGCGGATTGATCTTGATGCCGCGAAAGATGTCGGGCAGCGAGATGAGCA
>Ga0182024_10027239_pt1 | contig 10006 bp, 14 predicted proteins | sample P32metaG_FD_120480 | JGI IMG/M metagenome (GOLD analysis project Ga0182024, IMG submission 120480) | Permafrost microbial communities from Stordalen Mire, Sweden - P3-2 metaG (Illumina Assembly) | ecosystem: Environmental > Terrestrial > Soil > Wetlands > Permafrost | place: Sweden: Stordalen...
AGTTGCGTTTGGTCTTATGAGCGCACCAACCGCTAATTGCCCCAGTTGCGGCGCCCCGGTTCAATTCCGCTGGTCGAGCGCGGCGCAGACGGTGTGCCCTTTCTGCCATTCAATCCTGGTTCGCACGGATGTCGCTCTCGAAAACGTCGGCAAGGTCGCCGACCTTCCGCCCGATTCTTCGCCGATCCAACTCCTCACCGAAGGAACCTTCAAAGGCAAGAAATTCCAGGTGATCGGCCGTATTATTTATGAATATGAGCAGGGCGGCTGGAACGAATGGCACATTGTTTTCTCTGACGGAACCAGTGGCTGGCTTTCCGATGCGCAATTGCAATATGCGATCTCGTTTCTGGCCGCGCCCGGCTCGGCTGCGCCCCCAAGCCAAACCCAGCGCGGCCAGTCGCTCACGTTCGGCAACTTGAGCTTTGAGGTTGCCACCATTACGAAGGCGTCTTATAAAGCCATGGAGGGCGAGCTTCCGTTCCCTTTCTACGGAAAATCGGCCATGCTGTTCGCCGATCTCAAGACCACCGGCCGCGCTTTCGGTACCATCGACTACAGTGAGAATCCGCCGTTGCTGTTTCTGGGTGAGTGGGTCGAATTCGATGAGCTGCAGTTGAAGAACCTGCGCCAGTTCGAGGGATGGGCATGAGCCGCGTCTTTCGCAAGCCGCGACCGTTTGTGGCGCACGCTTTAGCGTGCCGTGTCGAGATTTATCTCGACATTTCTTCGCGCCTTGAAAAAGCATGTCGACATGAATGTCGACACGGCACGCTAAAGCGTGCGCCACAAGACATCGAGGGGTGGGCATGAACTCCCCACTGGTCGCTCCTCCCGTCGCCAAGACCAAGACCCTCGCCTGCCCGAACTGCGGCGGGCCTATCGAACTGCGCGGTTTCGGCCACGCTCTCACTGCGGTGTGCCCGCAATGCCTCAGCGTGCTGGATGCCTCCACGCCGGAGCTGAAAATCCTCCAGCAGATTCAGGAAGCGCAGCGCATAACTCCGCTGATCCCGCTCGGCACCCGCGGAAAATTCGGCGGCGCCGCCTGGGAGGTGATCGGATTCCAAGTTCGCACCGTCATCGAAGACGGCGAGCAGTTTTCCTGGGACGAGTATCTGCTATTCAATCCGTATAAAGGATTCCGTTACCTCACCGAATACCAGGGCCACTGGAATTTCGTCACGCCGCTCGAAGCCATGCCCGCGTCGATCTCTTTGGGCAGCCGGCCCGCGGTTTCCCTCGACGGCCGCATTTTCAGGCATTTCTCCGGCGCGGAAGCCTCGACGACGTTCGTGCTCGGCGAATTCCCATGGCGCGTACGGGCCGGCGAGAAGGTCATCGCGGACGATTTCTTCGACCCGCCCACCGTGCTTTCCGCGGAAAGAACCGACAACGAGGTCACCTGGTCGCGTGGCGAATACACGCCCGGCTCGGAAATCTGGAAAGCCTTCGCGCTGCCCGGAAACCCGCCTCCGGCGCAAGGAGTCTACCTCAATCAGCCTTCTCCGCACGCGGATCACGGCGGCGTGTGGAAACACTTTTTCTGGCTCATACTCGCCCTGATCGTGCTGGCATGCCTGTTCGCCGATTTCAGTAAGCAGAACGTCGTTTTCGAACACACCTACCATTTCTCCACCCTCGAAACCGGTGAGCCCTCCTTCGTCACACCGGTCTTCGATCTGACCGGCCGCACTGCGTCGCTGGAACTCAAGATCGACACCGACCTCAGAAACAACTGGGCATATTTCAATTTGGCGCTGATCGACCAGGACACCGGTCATGCGTTCGATTTCGGCCGCGAGGTCAGCTACTATTCCGGGACCGATAGCGATGGCGCATGGACCGAAGGCGGCCCCCATGACAGCGTCTTCATTCCCTCCGTCCCGCCGGGCCACTACTATCTGCGCGTCGAGCCGGAGATGGAGTCTCCCGCGGGCTCCGTTGCGACGATGCCTTCCACCATGCGGAGAAATGTTCCGCGCCGCTTCAATGCCGTGAACTACACCATCCAACTGCGGCACGATGTTCCCAACTACACTTGGTTCTGGATCGCGGCGGTGCTTTTGCTGATTCCGCCGATGTTTTATTCGATTCGCTCGCGCCAATTCGAAGTGAAACGCTGGATGCAGAGCGACTATCCACCCGTGACGCGGGGCTGATTATGAGAGGACAATAAACCATGCGCTATGCTGGCTACCTGATGTACGGAATGCTGACCTTGGGAGGCGTCGCCATGGCCGAATATCGCGGCTGGGGCCTGAACCGAGTGGATCAAGTGAAGGACGTTCCCAAGACGGTGCGCGACAATCCCGGCGCGTATCGTTCGCATTATGGCTTCTATCCGCGGTACGTCGGAGGAAAATAATCATGGCTGACTTCCACCCTGGCCAGTTGTTGAACGCGCTGATCTATGCGCTGCTGGGCATCGCGATTTTTCTGTTGTGCTTCCTGATCATCGACAAGATGACGCCGTACCACCTGTGGCGGGAAATCGTCGAGGACAAGAACATCGCGCTGGCGATTTTGATCGGTGCGATTTCGCTGGGGATGTGCATCATCATCGCCGCGGCTGTGCATTAGGCGCCTGTGGCAGAAGCCGCTCCCTTATGGCCGCGGTTCCGTAACTCGCTTGACGCGACTGAACCGCCCGCGTCAGCGAGCGGTCCAACGTTGACGACGCGGCCGAATGCGGGTGAATTATTCTGACTCCTGACTCCTGACTCCTGACTCCTGTCTTCTGACTCCTGGACTTTAATGCCCGTCGTCCTCTTTCTCTCCGTCCTGCTGATCGCCGCCTGCGGACTCATCTATGAGCTGATCGCCGGAACGCTGGCGAGTTACCTGCTCGGCGACAGCGTCCTGCAATTCTCGACGGTCATAGGAACTTACCTCTTTGCGATGGGACTCGGCAGCGCCGCGTCGCGATACCTGGGCGGATCGAAATCCGCGCGTGGAACTTCCGAACTGGTCGCGCGATTTGTCCAGATCGAGCTGATGGTCGGCGTGGTCGGAGGATTTTCGTCCTCCGCGCTGTTCCTCGCCTTCGCCTACACGCACAGCTTTCAGCTCGCGCTGTATCTGCTGGTGATCGCCGTGGGCATCCTGGTGGGGTTGGAAATACCGCTTCTGATGCGCATCCTCGAAGGCCGCTTCCAGTTTCGCGACCTGATCTCGCACGTCCTCACCTTCGACTATTTAGGAGCCCTCGCCGCCTCCATCGCCTTTCCTTTATGGCTGGTTCCCAAGCTTGGCCTGGTGCGCGCCGCGATCCTGTTCGGCATCATCAACGCCGGCGTCGCGTTGTGGTCGACATTTTTGTTTCGCGATCAACTGCCGTCGGTTTGGGGGCTGCGCACCGCATGCGCCGTCGTGCTGCTGATGCTGGGCGGAGGAATGTTCGCGTCCAACTGGATTCAATCCGCCGCCGACAATCAGCTCTACGCCGACGAAGTCATTTTCGAGCGCAACACGCGTTATCAGCGCATCGTCGTCACCAAATGGAAAGACGATCTGCGCCTGTTCCTGAATTCGCACCTTCAGTTCAGCTCGCGCGATGAGTATCGTTATCACGAAGCGTTAGTGCACCCCGGACTGTCTTCTCTTCCGAACGCCCGGCGGGCGCTGGTGCTCGGCGGCGGCGACGGCTTAGCCGTTCGCGAGCTGCTGAAATATCCGAATCTCGAAAGCATTACATTGATCGATCTGGATCGCGAGATGACCCGGATGTTCACAGAACATCCGCTGCTTGCCCCACTCAACGAATACTCGTTTCGCAACCCGCGCGTCCACGTGATCAACGACGACGCTTTCCCGTGGCTCGACCGCAACCCCGGCTCGTGGGATTTCATCGTCGTCGATTTTCCCGACCCCACCAATTATTCGCTGGGCAAGCTGTACACGTCGGCGTTTTATCGCCTGTTGCGCCACCACGTGAGCGAGAACGGATTGGTGGTGGTGCAGAGCACGTCGCCGATGTTTTCGCGGCAGTCGTATTGGTGCATCGTCGATACGCTGAAGGAGGCTGGGTTTCATACCTGGCCGTATCACGTCTACGTCCCCAGTTTCGGCGAATGGGGATTCACGCTCGCGGGCAATTCCTGGGAGCCGCCCTCCACGCTGCCAGCCGGCTTGCGGTTTCTGACCGTCTCGACCATTTCGCAATTTTTCGATTTCCCCGCCGACATGACGCCTGTCGACGCGGAGGTGAATCGGCTGAACGACCAGGTGCTGGTGCGCTATTACGAGAAAGAGTGGAAGGACATCGCGCGCTGAGGCACGACCGTCAGGGAGTGCGTGTGCTTCTGGCGCAAATCACCACACCGACCGCGGATAGTTTTCCCGAATCTTTTCGTCTGAAGTCACCAGCGGCGACATGCCGTCCGTTCGCGCATGCGCCACAATCACACGGTCAAACGGGTCGCGGGTCCATGTCTCGAACAGCGCAGTATGAACCACGGCGGCGAAGGAGTGGTCGCGTTGCTTCAATCCGATCTGAGTTTCGAGCTGATTCAGGAGCATCAACGGGGGTTTCACAACTCGCTTGATCTCGAACAGGTACTCGAGCTCCAACATCACCATCGGCGAAATGAACAGCTCAGACTCTTCGATCGCCGCCGCGGCAGCCGGAGTCAGCTTGTCCGCTCGTCCACCTGCAAGCCAAACCACGACTTGAGTGTCGAGATACAGATTCACAGTTCAGACCAGTCCTTCTCCCATTCAGCTTCCATTTCCTTGAAAAGTTCAGCGTTGGCAGTGTCGAGTTCCGTTCTCACCGCGACCACAGTTTGCTTCGTGAGCTTCGCCAGTTTCGAGGCCTTGGCTTCCGGCGCGAGCTTGAACACGATCCCTTTGTAGGTGAACTTCACAGGCTCTCCGGCGATCGCGCGGTCCGCGAGCTTGAACAGTTCCTGCCGCAATCGTGTGATGGTGACTTCCATAACTATAGCTTAGAGCATAGCGTACATTCAGTCAATCTATTACGTACATCATGTACATATAACTGCCCGACATTCCAGAGCGTCCGCACTTTCAGCCTAGGGATGTGCTAGACTGCCCCTAGGAGCCCCCTATGGCAACCCTATATGTCCAAAACGTCCCGGACGATCGGTATGAAGCCCTCCGTAAGAGAGCGAAGAAAAATGGCAAATCGATCGCCGCGGAGATCATTGAGCTTTTGGAACAGTCGGTCCCAACGGAGGCCGAGTTGAAGCGCCGGCACCGATTTTACACCAAAGTCATCAACCACTATCAGAAACAGAAGCCTCTTACTCCTGGACCTCATCCCTCGGCCGAGGAGATGATCCGCGAACTACGTGGCAGCTAATCGATTTATTCTCGATGCGAGCGTGGCGGTTAAATGGTTGTTGCCGCCATCTGATGAAGAGCATGTCGCAGAAGCGCTGGAATTGTTGCGCCTCCACGACCTGGGCGCTGTTGAGTTCCTGGTGCCCGATCTGTTTTGGGTCGAGTTTGCAAGCGCGGCTCAAAGTGGCGTTCGCCGAAAGCGCTGGACCCGAGTTCAGGCCGCGGATTCTGTTCGAGACATGCTGGGCTACGAACTGCGAACTTTCCCAAGTCGTCTCCTAGTAGAGACCGCGCTCATGATGGCAATAGCCAACAATTGCTCGCTGCACGACTGCATCTACGTCGCGCTCGCTGAAGAAGCCGGGTGCGAAATGATCACCGCCGACGAACGCCTGGTGAACGCGCTTGGCTCACGCTTCCCGGTACGCTGGCTCGGAAGTTTCCAACAGATTCATTAGAACCGGACCAGCTTAATCCCGCCGTTCGACGTCCCCAGATCCAGCAGCGGACCGCCCGATCCGATGGTCCCCTCCAGGCTGTGCTTGCTGATCGTCCCGCCATGCACGCTCACGTCGAAATCCGACGTGACCGACGCGTTGGTGGTGTGCGCGCGGACGGTGGCGCCGATAGAGCTCGGCATGCGCACGGTGATGGACGAATTGGAGGTTGACGCGTGCACCTCGCGCGCGGCATCCATGGTCACTTCGATATGGCCGTTGGAGCATTCCAGGCGCACCGGCCGGCTATCCGATTCGAGCAAGCGGGCCGTAATGCTCCCATTCGACGTATGCGCGTCGAAGTTGCCTTTCTTCACTTCCGCGCGAACGCTGCCGTTGGACGTGCGAACGATCGTGTCGCCGATCACGTCGGAAAGATCGATGGTGCCGTTTGAGGTTTGCGCGTCCAGCGGCCCGTGAACCCCGTTTGCATGAATGCCGCCATTGGAGGTCTTGAGGTGCGCGCGGCCTTCGATGCCCTCCACGCGAATGGACCCGTTCGAGCTGGCGACACTCGAAAGTTCCACGCGGCGGGGCACGTGAAGGCTGTACTTTACGCCCGCGTTGCCAAAGCGGTCCATCGGGCGCGTGGTCCGGATGGCGATCGAATCCGCCGCCGGTACGATATCGACCTTGATCTGCTTCAGGCGCTCTTCGCTGCCCGCGTACTTGGTGCCGTCGATCTCCACCAGGTCTTTGTCCCAGCCGACAATATCGACACTGCCGTTAAAACCCTCCAACTCGATTCTTCCGCCCGCGTTCAGCGGATAGCTGAAATGAAAATCCTCGCGATAGCGGTCTAAAGTGCCGGCGAGGTCGAAGTCCTCACAGCCCGCCAGCAGGAAAAACGTCCCCAGGCACAGCACACCCGCGCTCTTCTGCAAAAAACCGGTTCGATGAAGACCCATGCGCATAAACGCTCCTTGACGTTAGTTTACGAAACCCGGCGTCCCGGAGTTCCAGGAAAAAGCAGAGGTAGAAGAAACCCGGCATATAAGAAAATAGAGGGATAATGACCGCATGCAATCATTACCCGTAAGCAGGCGATTGGTTACGGCGGTTTTTCTGGCCGTTGGCCTATCGGCCGGGTTGTCGTCGGCCCTGGCCCAGGCGCCCTCCACGGTCATCCACATTATCAACGTGAAGTGGAAAGAAGACGCCTCGCCCGAGCAAATTCAGGCGGTTATCGACGCCGTACGCCAGCTTCCCTCGAAATACCCGGGCCTCAAGCGCATTTGGACCAAGGACATCAAATATCAGGGCCAGGAAGGCTACAAGCAGGCGATCGTGATGGAGTTCGAGAGCCAGGACGCGCTCAAAAAGTATGAAGACAGCGCGGCGCAGCAGTGGTGGTACAAGATTTACCTGCCGGTCCGCGATGAGAGCCGGACCCACGACGTGACGAACTGACACGCCGCCTCCGCTTCAACTCGCCTGGGCCGCTTGGTCAGAGACCTTGTAACTCGCGGGAGCTGGCTCGCGTCGATCTGTTGCCGTGGAGCGAACAGGAGATTTTATGAAAAACGCCTGGCTGTGTATGTGTCTTCCAGTCGTTTCTGTGGCTTTCTCCGCTCAGCCAGAGGCAACGCCCGCTCAAACGGTCGCGAAGCCCCTGACGCACGTCAAACCGGCCCCAACTCCGATTCCCGAAGGTCCATACCGAAAGTGGATTAACGAAGAGGTTACGTATATCATCACAACCCCGGAGCGCAAAGCGTTCGGGCAAATCAAGGCCGATAAACAGCGGAACGAGTTCATCGAGCAATTCTGGGCTCGGCGGGATCCGACTCCGGGCACTCCAAGGAACAAGTTCAGAGAAGAGCACTATCGCCGGCTCGCATACGCCACGGCAGCTTTCTCGGTGCACTATGAGGGCTGGAAGACTGATCGCGGCCGGATTTACATCTTGTACGGACCTCCTGATTCAATTGATTTCCGCCCCGCATCTGAGCGGGAGTCGCCAGCAGTGCTAGACGACGCAACGGCCCCGGCGGTTCGCGTTGAGCAATGGCGCTACAACCACATCGGCGGGATCGGCGACGACATCCTGCTGGAATTTGCCCCCTATGGTACGAGCGGAGAATACCTGCTCGTACTTCCGATGTTCCTTGATTCGGCCGCAAAGCGATAGACTCGACCTGGGCGCAGTGCCAAGTGGTCCCGACTTCTACCTCATCCATTCGCCGTTCCGCATTACCCGATCCGTCAAGCCTTTCTCCCGCGATCCCTTCAACACCAGATTCGCCGGCTGCCCCGGCTCGATCGGTGTGCCGCCCGGAACTGCCTCGATGGTCATCTCGAACCCCCGGATCATCTGAGCGCCTTTCGGCACCGGCGTCAAAGATTGGGGCCCAACCTCGCGAAATTTTCCGTCGTCGATCACCACCACGGAATACTCGATCGGCGCCCGCCCCGGCGCGGCGATCAGCTTCGCCCCGACAATCACTTTGAGGCTGGATGGTTGAGAAGGCGTGCACGCGACCGTTCCCAGAATCAGCGTGGCGAGCACAAGCGCGAGCGTCACTTGCCGATTCACTTGCCGCATCCCGCTCCTGCGGCCGCCGTCTCTCCCAGCAGCATCTCCATCGACAACGCGCGCAAATCGGGCACCAGCACATCGGGCAAATGCTTCGCCAATTCCTCGGCGCCCACCACGCCTGTCGCCACCGCTATGGAACGCACTCGATTGGCGCGCGCCGCGTGAATGTCGTTCGGATGATCGCCGATCAACACGATCGGGCTTGCGCCGTTGATCCAGCCTTCCCGCCGCGCCTGCCTGATCGCGATGCGCACCAGCCCCGCACGATCGCGCGCCAGTTCGGCGAACGCGCCGAAGCGCAGATAACGGCGAAGTCCGGCGCGCTCCATCTTCTTCCAGCCGATGCGTGTGAGATTTCCGGTCACCAGGCCCGTGACGATGCGCCGCCGCGACAGCTTATAGAGCAGCATTCGCGCGCCGGGGCACACGCGCCCGCGCAGGTCGGGACAACTGCGTGCGTAAATCGATTGCGCCTGTTCCACCACGCGCGGCATGTGCCGCCGGATCAGCGCCCGGGACGCACCTGCGTTCGAAAGCATCTCCGTCACGATGTCGCGATCGAGCATGCCCTGCACCGGGACGCCGTCCATGGTGGTTTCGATGGCCGTGACACGGCGGATCGCATGTACCAGCGCGTCGCGATGATGCGGACCCGCGCGCCGCACCAACGTTCCGTCGATATCGAATAAGACCAGCGCCGTGTCACCTATGTCCGCGGAAATCTTCATCGATACTCTTACTATAAGACGCGACACACGCCATGACGCGACACCGAGCCTTGAGGCGGCTGCTAGAATAGGCATCGAATGCAGGTGCTAAACGCGGGCGACGACAAGCTGCTGCTTCTCGAACTGGATACCGAGTTCATCGAGAACATCGCGAAGCAGGCGGGCTTCGAGTTCAAGCTGGACGATCAATCCCGCCGCGTGGTGCTGGATTTGAACGCGGAGGGCCGCCAGGCGCCGCTGCTGTTGTTCGACGCGGCCGATCCCGCCAACCTGGGATGGTTTTCCCGCTGCCAGTTTTACGTCGACGGACTCAGCGGCGCCGTCTTGCAAACGCCCATCCAGCTCGCCAATAAACACGATCGCTCCGGCCGCGCGCTGCCGCACGCCATCCGCATTCAGATCAACAAGGAACTACCGGCGACGTTTCGTCTGCCCAATAAAGCGCCGGTCACCGAGCAGATGGTTTACGCGGTGCTCTACAATTTCCTGAACGCGCTGCTGAACACGGGCGTCGGCGTGTGCGGCACTGCGGTGGTGAAGCCTCTCGCCGGACGCACCGAGCCCGCGGCAAACCGCAATTAGAATAAGGGCCGCAACCGAATGCGTGGGGCAGGGCCGTGCCCTGCCAAATGAGGCGCGACCGTCAGGAAGCGCGTTCCGGCTTTCTGAACCGCGACCGGGAGCGCGTTCTGGCCGTTACTGAACCGCGACCGTCAGGGAGCGCGGTCCGGCTTTCTGAACCGCGACCGTCAGGGAGAGCGTTCTTGCCATACTAACCACATGGCTACCCTCGGACTCGTCGAATATCAGAACGCCCATCCCGAAGTGAGCGCGGTTTATGACGACATCATGGCCACGCGCCAGACCGACTACATCAACAACTTCTGGAAAGCGCTGGCCCACGACCCGGCAACGTTGCGCCGCACCTGGGAATC
>Ga0182024_10027241_pt1 | contig 10006 bp, 9 predicted proteins | sample P32metaG_FD_120480 | JGI IMG/M metagenome (GOLD analysis project Ga0182024, IMG submission 120480) | Permafrost microbial communities from Stordalen Mire, Sweden - P3-2 metaG (Illumina Assembly) | ecosystem: Environmental > Terrestrial > Soil > Wetlands > Permafrost | place: Sweden: Stordalen...
AGCCCAGCCAGGTCAATACCCGGCTCCCCCTGTCCAGTCATGACCGGCGACAGTAAACCCGCACACGCCAGCACGTCCCCTGAACTGCAGAAACTCCCGCCGTTGTTCAGTTAACACGCATGAGCGGTCGTCAGGCGGGCGAGTTCCGGCGAACCCAGAGCAGGGTGAATTGCGGATGGGGGTGCCGCGAGCTGCGGTGCCGATGGTCGTGGTCGGAGCGGACTGGCCGGCACCGGGATCTCCCGTGGTCGCCGGCCGGCGTGACATGATCGTCTCCGGAGACCAAGTGCTCGATGGCTCTCATGGTGGCGGTGTGGCCGCTTATGGCCGGGTTCGTCAGCAGGATGGCTCGCCGAAGTAGGCGCATCCGGAACTCGTGGGCCGTGGGCCGCCCGGGAGCCAAGTTGGGAGCCATTGGCCACAATCTTCCAGGCTCACACAGACTCGTGCAGACCTGGTAGTCGCAGGTCAATGGCATGCCAGGCCTCCGCCGGACTCGTTCAGACTTGGCCTAGTCCTACTTTGGGAGCAGGAGGCCGCGAGTTCGAATCTCGCCATCCCGACCAGGAGTGCAGGTCAGAGACGTTTGTAGGTCGGCGGGATGGCGGTCAAGATCATTTGACCGTCAACCTGAACATCTACAGGCGGTACTAGGCGGCACGGACTGGATCTCGCTAGCTCGCCGAGAGGGCGTGTAGGCGGTTCGCTTTGAACAAATCGAGGCCCGCAGTGCCCCGCTGTCAAGCAGTTCCAGCCCCGGTGAGCCTCGCGAGTGCAGATGTGACGGCCACCGTGCTAACGAAGCCGGTAACAAAGCCGATCGAGAACCTGGCGCACGAGCTGGAAGTGGTCGGCATCTTCGTCGGCCTAGTAACCGGATTGCACCCGCTGACCATGATATGCGCGAAGTATCTGGTACACGACAAGATGGCCGATGTGCTTGCCACTACGTTTCAGAAGCTGATTGACGAATTCACCGCTGCGGAGGCGTGCAAGCCGACAACAGTAGGCGACGCCCAGGAAGCAGCCAGTGAGACTTCCAAACCGGCCGTGCAGGCTGGTCTTGAAGAGACGTCAGCCGACGACGCGGCAGACCGCAAGCGCTTGGAACGGGCCGATAAAATGTCTCGTGGCGAGCCGCTGGAGCCCAGCGAGATTCTGCGCAAAAAGATCATCCGCTACCAGGACGCCGTTAGCCAGGAACCTGTCAGCCAGGAGACCGCCGTTAAGTCCGAGGATGCCGCCTCGGCAACCTGACGATTAATCTAACCGATGCGGCCTGCGGACGACCCGCTGCTGCACCCGCGCTGGGCCACGATGCCGTTGATGCGGTCGCGGCCAGCCTGGAGGGCGCGCAGGTGCCAATGATGGGGATATGCCGCTTTTAGGCGATACGCCGGTTTCGCGCACTCAACCTGGGGCCGATATCACCAGCACCGGCACGTTGACGGCATAGGCAAGATCTGCTGTTATTCAGATCAGATCGGGCCCGGCATGTACCGGGGGGGACGGGGCTTCAGCGTGGACGTACATTCAACGCACACCAGGACCGTGGGCAGGATGCCGGGTGGCGGAATTGCCCGCAGGCCTTTGCACGTCCTGATCCTGGCCGACTGCTCAGGGTCAATGAAGGGCGAGAAGATCCAGGCCCTGAACTTCGCGATCGCCCAGATGATGCAGCACCTGGGCGCCTGGGAGGAAGAGCAGGAACGGGCACAGATACTGGTCCGGGCGATTGCGTTCGCATCGACGCCGCAGTGGCACATAAGCGAACCCCTTCCGGTTGTCCCGCTGAGCTGGAAACCCCTCGCCGTAGTGCCGGGCGGGCGGACGAACATGGGCCCGGCATTCCGGATGGCAGCTTCCGTTCTGGGCAAGGACCAAATGCCGCGCAGGGCATTTAACCCGGCATTGCTGCTGATAACCGACGGTATGCCAACAGACCGCCCGGAGGACTTCGACGCCGGGCTCGACGGGCTCATGTCGCAAATGGCCGGCCGCGACGCGCTGCGTATGGCGGTTGCCATCGGCCGGGACGCGCGCTCAGATGCACTGACGAGATTCATTGCCGACCCGAAGGTCCCGGTCCTGGTGGCTGGCAACGTCGATCAGATCGCCGAGCAACTCCGCCTGGTCACCCTGGCGGTCACTGGTGTCAGAAGCTGGGCCGATCCAGATGAAGACGAACTGCCGGCTGATGACACTGACCTCCCGGTCTAGCCGTGCCTACGGTCCAGGGTGACGGCGGGTATCCGGCCGTTCCGGTTCAAGCATTGCCATGGCAGGTTCATACGGCCAGCGCGGTTGGTGCCGGGCACGTAAGGGACGGCCGCCCTAATCAGGATTCGGTGGGCCGCAGGCTGCTGGCCCGGGCAGATGGATCGGCTGTCCTCGCCGTCGTCGTCGCCGACGGGCACGGCGATTCCCGGCATTTCCGCAGTGGCCGGGGTTCCGCCATGGCGGTCGCTGCTGGCCTGGCCGCGGTGGAGGCCTGGACCACCCCCGTTACCGGCGGCGCGGACGCGGTGCAGGACAGCGCCGGGCGCAAGCTGGTAACCGGCATCGTCACCCGGTGGAATGCCGCCGTGGCGGCGGACCTTTCCGCCGACCCTTTCAGCGACGCTGAGCGCACCGTGCTGGCCCGCCTGTCGCTGCCCGACGTGATTGCTTATGGCTCGACCTTGCTGGTCGCTGCCTTCACTAGCGAGTTTGCCGTCTTCACGCAGATCGGCGACGGAGACATTGTCGCGGTGCTGCCCGATGGGCAGTCCCTTTCCGCGGTGCCGGCGGACGACAGCCTGGACGGGTGGCAGACCACCAGCCTGTGCCAGCCGGACGCGGGCGCGGCTTTCCGGACGGGAGTTGTCCTGCTCGCTGACTGCCCGCTGTTTGCCGTGCTGCTCGCGTCCGATGGCTTCGGCAACGCCCAGGCCGATGATCCCTGGCCGCCGGGATTTGCCGCGGACCTGGTCCAGCTGGGGCTGGAGCATGAACCGGGCTGGTTCGCTGGCCAGCTGCCGGGCTGGGCGAAGCAGTGCGCCTCCGTGGACGGCAGTGGCGACGACTGCACCATGGCCCTGGTGATCAGCTCCACCGTGGTGCCAGGACCCGAGGCCCAGCGGGATGCGCAGGAGGCTGGGCGCCATTCCCGGACGGAACCGGCGCGGACGGTGGAGTTCTCATCGCCAGTTGCCAGGCCCCGGTCGGCGCCGGCCAGCCAGCCGTGGCCGGACCAGGCCGCCGCCCGCAGCGGCCAGGTGGGCAGCGGCCATGGCTTCATCCAGCAGCTCAGGCCGAGACTGCTCTGGGTGGCAGCCGCCATCGCGGTGATCCTGGGCGGCATAGCACTCGCCTTCGTGCTGACCGGCAACAGCCAGCCAGGGCCAGCCCCGCAGGCCCGGCCGACGCACCATACATCGAGTCAGCCCCGTCCCCGCCCCGCCCCCAGCAGCTCCCGCGCCAGTCATCGCCACCACCACCATCTCGCTAAGCCCACCAACGGCTCATCGACCCGCAGCAGACCCAGCCCCGCGGTCAGCTCGCGAGCCTATTCGAAGCCGGTGACAGACGGCCTTGCTCACCACGGCCAAGGAGACTGACAGATGAGGTCCCGGACATGACCGAGTTGCAGACGGGCGACGTGGTGCGGATGCAGAGCGCCGGTGAGACGTTGCTTATCGGCCAGCGCATTGCCGAGGGCGGGCAGGGCGTCGTTTACCAGGCTGAGCTCAACGGCGAGATATTTGCCGTGAAGTGGTACCGGCTGGCGAAGAACGACCGGATGGGCGAGCTGCTCAAAGCGAACCTGAACGGGCTGGTCAAGAGCGGCAGGCCACAGCACAGCGCGTTCGTCTGGCCCATCGACATGGTCAGCAGCCCCGGACGCGACGGATTCGGCTACGTCATGCCGGTGCTGAAGACCCCGTTCACCTCATTCGTGCAGATGCTGAAGGCAGATATACCACCAGGATTCCGCGCGCTTATCCAGATAGGCATCAACCTGGTTGATGCGTTTGCCTCGCTGCACACCAGTGGGCTGTGCTACCGCGATATCAGTTTCGGCAACCTGTATGTCAACCCGGAGACGGCTGATGTAGCCGTCATCGACAACGACAACGTCGGGCCGAGCGGCAGTAGCGGGGTGGTCAGGGGGACCCCGCAGTTCATGGCGCCCGAGGTCATCCGCGAGGAGGTTCTGCCCAGCACCGAGACGGACCTCTACTCCCTGGCGATCTTTCTTTTTTACCTGTTCTGCTTCGGTCATCCGCTGGAGGGGACGGCCGTGGAGGCGTCCTACAGCTGGGAGGACGGCCGGCGCCTGTCAGAGCAGGAACTGATGATGAAGCACTTCGGCCGCAACCCGGTGTTCGTGTTCGACCCAGATAATGCTTCCAACCGGCCTTTGGCGGACAGTCCCGTGCGCAGCTGGTGGGACATTTACCCCAGCTTCTTCCAGAAGCTGTTTATTAAGTCATTTACCACCGGCCTGCACGATGCCACCCTCACGGGGCGGCTGACCGAGGGTGTGTGGCGCCGGGGCCTTTACCGGCTGGCGGACTGTCTCTGGCAGTGCGGCAGCTGCCAGGCCGCTCTCTTCTTCGACCCGGACAACGCCGGGCACCCGTGCTGGGGGTGCGGGCTGGTCCCGCCGCCACCACCGGTGCTGACCCTGCCTGGGCACACCGTGGTGCTGGCAGACGGGGCTGTCCTCACCGGGCGTCATCTCAAGCAGCCCAGAGCGGCCCGCCAGGTCCTGGCGGCCGCGGAAACCGATCCCCGTTATCCCGGCGCGGTCATGCTGCGGAATCTGACCGACCGGGTCTGGACAGTCGAGCCGGCGGGAGAGGAAAAGAAGCAGGTCAAGCCACGCCAGCGGCTGCTGGTGCGGCCCATGATCATGGAATTGGCAGGCATACGGGCGGAAATCCGCCATGCCAGTGAGGGGAAGGGCGGATTTCAATGACCATTCAACCGCTGGATGCCAGTGGGGCGGCGCTTAAGGCACTGCAGTCCGTAGTCGCCGACTACGGCGCGGCTGCCCTGTCCGATGCCCAGTTCATGAACAACGTGCTGCGGGACCTGCTGCCCGACGAACCCCGGGAGGCCAGTGTCCTGGTCGCTGCCGCCGAGGCCAATGTGCCCGGGATCATCGGTGAACGTGTGGCTCAGCACATCAGCCCCGGCGCCGCCATCGCGCAGGCCGCCGCCACACTGGGCGAACGCACGGCACTGACGCAGGATGCCTGCATGTGGGCGGCCCGCCAGATGGCCCAGGCTCTCAATCTCCTGCCGGGCCAAATGACTGAGAGCAGGAAGCTGGAACCGCCAGCCGACGTCACCCTCCCGCCGGTGGGTCAGGACCCCGGGCCCGCACCGCCCATTCCCCCGTCACCATCAGGGCCCCCGGGCCCAGCGGACGCCCGGCGCCGCCAGGCCATCCGGCTTGCCTCCGGCGCGGCGGCCGTGATCATCATCTATCTGCTGATTGCCGCAACGGCGCACCTGGCACCGTTCAGCAAAGCGAAAGCTCCGGCTCGCCATACGGCATCGAGCAGCTCACCGACCCACACCGCCTCCCCTAGCCCGTCGCCCACGCCGAGCTCTCCCAGCCCTTCGCCCACGCAGACGCTGACGGCGGCGGATAACCGGCTGCTCAGCCTGATACCAGCCACCGTTAAGGACGATGGCAGCTGCCAGCCGGTAAAAAAGCCGAGGTTCAGCTCCATTGCATCTGTCTACTGCAGCGATGAGTCACCCATCGCGGCAAAAGCGGTAAACTATTATCTCTTTGCAAAAACTGTCACGATGAACATCGCCTACAGGACTTTCCTCGGCAGGTTCGCACATACATCTGAGAACAACATCAGCTGCGCACCGCCGGGAGGCAATTTCACCAAATTCATGCCCAAATGCGAAACGATATACGACACCCACAAAAAACCCCGGGGCCGAGTGGTCGAGTACATGTTCAAAAACTACCCCGATATGAGCTGGACAGTGAATAAGCATAAGCTCCTTATCGACGCGATTGGCAATTCGGGCACCCGGGGGTACGCACTTTTGCGCTGGTGGACGAGCTCGACCCATTGGGTCACAGGTGGCCTCTAAACCCTGGCGGGCCATTCGCCCGTCACATAGTTATGCAGACCACAGCACAGCCGCACGACCCAGCAATGGCGGATTACGCGTCAATAATCCAGTATGGATGCCTCAGAGCGGGATCCACGGGAAGGCCGGCCCGATGAGGGCGGCCAGCCCGGCGGACGGGGAGGAACACCGGTGACCGGATTGCGCATCACCTACGACGGGGTTACCTGCAGCTTCGGGCCGGGGGAAGTCGTCACTATCGGGCGGAACCCGGACAGCAGCGTTGTGGTCCAGGACCCGACGGTGTCCCGCCAGCATGCGTACGCGGTGTCCGGGCCGGACGGCTGGGTGCTGCAGGACGTCGGGACGGACCGGGTGTTCGTCAACGGTCACCCCATGAAACAGGTCATGATCGGCCCAATGACGCAGGTGAGACTGGTGTCGGAGGAGGGGCCGCTGCTGTACTGCCAGGCGAGCCCGGTCCAGGCGGCTGCCGTCCCGCCCGCCGCCCCGCCGACGCCGGAGCCAGCACCGTACGCGCCGCAGGCGTACGCCCCGCCCGCACCGCCGGCCTACGCTCCGCCAGTTCCGGCGGAGTATGCCGCGCCGGCGCCAGCGGAGTATGCCCCGCCCGCACCAGCTCAGGCAGCCCCGCTGGCGCAGGCGTCGCCTGGAGGGGCTCCTCCCCCGCACATGGTGCCGGGCCTGCAGGCTGGACCGGCCGGCCCCGCGTACCCGGCCGGACCGCAGCATGCGATGGGCATGCCGTATGGGGGCATGGCGCCAGGGGGGATGCCGGCTGGGGGTGGTGCCCACGCTGACCCGCATCCGCCGGGGTTCGCCGCCGCTATTCATATCCTGGTGCCGGTCAGGAGCTGGCTCACTGACCCGGGATGGCGCCAGGGCTTCCGGCTGCTGGTGATCGCGTATGGCCTGCTGCCGAGCGTGTTCTTCGTGGTGTTCGTCCACAGCACGAACGTGACGACGCCGGGATGGGCGTACAGCCTCTACATCGCGCCGCTGTGGGCGATTGCCTTCTGGCTGCTCATCCGGCCCGGCCCGGTGACCCGTCAGGTGGTCGGGGTGGCGGTCGGCATCGTCGTCGGCACCCTGGTCCTGATGCCGATCCTGACCCTGCCGTGGGAGAAGGCGCTCTACACCACCAAAAACCCGCACAGCCTGCTGCCATGGATCCTTGGCGTCGGCTACGCGGAGGAGATTACCAAGGCGCTGCCAGTCCTGGCCGCGGCCCTGGTCCTGCTCAAGTGGCGCAAGGTGAAGCTCGACGTGCGGATGTGGATGTTCCTGGGCACCATCGGCGGGCTGGCGTTCGGCGTCGCGGAGTCGGCCAAGTACGTCGGCCTTTACCTGGCCGCGGGCAACCAGGAACAGGGCGTCGCGATCCAGGTGATCCTGTCGTTCGCGGTCCGGGTGTTCCTGGACGGGTTCCAGCATGCCGTCTGGGCGGGGATCTCTGCGTTCTTCATCGGCATGGGCGTGAACTACCGGCGGCGGCGCATCCCGCTCATCATCATCGGGATCTCCATCCCGGCCGTGCTGCACGGCCTGAACGACTGGGCGGCCTCCCTGTCGAACCAGTGGCTGTGGATTGCCGTCGGCGCGCTCTCGCTGATCCTGTTCATGGGCTACACCATGTCGGCGGCGTCGATCGAGCAGCAGGTGCGGCAGACGCCCCTGTTCCGCGGGGATTCGATGCTGATGAGCAAGGCTTTCCTGACCCCGCCGCCGCAGGATGGCGGGCACGGCGGCGCCCATCGAGATGGCTGAGCTCATCGTCCACCTTGAGCACCTGCGCTGCTGGCAGCCCGCTCCGGGTTATCGGCAGTCCGCGCGATGCGCAATGGGAGGTCATGCCCCGCCAGGAGACGACCTTGTCGTAAACGCTCGGGAACGGCCCCCGTCCCGGTGTGCCAGCCAGTTTGCCGCCCCGGATCCGGCGCATGTACTGGACATGCAGCCAGTGCGGCTGTGCCGGGTGATGAAGCCAAAGACGGAGTCACGGTCTGGGATGCGCACCAGCAGCAGTCCGCCGGGGCGGATCGCTGCGACCATCCGGTCAAGCACCTGTTCTGCGCCCGTCACGTGCTCAAGCACGAACGTGGAAAATGCGACATCGTAAGAGGCAGCGGGGAGGGCTACAGTGCGCAGGTCCCCGACGATCGTCTCAGATAAGTCAGTCCGCATGCGCATGGCGCCGGCGTTCAGGTCGACCCCGATGAGGCGTTTGCGGAGCCGCGATGGGAGCCAAGTGTCAGCGCGTTGAACACGGTGGACCGTAAAAGACGCGGCCACGGCCAGGACTCGATCTACCTCGCCCGCACCGCGGAGTGCCGCGATGAAGCCACAGCGGCCGAGCGGTTCCGGAAGGCCAGCGTTGCCATGTGAGGAATCGCCTCTTGGAGGAGTCAGCTGCGATGACCCGGGCCGTGCATGTTCCGTACACCGTCGAGCAGGACGAGGACGGCGTGTGGTGCGCTCACGCTCAGCCGCGCCCCGGCGTGGGAGCCAATGGCGAGGGGGAGACCCTCGAGGGCCTGGTCGCCGAGTTCGGTGCCCCAGATGAGCTGACTCTCATGGTCGACGTGACCTGATGCCTCCGGTGCCCTCCGTGCGCGGTGAGCGGATCGTCCGGGCGTTAGAGAGCCGGTTTCAAGGTCGCCCGGGTCCCGGAAGCCACCACACCATGCGTCATCCTGACGGGCGCGGCACCACCGTGCCGGTTCATCCCGGCCGCGACGTCGCCAAAGGAACTCTGCGCGGCATTCTGGCTGACGCGGAAATGACGGTGCAGGAACTGCAACGACTCCTGTGAGAACCCCCGTATGACCCGGGCAGGGATCCACCAGAACTCCCAGCGCTCCATACGCGGCATGTGCGGACTATAGAACCCTCGGGTGCAGACTCTGCTCATGACTGCTCGTGACGAGATCCTCGCTGTCCTTCCAGCTGGCCGGGCTCGTACAGGCCGCGAGACCTTTACTCCGCAGGACGTCATTGATGAGTTGCTTCGCCGGGGGACCAGTTACAAGCCATCGACTATCCGCACTCACATAGTGAGCCGCATGTGCGCTAACGCGCCCGACCACCATGCACGAACCTACGATGATCTTGAGCGCGTAGCTGATGGTCAGTACCGTCGACGCTAAGCCCCGGTCGGCGGCATGAGAGTGCGTCAGGTTCGGCGTATCACTGACGCCTGCTGAATGACGATGTTCTGGCCCGCGACCGCGATGGCGGGCCAGAACGCATTGACGCCCCGGCCGGGAAGGGCCAGACTTACGCCGGCGACTAGCGCCTGGGGGTTCTGCGGTGGTGGATGACGAAGACGAGATCCTGGCGGCGGAACTTGGGAAACTCGGCGCCAGAGGCGGAAGCTTGGGGGCTACCGTCGGCGGAGCACTGGGCACGGCCAGCGAGCCCGAGGCCAGCACGCGCGGCGGTGCATGGGGAGCGGCGTTTGCCGGGCGGCGGCTTCGAAAGAACGTTCACGAGCTTGAGATGACTCTCGCCGCACCGTCCGATGAGGTCTTCGTTCAGGTCGTCAGTCTCGTCGGGTCGATGGGACGGGTAGTGGCGCAGGCCGGCCCAGCCGACGGCAAGGCGATCGTGCGCGGCATCGTCGGGGCCGGGATCGCGGATCTCAATCCCGCTGTGGTCACCGTAACGATGATGTCTGCGAGTGACAGGAGCACATCGGTACAAATCCGGGGTGCCGCGAAGGAGGGCCTGATCAAGCAGCGGGCAGGCCAGAAGGCGGCCGAGCACCTCGCCGCTTTGCTTAGATAGATAGGCGACACTTACTGCGTCGATAGCCATTCCGGCCGGGACCAACTGGCGCCGCGTATCAGCCGACCAGCGGCATGACAGTGCGTTCGGCGGCGACGCCGATCGCTACTAG
>Ga0182024_10027242_pt1 | contig 10006 bp, 9 predicted proteins | sample P32metaG_FD_120480 | JGI IMG/M metagenome (GOLD analysis project Ga0182024, IMG submission 120480) | Permafrost microbial communities from Stordalen Mire, Sweden - P3-2 metaG (Illumina Assembly) | ecosystem: Environmental > Terrestrial > Soil > Wetlands > Permafrost | place: Sweden: Stordalen...
GATGGCGGCGGCTACTGGCTGGTGGCCTCCGACGGAGGGATCTTCAGCTACGGCGACGCGGCCTTCTTCGGCTCCCGCGGCGGCCAACCACTCAACGCGCCCATCGTCGGCATGGCGGCCACGTCTGATGGCGGCGGCTACTGGTTGGTGGCCTCAGACGGAGGGATCTTCAGCTACGGCGACGCGGCCTTCTTCGGCTCCCGCGGCGGCCAGCCCTTGAACAAGCCCATCGTCGGCATGGCGGCCACGCCGAATGGCGGCGGCTATTGGTTGGTGGCCTCCGACGGAGGGATCTTCAGTTACGGCGGCGCAGTTTTCCAGGGCTCGACCGGGGGCATCAAGTTGAACAAGCCGATCGTCGGGGTGGCCACGACGCGTGACGGTGGTGGCTACTGGCTCATTGCCTCCGATGGCGGGATCTTCAACTACGGCGATGCCCTCTTCTCGGGTTCGGCCGCTTCGCTCAGCGGCACCAGTGCGGTGGGCGGATCAGGCAGCTCGTCGTAGGGTGCGCCGCGCGGGAACCCGGGCCCGGGTGCTCATGTGGGGGCTTTTCGTGGGCGCTGCAGCTGCAGCGCTCGCCCCCGCTGGGCCCGGTGCCCTGGTCCCGCTCAAGATGGCCATCGCGTCGGCGGACTCGGTCGGCAACGACGTCTACGTCGCCGTTGTCGTCGACTTCGGGAACGGGTCGTCGATGTCAACGGTGTCGAAGTGCGTTCCCGTGGCGTCGAACGCGCACGACGCCGATGCGCTGGCCGCTGCTGTCGGGTCGTCCAACGTTGCCTACGCCAGCTCAGGCCTGCTCTGTGCCATTGACAACTATCCGGCCAATGGTGTCCAGAACTGCGGCCAGAGTGTCGGCAACGGCAACTACGACTACTGGTCGTACTGGCACGGGTCGACGGGAGCCTGGGTCTACGCCAACGACGGACCGGCGGAGCAGTCGGTCTCGAGTCCGCCCGATGACGTAGAGGGGTGGGAGTTCCAGCTCAACGAGCCGGACACTCAGTTCGCTCCGGAGCCCGCGGTGGCGCCGTCGTACGCTCAGATCTGCAACGCGTCCACCGAGGTGCCCCCGCCCCAGACGTCTTCTGCTGCGGCGACCACGACGACGACCGTGTCCGCCCCCGCGGCGGCCTCCGTGACGCCGCCAAACGCCGGGACGGTCCCCGGGCCCGGGGTCGCCACCTCGACCAGCACCCCGCTGAGCACCCGGTCGACGTTCGACGGCGCCACCACGACCACCGCGGCGGCGGCTTCGGGTAAGACGACCACCACGCTTCCCCCCGGTACGTCGAACGGGGCCGGCGGCGGGACCCACGGATCGTCCGATGCGCACCGGAGCGCCGTCGCGAGCCCGGCTTCTCAGGGGAATTCCGGCGGAGGTTCTTCGAGCAACCTCCTCCCCGTCATTTTGGTCGCTGTCGTCGTCGCCGCGCTGGGCGCGTTCGCCTTCTTCCGCTGGCGGCGTCGACCGGCCGAGGAATGACCCGGTCCGCCGCCCCCAGGCGCCGCTCCCTGCACCCGGTGGCGTGGTGGTTGTGGGCGGCCGGATTGGCGATCTGTGCCATGCGGACGAACAACCCGTTCCTCCTGGCTTTGATCGGAGTGGTGGCCTGCGTCGTCGTGTCCGCCCGCCGGAGCAGCGCGCCATGGTCGCGCTCCATCGCGTTCTTTCTCCGCCTCGGGGTCTTGGTCATAGCGATCAGGATCGTGATCGAAATCCTCTTCGGCCAACGCGGCGTCCCCGGGCACGTGCTCTTCACCCTGCCGCAAGTGCCGCTGCCCTCGTGGGCGGCCGCCGTGAGCGTCGGCGGTCCGGTGACGCTGGAGTCCGTCCTCGACGCCTTTGTTCTTGGTTTGCAACTGGCCGTGATCCTGCTCTGTTTCGGCGCGGCGAATTCGCTGGCCAGCCCGTACCGCCTCCTCCGTTCACTCCCTGCCGTCTTGTACGAGACCGGAGTGGCGGTCACGGTGGCACTGTCCTTCACCCCTGAATTGGTGCAATCCATCGGAATCGTGCGTCAGGCGCGCCGCCAGCGAGGCATTCCGACCAAGGGGTTGCGGGGCATGCGCGGTGTGGCTGTCCCGGTACTGGAGAGCGCGCTCGACCGCTCGCTCCAGCTCGCGACAAGCATGGACGCCCGCGGCTACGGACGACGGATCTCCGTCGGGAGCACGTCCCGGCGACTGGCCAGTGGTGCCACCGTCGGCGGGTTGTTGCTGATGGCAGTCGGGATCTACGGCGTCATTGACGGGGGATCGCTCTTCGGATTGGGCCTTCCCATCCTCGCGATCGCTTGCGTCCTGTGCGGCGTTGGATTGGCGGTGGGAGGTCGCCGCACGGCGCGCTCGCGCTACCGCCCCGACCCGTGGCGACAGCCGGAATGGATCGTGGCGGGCTCAGGACTGATCGCACTGGCGGCCATGTCGGTAGCCGGTGCGCTCGACGTGCCCGGACTCACCATCTCGTTTTCGCCGCTGGCATTTCCGAGCATCCCGTTGCTGCCGGTCGTGGGCATCCTGATCGCCTTGGTGCCTGCCATTGCTGCACCGAACCCGAATGCAGTGCCGCAACCGTTGGTGCACGAGGGGGCAGAAGCGGGCGAGCCAGGTGCGGCTTCTCCGAGCCGACAGCGCGAACCGATCGGTTCGGGCCTCTCGGGCGTGCCGACATGATCACATTCGACCAGGTGTCCTTCACCTATGCCGAGGCCGAACACCCCACGTTGCAACGGGTGAGCCTCCGCATTCCAGAAGGTGAACTGTGCGTGGTCGTGGGAGAGACGGGCACCGGGAAGTCCACTCTGCTACGAGCGATCAACGGACTGGTCCCGCACTTCAGCGGTGGGACGCTGGCCGGAACCGTCACGGTCGACGGGCGGACCACCCAGGACAATCGACCGCGCGATCTGGCCGACGTGGTGGGCTTCGTGGGCCAGAACCCGTTGGCCAGCTTCGTCACCGAGACCGTGGAGGACGAGCTGGCCTACACGATGGAAAACCTCGGGGTGCCCTCTGACGCGATGCGTCGACGAGTCGAGGATGCGGTCGACCTGCTGGGTCTGCAGGACCTACGCGACCGGTCATTGCGAGCGCTGTCGGGCGGTCAGCAGCAGCGGGTGGCAATCGGCGCGGTGCTGACCGCGTCCCCCCGGCTGCTGGTCCTCGACGAGCCGACGTCCGCCCTCGACCCGGCGGCAGCCGAAGAGGTCTTGAGCGCGTTGGCCCGCCTGGTGCACGACCTCGGCCTGACGGTGGTCATGGCTGAACACAGGTTGGAGCGCGTCGTGCCGTTCGCTGACCGCATCGTCCTGGTGCCCGGTGGTGGGGCGCCGCTGGTTGTCGGCCCCCCCGAGGTCGTCATGCGGTCCTCCTCGGTGGCTCCGCCCCTGGTCGAACTGGGCCGGCTCGTCGGGTGGGAACCCCTGCCCCTTTCGGTGCGCGACGCCCGCCGCAAAGCAGCGCCGCTCCGCGAGCGGCTCGCGTCGGTTGCGCCTCCGCAAGGGAGCGCACCGCTTGTGGCGACAGAGGAACGCATTGCAGCAGCGTCTGTTCGGAAGCTCACGGTGTCGTACGGACGCGTGGTGGCGGTCGACGGCGTGGACCTCACGATCATGCCCGGCGAGGTGCTGGCACTCATGGGCAGGAACGGTTCGGGAAAGTCGACGTTGCTGAACACGCTCTCCGGCATGCGTCGGCCGACTCGTGGGGCGGTCATGGTTGATGGGCGGGACCCCCAGTCGTTCCGTGCCGCCGAGCTCGTCCGCCACGTCGGGCTGGTGCCGCAGGACCCCGGACTCCTTCTCTATGGAGAGAGCGTGGAGGGCGAATGCCGCACGGCGGACAAGTCGTCAGCTCTGGCGACCGGGGCAACGATGCGGACATTGGACCGAGTGTTGCCAGGCATGCCGCCGGATCGCCATCCCCGGGATCTGTCCGAGGGCCAGCGGCTGGCGCTGGCCCTGGCCATCGTGGTGGCCCCGTCCCCTGCCCTCCTCCTGCTCGACGAACCGACCCGGGGCCTGGACTACCCGAGCAAGGATCGCCTCATCCACGTTCTGCGCGAACTGGCCGGGGACGGTCACGCCATTGTGTTGGCCACCCACGACGTGGAGCTTGCCGCGCGCGTGGCGGATCGGGCCGTGGTCCTGGCGGACGGGCAGATCATCACCGACGGCCCCGCCCGCCAGGTGGTGTGCCATTCACCGATCTTCGCCCCCCAAGTGGCCAAGGTGCTGGCACCGGAGGAATGGCTGACGGTGGACGAAGTCCGCCGGGCCCTTGGGGAAACGGTCCCGGCATGACTGTCTCGATCCAGTCGCCCAGCGAGCGGTCGGGCCGCCGTTTGACACCGGCGATCCGGTTCGGCTCCCGCTCCTCGTTCTTGCTGTTCCTCACCACGGTCTTCGGCGTCGCCGCCTTCGCCTGGCCGCTCCTGATTCACCAGGCCTCGGGGCAGAACTCCGCCCACAGCGGCGATGCGCCCTGGATCTTCGTCGGCCTCGTGCCGCTCCTCCTCGCCATCGTGATGGCCGAGCTGTCCGAAGGCGCGATCGATGCCAAGGCGGTGGCGCTGCTCGGGATCCTCGCGGGGTGCTTCGCCGCGCTGCGCGTGGCGAGTCCCGGCATCAATGGCTTCGAGCCCGAGTGGTTTCTGCTCATCCTGGCGGCGCGGGTCTTCGGGCGCGGGTTCGGGTTCGTCCTCGGCGCCCTGGCGTTCTTCGCTTCGGCACTGATCACCGGGGGAGTGGGCCCGTGGTTGCCGTTCCAGATGCTGGCGGCGGGGTGGGTCGGCTTCGGTGCCGGTTGCCTGCCTCCGATGAAGGGATTCCCAGAACGGCTGCTGTTGGCCACCTACGGCGTGGTGTCAGCCTTGCTCTACGGGCTGATCATCAATTTCTGGTTCTGGCCCTTCGTCGGGTCGACGACGACGTACTCATTCGTGCCGGGGCTCGGCACCATCGCGAACCTGCACCGGTTCATCCTTTTCGACCTGACCACCTCTCTGGGTTTCGATCTGACCCGCGCCGTGACGTGCGCCGTCTTGATCCTCGTGCTCGGCCGGCCGGTCTTGTCGGCATTGCGCCGGGCCTCAAGGCGGGCTGCCTTCGAGCCCCAGATCGACTTTGTCGAGGAGCCCGCCTTGAAAAGTGGGAACGTGACCGGATGAAGATCGTCTCCCTCCTGCCGTCCGCCACGGAGATTGTCTATGCCCTGGGTCTCGGTGACCACCTGCGCGGCGTCAGTTTCGAGTGCGACTTCCCGACGCAGGCGCGAGCAGTGCCCATCGTCTCGGGAACGGCCCTGCCGACCGACGGCTCGCTGAGCGCGGTCCAGATCGACGCAGCCGTGAGCGCCCGTGTGGCCGCGGGGGAGTCCATCTACACGTTGGACGATGCACGGATCCGAGCCATCGATCCCGATCTGATCCTGGCGCAGGACCTCTGCCGGGTCTGCGCCGTGCCATCCGGTGCCGTGGAGGAAGCGCTCGACGCGATCGGGTGTCACGCGGAGGTTGTCTCACTCGACCCCGGCCGACTCGATGAGGTGATCGCCTGCATCGGGATGGTGGGAGCCGTGACGGGCACCAGTGCCAGGGCGGACGAGTTGATGGCGGGCCTGCGCGACCGGGTGGAGGCGGTGCGACGACGAGTGCAAGGACGAGACCGACCGCGGGTGCTCGTGCTGGAGTGGTCGGACCCACCTTTCAACGCCGGGCACTGGGTCCCCGACCAGGTGGAGGCCGCAGGTGGAGTCGCGGTCCTCGCTGCGGCCGGTGCCCGCTCCCGTCGGCTCACCTGGGAGGAGATCGCGGACGACCAAGTCGATATGACTGTCTTCATGCCCTGTGGCTTCGACCTGGCGGGCGCTGTGGCGCAGGCCCCGACACTCCTGAGCCGCCCTGAGGCGGCCGGTCTCGGTCGTATCGTCGCGGTCGACGCCAATGCGTACTTCTCTCGGCCCGGTCCCCGGGTGGTGGAGGGGGTGGAAGTGCTCGAAGCAGTCCTGCACGGACAATCCGAGCTCGAGGTCCCCGGCGCGCGGGTCCTGCGTCCCTGAGTCAGTCTTCGCAATCTGGGTTCGGCCCCCGACGGACCTGCGCCAAAATCCCCACCAGGGTCTCGAGCGCACCGGCGGGCAGTTCGCAGAGGCCGGCCGGCGGCCGCGCCAGGATCTCGTCGGCCTGGCGCGCCAGCGCCGCGCCCTCGGCGGTCGCCACCACGAGCTTCACCCGCCGGTCCGTCGGATGAGCCTGCCGCTCGACCAACCCGGCGCGCTCGAGGTCATCGACCACCGGGGTCAAGTTGGGTGGATCAACACCGAGTAAGGAAGCCAGCTCCCGCATCGGCATGGGCCGCTTGGCGACGCGCCGCAGTGCTCTCATCTTTCCGAAGCTCATGCCGACCTGATCGCTGACTTCCCGGCGACGCTGGTTGTCGAGCACCAGATCAGCCATCGCCTGCCACGCCTCGCGGGCGGCACGCTCGCGACGGACACCGACCTTGGTCATGGGACGTGCTCCTCCAGATACTCGGGGTTGATCGCCTCCGCCGTGCGTTGTGCAGTGACTCGGGCCCAGGGAGTTGTCGCCACCAGGCCGAGGATCAAGACGGCCGCTCCGCATCCGGCCAGGACCCACCAACCGGCCCGGCTGGCTACAGCGAAGTCGAGGTGGTTGCTCTTCTGCAACGACGCAGAGACCAACGATCCGACCACGGCGACGCCCAGGGTGGAACCGATCTGACGCGAGGTGCTGGCGATGGCTGCCGCGACACCGGCTTGGGCCCGGGGCATGCCCGAAACGGCGGCATTGGTGATGGGCGCGTTCACGAAGCCGAACCCGATCCCGAAGATCACGTAGGCCGTGAACAGCCATGTGAATGGCGTTGTCGCGCTCAGCACGACGAGCATCAGGCAGGAGACGGTGAGAGCGACGCCCGCGATGAGGAGGGGAATCCTGGCGCCGCGTCGGCCGACGATCCTCCCCGAGATCGGCGGGAGGAGCATGGTCATGGCCGCCATCGGCAGGGTGTCGATCCCGGCCTGCAACGCGGAGAGCCCGCGCACGTCCTGCAGATAGAGCGTGTTCAGGAAGAGGAACCCACCGAGCGCGGCGAAAGCCGCGACGGCGATGACGGCGGACGACGAGAACGGCACGGAGCGGAAGAAGCGCAGGTCAATCAGCGGTTCGCTGGCCCGGCGCTCCCAGAGCAAGAACGTCACCAGCGACACCGCGGCGATGGCGAAGGCCCCCATGATGGCAACCGACCCCCATCCCCTCTCGGGGATCTCAATGATGCCGTAGGTCAGGGAGGACAGGAACAGGATCACGAGCACCTGTCCGGGGATGTCGACCTTTCTCGCCACGGCGGCCTTGGACTCGGGGATGTACCGCAGCGCAAGGACCACGGCTGCCAGCGCGATCGGGATGTTGATCCAGAAGATGGAGCGCCACCCGACTGAGGTCACGAGCAGCCCTCCGACCACCGGGCCCAAGGCCATGGACACGCCCACCACCGCGGCCCAGATGCCAACGGCCTGGGCCCGCTCGCGGGGAATGGTGAAGGTGTTCGTGATGATCGACATCGCCACCGGATTCAACATTGACCCGCCGACGGCTTGGACCATGCGGAAGACGATGAGCGCGCCCAGGCTGGGGGCCAGGCTGCAGAGAAGCGAGCCCGCGGCGAAGGTGATGAGCCCGATGACAAAGGTCCGCCGACGTCCGAGGCGGTCTGCGGTCGAGCCGGAGATCATCAGCAGGCTGGCGAGCACCAGCGTGTAGGCGTCCACCGTCCACTGCAGCCCTGAGAGCGACGCGTGGAAGTCCTTCCCGATAGACGGCAGGGCAACGTTGACGATGGTGACGTCGATGCCGACGATGAGCAGGCTCATGGAGCAGATCAGCAAGACACCCACGCGTCGTCGTCGGCTCAGCTCGCCCGGAGCGGCCGCTCCTGCCACAGGTGTTTCTAAAACCATAATGGTTATATTACCATCATGAATACCGGCGTGACCAGACTGGCTGAGCGTGGCCTTTTTCCTCCGGGAGCAGGTTGCCGGAGGTCGTGCTTTGGGCCCGGGAGTGCCGACGCATCCAGAGTTCCATGGAGCTGACCATCATGACGGCGACCGTACCCACCACGGTCTCGAGACCTTCCTTCTGTCATTGGGGAGATCGCGCCCGCTCTTGACTTAGGGCTGCCTAAGATTTATAAAGTTAGGCCTGCCTAAGACAGGTACGGAAGGTGCGCTGCATGGCTGGTCTGACGGATGGTGCGACGTGTGGACAATGAGGTGCCGCCGCCTGCGTCCTGGCCGCGGGGGGCTGACTTCGATTCCCCAGTCGGTGCCACTGCTCGTGGCCCGCAGCTCGAGCTCATCAAGCAGTGCTTCGAGCCAGCCCCAGGCGCCCGCAGCCGTCTGGCAGACGGTCATGGCGGCGCGGTCGGACGGACCGGATCCCGAGGCAGGCCCCGTCGGCTACGCCTCGAGCCAGATTGCGCCGTTGGGTCAGATTCGCACGTCCGACCATGCCCTGGTGCACCGGTTGTCGCGCCGAATCGCCGCGGACCGGGCGCTCGTTATTTCGAAGGGCAGCGATCATGCGGCGAGCAAGTCCATCGCAAAGGATGACGCTGGCTTCAACAAGGTCCCCCCTGGAGTGGCCCCGTGAGACGACGCATCCTCCTGACCGGATGCATCAGCGTCCTCTTTGGGGCGACGTTGCTCAGCGCATGCAGTGGCGGAGCGGGGTCGTCCTCGACTGATTCCATCACGCTCTACAGCGGACAACACGTCCAGACGACGCAGGCATTGGTGGCGGCATTCGAGGAGAAGACCGGGATCACGGTGAACGCCCGCTTCGACGACGAAGACGTGTTGGCCGATCAGATCGTGACCGAGGGCTCCCACTCACCTGCGGACGTCTTTTTCACCGAGAATTCGCCACCGCTCGAGTACTTGGCCTCGAAAAATCTTCTCGCAACCATCGATCCCTCAACCCTGTCCAACACGCCATCCAAGTACAACTCGACGGATGGGGAGTGGGCGGGCATCTCGGCCCGGGTGAGCGTCATGGTTTACAACACCTCCCTCCTCAAGCCGAGCCAGCTCCCGACGTCGGCCATGCAGCTGGCGAATCCTGAGTGGAAAGGAAAGCTCGCCATTGCCGGCAGCGAGACCGACTTTCAACCAATCGTGACCTCGGTCGCCAGGACCTACGGGCAGGCGGCAGCACTCAAGTGGCTCGAAGCTCTCAAGGCGAATGCCGGTAGCCACAACTATCCCGACAACGAGACCGTTACGGACGAGGTCAATCGAGGTCAGGTGGCGATCGGCATCGTCAACCAGTACTACTGGTACCGCGAGCGCGCCACGATCGGCGCGTCCAATATGCACTCCGCCATTGCGCACTTCGCGCCTCATGACGTCGGGTACGTCCTGGACGTCTCCGGGGCGGGCATTTTGAAGTCCTCGACGCATCAGGCCGAAGCCCAGAGGTTCGTTGCGTTTCTCACCTCCGTCCAAGGGCAGGAGATCATCGCCCACAGCGACAGCTTCGAGTACCCGATCGCCTCAGGGGTCACGACGGCACAGCCCGAAACCCCGTTCGATCAGCTCCAGCCCAACTCCATCACGATCCCCGAGCTCGGGACAGGTGCCGAGGCCATCAAGCTGCTTCAGGAGGCCCAGCTTCTCTGACGGCCGCGCCAGGTGACTGCATCCGCCAACCTGCCAGGGAGATCCCGCCGAGCATTGCCGCCATGCCATCGGTATATTTGGCGTGGTAGCGGCCACTCGCCTGACCATTTAAGGGGACTCACTCATGCCGGTTCGCCGAAACGCACGGCAGGGGTCCTCCTCTGCTGTCTCATCGCCTCGATCCAGCATGGGTCCGGTCCGCTCCATGGCTGCGGCGCTGCACGTGAATCAGCGCACGATGCAGTGCGCGCTCGGTGCGATCTGGATCATCGACGGGCTGCTGAAGTTCCAGCCCGAC
>Ga0182024_10027243_pt1 | contig 10006 bp, 7 predicted proteins | sample P32metaG_FD_120480 | JGI IMG/M metagenome (GOLD analysis project Ga0182024, IMG submission 120480) | Permafrost microbial communities from Stordalen Mire, Sweden - P3-2 metaG (Illumina Assembly) | ecosystem: Environmental > Terrestrial > Soil > Wetlands > Permafrost | place: Sweden: Stordalen...
ACCAGGCGACGGCGGTCTGGGTCGCTTCGCCGGCGATGATCGGCAGCGCCGATCGCAGTGCCGGGCGCAGCATCGCGTTGCCCACACCCGCCAGAAGCGCCAGTCCCAGGATCGGCACGAGCGTGTGGGCGAGCGTCAACCCGCCCCAGGCGCCCGCCTGCAACACGTTCGATGTGACGATCAGGGTCCGCTTGGAGTAGCGGTCGGCACACACACCGAACCAGGCTCCGAGCGCTATCCAGGGGAGGAAGTCGGCCAGCAGCACCGCCGAGATCGCCCACGAGGTGTGCAGGTAGCGGATCGTCAGCACCAGCAGCGCGACATACCCCACGCCGGTGCCCACGCACGATTGGGCCCACGATCCGAGGAGCCGGCGGAGCGAGCGGTTGGATCTCAGCATTGCCCACACGACTTAGCCGGCGAGCGTAGCGGGCGCGGCACAGCCGCGCCAGCTATGCATAGGGACGCGCAGCTATGAATGCAATCTTGCAGTTAAAAGAAGGATTTCGCAGCTATGCGTAGGTTTTGCCATACTGTGGATGGACGTACACCTCCCAGAGATTGCGAGGACAGTGAAATGTCAAGCCCGTCCAACGCTTAAGGGTCGTATGCCGTCGGTGGTCGTACCCATCGGCGGCCTTGTTTCTTACGTCTGTCGCCCGGGAGGCTAGGCGCGATTAGCGCGTCTTGCCTTTCGGGCGATCGTCGTTAATCCGCGGCCGGAACGTCGTCGGTGGGGCGCAGCGACCGCAGGAACACGTCGAGCTGGTCGCGCGAGAAGCGCCGTTGCCCGCCCGGTGTGCGGTAGCCGCGCAGATACCCGTCGTTGCTCCACCGGCGCACCGTCGCCAGGGAAACGCCCAGATAGAGGGCGGCCTGCGTGCTGGTGAAGGCCAGCTCCGTGGGGCCGCGCGCTGCAGACGCTGTGGGGGTCATTTGGCGATCCTCCTGACTGGGGACTTGCTGCATGAGAACAATCGGCAGCGCCCGCAAACCACTGAGCTTTGCGGAGCTTCGCGGACGTTTGATCGATGCCGCATGCTCATGCGCAGTTGCGTTGCGGCGCGCCAACGGACACCGCGAGCGCAGCCTCGTCCGGTGCGTCGATCCAGCGGCGCAGCACGTCGTTGAGGGTCTGCGCTCGCACCGGCTTCGCGACGTAGTCATCCATGCCGGCCTCCAGGCAACGCTCGCGGTCGCCGGTCATGGCGTGTGCGGTCATCGCGATCACGGGCGTGTGCCGGCCCCCGTTCTCGCGCCGGCGCAGCTCCCTCGTCGCCTCGTAGCCGTCGATGTCGGGCATCTGGCAATCCATCAGGACCGCGTCGTAGCGCTGACTGGCGAGCGCCTGCAGCGCCTCGCGCCCGTCGTTGACCACGTGCGCGCGGAACCCGCAGCGCTCCAGTACGCGCACCGCGACAAGGCGGTTGACCGGGCTGTCCTCGACGACGAGCACCAGAGCCGCATCCGGGCCACTGCGGCGCTCGCTGAGCGCAATGACGCGCCGCTCGCCGCGTGCCGGCTGGACCGGACTCGCCGCGGCCTCGGGGAGCGAGAGCTTGACCCAGAATGTGCTGCCGCGGCCCGGCACGCTGGTCGCGCCGATCGTTCCGTCCATCAACTCGACCAACTCCTTCGCGATTGCGAGCCCCAGGCCGTTGCCCCCGTATTCGCGCGTCGTGGTGACGTCGGCCTGCACGAACGGCTGGAACATCTGCTCCAAGCGCTCCGGATCGACGCCGATCCCGCTGTCGATCACCTCGAGTAGAACGTCATCGGCGCCGGAACCGACTTGCCGGCCAACGCGAACGGCGACCGACCCCTCGGCTGTGAACTTGACGGCGTTGCCGACCAGGTTCAACAGGACCTGGCGCACCCGCGCGCCATCGCCGCGGACACGGCTGGGCGCGAGCGGATCGATCTGAATCTCCAGCTGGACACCCTTCGCCTGCGCCTCGAGGCCGGCGGGCACGCAGGCACGCTCGATCAGCTCGTGCAGATCGAAGTCGGCAAGCTCGAGCTCCAGATGGCCGGTCTCGATCTTGGAGATGTCAAGGATGTCGTTGATGATCGTGAGCATGTGCTCGCCGGACTGCTCGACCTGCTGGGCATAGCCCCGCTGCTCGTCGGTGAGCTCCGTCTGCAGCAGCAGTTCGTTCATGCCGATCACGCCGTTCATCGGCGTGCGAATCTCATGGCTCACGTTGCGCAGGAACGCCGACTTCATGTTCGAGGCCTCGACCGCCTCATCGCGCGCCTGCCGGTACGCCGTGTTCAGCTCGATCAGGCTCTCGAGACGCTGGCGGCGCTCCCGCGCGAACATCGCTACCAACCCGAGCAGCGGCAGTGGCGCAAGCGCCGCGATCGGATGCACATGGATCTGCTCGGCCACGATCAGCGCGACGCCGGAAAGCGCCGCGTCGACAACGTAGATCCAGCGCTGGCTGAGCACGTCGGCCAGCGTCGCGCCCCTCCCGACCGCGAAGCGCGCGACCGAAACCAGGAAATCGACCAGGAACTCGGCCGCGAGCGCCGCAACCAGCAGCGCCGGCGTCGCCTTGTCCGCGCTGACCCGCGCGATCGCGAACACCGCGACCGGGCCGATCGCAAACCAGGAGTTGGGGATTGCCTGGACGATCCGGTCGGCTCGCATCTTGCCGGTGACGATGTCCGGGAGCCGCACGATCACCATCGCAAGCAGCACCGCGACGGGCACGACCGCCAGGGGCACCGCGAACACCAGGGGCACAAACGCCAACTGAGTCGGCGGGGTCCAGCCGAAAGGCGTGTCGATGCGGATACGGGCCGCGAGCACCAGCACCGCCAGGCACACGACCGCCGGGACGACGGCGAAGCCGCCAGGAGGTGACAGCGCCCACAGCAGCGCCACGGCGCCGAGGAATACGGCGCTCAGGAGTCCCTCAGCCAGCCGCTCGCGAGCCGCCATCGTGACACGCAGTCGCTGCAGCGTGTCGGCAATGACAGCCTGCTGGTCGTCGGTCGGGTTCGGCAGCATTCCGTGGAAATATCGGCTGTTTTGCAGGCAACCTTTATGCGAAAAGGGCCGGAAACCGCTCGCCCGCCGTGCTCCTGCCGGCCGGCGACCGCAACCTGACGCAGGCGTGGGGCGATGGTCGCTGTCGCCTCCTGCGCCGCGCGCGGCGAGAACAGCCGCCTAACCGTGACCTCGCGGCGCGCGCGGGCTTGCCCGATGACGAGAGCGGAGGGGGAGAGATTCGAACTCTCGGTACGCCAATAAGACGTACAACGGTTTTCGAGACCGCCGCATTCAACCGCTCTGCCACCCCTCCGGATGACGGCTGCAGGCTAGACGATCGCACGCACCCTCGGAGCGGCGGCCCGGTGATCCACGCCCGCTCGCCGGCCCGGCCCTCGGACGCCGCGGCAGCCGCACCACCGTCGCCCGGCTGTGCGCCCGGTGTCGCCCGGCTCGCCCCGCTCAGCGCCGCTCGCCGAAGAAGCCGCGCAGCAGTGCCGCGGACTCCTCCGCGAGAAGCCCTGCCTCGACCAGCGGTCGATGGTTGAGGCTCGGCTCGTCGAGCACGTCGAGCACGCTGCCGGCGGCGCCGGCCTTCGGATCGCTCGCGCCGTAGAGGACGCGGGGAACACGCGCGAGCACGATCGCGCCGGCGCACATCGCGCACGGCTCGAGCGTGACGTAGAGAACGCAGTCGAGCAACCGCCAGCGACCGAGTGCTCCTGAGGCTTCGCGGATCGCCAGCAGCTCGGCGTGAGCGGTCGGGTCCTGGCGCAGCTCGCGTTCATTGTGCGCTGCCCCGGCAACCTCGCCATCGTGAACGACCACCGCTCCGACCGGGACGTCATCGTGCTCGAGCGCGCGCTCGGCCTCGCGGAGGGCGAGCCGCATGAAGCGCTCATCGAGCACGATCCCAGCCGTCGACACCCAACCAGCTAAGCAGGCCCGGGGCCTCCGCGAGCCGCCGGGGGACACCGTTACGCTTAGCGAACCCGCGGCAGGCTGCGTGCGCCGCGGATCGTCAGAAATGTCATCTCGCCCTGCCCTTCTCAGCTGGTCCACCAGAGCGCTCGCCGGGGCGGCCGCTCTCAGCATGATCGCGCTCGGCGGCGCGACACGGCCGGCACCCTCGCTGGCGCTCGCGCAGCGGCAGGCGGCCGCCCCCTACGTCCAGGGCGAGGTCGTGGTCGGCTTCCGGCCCGGCACGTCGAGCGCGGCGACCCGCGCCGCGCTGGCCCGCACCGGCTTCGCGCGCCTGGGTACGCCGCTTGCCCCGTTCTCGACGGTGTCGCTGCGTCACGGCGTCAGCGTGCCCGACGCGCTGGCGCAGTTGCGCAAACGCAGAGCGGTCGCATGGGCGGTGCCCGACTACATCGCCCACATGGCGGAGGAGGCGCCGAAGTCGTTCATCCCCAATGACCCCGGTAGCTCGGGCAAGCCCGGCGGGTGGCAGCAGCTCCAATGGAACTTCGACGGCCCGTTCGGCGTCAACGCCCCGCAGGCGTGGGCGAACGTCGCCGTCGCCGGCCACCCGGGCGGCGCGGGCGTGATCGTCGCCGTGCTCGACACGGGCGTGGCCTACGCCGACCACGGGCACTTCCTCCGCTCGCCGGACTTCCGCTCTGACCAGTTCGTCAAGGGTTACGACTTCGTCTCGCATTCGCCGTACCCCGAGGATCGCAACGGTCACGGCACCCAGGTCGCCGGAACGATCGCCGAAGCGACCAACAACGGCATCGGCGTCACCGGGCTGGCCTACGGGGTGCGACTGATGCCGGTGCGCGTGCTCGACTCGCAGGGTGACGGGAACGCCTCAGCGATCGCGAAGGGGGTCTACTACGCCGTCGATCACCACGCCCAGATCATCAATCTGAGCCTCGAGTTCACGGCCGGCACGGTGAAGGCAAGCTCGATCCCGGAGCTGATCGACGCGATCAACTACGCCCATCGCAAGAACGTCCTCGTCATCGCCGCCTCCGGTAACGAGCAGGACGATCAGCTGTCCTACCCCGCCAAGGCCAGGTGGGTGGTGTCGGTCGGCGCGACGACGCAGGACGGCTGCCTGGGCGACTACTCGAACTACGGGGCGGGCCTGACGCTGGTCGCCCCCGGCGGCGGCCCCGACTCGTCGCTTCCCCGCAACGACCCTGACTGCCACTCGAGCGGCCTGCAGGGCGGCGACATCTACCAGGAGACCTTCGCCGACGTGGAGTCGCCGAGCGTGCGGGTGTTCGGGCTGCCCGACGGCTATTACGGGACCTCGATGGCGGCGCCGCACGTCGCCGCGACGGCCGCGCTGATCATCGCCAGCGGCGTGATCGGGCGCCACCCCAGCGTCGCCGCGATCATCGCCCGGCTGCGAGCGACGGCGACGCGGCTCGGGGCGGGTGCGAGCGATCGCCGCTACTTCGGCGCCGGCCTCGTCAACGCCGCGGCCGCAACCGGGTCGAGCGGCTCCACCGGGCCGACCGGGCCGACCGGACCGACGGGGTCGACGGGCCCAACCGGCGCGACCGGTACGACAGGCTCCGGCGGCACATCCGGGTAGCGTGGCGCCGCGCGGAAACGTCGCGGCAGGGCGGCCCGCTACGGCGTGCGAATGATCAGCACCGCGCACGGGGCGTGGTGCGAGATGCGGTTCGGCACCGACCCGAGCAGGAAGCGTTTCGCGCCTGCCCGCCCACGGTTGCCGACGATGATCAGGTCGGCGCCGCGCTCCTCGGCGACGTCGAGGATCGCGTCCGCGGGGTCGCCGCGCTGGGCGTACAGGTCCACCTCGACGCCGGCGGCCGCGAACACCGCGGCGGCGGCCACCAGCGTCGCGTCAACCGCCTCGCGCGGGCGCAGGACCCACCCGGACTCCGACCGCACGTCGAGCCCGCCCTCCGCGTCGTGGGCACTCGGCACCGGCTCGTAGACGCAGACGAGGTGGACGCGGGCTCCAAGGGCGGCTGCGAGCTGCGCAGCCTGGGCCACCGCCTCGTTGGCGGTCTCGGACCCGTCGGTGCCAACCACGATCGATTCGAACATCCGCCCGCGATGGTACTCAGGCGAGCTTGACGATCGCGATCACCATCCCGGCGATCACGAAAACGACGATCGCTCCCTGCAGCCACAGCCATGACGGCGACACGCCCACACCCTAACGACGGGAGTCGGCCGCGGCCGCTCAGCCTTGCGGCGTCGCGTATCCCAGGTAGCGTGACGGTGCGATCAGCGTGCGGATCGCGGCGCTCGAAAGTGGGTCTTCGTTGAGGCGCAAAGGCCCGTTCGCGATGTAGCCCTGGTTGTAGAGCATCATCTGGACGCGCTTGTGGGCGTTGACCCAGGCGAAGAACTGGTCGACGAAGGCGGGATCGTCGCCGCCCCACAGCGCCCATTCGCCGAACGCGAACGGCTTGTTGGGGAACTCCTTGTAGAAGGCGTCAAGGCCGGTGAAGTTCGGGAACTTGCTGTAGAAGTCGGTGCCGACCCAGTCGACGTAGGCGTTGCCCGGGAAGTAGGTGGCGGCGCTGTTGGACGGGATGTTCGGCGTGCCGGCGGTCTCCGGCGTCCAGACGAACGCGATCGGGGACTGCGCGACCGAGCCGCCCGCGGCGACGCCGTGCAGGGGAGGCTGTCCGAGCGCGCCAAGCTTGGCGTCGATCGTCGCGACGGGACCACCGCGCAGCACCGTCACGACGCGCCGCCAGGCGGCGATGAACTGTGCGGGCGAATAGGCGGGCCCGCGCGAGCTGCCATCCATGTTGACCGCGCAGTAAGCGTTGTTGGCGTTGTTCATCTCCGGGAGCAGACGGATGTAGACCGGCTTGCCACGGCTCGCGATCAACTGGCTGAGCGTCAGCAGATAGCCGTCGCCGTTCCCCTGCGCGATCTGCTCGGGCGTGATCACGCCATGCCCGGCAGGCCCCGTTCCGATGTGCAACATCAGCCGCGCGTGCACCGCAGCCGCAGCATTGAACGCGAAATGAATCGATTGACCCCAGCCGACGAACTCGCCGAAGACCGCGGGATGCTTCCCCACCTCGCCCTCGAACGGTCCCACCGGGGCGACCGAAAGACCCGTGTAGACCGAACCCACGGGCGGCACGAGCGCGCGCGAGCGCGCGGCGATCGGCTTCGCGCCCGCAGCGCCGGCAACGCCGGTCAGGCCGACGCCACCGATCAGGGCGGCGGAGCAGACGGCGGCGAGGACGACCTTGAAGATTGGGCGCATACCCTTCCATCGGCTCCCGCGTAGCGGCGTGCGCACGCCGTAGACGAACGGTCGATCACGAGGCGCCAGCCGGGGACCGGAAACGGACACGCGAACCCGATCGGGCAGCGCGTGGCCCGCACGCCGCGCTGCCGCGTGCGAGCCGATAGGCTCGGCGGCGGACGGCAGTCAAGCTCGCTGAGCGAGAGGACGCCCGGTGCCGCTGCGCCGCACGACAACCAGCGACATTCAACCCGCCGAGCCGCCTTCCGTAACGCGTAGAGGTCGCCGTGGGGCGCGCCGGCGGCCGGGCCGAGGGGCCAACGGGTCCGCGCTCGTCGCCTATCTGGTGCTGGCCGTGGCCCTGTTCGGACGCACCTGGTTCGGCGGAGACCTCGGCCGGCGGCTGGTCGGCGGCGGCGGAGACCCGCTCGGTTTCGTTTGGTTCCTGGCCTGGCTTCCGCATGCCCTCGCGCACGGCCATTCACCGTTCTTCACGACCGCGCTGATGGCGCCCCAGGGCGCGAACCTGCTAGGCAGCGCCTCGATCCCCCTGCCCTCGCTGCTGCTCTGGCCGGTGACGGCACTCGGTGGCGCCGATCTCAGCTACGACGTGCTGGCCACCGCCGCGCTGGGATTCTCGGCGTGGGCCGCCTACGCGGCGCTGTGTCGGCTGACCCAGCATCGCTCCTGCGCCTGGCTCGGCGGCGCGGTGTACGGATTCGGCGGCTACATGGCGGGACAGGCCACAGCGCACGCCAACCTGCTGATCGCCGTCTTCCCGCCGGTGGCGGCGATCCTGCTCGACGATGTGCGGCGGCGCAGTCGCAGTCCGTGGCGCACGGGGGCGCTGCTCGGCTGCTGCGCGGCGGCGCAGGTATTCGTCGACGAGGAGATTCTCGCGACGACGCTGATCATGGCGCTCGTCGCGGCTGCCGTGATCTCGCTGAACTCGCGTCCAACTCGCGTGGTGGTGGCTCGCTACGCGCGAGCCCTGCTCGCCGGCGCGGCAGCCTTCGCGATCGTCGCCGGGCCGGCCCTGGCGTACCAGCTATTCGGAGACGAGCATGTCAGCGGCCGCGTCGTGACCGCCGGCCGCTACGTCAACGACCTCGCGAGCTTCTTCGTTCCCAGCTCGGTGAACCTGCTCAGCAGCGCCGGCTCGCGCCACCTGGCGGGCGGCTTCTCAGGTTACGACGGCGAGTTCGGCGCCTATCTCGGCGTCCCGCTCGCCGCGCTGCTCTGCTTCGCGCTCTGGCGGCTTCGCCGCCGCGCCCTCGTGCCGGGCACGCTGGCGATCTGCGCGGCGGTGTTCAGCCTCGGCCCGCACCTTCGCGTTCTTGGCCACGACACCGGGATCCTTTTGCCCTGGGTCATTCCGAACCACCTGCCGCTGTTGGAGAACGCGGTCCCGGACCGCTTCAACCTCTACATCTGGCTGGCCGCCGCCGCGCTCCTCGTGCTGCTGATCGACGATCTGCGGGTCAGGCCTCCGCTGCGCAGTCGCGCGTTGGGGGTGGCGAGCTTCGCCGTCGCCCTGGTCGCGGCGCTGCCGGCGCTCACGCCGTCGGAGGTCGTGACGGTCCCGCCTGTGCTCGCGAGACCGGCCGCCTTCCCGCGGCTCGTGCCGAGCGCGGCAACAGTCCTGGTCGCGCCCTCGACCGACGGGCAGCTCGGCATGTACGCGCAGGCCAGGTCAGGCTTTGCCTACAGCATCCCGGACGGGGGCGTGTTCGTCGCGAACGCCGACGGCGTCTCCTACGGCATGCGCCAGGGGCCGCTGCTCTACGCGCTCGCGCAGCTCGGTGGGCAGCCCAGCACGCAGAGCGGCCGCACGCCCGAGGATGCGCGCTGCCTGACGGCGCTCGCCCGCGACCCCGCGGTCGACGGCGGCTGCAGGAGCCACTACCGCGCCGCGCTCGACGCGCTGGCGATCACTTCCGTCGTCGTGCTCGTCAGCGGCGCCCACTCGGGCGACGACCGCTACGTGCGCTTCTTCGCCTCGCTGCTCGGGGCGCCGAAGGCAACGGCCGGCGCGGCGGTCTTCGTCGTAACGCGCGCTACACGCGGCTAACAGCGGCGAGCGGCCCGCGCCGGCCGTTGCCGGCAGCGCGCACGCCGCTCAACCGACTAGCATCCGCGCGTCCGCTGAGCCCGGCGGCGCCTGCGCGCCGCGACGCGGGTTCAACCCCGGGCCACGATCCGTGAAACCACCGCTCGGACAACGACTGCGCACGCTGGGAGGTCGCGAACACCGCGCGGCGCTCTTCGCGCACGCCCTTCCCCGACGGATCGACCGGATCCTGCTTGCGCTGATCGCGGTCGTGATCATCGCCGGCACGGTGCTGCGGGTGGATGCGATCGGCGGCAACGACCGCATCTCCACGGACGAGCAGGCCTACGTGTACAACGCCGACGCGATCCTGGCGAACAAGCGGTTCGTGACCTTCAAGTGGGCGCCTGGGACCTCGCTGATGTTCGCCGCCGCGGCGCTCCTCCGCGGCTACTCGTCGGTCTCCGCGACGACGCACGCTCACGGCGTGGCGCAGTACTCCCAACTGCTGGTCGAAATCGCGACGCTCGTGCTCGTCGCGCTCATCGCCTGGATCCTCGCCGGCCCCTGGGCAGCGCTCCTGGCGGTCGTGCTGATGGCGACCTACGAGCCGCTGATCGACGTCACGCGCACGTATCTCAGCGAGCCGTTGGGGGCCCTGGCGCTGATCGTGATGGTCGCCGCGATCTGCTGGGCCCGCAAGCGCGACGTGCATGCGCTGATCCTCGCCGGGATCATCGCGGGCTGCGCGGGCCTTGTG
>Ga0182024_10027244_pt1 | contig 10005 bp, 13 predicted proteins | sample P32metaG_FD_120480 | JGI IMG/M metagenome (GOLD analysis project Ga0182024, IMG submission 120480) | Permafrost microbial communities from Stordalen Mire, Sweden - P3-2 metaG (Illumina Assembly) | ecosystem: Environmental > Terrestrial > Soil > Wetlands > Permafrost | place: Sweden: Stordalen...
GCGTGATCAAACGAAAGATGAGCCGATGGAAAAAGAAACGCCCCGAACACCGCAACTATCCCCAGCCAAAACAGCAGTTTGCCAAAAGCATCGCAATGCTTCGTTGAACGGTATTGCGGCTAAACAGCGCTGCCGTGGATCGAGCGCACCATTTTTGACCCGCGGACGCGCGGCAAGGTGACGGTTTTACGCGCGAATCCCACTGCGTCCACGCGCCGATCGCCCGGCACCTCTCCGCGCCTAGTATGTTTTATATGTAACAAACTTTTCCGTCACTTCGATTTTTTGGAATTTTCCTCTTGAACAATCTGTTAGGTTAATGTAAGGTTACCGTTCCCGTCGCTGGCGTTGGGCGCGCTGGCCGGAGGCGGCTGGTCTGCCGCTTCATTCTCGCGTTTTCTCACGCGGACTTTTCGGTCCTGGGCCTCGGCTGCGCGCCGCGCACGCCGGGGGAAGTCGCGCCCATGCCGGCGGGATTTTTTGGGAGGTCACATCATGGGAAAGGGAAAGAAGAAACGCATTTACCCGCCACGCGATCGGCGGCGCGTCGGGTTGAGTCATTATCAGGAGGCACGGCTGAAAGAGCGCTTGCGCGAGCGCACGTGCAGCGAGCCGTGGGTGGAGGCGCAAATCGCAAAAGCGTCCGACAGAGACGCCAACGGCCAGCGCATTCACTACCACTATCACGATGCGAAAGCCTACCCACCGGGCGGGAAGCAGACGTTGATGGTCCGCTGTCGGATCTGCGGGATCTTCACCCCACCGCACGCCATGGAGCAGGGGCAGTGCCTTGATCACGCGGGGCAGGATGGATGGGGTCCATCGCCGTCGGCGGTTTCAATTCGAAAGCTCGAAAGGATCAACGCAGAACCAGACTATTGCAGACTCGCGCCAGAAGACATCGCGTCGCTTAGACGGGAAATCGCCGAGTACAAGCGGCTTGAGCAAGAAAATGACAAACGGGGTAAAAAATCATAACCCGTGTCTCTGTAGAAAGTTAATCGGTCTAAAGTGCAAATTGCGCGTATATAGTGAGGAGACTACTTTGGAAGACATCATTCCAGGCGAACAAGACCGTCGCATCTTGAACCTTCGCCACAACTACCACTGGCCCCTTCGGCGAATCGCCTCGGCGGTAAATATGAGCATCAGTAACGTCCGTAAGCGGCTCGCGCGTCATGAACCGCCGGGTCCGCGTCCGCGGCTCCCACGGCGTCGTCGAATGAGGCCGATCTCGCTCTCCGACGTGTTTGACGCATAGCCGTCAATGGCCCGCGATGTCCGCCGCGTAAATCACTCGCGGCGTTGGAACTTCGCCCCTTTATTTCACTTCACATTTCATTTCTCCCCCTGTGTGCCGCAAGCGCACGATTCGCGCCGCCGGGCGTTCCCCGCGCCCGGCGGCGTCCCGCCTGCGGGGGTGGGAATCGGGTCATTTATTTGGGATTATCATGCGAAATCGAACTCTTCTCTGCTGCGTTTTGCTGCTTTCCCTGACCGCCGGCTGCGCCGACGACGCGACGACACTCGCCCAGGCGCACGCCGCCACGACAACGCTCGTGCAGGATGCCCAATCCACCCGGGCGACGCTCGCGGCGAAGCTATCAACGATGCCGGCGTCAGATCCATCACGATCGAACGTACAATCGCAGCTCAACCAGCTCGATCAGATCATTTCGACGGCGCAAACCGCGCTGCCCAAGCTGGACGCCGCGGCTGCCGCCACCGCGCAGCCGGCGATTGATCCCGCGATCGTGCAAGCCGCCGGCGCTATTCCGTATGGATCGCTCGCGGTGGCGGTCATCGGGTTGATCTTCGGCATCGTCAAGCACATTCAAAATGGAAATCTGGTCGAGAAAACCCAGGATGCCGAGAAGGCGTTCGAGCAGGTGGTGGGCGCCTTGGACGCGGCGTTGCCGAGCCCCACGCCGGATCAGCAGGCGAAGGTGAATGCGGTGCTCGATAGTGACGTGAAAGCGAAAGTCGCCGCGGTGCGAACCGCGTGATTAATTCAGGATCGCCCGCGAGGCGAGCGCCGCCGATGCCGCACGAAACGCCGCTCGGCTCATCACCAGGCAACGCGTCGCATCGTGGAATTCCCCAAGCCGATGAAATGCCTTGACGCACTCAATCTCTTCCGCGGCCGGCCAGATCCCAACCGACAGACCATCCCGGACAATGCCAAATGCTCCGTCAGGATACCCGACCAATTCGATGGTCGAGTCGTCGCTCAGCAACGACAATAGCCGCCTGGATTCCCCATGGGGGTAAATCGGCTGCATCACGAACTCCGTTGTTAACAAATGTTAGAGGCGTGCCCAACAACCGGTATCACATTAGAGTATCTGCCGCCATCAGGAATTTCGAAATATTATGATTTTTAGCTCGCCGGGAAACCAATTACCGGCGCAATTGGCTTTGCACAAGACGATTAGGCGAAAGGTAAATTCTTGTATGGCGAGGCGTTTATTTCTGACGCGAGCGGTTCGACATCCGGCTGCAAGCGCCGCAGTTTTGTCGCCGTCGCAATACCAGACGCCCCCGCGATGCGTGAATCCCTGGTCAACAATCTGAAATCTGAAATTCCCAGCCATGCCCGACCTCCTTACCACCGTTCAGCTCGAAACCATTCAACGGCTTCTGGTCGATCCGCTGCGCGAAACGGTTCGCACCGAGCTTCAAGCCGGGCACGAGCGATTGACGCTGGCGATTGAAAGAGTCGCCGATCAACTGGCGCAACATGTCGCCGCCTCCATGCAAAACGAGCTGGCTCGCGACGTCCGCCTCGCCCGGCTGGAAAAACGCGTCGCCACGCTCGAAAAATTCCGTGGCAGACTGCTCGCCGCGTACACCGCGCTGGTGTTGTTATGCAGTTTGGTTTGGTCGCTGGTGCGGGATTGGATCGTGAGCAACGTTCACCGGCGGTAAAGATGATCAGAATGATCTCACGCAAAGCCGCTAAGGCGCAAAGTTTTTTGGTGTTGCCATCTCTTTGCGCCTTTGCGTCTTTGCGTGAGATTTCCCTTCTTGCCTGAATGGGTAAACGTGCGGCCTCTCGAAGATGCTGATATACTATGTTGGATTGCCGAGGACACACGATGCATCAAGTCCAACTTGCCGACGAGGTTTACGAACAAGCGCAACGTCAGGCCGCCGAGGCGGGGTTTGACAACGTGGAAGATTACCTCGCCGATCTGGTAATGCAGGATTCGGAATTCGAAGTTGTTGACGATGTGAATGTCGATCACATCTTTACGCCCGAGGTAATCGCCGAGCTGGATCAGATTTCCGCGGAAATCAAAGCCGGGGGCAAGACTTACACCATGGCGGAAGTTGACGCGCACTTTAATAAGAAGCGTGAAGAATGGTTGCGAAATCACGCCGACTGAGCGTTTCCGTTTCGCCCCAAGCACTCAGCAGCCTCGACGAGATCCTGGATTGGAACATCGCAAAATATGGCGCCGATCATGCGCATCGATACATTGCCTTCTTAAAAAGCCAAACCGCAAAGCTGGAAACTGAATATCACAGAGGCAAATCGATACCCGGACGACGCGAGCGTCAATTCATCACGGTCCAAAGGCGTCGTAAAGGCCATGGTCACGTTGTCGCATACGAGGTGATTGGCGAAACCGTCCATGTCTTGAACTACTTTCACACGGCGCAAGATTGGCGAAGACACCTGCGTTCAATGCTGCCGAAACCGTGACAACAGCTTACTTCGGCTTCACATACGGCTCGGCCTCCGGGCAGTTCGTCGCGCGCATCACGCGGAGGCGCGGGGACGCGGAGCAAGACCGGGCCAGCATTTCCATTCGTTCCCATGCAATATGAGCGTCTTCGACGAACAGGATTTCCGCGCTTTTGCTTTTGCATTTCCTCTGCGCCTTTGCGGCTTTGCGTGAGACCTTCTTCCGCTCCCATGCAAGACCAGCGGCGTCAGCACGATTGCGGGACTTCGATCCCGGTGGAATCAAAATGCCGATCTCACGCAAAGCCGCAAGGGCGCAAAGAAAGACGACATTGTATTTAATCCAATGCAACGCGAGTGCCTTTGACGAATGAGATCTCCGTGCTTTTGCATTCGAATCCCCTCTGCGCCTCCGGCTCTCACGAGCCTGTCGAGGGGCGTGCGATCAGGATTCCACTCTCGCCGGAATCACCGACCCGCATTCCGGACACACGCCGCTCACGTTGCCGGTGAGATTATATCCGCAACTCGCGCATCCCTGTCGTGATTTGCGCCGCCGGCTGCGTATCGACTTTCCAACCCCGCTGACGATGACGATCGCCGGAATGATCGCGGCGATCGGAACGATCGGCCCCAGCGAAAACTGAACCTGCCGCCCCGTCACCACCGCCGAATCCGGCGGCGGCGCCAGCGTGTTCGGGAAGCCGAGCGCCGTCGCGCGGACGTATGAATTCCGATACGCGATCGACCCCGACGGACTATCCTTCGGCGTCATGAACGGGCCGGCTCGATCCCAGTTAATATACAAGTCAAGCCGATTCCAGAAGTTCATCGGCCCGCGCGGCATGAACGGCGCGCTGAGCAGCAGCGGCCCGACGTTCTGCCAGCCACGCCCCGACCACCAGCCCCAGCGCGGATCGGGCCAGCCACCGAGAAACGTCAGCTCGCCCCACCCGACCTGGCTGCGGCGGAAGCCGCGTTGCGAGGAAAACAGAATCGCCGTCTGTCCGCCGGTGGGAATCATGAAGACGTCGGTTCGATAGGTGCTGCGAAGGCGTAGCGTCTCTGTTGCGACACAGAGCAGCAGCGATATCGCCGCCAGCGAGTACCACGCGATGCGCACGAGTCGCGGCAGCAGGCGTTTCATGGGCGGCATCTTACCGAAGGCGGCGATGCATGGTGCACCACAGGTTCCGCACGCCGGCGTCGCGAGTTGCCCATGCGGAGAGATAACCGCGTGTCGATTGATGTGATTCCCAAGTCCCAGCGCTCCGCTTGCAGTGCTGATTCCCCTTCGGCTCGCCGCCCACAAAACGCATTCCTGCCACTTAAAGCCGGTAGACCTAAATCCGGCAGAATCTAACCTCCCGCATGTGACTGAGCGCCGCGTCCAATCCGCGTTTGGCAAGGCGTTACGAAAGTACCGCCAGGCGGCGGAATTGTCTCAAGAGGCTTTGGCCGCATCCGCCAGGCTCAATCGCACTTATGTCGGTGACATCGAACGCGGCGAGCGCAATGTCAGCATCGTGAACATGCACAAGCTCGCGAAAGCACTTGGAGTGAACCTGTCGGAGCTTATTCACGAGATGGAATGCCAACTTCGGGCGCGATCCCATGAAAGTCGTTGAAGTGCATGACATCCTGAATGATTCGCGCTTTCAGTCCTCAAAAGCGTTGAAGCGCGCCTGGCAGGATGTCAGTCGCGCCGTGGCCGCCACCGACTGGCCCCATGGCTCGGGCAAATTCACGATCTATCCCGAAAGCGGTGACCGACCGTATCGGAAACATCGGCGAGCTCATGCCGTACTTTCCACTCTGGCGCAGCGTCGTAAATGCCGCCGGCGCGCTTAGAATCGTGGTGGTCGAGCACGATGCGGTCAGCAAGCGCGTGTCCAGGATTCCCAAAGGAAAGGACGGACGGGCTCTCGGTTAACGAGCCGATCGTTCTTCTTCTGGAACGTCGACGAGATCATCCGTGCCGTGATGGTGAAGCACTCCCTCGTCGAGGCGTTCGATGATGACGTCGGCGTTCTGGATCTCCATGCCAATCCAATGTCGATCGAGGCGCTCGCAAACATCGTAAGTGGTCCCGCTACCGCCGAACGGATCTAACACGACTTCCCCCGGAATCGTACTGATCTCGATGCACCGGCCAACAAGCTTTGTAGAAAGCTGATTCTGGGTTCGCTTCTTGCTTTTGAATTTGCGGTGCCGCACCGGCGGAATGTCCTCCCAAACGTCAGTGAGATTCACGCCCTTCGGATTCATCGCATCTCGGTGGCCGCCATAGTCTTTGAGCTCTTTGCCACAATGCCGGCAGGTTTTGATCGGAGTGCGAATGTTGCGGAACGTCTTTGGCTTACCCTTCGTGTAATAGAGCAAACTATAGTGTGCTGGATAAAGCCGCTTTGGAATCGGGAGGCATAATTTGATGCTGATCGCGATCCAATGTCGGAATGTCATCCCCCGCTCAGCCAGGTGTGCACCGAGAAGAATGTTCCACTTCGGCAGATTGTAAAGAAACAGCGCGCCGCCGGGCTTTAAGACCCGAATCGACTCATCAACCCACTTTTTGCACCACTCGACATATTCACAGTCGGGCTTGTCATCGTCAGTTGCCGAGCCGTACTTCTTGCCGAGGTTGAAAGGGGGATCGGCAAAAACCGTGTCCACCGAAGCGTCATGTATCGACGGAAAAATATCGAGGCAATCACCCTCGTAAAGCCGCCCCAGATCTGTCTGATATGACAGTTCCCGATCGCTCGACGTTTTGATGACTTCAGTGGCTGACCACGGCTTCACGCCGAAATTCAAACGCATGAGCCGATTCTATCGTATCGCCCGCAGTTGTCGAACCGGACACTTATAGCCGTCAGACCGTGCAGTCTTCGTCCCGCGCCTTTACATTCTCCGCTATCATTCACAACGCCTATGACTTCAACCGCATCGAAAACTCGAACCCTCCTTACGTTCGCCATCGCGATCCTTGGCCTCCCATACATCGCCGCCGCCGCGACTGCGCCGGCGGTCAAGCCGGGAACCACGCAGCCTTATGTTCCACCCGTCTCCGGCGTTCTCGCGGCTCAAAATGCCGCGACGTCGCAGCCCGGCGCGCCATCCCCGCCAAACCCCAACGCCGGCTGGACGCTCCTCTTCCCCGGCGCGCATCGCATCTACATCTCCAGCAGCACCGGCGACGATGTCGCCGGCAATGGCGGCGCGCTGCGTCCCTTTAAAACCATCGCCCACGGCCTTCAATCCCTCAAAGCCGGCGATGACCTGCTCCTCAAGCGCGGCGACGTGTTCTACGAGAACTTCGGCAACACCCGCCTGAATCACAACACCGTCGGCGCCTATGGCGTCGGCGATCGCCCCGCCGTCTACAGCGATACGACGAATCTCTCTTGCATCGTCGTCCTCAACGGCCAAAACCTCCGCTTCGTCGGCCTGCACCTGGCCGCCGCCCATCGCGACCCAACCCGGAGCGATTTCAAGCTCGTCGAAGGCCAGTACGGCATCTACTGCATGAACTGCACGAACGTGCTCATCGAAGATTGCCTGATCGAATTCTTCAACGACGACGTTTCCGTTCAGGGCAACGCCAACTCAGGCTTCCGCATGCGGCGGTGCGTCATCCGCCAGGCTTATAGCGCGGGCCAAGCCTTCGCCCAGGGCATCTACATGGACGGCCAGCGCGGCGCCGTCATCGAAGAGTGCGTCTTTGAAACCTGCGGCTGGAATGCGACGTTGGAAGATGAATACATTCGCCGCGGCAAGCCGGGGCCGACGTCGCAGCCCGCGGCCGGCGCCCCCTTGGCGACAACGCCCGCGTGGATCGCAAACCTGACGCCGAGAACGAATCAGCCATTCCCGGGCATCGCGAATATTTTCAATCACGCGATCTACAACAACCAGACCAGCAACGCCGGCCCGTCGATCATTCGCAATTGCATCTTCGTCAACGCGGCGTCCACCGCCGCCCAGCAGCGCCCCGGCGGAATCATCGACAACTGCCTGTTCATCCACAACGGCATGGCCACCGACGCCTTCAGCGAGGGCGACTGGGGCCAGATCACCAACAACGTCGTCCTCGGCAGCCAGCAATGCCCCCCCTTCGCCGGCGGCGGCGGGCTCACCCTCATGAGCCGATCCGGAATCCTGCAAAACAACATCGTCGCCCACGGCGCCCCCGTCGAACAAGGCGGCGCCCTCGTCGTCCAGATGCCCAATGGCCATCAGAAAGATTTCCCGCCGACTGCCACGGCCCTGGTCGATCACAACGTCGTCTACGACTGGCCCGCCGACGGCGTCTACATCACCGCCGCCCGCCCGACTGTATGGGTCACCAACAATGTGCTGGCCAAAACCGGAAAACGCCTGGTGGAGATCATTGATTTCGCGAACGCGAATTACACGTTCAACAACAACGAGTATGAATCCCCGCAGAACATGCTTGATCAAACTGAGCAGCTTTCGATGCGTCAGAAGCTTTACCCCCTGCCCGACTTCATCAAGCTAACCAACGACGCCGCGACAGTAACCCAGCCCGGCCAAACGCCGATGGTTGATCCGACAAGAACGATTGAGTCCTACGCGAAGCTGCTCAACCTCCCGCCCAGGCTGGACGGCTTCGTCGGAGCCGCGATCCTGCAGAGCCGGGATCATTGGGATCCACGTCTGACGGCGCCGGTGATTAATGATTATTTCCGGGAGGGGTTTTCGCTGAAGTGAGGAAAGAACTGAGGGCACTTCAACATCATCGCATGCTCGAGAACATCATCGCATGCTCGAGCGGTTCAAATCCCATCAACCGTCAGCCGTGGCTGTTAGTATGGAGCTCGCTGAGGTCATGCAGACGCCTGCGGCGGACCCGGTATTCGCGGTCACGGCTGAGCTTCCTCCTCGCATTGCGCGGGGAAAGGCGCGGAAAAACAATTTAAGATTGCTAAGCAGAACAACGACGATAGAATACGGGTATTAGCCGTTGTCAGTTCTGATCTGACAGGCAATTTGATAAAGGCCTGAGGCTAATGTATACTTGTCTTCACAAGGAGTTGGACATGGTGGAAATCAAGACAACCTAATTGTAAGTATTTGTTATTTCTAAGCTTAGCCAAGATTCAGGTCTGAGAGATCTGAATCTTGCTTTGCTTCTGCTCGATTCATTAGGTCTAGTCCGATAGAGCTAGTGATTGCTTCCTGCGCCTCTGCGACATATCTCTTCCGCCGGTCTTCGTCCGAATTATCCCTCAGCGTTTTTGCGTATAAGTTCTTATAGCATGCGATGTTATATAGGAGCGCCGCGTCATCTTCGGTTTTGAATTGCTGGACCTTCGAAAGTTCGCACTCACGATGGTGCAGCACCTTTTCAAGCAAGTTGATTGCTTTTGTCGTGTTCTCCTCGTACGAGAAGTAGAAGCGGCTAAGTTGAATCGCGAGAGCGCGGCTTGTTGGCGTGGTTTCTAAGTTCCTTTCGAGTTTGTCGATAAGCCGACCAACCGCACGCTTGTCTTCGTCAGTAAGCTGGACACCGTTAGGAACCTTGGCCCGCTCAATTCTTGGAAGCATCGCCAGGCATTCCGCTACGATGTCATGAATTTGACTCTGACGCAGCATTTGACGCTGAATCTCAGCACGATCGTCTGCAAGAAATCCCTTAAACGAATCAAGTGCATCTGCTCGGGCCTTTTCTACCTCAGGCGAAATTTTCCCCTCAATGGCCGCATCAATCTTCGCAGCGATTCGTTTTCTTAGATCCTTGTTGGTGCGGATCTCAAACCAACAAAAAAGACCGCCGATGAGCAATACGACAGCTCCGCCAAGCTTCTTCGCGTCGTCCTCCAACCGAGTATCCATCTGCTCAAGAAATGCCACATGATCTTTGTTCTCGGCAGCGATTTCCTTTTCATAGCTCAGAAGATCAGGAGTTGCTGGCGGGTTCGATGCGACCGGTGCCGGAGGCACTGCATTCGATGACGGCTCGGATTGCGCTATTGCGGCACTGGCTTCTGCACGACCCCACGAAAAAGGGAACGCACTCTTAAGAAGCAATAAGCCGCCCGCAATCAGGGAGATAGGAACGACCCAGACAATGCGTTGTCGCATTAGAGACCCACTCTTTCATAGAAATAACAAGCTCATCGTCTCGCGCGGCGTTCGCGCAGTCAATTCCACTTTCTTTGAGGCTGAAGGAGCAGGGGCCATTCCTGTCTCTCATACGCGTCCGGCTTGATTTCCGCGCGCCATGTTCGGCGCTTGTTCGGTAGCGCGATGGGACGCGGTTGGCGATGATGCCTTCTTTCGGGAGGCATTGA
>Ga0182024_10027245_pt1 | contig 10004 bp, 7 predicted proteins | sample P32metaG_FD_120480 | JGI IMG/M metagenome (GOLD analysis project Ga0182024, IMG submission 120480) | Permafrost microbial communities from Stordalen Mire, Sweden - P3-2 metaG (Illumina Assembly) | ecosystem: Environmental > Terrestrial > Soil > Wetlands > Permafrost | place: Sweden: Stordalen...
ACGCCCACTTCCACGAGGCCGATGTACGCTTCCGCCGCTGCGTGGACGCGCGTACCGTGCAACACCACTTCGCAGCCGCCGCCAAGCGCGAGGCCCTGCGGCGCGACCACCACAGGCTTTGGCGAATGCTTGATGGCCAGCGTGGTGTTCTGGAACTGCCGCACCATCACATGCAAATCGTCCCACTCCTGTTCCTGCGCGGTCATCAGGACGAGCATCAGGTTTGCGCCGGCGGAAAAATTTTCGCCCTGATTGGCGATTACCATCGCATCGAAATCGGTGCGCAGGCGCGCGAGGCCTTTGTGAATCATTTGCAGAAGGTCTCCGCCAATCGCGTTCATCTTGGAGTGGAATTCACAGCAAATTACGCCATCGCCAAGATCGACGAGACTCGCGCCGGAATTTTTCTCGATTTCCCTGCCGCGCTCCTTCAGCGATTTCAAAATAATAATTCCTTCGGACTGTGGCAAGGATTTGTAACGCTTGCCGGAAAAATCGAAATAGGAAGTCTCGCCATGCGCGGATTCGTAGAACGATTTCTTGCCCGACGCCAAAAGCTCTGTCACCAGCGGCGGCAACGCGTTGCCCTCTTTTTCAAGCTGCGTGGCCATGGGCTCGACACCGATAGCGTCCCACACCTCGAACGGCCCCAGCTCCCAGCCAAATCCCCAACGCATGGCGCGATCCACATCCACAACCGAATCCGAAATTTCGCGCACGCGCCGCGCGGCGTACAGGCACATTCCTGAAAGCACGCCCCAAATAAATTTCTGAGCCTTGTCGCCTTCTTTTCCTTCGAGCGCCGCGCCGCATAACATGCGCAGGCGTTCACGCGTGCTCTCAATGGCCTTGCCCGCTTCGATGGAAGCAAAGCGCGCCTTCTGCTGCGGCCGGTATTCCATCTTCACGGGATCGAGCGTGAGGATTTCCGATTCGCCGCCCGCTTTTTTCACGCGCTTGTAAAAACCGCTTCCCGTTTTGTCGCCAATCCAGCCACGCCGCGCCATTTCCTCGATAAGCGCCGGAACTTTATAGAGCTCGCGCGATTCATCGTCGGGAATATTTTCGTAAATGTTGCGAATCACATGCAGCAGTACATCAATTCCAACAATATCCGCCAGGCGAAACGTTGCGGACTTCGGCCAGCCGAGCGCCGGCCCCGTGCAGGCGTCCACTTCCTCAAACGTCATGCCAAGCTCGCCCATCAGGCGAATCGCGTTCAGCATGGAAAACGTTCCGATCCGATTGGCAATAAAATTCGGAGTGTCTTTCGCGACCACCACGCCCTTGCCCAGCTTGTGATCGCAAAAATCGGCGAGAGTTTCAATCACTTCGGGAAGCGTGGCCGTTCCCGGAATAATTTCCACCAATTTCAAATATCGCGGCGGATTAAAAAAATGCGTTCCCGCCCAGTGCTGCTGCCATTCCTCGGGCATTCCCTCCGCGATGCTGTGTACGGGGAGTCCGGAAGTGTTGGTGGTAACAATCGTGCCGGGCTTGCGAATCTGCGCCACACGCGAAAGCAAAGCGCGTTTAATATCCAGATTTTCGGCGACGACTTCGATGATCCAGTCGGCCTCGGCGCAAAGTTTTAAATCGTCTTCAAAATTTCCGGTGATGATGCGGTTTTCCACACCGCGCTTGAAAAATGCGGCAGGCCTGGATTTCACGGCGGCAGCAAGGCCCGCGCGCACAATCCGGTTGCGAACATCGGGGCTCGCCAGAGTCAACCCGCGCTTCTGCTCGTCGGCGGAAAGCTCTTTCGGCGCAATATCCAACAAGGCGCACCACACGCCCGCGTTGGCGATATGCGCAGCAATTCGCGCGCCCATTTTGCCCGCGCCCAACACCACAACTTTTTCGATCATTCTCTTTCCCATGTCTGTTACGTTATGCCCTTCACGGCAGTGGGTCAATTTGCATACGATTAGGGTACGAGTCAGACAGCTGGAGTGGCTGTCCTATCGACCCCTCACGAATTGGATTGGTACAGGCGCCAGTGCAGGTTACAGAAGCGACAATGCGCGGTCAACGAGAAACACCGTGCGTCTAAATTCGAGGTAATGTTAACTAAACTCAGCCATGGCCAAACTTCCTAAGAAGAAGGTTCTAAACTGGCTGGAAAGCGCGGTCGGGCGCGTTCGCGAATTTGCCTATACCGAACCCCCTCCTCTACCCGTGGAGCGTCCGCGCATTGGCGTCGCCCTCGGCGGCGGATTCGCACGCGGCATCGCCCACTTGGGAGTTTTGCGCGTCCTCGAAGAAGAAAAAATTCCCGTCGATTATTTGACCGGCACAAGCGCCGGAGCCCTGATGGCCATCTCCTTCGCCAGTGGGCATTCCATTCCGGAAATCGAGCGCCAGGCCCGCGCGACCCGGTTTAAGGATTTTGGCAACTGGAACCTTTCCTGGCTGGGTCTCGCCTCCAACCAAAAACTGGAACATTATCCCCGCAAATTTCTGGGCGTAAGCACGTTTGAAGATCTGCGCATCCCTCTAGCCATCGCAGCGACGGACCTGGCCACAGGGGAAGCCGTCTATTTTTCGCACGGGCCGTTAGGACCCGCATTGCGCGCATCGTGCGCGTATCCCGGAATGTTTGTGCCGGTTGAGATCGACGGCCGCACGCTCGTGGACGGATTTCTCTCCGCGTCCGTGCCGGTCGATGCGGCACGCAGCATTGGCGCGGATTTGGTGATTGCCGTATTCCTCGAAGCGGCGAACAATCGCAAGCCCACCAGCGTCGTGGATGTCATCGGCCTTTCCTTCGCCATTCTGCAGCGCCACGCGGATTTGGAGTGGAGGCGCGCGGCTGACGTTACGATCGAGCCGGTGGTAAAAGATTTTCTGTGGGACGATTTTGAAAGGACCAGCGAATTAATTGCCGCCGGAGAGGCTGCCGCTCGCGCGGCTCTGCCCAAAATCCGCGCCGCGATTGAAGAAAAAATCGCGCTAAAAAAGCCCGCGCTGGAATCCAAAGATATTGCGAAGCGATTGATGAAGAAAAGGCAGTAAGGCCACTTCTCCGGAACGTCGCGACAATAATATCCATCGGATAGCAAACCGCGGCGCCTTTTGTCTGCGCGCAGCGCCCCAGAAATTATTCCAGATTCATCCCCATCCCGAAAATCGGAACGGCCGGGCTCGATTTACCCAACATCGAATCCCGGCCGCCGGATCGAACATTACTCTAATTTGAAAACTTCCTTTTGCATTATGCGGATACTAGAAAACGAATCGCGCGACCAGGTAAATCGTGTTATTGGAGCTGGCATTTCGTCCATTACTATCGTAATTCAAGCTGGCTCCGTTGAAGCGTGTATAGCCCGTGTACTGGGCTGAGAGCCCAATATTTTGTACTGGCCACCAGGAAATATTGGCGATGTACCCGGTCGTTCGAGGATCCCCATTCGCGCTCCCGATTAACGGGGGCACGGTGGTGACACCGCCTGTAGTCGTAGCGCTTGAATAAAGCGAAAAATCAGGCGTCCCGTCCAAATTGAAATATCCCATCGTGGCCGAGTATTTGTCGCCGAAGTGATATTCGGCATTGGCCTGGATTGTGTTGAGATGGTGTTGAACGACGTCTGCCCCTCCACTGGTGAAAGTGGAAAGCAGTGAGGAGTTTTCACGAATGTACGACCCGCGGAATGAAAGCACATCTCCTCTAAACTGAGGGATGACGCGGTCATACTGGAAATCGACGGCCCAGTCCGTGTACGCATCTTCTAAACCGGTAATTGCTCCCGGGGTCGATTTCACATGCATTCCGTAGGTGCCAACCATAAGGTTATTGTTGGTCGAATTTTGCTGCCAGGCTACGCGCCAATAGGGAGCAACGCCACGAATATTAATGCTTAGTGGATTTCCGCTTCCGTCTACTCCCGTATTCGGCTGAGGCGCTCCGATATGTGCGGATCGGTATATCGTTCCGTCGATATAAAGATGGTTGTCCCACATCGCATACATGCCAATTCCAGCAACGTCCTGCGCCAATCCTCCGTTGATGAGCGCCCCAGCGGCCGGTCCGGGAGCCCAATCGCTGCCCACCCAGGGGAAACCCCATGCCGGTGTACTGTTCCACAAGTCCTCGACGGTGGGATTGTTGTTTATAGAGATTCCGTAAGCGAGATCCTTCTTGAGAAGCTTGGTGGCATTCGCATAGCGAATGTCAGAGTTATCCCATGTAAAATGGTCATCCTGGCTGGTATAGGTCACTTGCACGAAGCTTCCAACGTGGGTGGACCAGGCGCCGGCCAAAAAGAGCGATGCCTGCTGGGGTAGCTGAAAACTTCCGTTCTGTGCGCCAGGCTCAGGAGTTTTCAGGGAAGTGAAGGAAGTATCGAGCAGCACTGAAAGCGGGAATGATTCCAAAATATTAAGACCGCTGACGTTCCCTTTTCCTGGCGAAGTGACCGTGGGTTTGCCGGACATTGTATAGCCATTGAGCTTAAATGCGCGCCCCAGCGGCGTCAATTCCGGCGGCATATAGTGGCAGGATTTGCATGGAAACCCGGTCTGCCGCGCATAGCTCGGAATGGCGGAAGCCGTCGGCACTTGAACAAAGAGCGCCATGAACACCGCACAAATTGCACTTATGATGCCGCCCCTAAAGAAAGAGACCTTCTGATTTTCCATGCCCGTATCTCCTTTCGCACCAATTGACTGGACTTGGCACACCCCTAGAATAGCAGCTTTTAGAGCGCTTGAAGGGGCCTTGCGAGCGTTCGACACGCCCGCAACCTTCATTTATTTCGGAATTAGGACAAAAAACTTAATGACAGCAAAACGAGAGCACTAACTTGTTTTCTTAGCGCCCGCTGTTTTCTTGCCAAATGCACGAACGATGGGAATCAGGCTATCGATCTGCGCCTTGTTCAAAGTTCCGCCGAACGGTGGCATGTTCCCCTTACCCTGATCAATTTGCGTGCGGATCTCGGCGTCGGTCAGTTTCTTGGCTTCGGCCGATCCCAAATCCTTTGCGCCGACCGCTTTCCCTACTACCGTATTGCCTGACCCGTCTGGGCCGTGGCATTTTGCGCAGTTCGTATCGAACAGCTTCTGGCCGTCCGATTGCGCTGCCGCGGAGTGAGGCAAGGCAATCAGAAACAACGACAACAGTACGAGTACGCCAACGATTTTTTTCCTTGTGATTCGTTCAAACATTTATCCCTCGCAAGATAAAAAGAGTTGCCAACTTGTGTCCGTGCAGCCATGTTTTTGCCATAAGCGTTGCATTTCATCTGTGATCGGAAGCACAGGCAATTGTGACGCCAGTCACACCTTAAAGTACACCACAAACGTATCTTAATTCTGGTGAACGAACGGCTCGCAGCGTGCCCATATGGCTCCCCTGCAAGATCGATTGTATGCACGCGCCCCCATCCTACTCGGACGGGATACGGGAATATGTCCAATATTGCACAGTATTTTCAATTTCATAAACTCGTAATTCACAGAGACTTATCCGTCTAGTTAGACCGATTCGGCGGAAAATGTTGCCTTCTCGGGATTGAAAATTTGGCGACGCCTTGCGTTTGATTCACCCGTGCCTTAAACTTTTTGTTTCGGCGTGTTTTCGCTTCGTAAATGGGTGCGCGGTTTCTTTCCGCAAGGTCATATTACGCATGCATGCTGAAAAAATTCGGAGGAGGATCCGTGTCTACGCCCCTTGAACAATGGGTCGAATCGGTTGCGAAAATGACTCGACCGTCGCAAATTCAGTGGTGCGACGGTTCAGAAGAAGAAGACGCCCGCATCAAGGACCAATTAGTCCGCGAGGGCCGCACCTTTCCTCTGAATGAAAAAACATATCCCGGCAGCTTCCTGCACCACAGCGACCCGAGCGACGTGGCTCGCACGGAAAAGGTAACGTACATTTGCTCAAGGGACCGCGACGAAGCGGGCCCCACGAACAACTGGATGGCCCCTGCCGAAGCGAAGAAGCACATGGGCGCGCTGTTTGAAGGCTCGATGAAGGGCCGCACGATGTATGTTGTTCCGTACATCATGGGACCTACCGCATCGCCTCAGAGTCGCATCGGTGTCGAAGTGACGGACAGCGCGTACGTCGTCGCCAGCATGCGCATCATGTCCCGCATGGGCAAAGTGGCGCTGGACCGTCTCGGAAATTCTTCTGATTTTGTTCCGGGCCTGCATTCCCTTGGCGACCTGAGCCCTGACCGCCGTCTCATCGCTCATTTCCCTGAAGAAAAATTGATTTGGAGCATTGGCTCCGGCTATGGCGGCAACGCGCTCCTCGGCAAGAAGTGCTTCGCCCTGCGCATCGCGAGTTCCATGGCGCGCGAGCAGGGTTGGATGGCGGAACACATGCTCATCCTGGGACTGGAATCGCCCGATGGAAAAGTAACGTACATGGCGGCCGCTTTCCCCAGCGCCTGTGGAAAAACAAATTTGTGCATGATGGTTTCCGCCCTGGAAAACGAAGGGTACCGCGTGTGGACTGTGGGCGATGACATCTCCTGGATGCAAGTTGGCGCGGACGGCTACCTGCACGCGATCAATCCCGAAGCAGGATTCTTTGGCGTGGCTCCCGGCACAAACGACAAGACAAATCCCAATGTGATGTCGGCGCTGCGCGAAAATACAATTTTCACGAATGTGGCGATGACTCCGCAGCGTGAACCCTGGTGGGAAGGCATGAGCGACAAAGCCCCCTCGGACATGCTCGATTGGCAGGGTCGCCCGTGGACCCCGTCGAATGGCCCCGCGGCGCAGGCGAATTCGCGTTACACCGTTCCTGCCGCGCAAGCGCCGTCCATTTCTCCGCGCTGGGAAGATCCCGCTGGTGTGCCCATCTCCGCATTCATTTTTGGCGGTCGCCGCGCACGCCTCGCTCCGCTCGTCTATGAGGCGATGAACTGGCAGCATGGTGTTTACGTCGCCGCAACGATGGCGTCGGAAACAACAGCCGCAATCACTGGCGCAGTAGGCGTCACGCGGCGCGATCCCATGGCCATGCTTCCCTTCTGCGGCTACAACATGGCCGATTATTTCGGACACTGGCTGGAAATGGGCAAGAACATTCCCCATCCGCCGAAAATTTTTCACGTGAACTGGTTCCGCAAAGGCTCGGACGGAAAATTCCTGTGGCCCGGCTATGGCGAAAATGCGCGTGTCCTCAAGTGGATGCTCGAGCGGATCGAAGGAAAAGGCGCGGCAACGGAAACCCCGATTGGGACCGTTCCCACCACGAACGCCATTACGCTCGATGGCATTAACGTGTCCCGCGAAACGATGGGTGATTTGTTGCGCGTCGATCCCGCGGATTGGGTCAAGGAACATGCCGACGTCGGGAATTTCTTTGAGAAGTTCGGCGATCGCTTGCCCGAAAAAATCACCGAGGAACACACTCGGCAGGGTGAACGCCTGCAACAGACCGCTGTCGCACAAAAATAATTTTGTAAGTGACGCCCGTCACAGCCAAAGGCACGAAAAAGTGGGACGCTTTTTCAATTGTCCCTGGTAAATTGCCCAATTTAAATTCGCGTTTATGGCAGGTTCTGCTTGTTTTCAATTATATCTGCTGCTAGTATCCGCGCCTTAGGAAGTCCTGTGCAATTTACAATGAGCAAAACTCAAACAGCCAGCCCAAATCGGTTTTCCTGTTGGGCATTATTTTCCTTACTCCTGGCCTGCGGACTGAATCTTTCCGGATGCGGCTGGGGCAGCACAGACGCGGCTACTCGTGGCAAGGAAGTTTTTGAAACTTGTGTTCCTTGTCACAGTACGGACGGATCGGGAAATGCTACGGTTGGCGCTCCAAATATCGCGGGAATGAAAGACTGGTACGTCGAAGAGGAGTTGACCAAATTCCGCTCCGGTGTTCGCGGCATGCAATTCACGGACATGGAAGGCATGCGCATGCGCCCGATGGCACTCAGCCTGACTTCGGAAGACGATGTGAAGGCCGTGGCGCACTATGTCGAGTCGATGCCTCCTGTTCGCCACGCCGCTTCCCTTCCTGGCGATCCCAAAGCGGGCGAAGCAATTTTCGCGACGTGCGCGGCATGCCATGGCGACAATGGCGCGGGCAATGAGGATTTGAAAGCGCCGCGAATTGCCGGAGTGGATGACTGGTACCTCGCCACAGAACTCAGAAAATACAGAAGCGGAGTTCGCGGCGCGAATCCCAAAGATGCCGAAGGACGATTGATGCGGCCGATGGCGCGAAGCTTGGCCAACGAAGATGCGATTCGCAATGTCGTCGCCTACGTGGGCACGCTGAAACCTTAGGCCCGAACGAGTGTTGAACGGCGGAGAACATTCACTTATGGACCACGCGGAATTATCGTCGGATCAAGTTGCCAAAGTTGTTTTTCAAATTATCTTAGTCGGCTCGATCGCTTTTATTTTGGGCGTCATCATTCTAATTAAGTAGCTGGAGACTGCATGTACGAGCGGTATTTATCGGCTGCATCCACTTACGCGCACAGCATCGATCACCTGTTTATTTTAATTGCGGTGCTTGTTGGCTTTTGGCTGATCGCCGCCGAAACCATGATGTTTGTGCTGATCTTCAAATTTCGCGCCAAAGACGGCCGCCCCACGCAATACATCACCGGCGAAGAAAAACACCTGAAGCGTTGGATCACAATTCCCCATGCTCTGGTTCTGGTTTGCGATCTTGTCATCATCGTTGGTGCAATTTCTGTCTGGTACAACATCAAGCAAAACATGCCCGTCGCGGATGAAACCGTGCGCGTCATCGGCCAGCAATGGGCCTGGAGTTTTCAGCAGGCGGGTCCGGATGGCGTAATGGATACGGCGGACGATATCCGCTCGGTCGGCGAACTGCACGTCAAAGTAAACACGACCTATCACTTTGATCTTATTTCGCGCGACGTGGTGCACAGCTTCGCTGTCCCCGCGTTTCGCCTTAAGCAAGACGCTCTGCCCGGCCGCACCATCACGGGCTGGTTTCGCCCCAATAAAGTTGGCACCTATGACATTCAATGCACGCAAATGTGCGGCATTGGCCATGGCCTGATGGCCGGACGAATTATTGTGGAGACGCCGCAGGACCATGCAGCTTGGCTGATGCGCAACGAAAAGCCGGCCATGGCTGGTCAACAACCGCCCGCAGCAGCTTCGGACGCGAACATGACCCTGGCGGAGGTGCGACAATGAGCACGCATTCCGCAATGAACACGCACCTCGAGCACGACGAACCGGGAATGTTCAAAAAATATTTCTGGTCCACTGACCACAAAATGATCGCCATGCAGTACTTGTTTACCGGCATGGCCATGGCGCTGATCGGCGCATTCTTCGCCTACGTGTTCCGCATGCAGCTCGGCTTCCCCAACCACAATGTTCCGGGATACGGCTTCGTAACGCCGGGCAGATACAACGCCCTCGTGACCATGCATGGCAGCATCATGATTTTCTGGGTGGCCATGCCGGTGCTCATCGCCGCGTTCGGAAATTTTCTGATTCCATTGATGGTCGGCTGCGACGATATGGCTTTCCCGCGCATCAATCGCCTTTCGTTTCAGATTTTTCTGCTTAGCGCGATTGTCCTGCTTGCATCTTTTCTGGTGAAGGGTGGAGCATTCGGCGGCGCGTGGACCGCGTATCCTCCGCTATCCGCCAACGGCGCTTATAACCTCACACCATTTGGCGCTGTGCTGTGGCTGCTTGCGGTTGCTCTCGAATTTGTGGCGTTCCTGATGGGCGGCATCAACTTCACAGTCACTACGATGAATAGCCGCGCGCCCGGCATGAAAATGTACGACATCCCGCTGATCGTGTGGATGATCGTCCTCGCCACCATCATCTTCATGGCTTCCGCAGGACCGCTGATCGCCGGGGCGGTCATGCTGCTATTCGACCAGACGATGTCCACCGGCTTTTACGACCCGACACGCGGAGGCGACCCGCTCTTGTGGCAGCATCTTTTCTGGTTTTTCGGACACCCGGAAGTCTACGTTGTGCTGCTACCGGCCATGGGAATTGTCGCGGAAATCATCGCGGTATTCGCG
>Ga0182024_10027246_pt1 | contig 10004 bp, 11 predicted proteins | sample P32metaG_FD_120480 | JGI IMG/M metagenome (GOLD analysis project Ga0182024, IMG submission 120480) | Permafrost microbial communities from Stordalen Mire, Sweden - P3-2 metaG (Illumina Assembly) | ecosystem: Environmental > Terrestrial > Soil > Wetlands > Permafrost | place: Sweden: Stordalen...
CCGAGCCGCTCTGCACCCAGCTGACCCCATCAAGTGCCACATGAGCACGTAGAGAACGCAGACACCCGACAGGCGTCGATATCGCTCACAAACGAGCCGCTGCCCCTTGACCCATTAGAGAACACCCGACAGGCGTCGATATCGCTCACAAACGAGCCGCTGCCCCTTGACCCATTAGAGAACACAATCGGTCCGAGAGCGGACAGTTACGACCGCTCACCAGCGCGGCAGCAGCAACTGAGTAGAAAAATGCCATTTTGCACTCAGTTGCAATCTGCGGCTGAAGAACGAACCCTTGATGAGAAACAAGATGCGCCGCTGGTGCCATCGCTAGCCGGCGAGCGCGATCGGCTCGATCAGCGCCGGATCGTTGTTCCTGACATTGCCGACGCGCCTGTCGACCGGCCACATCACCATGTCGTCGGCAGGGTAGGGGGCCAGCAACATCTTAAGCGTCTCGGCTCGATCGACGCTCTCCTCGCCGAGCCAGGCCGGCCACACCGAGGGTGGCAGGATCACCGGCATGCGGTTATGGATTTCGGCGCACAGCTCGTTCCGCGTCGTGGTGACGATCGTAAAACTGCGCACCAGCTCCTGGGCCGGCGATTTCCATGTTTCCCATAGGCCCGCGAGCGCCATGACGCTGCCGCCCTTGAGCGCGAAGGCGTAGGGCTGCTTGGTCTTCGCATCGAGCTTTTTCCACTCGTAATAGGCTTCGACCGGCACCAGGCAGCGCCGGCGCTTGAACGCCTCGCGGAACATGGGCTTGGTGTCGACGGTCTCGGCCATGGCGTTGATCGTCGAGACGCCGATTTTGATGTCCTTGGCCCAATAGGGAACGAGCCCCCAGCGCATCAAATCGAGCGCACGCCCCTCGGTTTTCGGGTTGTAGCGGACGATCGGCAGCTTGTCGGTCGGGGCGACGTTCCAGCTCGGCGCGTAATTCGGCGTCGGATAGTCGGGCGGGATGCGGAATGCGATCTTGAGTTCGCTGAAATCGCCCTCGAGCTTTACGCGTCCGCACATGCCTCATCCTCCGCGCCGCCGCCGATGGCCGCATCGATCGCCGGTATCGCTACGCCGAGCTTCATCTCAGTCCCTCCTCCGCAGGTCGTTCGATACTGACGTGAATCACCCGCTCATCGGGAAACGATCGCGCCTTGTCCTTAGAGAAAGGCGCACCCGCATCAGGCCTGCGACGCGCCTGTGGCCGCGCGCAACACAGCGCAGATCACTACCATCTTCGCGATGACGTCGCCGGCAAACGGCTCAACTGCTGCCCGGACAGCATCATTGAACGTAGGGTCTATCGGCGCGGCGGACGGGTCGTGCAGCTGCATCGCAACACGCGTCGCGCGGACCCACGCTTTCGCCGTGGCGTCGGCGATCGAGCGATCGAGGGACCCGTCGGCATCCCTGGGCGCGATCAGCGTCCAAGCCAGCGCCAGATAGGCCGGCCAATACGCCAGATGCCGATACATGCTGGCGAGCACCGCGTCGTCCCGTTGCGTACCGAGCCGGTTCAAGATCAGCACCAATTCGGCGGTCGCCGGGGGCAGCTCGGCCATGACGGGCAGCGACGGCAGCGGGATTGACGGGGGTGTTTCATACAGGTCGCCGACGCCATGCAAGGATGCGGCAGCGCGAGCAGGCGGCTCGTTGTCCAGACGGCGCAGCAGCCCGAAGAGGGCGATGAGGGCCATCGCGTTGGTCCGATCGTATGCCGCAAGAACGTGGCGGATGGTGCTGATGTCACCGCCGAGAAGATCGACCGCGGCAAAGGCTTCCGGGGGAAATTGCGGAAGTCGAGGTAGAACGAGATCGTGATGCAGCGCCGCCGCTTCGGCCGCGATCGTGCCGTTGATATAGAGCGGCCGCAACATCCCCCAGGTCCAGGGCAGAGCGTCTGGGATCGTGGCGAGATGGCGCCAGACAAGGTTGACCACCTCGACCCCGAGCACCCGGCGAATGTCGGCGAAGATCACCGCGATCTCGCCGCTTGCGGCGGCTTCGGTGACGGCCGGGACAGGATCGCAGCGCTCGACGTCATGATCGCAACTTCCTCTGCCTGCCTCTCCCTGGATAAGAGTCACGGCGGGTTGACTGGACGCCCGGCGGTCATTCGGTGGCGACCGGGCCAGGGGAATTTGCGCTTTGCGACTTGCGCAGCAGCAACAGCAAGGGCGCTGACAGAAGAGCGATGACCATCATCAATTTGAAGTCATCGATATAGGCAACCATCTGCGCCTGGCGGGTCACCTCGACATTGAGCGCGGCGATCCCTGGGGTCTTGCTGAGTCTGAAGGGCGCCAGCAAGTATGGCGCCTGCGCCAGTGGATTATCCGGGCGCAGATGTTCGATGAGGTGCGCATGCACAGTCTGGGTGTTCTCGACAAACAAAGCTTCGAGGATAGCGATACCAATGCTGCTGCCGATGTTACGCACCAGGCTGAACAGGGCGGTGGCTTGGGTCAGGATCGAGCGCGGCAGGGTCGAAAAGCTGATCGTGCTCAACGGCACGAACACAAAGCCCAGCCCGAAACCCTGGACCAGCCCCGAGACGACAATCGGCTGCATATCCATGCCGAGCGAGAACTCGCTCATCTGATAGAGCGAGAAAGTGGTCAGCGCAAGTCCACTAAGGATAATCAGACGGACGTCGACGAGGTTGATGATCCGGCCGACCAGGAACATTCCGATCATCGTACCGACGCCGCGCGGCGCGATGACAAGACCGGCCGTTGCCACGGGGTAATGCATCAATTGCTGGAGCATTGTTGGCATTAGTGCCAGCGTCGCGAACATGATGACCCCGACAAAGAACATCAGCACAAGGCCGGCAACGAAATTGGGGTCGCGCAACAGATCGCGATTGAGGAACGGACGCCCGCTCGTCGTCAGCGTGTGAACGACGAAGAGGTACAGGGCGAGTCCGGCGACTGTCGCCTCGACCCAGATTTCGGTCGAGTGGAACCAATCCTTGAGTTCGGCCCCGGTCGAGCAGAACCTGCAAGGCGCCGATCGCAACGCCAAGCGCGCCAAAGCCGAAAAAATCAAAGCGCTCGCGCAGGGCGTGGCGGGTCTCGTGGATGAACACGAGGATGCCGACGAAGGCAATGATGCCGATTGGCAAGTTGATGTAGAACACCCAACGCCAGTCGTAATTGTCGGTCAGCCAGCCGCCGAGCGCGGGACCAACGATCGGGCCGATCATGACGCCGGTACCCCATACCGCCATGGCCTGGCCGTGACGCTCGGGCGGATTGATGCGCAAGAGGACGGCCTGCGACAACGGCATCAGGGCCGCGCCGCAGACCCTTGCAGCAAGCGGAAGAGGACGATCTGGGTGAGGTTTTCGGCAAGGCCACACAACACCGAAGCCGCGGTAAAGCCAACGACCGAAATCAGAAAGACGCGTTTGATGCCGAAGGCGCCGGCCAGCCAGCCGGTCAGCGGCGTCATGATGGCGGCGGCGACGATATAGGAGGTCACGACCCAGGTGATCTGGTCCTGCGCCGCGGAGAGGCTGCCCTGGATGTGCGGCAGCGCAACGTTGGCGATCGTCGTATCGATCGCCTGCATGATCGTCGCCAGCATGATCGAGATCGTAATGGCGGCGCGATTGACCTTCGGGGCAACAGAATCGAGCGTTCCGCTTCCATCGCGCTCGATGCGCCCGGGGAGTTGACCCGGATTAAGGGACTCGCCAGACGCGGACGCGTCGCGGGCGGCCGGAACGTGATCGCTCATTTTGCGGTCGCCACCATGATCCAGACACCGCCGAAACCCTGGCGCAGCCGAGGTGCCGGCGTACGTTCAGTTGAGTCAAGCGGCGGCGGGCGGATAATTAGAGGGGAAGAGCGCCCGCCGCGTCTCGTCGTCGACCTCTTTCTTGAAGGCGTGGCTGCTGCCCACCGCCCGCGCCTTGGCAACAGCCGGCCGCGCGTTAATTGCATGGAACCAGCGGCGGATATTGGAATAGGCGGCAAGCGGATCGTCACTGCCCGGCAGCACGAAACTGGCCCGGTCAACCCAGCCCCAGCCGGAGATGTCGGCGATTGTGTAATTCTTGCCGACGATGAACTCGCGACCCGCGAGGTGCTTGTCGAGCACCGTGTAGTGGCGTTCCGCTTCGCGGCGGTAGCGGTTGATGGCGTAGGGAAGCTTTTCCGGTGTGGCGCGCTGGAAATGCACGGCCTGGCCCGAGAACGGCCCCAGACCCGTAGCGATAAAGAACAGCCAGGACAGCAACTCGCCCCGATCGGCGGGCGAGCCCATCAGTTTGCCGGTCTTGTCGCCGAGATAGAGCAGGATCGCGGTCGAATCGAAGACGCGAGTCTCGGCCCCGCCCGGCCCGTCGGTATCAACGATCGCCGGCACCTTGCCGTTGGGGTTGATGGCCCGGAACTCGGCCGTGTGCTGCTGACCCTTGGCCGTATCGACCGGCACGATTTCGTACGGCAACCCGGTTTCTTCGAGAAACAGCGCGACTTTGGCGGGGTTCGGCGTCGGGTGGTAATAAAAGCGGATCATTGTCGGTCCTTTCGGTAAGCGGGCGTGGTCAGGCGGCCTTGGTCGCGTCGGCACGCAGCGTGTGGAGCGCCGCGACGATCGCGTCGGGCTCCAGACGTTCGCGGTAGTCGAGTTCGATCTCGGCCAGCGCGATCTTGTGGTCAGGCGCGACGACATAGGTCGCGGGCAGCGGCAATTCCCAGCTGTCGTCGCCATTGATGCCGGGCAGTGCCTTGTTGTTCGAGGTCAGGGCGGCGCGCAACTCGTCGGGCAGCGAATAGACGAGACCGAAGGAGCGCGCGACGTGGTTGCCCACATCGCTCAGCACGTCGAAGCTGAGCTGGTTTACCTCCGCCGTCGACAGCGAGCCGTCGGGGAGTTGCGGCGAAATCGCGACGAGCTTGGCGCCAAGCGCCGTGATCTCGCCCAGCACCTGCTGGTAGGCGCGAAGCTGGAGGTTGCAGTAGGGACACCAGCCGCCGCGATAGAACGTCACCACTGCCGGACCACCGCGGAGCAGTCCCGCGAGGGAGACAGGCCGGCCTGCGGAGTTTGGCAGCGAGAAATCCGGCGCGTGATTGCCGGTCTTCAAAGCCTTTTCGATTGGAAAAGTCCGCTGCAGCTCTTCGACTTTGGCATCGTACAGCTCGGCCCGACCCGGCGGAGCCGCGCGAATAAACTCGGCGCGCAGGGCATCCAATTCAGTTTGCAGGCTCATCTTCGATCCTCTTCGCTCTTTTTAGATCATTTGATCTAGAATGAACCGGCGGGCGGATGCTGACAATGGCTTTGCTGTTCTGGCGCGCGTGTTCTAAAATTCTGTCGACCGATCATGAGGATAGCGGCACGCCGGTGCGGCTGGTGCGAGGAGGCCGATGGCACGACCGAGAGAGTTCGACGAGACGACCGTGCTGGAGGCGGCGATGAACTGCTTCTGGGCGCAGGGTTTCGAGCAGACATCGGTGCGCGATCTCGCCGAGCGCATGGGGATCACCGGCGCCAGCCTCTACAATGCCTTCGGCGACAAGCGGTCGTTGTATCGGCAGGCCTTCGTTCATTACCTCGCGCAAACGGTGCGGGACCGCGTTGCGCGGCTGGAGAAGCTGCCACCGGCTGTGGCGATACGAACCTTTTTCAACGAGATCATCGAACGGTCGGTCGACGATGAACAGCGCCGCGGCTGTATGCTCGTCAATGCAGCGCTAGAGCTGGCGCCCTATGACCCCGAGTTCAGGCTACTCGTCGCCGAGGAAATGATGTTTATCGAAGCCTTCTTCCGCCGCTGCGTCGCAGCGGGGCAGAAGGACGGCTCAATTATCGGTACCCGCCCGGCCGATGAGGTGGCTACGCTGCTGTTGAGCGTGCTGCTTGGCATCCGCGTCCTGGCGCGCACGCGCCCGCAACGTGAGGTGCTGGAGGGCGCCGCAAACGGGGTCCTGGCGATGCTCGGGGCCGGAGCGTAACGGTCGGCGCGACGATCATCGTCCGCGCCGCGCCGGCACGTTTTAGATTGGTCGATCTAAAAAAGATGATAAGCTCGCGCGACGGGGCGAGCCATCGCCTCGCACAGAGGCGAGGAGAAGTGCGGTGACGCGACTGACCGACCTGTCGCCCGACCAGGCCAAACGCCTAGCCGAGGCCGAATGCCCGGAATTTGAGACGCGGCCCTGGGTGACGGGCCCGGCGCTCTCGCAGCGCCGCATTGCGATCGTATCGTCCGCCGGGCTCGTCGTGCGTGGTGAGGAGCCGTTCCGCGGCCGCGACCCACATTACCACGCGATCCCGGCGACGACGCCGATCAAAGACCTGCTGTGCAGCCATATCTCGATCAATTTCGACCGCATCGGGTTGCAGGAAGATTGGAACGTCGCCTTTCCGATCGACCGTCTGCGGGAGCTAGCGGCCGAGGGAACGATCGGGTCGATAGCCGATACCCACTATGCGTTCATGGGCGCGACCGACCCGTTGCAGATGGAGCCGCATGCCCGTGAACTCGCCGGCCGCCTGAAGCAGGACCAGGTCGACAGCGTCCTCCTCGCCCCCGTTTGACCGGTCTGTACGCGCGCCGTGAGCGCGCTGGGCCATTATCTCGAGGAAGAGGGTATTGCGACGGTTGCGATCGCGTTGATCCGGCCGCAGGCGGAGAACACCAAGCCGCCGCGGGCGTTGTGGGTGCCGTTCGAGCTCGGGCGGCCGTTCGGTCCGCCGAACGATCCGGCATTTCAGAAGCGCGTCGTCCTGGCTGCGCTCGGCATGCTGGTCGAGGATGGCGGGCCAGTTCGGATCATCGATTTCCCCGACGACGATCCGCGCGCCCAGCCCGATCCGGCGTGGCGGCCGCCATTCATGCCGGCCGCGGTCGCCGATGGCGATGCAGAGTCGCTGGCGTCCCGGCTGGAGGCGGAAATCTTGTTTCTCCAGGGCGCGCATCGGCGCTGGCTGGAACAGCACGGCCGCAGCACCGTAGGCCTGACCGGGCTCGCGATAAACGACTGTGCCCATTATGTCGCGGAATGGCTGCGCGGCAAGGCGCCGCCGAGCCCACGCGACGGGTTCTCGGCGCCGCTGATCCTGCGCTTCGCGGTCGACGATCTGAAGGCGTTCTGCCTGGAGGCCGCCGCGGCCGGGGCCGCCAAACCGTCGAGCCGTCAGCTTACCGACTGGCTCTGGAACGAGACCGCGACCGGAGCGGCGATCCACGTGCTGCGCGAGATGCTGCAGGCGCACGAAGACGATCGCCTGCGGCTGATCGTCAGCAACTTCATCGTGCCGGCCGCGAGAGTGCGCGGCGGGTGAGGAGCAGATGGACGGCATAAAGGTCCTTGCCTTCGATACAGGCGGCACGGTGCTCGACTGGCATGCCGGCTTGACCGCGGCGATGACGGCATGGGGCACCGCGCAGGGCGTTGAGCGCGACTGGCACGCGCTGGCGAACGAGCATCGCCGCCGCTCACTGCGCCGGATGACCAACACGGTCGATCCCCGATTTAACATCGACGACGTACACCGCGACGTGCTGGGTGAATTGTTCGACGAGAATGGGCTCGGTGGTTCCGCGGAAGGCCGGCGAGCAATCGCGGAGCGTTGGCACCAGCTCGATGCGTGGCCGGACTTTGTCGCAGCGCTGCGGCGGTTGCGGCGGCACCGCATCTGCGTCTCGTTCACCATCCTCAGCCTGTCGCTGATCGTCGATGTATCGCGTCGCAACGGCATTGATTGGGATGCTGTGATCCCGTGCGAGATGCTGCGCGTCTACAAGCCGCTCCCCGATGCCTATCGGCGGGCCTCCGCGTTTCTGGCCGTCGAGCCGCAAGAAATCCTGATGGTGGCGTGCCACAATTTCGACCTCGATGAGGCCCGCGGCGTCGGCTATCGCACCGCCTTCGTGCGTCGCCCCGACGAGTGGGGGCCCGCCGGTCCGCCGGACCCCGTACCCAACCCGGCCACCGACATCGTGGTCGAGGGGTTTGCGGAACTCGCCGATCATTTGGGTGCCTGAAACCGAGTAAAACCTCGGTCCTATCTCGTCGCCAGCCCAGTTTGGGAGCGTCGAGTCTGCGGCCGTCGGAAAGGACGTTATGTTGGTTCCGCGAAGACCTGGGAAGCGGACATTCGATAGAGGGCTGGAGGGCCTTCAATCCGCGGCGCAACCGCCTCATGCCGCCGCGAACCAGGTGCCGTCCCACCGGAGCGTGGCGGCCCTTTTCTCGCTGAAGGAAACCGAGGCCTGCCAGTCGGCTTGCGTGGTGCTCCATAGCGCTACGTCGCAAGAAATTCCCGGATTTCCAGCAAGAACCTGGGGAAGGCGGGCTCGTCCTGCATAATGATGTGGTTGCGGCTCGCCAGCGGCACAAAGCGCGCTCCCGGGATCCCCGCGGCAAGGCGCCTGCCTTGATCGAAGGGTACGCGAGCGTCGTCGCGGGCGTGCATGACGAGCGTCGGAACCGTAACTTTGGCCAGCAACGGGCTTACATCCACATCGCCGGTCGCGTTCATCGCGCGCACGGCCTCTTCGGGCGTGATCGACACTCGCTGCAGTTCGTTGAACCAGTCGGCTTGTTCCTTGGTGCTGTCCGGGATGAATTGCGAGGTGAAGAGCTGGCGAAACGCTGCATTTTCCTGACCCCAGCCGAGACGCACCAGCGTCAACATCGCATCCCATCGTTCCTTGTCCGAGGCTGAACGTGCGCGTCTTGCCGCGCCGACCGGATATCCGCCGACCAGGATCAGGTGGCTCACGCGCGCGGGGTGGCGCACCGCATAGGTAATTCCCGTTGCGCACCCTTGCGAGAAGGCTAGCAGGGCGAAACGCTCGAGGCCGGCGGCATCGACGACAGTTTCGAGATCAGTGACATACCCATCGAACGAGATGTCGGCGACGTCGCGGTCGGAGAGGCCGTTGCCGCGCACGTCGTAGCGGATGAATGTGTGCTCGTGCGACAACTCGCGATAAAGCCGCCCCATAACCGGGCTTTCGAAATCCAATTCCAGATGCGTCATCCAGTTGCCGGTCTTGACGAGTGGCGGTCCCTCGCCGATCCGCGACAACGCGAGCTGCACGCCGTCCGGCGTAGTACAGAACTGGATTTCCTGCTCGTAGCGTCGCTCCGGCCGAGACTTGCCGACGGCGGCTAGGTCGTCACCGGGCACAGGCAAATCCGGCTCCGGCAGAGCTTCGATATCCTTTAGCCCGAGGCCGAAGACGCCGATAGCATTGGCGATGTTCTTGACCGTCTGCTCGCCCAGATCGGCAAAGGCGACCGACAGCTTACCCCTGATCTGATCATTGGCTGCGCGCGAAATGCACAGCCCGCCAGGTTCGCACAACACTTCTAGTCGAGCCGCAATGTTGACCCCGTCTCCGAAGATGTCGTCGCCGTCGATGATGATGTGGCCGACATTGATGCCGATCCTAAAAACGATTTGCTTGTCATCGGCCACGCCCGCATTGCGGCTGACCATGCTGCGCTGGATCGCAACGGCGCAGCCGACGGCATCGACGACGCTGCTGAATTCGACGAGAGCTCCGTCGCCCGTGGTCTTGACGATGCGGCCGTGATGGGCAGCTATTACCGGGTCGATCAGTTCCCGACGATGCGCCTTCAAGGCCTCCAGAGTCCCAACTTCGTCGATGCCCATCAACCGGCTGTAGCCGGCCACATCGGCGGCGAGAATGGCCGCAAGCCTGCGCTCGACGCTACTGGTCCGCATGAACCCTCCGCCGACGGCCGTGAAGCGGCGCTGATCCTCAATCTATATGTAAAACCGCCTTGCCGTGAAGTCGCGGTCGATCAGGGGTTAAAGGCGATTGATGTCGCGTCTGAATGTCAGTTTGGGCCACAGAACCGCGGTCCGTCCAACAACCGCTATCGTTAAGGGTTCTTGGATGCCTGCCGCTGAAGAACGATGCCGCGTGCTCGGGCGGCAGGCGTTCGAGAACCCTCGAGGGAGGAAACCGCGGGCCGGTATGGCAGGTTGGTGCTGCGCCCGCG
>Ga0182024_10027247_pt1 | contig 10004 bp, 8 predicted proteins | sample P32metaG_FD_120480 | JGI IMG/M metagenome (GOLD analysis project Ga0182024, IMG submission 120480) | Permafrost microbial communities from Stordalen Mire, Sweden - P3-2 metaG (Illumina Assembly) | ecosystem: Environmental > Terrestrial > Soil > Wetlands > Permafrost | place: Sweden: Stordalen...
GCGCTAACCTGGGCCCCACCGTACTCAGGAGGGCATGTCAGGTGCGCCCCGCGCACTTTGCGAAGGCTGGAATTCCACACTGCCAAGAACCACTGCGTTCCTCCCAACTTTTTTCATCACATTTTTCCCGTACGTTCATCACAGACATGCACCACAATCGCTGAGAAGATACCTCGACAGTGCACCATCGAGAACTGCGCCAGTCTCCAGAGACGAACGCGTTTTCGGGATCAACTTTTCACGTGCTCATTGACAATAAAGGACAATAAATGACAATAAATGGCCCCGGTCGGCACACCCGCAAGTGTACGCCAAACAGCAAAATTCACCGCTAAGTCCCATCTTTTGAATACTTTGCCTCTAACTACTTTACTATCATCAACTTAGCTTATTTTGGGGGGAGGGGGGTACCCCCACAAATTTCTCAATTCTTACCCGCCGGTTGGCCCACATCCCGGCGTGATAATCCGCCCTTTGCGGCTTGTGGCACGGCTGAAGCCGTGCCCTTCCACGGTGGTGTTGGCGATTGGGAGGGCCACGTCTCAAACGCGAGACGTGGCGCACCCTCGACGCACACTCGGTCTGTCAGCTCGGTGGAGGGCTGACGCCGCGAAGACTTATCTCCGATAAATCGGTTAATACAGACGGGTACAAACGGCTTTGGTCTGGTTATAGAGTTCCAGAACGTCTTTCCCCATCTCGCGTCCCCATCCGGACTGTTTGTAGCCACCAAACGGTAGCGCCGCGTCGAAGACGTTATAGCAGTTGATCCATACCGTCCCGGCACGCAGTGAGGCTGCGAGTTTGTGCGCTTTGGAAATGTCTTTGGTCCAGATACCCGCCGCAAGCCCGTACACAGTGCTATTGGCGCGCGGCGTCAATTCTTCTGGATTGTCGAACGGAATCGCCGTCACTACTGGGCCAAAAATTTCTTCCTGCACCACCCGCATGTCGTCTTTGGTATTGACCAGCACGGTGGGCTCGACGAAGTATCCTTTGTCTCCATGCTTTTTTCCGCCGGAGACAGCCTTCGCGCCTTCTGACAGGCCGATCTCGAGATAGTTGCAAACGCGCTGCAACTGCTCTTCGGAGACTAGAGGACCCATCGACGTTTCGGGTTCCATGCCGGAGCCGATACGAATCTTTTTGGCCTTGGCCGCGACCCCTTCTACCACTTGATCAAATACCGGACGCTCCACATACAAGCGCGATCCGGCGCAACAGGTTTGTCCTTGATTAAAGAAGATAGCGCTGGCAGCGCCGGCAATCGCACCATCGAGATTCGCGTCCTGAAAAACTACGTTGGGCGATTTTCCACCAAGCTCGAGCGAAACTTTCTTCAGATTTCCGGTAGCGGCCTTGACGATCAGTTTGCCCACTTCGGTCGATCCTGTGAAAGCGATCTTGTCGACGAGATCATGCGCTGCCAAAGCCGCGCCCGCGGTCTCGCCATATCCCGGAACGATGTTGACTACGCCGTCGGGAAATCCGGCTTCCATGATCAATTCGCCCAAACGCAGCGCGGAGAGCGGCGTCTGCTCGGCCGGCTTTAACACTACCGTGCATCCCGAGGCCAGCGCTGGAGCTAGCTTCCACGACGCCATGAGCAAAGGGAAATTCCAGGGAATGATCTGGCCCACGACCCCCACTGGTTCCCGCAGGGTATAGGCGTGGTAGGCGATGCCGGGTGAATAAGGGATTGAGAGCGGAATGGTCGTGCCCTCGAGCTTGGTCGCCCATCCCGCCATGTAGCGGAACATATCGACGGCAAGTGGCACATCGGCGGCGCGCGCCACGCTCAGCGGCTTGCCGTTGTCGAGCGTTTCGATGGTTGCGAATTCTTCGAGATGTTGTTCCAGCAGGTCGGCCAGTTTCCAGATCAACTTGCCGCGGTCGGACGGCGTCATGTGCGACCACGGGCCGCTGTCAAATGCTCGCCGAGCCGCCTGCACCGCCGCGTCAATATCGGCGCGATCGCCTTCCGCCACTTGGGCGAGAACTTCGCCGGTTGCCGGATTATAGGTTGGAAAAGTCTTGCCCGAAGCCGCATTCACCCACTTGCCATTGATCAACATCTTGCGCGGCTTGGAAATAAAATCGCTGACACGTGAATCAATCTGAATCGGAGAAACTGCGATTCCCATAAATCCTCCTTGAAACGGAATTAGCTGAGAGAAGTCTGTTAAAGCGAAATGCTTTAAGAACCTGATGATTGAAGAAATAGTAATCCTGCCGATAGGCGATGGCAAACGCTCTCAAACTACGGGGATCGCTGGCCTGCTGGCAAGATAGCGCCGCAGCGCGTCCTGCCATTCCGGCATGCGAATGTTGTAGGCGTGGAGGCTGTCAGGACAGAGAACAGAATATGCAGGACGCTGGGCTGGGCGCGGGAATTCGGCGGTAGTCACGGGTTTAACTTGTGTAGCCATTCCCGAATTTCGAACGATTTCCCTGGCAAAGTCATACCACGTGCAGTCGCCGGAATTAGTGACGTGAACGATGCCGCGAGCAGATCGGAGGCAAAGCTGTACAAGAGCGGATGCCAGATCGCGCGTAAAGGTCGGGCTACCCCGCTGATCGTTGACCACGGAAATTTCTGGGCGAGTGGACGCTAGTTTCAAAATCGTCGCCGGAAAACATTTTCCTCCGTGGCCAAATAGCCAAGAAGTACGCGCGATGCAGACGTCGGGAAGAAGCTCTATCAGACGCTCTTCCGCACGCGCCTTGCTTTCGCCATAAACTCCGGTTGGATTTCTGCTATCGGTAATTTCGTAAGGAGAGCGTTTCGCGCCATCAAAAACGTAATCAGTACTTACAAAAAGCAGCCGTGACCCTATCTCTTTCGCGGCGCGTACTACATTCACTGCGCCTTCACAATTGACCGCAAAGGCAAGATCGCGATTTGATTCGCAACCATCGACGTCGGTATAGGCGGCGGAAAGGATGATCCAGTCGGGACGGGTATTGCGAACTACGGCACGAACGGCATCGTGGTCCCGCAGATCGGCCTCTTTGGAAGAGGGCGCGGTTAACTCTTCCCCGTTCAACTCACGAACCAGTTCGCGCCCAAGCAGCCCGGAGGCTCCGAATAGCGTGACTCGCATAACGGCATTGTAAATGGGGAACCGAGGTGCCGAATCTGTAAGGAATACGGAGTTCGACGGGAAATAACCTTAATCCGCGGCCATCTCAGAAATTCGTCGCAAAAGCGCTAGTCGGATTCCGGCCGCTGAATTCGAGTTCTTTTCCGAAGTGAGTGCAAAATTAATGAACCGCTGATGCCGAAGCAGATCACGGTGGCAAACGCCACCAGATCCAGCATTCGGCGTGTCATGTGGAGGTAGTCCGCGAACAGGCATACCATCGCGCAGAGAATTCCAAGAACGTTTAGCCATAGCGGAGAATGAATTGAAAGGTCGCGTCGAAACCTGACCTGAAGCAGAAGGGCGGCGAGTCCAATCGCGGCTACGACCACCAGAGCTATGGGGCTGAGAAAAGCATTTGGACCGGTGTAGATGACAACCAAGGCGAGCGCCAGAATGAGAAGCCCGGACGCGATCACTGTCCATCGGCGGGCTACATTCGCCCCGTTGGCTCCCCCCTCGCCAGCCGCTTCGGGCACGGAACCGAAACTTGTCACGAGGCTATAGCCTCATATTTTCCCATCCCGAGATTATATGTCGCACTCTCGATTGTGTAGCTATGATATGTCTCGCATTTCGCCCCCAACTTTTCTTAGCCCGTTCAAATTGCAGTGCGATTCCTGCCATCACGCATTGCTGCTCGGCATCCATTCGGCCGGACGATGCTCCCCGTGCGACAGCGCGTAAAGAACTAACTCTACGCGGCTCGAAATTCCAACCTTGTCAAAGATTCGTAAGAGATATTTCTTGATTGTGTGTTCGCTGAGTCCGAGTTCAGATGCAACGCCTCGATTCGTCAAGCCGTCCGCTACCAGGGCGACGACCTGCTCCTCGCGTGGCGTCAGCAGCGATCTTCCAGTCGAGCTCACAACCCTTAGAGTTGGCACATCGGACAAAGCATCCAGAACGTAATTCATTTGTTGATTGTTGACCCACACTTCTCCATCAAAAACGCAATGGATGCATTTGCAGAGCATCGGAAACGGAGTCTGGGTAAAAAGAAAGATGCCCTTGGCGCCTGCGCGCAAGGCATTCACTACCAGTTCCCGGTCATCGTTTTCGACCAACAGCACGGGGGCGATCTTGGGATATGAAACGCGAAGCCAGCGCAGCAAGCTCAAATCCGGCAGATGGTTCCCGGCAACCAACACCACGTCGACATGATTGGATTGCAAAAAGTTGCGAAGCACAGTTGTGTCCAAATCGACCGTGGCGACCTCGAACTCGCGTCGCCCCCTCAATGCGCGGGATAGCAATTGGGATTGGATGGGACCGGAATCCGCAATGAGGACCTGGATCAATTGGATTTCGGTCGGTTCATCTAAGACAGGCTGAGGCACAGAACGAAGATTTTTCATGTTCATATCATGCCCAAAAGCGCAGGGACCGGATGTAGGCGTCATCACACTCTGTTGGTGATGAATGTCAACCGGGAGGGCTACTTTTGGAGACGTACTATCGTGCCCAAATATTTGTACGACTACTTCCCTTTTAGGAGGCATCGCGAGGACCGAGCAGTAAGCCATGGCAGCGCTTCCGGTCATTTAATTGTTTTTTCTAGAGTCCGAAAAAAGCCATGTACCGCAGTGGACAGTACTTTCCTAGTCTTGTTGTGCTCGGCATGCACCGATACCTTCGAGCCATCAGCTCAACAATCGAGTTACTGAATCCGCCGTTCTGAGCGACGGTGAAAGTGCGGAGATGGATGCATTTAACAAATACGTCGTTTTGCGAACTGCGGGCATGCTCATCCTGCAGTTAGCCGTGGTCGCTTACGCTCAGCAGACGGTACCGTCGCCTGCTTCTGAACCTGGATCCTCTGCCCAGCCGTCTGGCAATACCGCAGCGGTCAGGGGTTTGCAGAGCCAGGATCCGTCGGGCAAGGGAGGTTCGGCTGGCGAAGCGATCACACAATCCGGGAGAGCGGGTGGCAAGGGAGATCCTGCGTTTGGAGGGGAACGCCACCCGCTTTATCGGCTCTCGAAATCCGATACGGTGGACGTAAATTTCACATTTTCTCCCGACTTCAATCAGACCCTGACGGTGCAGCCCGACGGCTTCGTAACCCTAAAAGGTGCGGGCACCCTGTTGGTGGAAGGATCGACCGTTCCTGAGATGCAATTGGCGATCGTTAATGCATATCAGGGCTTTCTTCATGAGCCCGAGGTCACTGTGTCTCTGAAGGACTTTGACAAACCCTATTTCCTCGCTTCGGGTGAAGTGACGCGGCCCGGGAAATATGAGTTGCGAGGTAACTTGACGGTGGGCGAGGCTGTGGCAATGGCCGGCGGCTTCACTCAACAGGCGCGTCATTCCCAAGTAATTGTATTTCGACGTGTCTCCGCGGACTTGGCCGAATCCCACGTAATCGATTTAAAGAAGATGCTCGACTCTCACGACCTGCATGAAGATCTCCATCTGCGGGCAGGCGACTTTATTTTCGTGCCACAAAGCCGGATCTCAAAAATCCGCAAATTTGTGCCAACTAATTCTATGAGCTGGTATATGAGCCCTTTGCAGTTTTAGCAGAAAGGAGTAGCAGCATCCACTGATTGCGTCACTAGAATCCGGCGAGTTCCTATAAACCCTTCCTGGTGTGATCGGCTTGCTGTACGATCCATGTCCGCGGAATTAGTTTCAACCCCACAAACTGGTGTTTCTCTCACCCCCCGCGATCTCGCCGCCACGTTATTCCGGCGCCCGCGTCTGGTGGCGGTTTCTTTCGGATTTCTGTTATTAGGGACGATTCTGCTCTTCGTGTTTTCAGCGCGGTACGAATCGCACTTCAAAGTTTTGTTGCGCCGCGGTCGCTTTGATCCTGTCGTATCTTCTGAGCCTGCTAGCGCCATGGATTTCACTCGCCCCGAAATTACTGAAGAGGAGCTCAATTCCGAAGTGGAGCTTTTGCGCGACGAAGATCTGCTGCGACAAGTCGTGCAAATTGCTGGGCTGATTCCTTCCGGCATTCCAGATTCCGAGCGCCCAGCCGAGATCGAACATGCGGTTCGCAAGGTACAACGTCGGTTGGAGGTTGAAGCTTTGAAGAAATCCAATCTTATCCAGGTCACATACAAAGACACTCGTCCGGAACGAGCTGCGCGCGTACTGGCTGCGCTATCTCAAATTTACGTGCAGAAGCATACGAGTCTTCAGCGACCTGGGGGAGAAATGCCGTTTTTCGAAAGACAAACTGCGAAATATGAAGAACAACTTCATCAGTCGGAAGCCCATCTCGTCCGATTCACTCGCACAAGCGGAGTGGCATCGGCATCGTTGGAACGAGATATCGCTCTCCAGAAGTTAGGCGACGCCGGGGCCGCGTACCGTCAGCTTGACCAGGATGCAGTCGAGACGGAACGACGGATTGCCTCCCTTGGTGAGCAGCTGAAGTCTTTTCCCTCACGATCGGTCACTTCGAAGCGGTGGGCCGATAATCCTGAGGTCCTGGAAAAGATGAAAACGCATTTACTTGAGCTCCAACTCAAGCGGACCGAGCTCCTCACACGCTTTCAACCATCCTATCGGCTGGTGCACGAAGTTGATGAACAAATAAGCGAAACTCGCGCCTCCATTGAAGCCGAAGCACTCACTCCGGTTCGCGACGAGACGACGGATAAAGACCCGAATTACGAGTGGGCCCGCATGGAATTGGAAAAAGCACAAGTTTCCAGAGACGGATTACGAGATCGGCAATCCGTCGCGGCAACCCAGGTTGTGTCGCTGCGCACATTCGCTCAACAAATGCAATCCGATTCAATAGATCAACAGGACCTGATTCGTGCGGCGAAGGTGGACGAAGCAAATTACTTGCTCTATCTCCGCAAACGCGAGGAGGCACGCATCGGCGACGCTCTGGATGAGGGCCGTATCCTTAATGTGGCCATCGTAGAGCCGCCGGGGATTCCGGCGCTTCCTACCCACTCGATTCTTTTGTATCTCACACTCGCTTTCATCTTCGCCGCAGCATTCAGCGTCGGAATCGCCTTCACAAGCGAATACTTTGATCCCACAATCCGTACGCCCGACGAAGCTTATAACCTCTTGGAAGTGCCGGTACTGGCTTGGCTTCCTGCATCTACCGATGTATCACAGCGCCATACTGGGTTTTCCCCTGCTCGACCCAGGGTGGTAGTGCAGTGAGCACACTCGCAGAGCTTCATGCCGAAATGACCAATGCTGTTGGAGGGAAGCCGCGTGGCACTCCCCTTCTCCAACCAATAAAACGCGGAGCAGTTTCTTCCATCGTTTCGCTTCACCATAGCCAAATACATTCCCTGGTTCAGCGACTTTTCTTTTGTCCGGAATCGAAGCCCGTGCGGCATGTGGGCTTCGCCCCGGTTGAAGAATCGACCCGTACGGAACCGTTGTGCCTCGAAGTAGCGACAGCTCTAGCTGAAGAAGGCCGGTATGATGTCGCGCTTATTGACGCTTACCCGGGTTCCGTTCCGTTGCAGACTGAGTTGCAACTTCCGTCCCCAACTTCGGCGGAGTCCAGTTGGCTGATCGCGCCGCACCTTTGGATCGTCGCTCGCCAAAGTTGGTTGTCGGATACCGAAGGGCATAACCTCACCGACCAAAACCTAGCAAGCCTAGAAGACGTCACGTCGGATTTCGACTTTACGATTTTGCGATTTGGTCCGATCTCATGGCACACCGCGAGCATCGCGAAGGCGTGCGACGGACTGGCATTGGTGCTAACCGCCAATAAAACCAGACGCATCGTCGCCACTCGGATCAAAGATCAGCTCCGAAAAGCGGGCGTTCCCCTACTCGGAACCGTACTTGCCGATCGCAGTTTCCCTGTGCCTGAAGGCCTATACCGGAGTCTTTGAATGAATATAAGCGAAGTGGCGACAAGCCGGTTATGGGATACAGGGCACGACGAATGTCCTTCGCAGTATACCCGCATGATCCCCGGAACATCCGTCATGCCTACTCCCAGGTTTGCCCCCCGGGATAAGAGTTCCATGCCTCAGATGACCACGGATAACGAGGGGAACATTCAAACCCACGCAATAACAAATCCAATTCAACAGTTGATAAATCAACCGTCTGGCAATCGTTTCCTGATCTTTGAGTTGGTAGCAGCGGATTGGATTGTTCTCGCAGCAGTGGTCGGAGGATCAGCGTTCCTGTTCCCCGCTTGGATACCCTGGGCTTTCCTCCCTGTCTTTACTGTTCTAGTAACGCTTTTCGGACTTTCAGAAGGAATTTACAAACACGCTGGGGACCCATCCCCGGTCGGTACTGTCCCAGCTTTGGCGCGTTCCACTCTTTTTGCCAGTGCGCTTGTGTTCATTGCCGGACTGCGCCCGCTCGCGACACTCACAGTGTTTACCGGTAGCCTGGCCGGTCTTGTGTTATCGCGCCACTCAAGAAAGTGGCTTTGGAAAAGACATCGCCGGGAGACGGAAACACGGAAGATACTCATCATTGGAGGAGGACTGGTTGCTCGATCTCTGGCTCAGGCTTTGCGCGCTGATCCTCTTCATCGCACATCTGTGTGCGGGTTTTTGGATGATGATCTGCCGCTTTCACCAGCGGTCCTCGGGCGCGTAGCAGACCTGGACTGGCTTGCACGATCGCAATTTATCGATGAAGTCATCCTGGCGCTTCCCGGCCAACCGACAAAGACGCGATTGGCTGCTGAAGTCGCATTCCGCAACCACCTGGACATTCGTGCTGTGCCCGATCTGCCGCCGGGTCCGTGGCCGGATTCAAGCATTGAACGCATCGGCGAGGTTGGAGTCATAACCCTACACCGCGAACACCTGCCGGGAGCCGCACTTTTTATCAAACGTTTTATAGATATTGCTGGTGCAAGTGCAGTGTTTCTATTGATCAGCCCCATCATGGCAATAGTAGCGCTGTTCGTACGACTGGACTCGACTGGGCCAATTTTTTATTCGGCGGAACGCACTGGCGCCAAAGGCCGCTGCTTCCGTTGCTACAAATTCCGCTCGATGGTTACCGATGCCGAACATCTGAAAGAGGACTTGCGCGCTCGCAATCAAAGAGAAGGTCCGATTTTCAAGATTGACGACGACCCGAGAATTACCCGCATCGGCCGGATCTTGAGACGCTACAGTCTCGATGAACTTCCACAACTCTGGAATGTTCTAAGGGGCGACATGAGTCTGGTTGGACCGCGGCCTCACCCGGTCGATGAAGTCAATCATTATGAACTCCACCATTATCGTCGCCTCGATGTAAAACCCGGAATCACGGGGCTGTGGCAAATCACAGCCCGCGATTGCTCTTCATTTGAACTCAACATGCATCTTGACCTTACTTACATCGAGAACTGGAGCCTGCGTCTCGATCTCCGCATTCTGGCGGGCACAATTCGCGTGCTATTTGCGCCGGAAGGATCGTGATGAGCAGCCGCGCTCTTAGCTGGGAGATTGAATACGGGAATTTTTGGCGCGTCGCAGCTATTTTATTGCGGCCCTTTCACTTCGGCTTAGCTTTTCCATCACTCATCTACGTCGCCGCCATGGTGGTCTTTCTTTTTCGGCCCCCAGACCTTTTCTCTTTTTATGCTGATCGAATCGCATTCGGCATCCTTATTTCATGCGTCGCCCTGCGCACATTGGTGCTGCGAGACCCCATCCCATTTTTCCCAGGAATTAGTCTGCCGATGCTTGGCCTCATCGCGCTCGCTGTATTTCGGGTACTGCGCGAACCCTTCGACCCGCAAATGTGGAGCATCATTGCCAGCAAGTACATCGTCCCCTTTACTCTCTTTCACGCGGCCGTGCTCATTTATCGGGGCGCATCGCAGCGAAAGCACTTTGAAGTTTTTGTGATATTGGCTCTCTCTTACCTCATATTCATCGCTTTAGCCTTTCTCGCCGACGC
>Ga0182024_10027249_pt1 | contig 10004 bp, 9 predicted proteins | sample P32metaG_FD_120480 | JGI IMG/M metagenome (GOLD analysis project Ga0182024, IMG submission 120480) | Permafrost microbial communities from Stordalen Mire, Sweden - P3-2 metaG (Illumina Assembly) | ecosystem: Environmental > Terrestrial > Soil > Wetlands > Permafrost | place: Sweden: Stordalen...
GCTCGTCGGCGACGCGAATCTCGATGGCGTTGTGAACTTCACCGACTTCGCGATCGTGCTCAAAAACTTCGCCCAGCCCGGCACGGACTGGGCACAGGGGAACTTCGAGTACGCGGCCAACAGCCCGTCGATTCAGGGAACGAACTTCAACGACTTCGCGGATGTGCTCAAGAACTTCCTGCAGCCGCTTCCCGGCGGCGGCGGCGGGGAATCACTCGGCGGAACAACGCAAGGTCTGTCGGCCTCCGCGCAGATACTCCCCACCACGCCGGCGCTTCCCGAACCGACGAGCCTCAGTCTGCTGGCCGCCGGCGCGGCGGGGCTGCTCGGGCGAAGACGTAAAACCAAGACTTAACCACCCCGGCGCGCCGGGATAGACGCCGGACACAGAGAGCCACAGAGAGAAATCCATACAGATTTCAATTCCAGTTTCGTTTTTTATCTTCTCCCTCTGTGATCTCTGTGACCTCTGTGGTTAAACGCATTTCTTCCCCGGTTGATCGTGGCCGATCGGACGGCTCGTCGCTATAGTTGCTTGAACCTCTATGCACAGCACCGTGGCGACGACCACCACCAGCCGGCGAAGCACTCATCCGCTGGCGGTCGGCGCTCTGCTGGTCATTCTGCCGGCCATCGCGCAGCTCTGGGGCGTGACCGCGGGATTCAATGGCTGGCCCGTCTACACCGATTACTATCGCCGGCTCACTGACGCTTTTCTGCACGGCCAGATCAGCCTCCGCCAGGGGCCGCCGGCGAAGATGCTGGCGCTGAAGGATCCCTATGATCCGTACCAGAATGCCCGGTATCGCATTCACGACGCCTCGCTCTATAACGGAAAATACTACCTCTACTGGGGACCGGCCCCGGCTCTGGTCGCGTCGGTCGTTTGCCTCGCCGTTGGAGATCGTGAGCCGACGTTCGGCGATCAGTATCTGGTTCTCATCTTCCTGTTCGGCACGCAGCTTCTGGCCGTCGTGCTGATCATGGAAATGCGCCGCCGATATTTCCCCGATCAATCGGTGTGGACGGCCGCTCCACCGGCGTTGGCGCTGGGCCTGGGCACGCCGATGCTCTACACGCTGGCTCGATCCGCCATCTATGAAGCGTCCATCGCCTCCGGGCAGTTCTTTCTCATGTCGGCCATCCTGACGGCATGGTTCGGCGTTCAAAACCGGCGGTCGCTTCTCCTGTTCCTCGCCGGGGTTTGCTTTGCCATGAGCTTCGGCTCGCGCATCAGTCTGCTGCCCGCCATTTTCGTGATCGCGCTGCTGACGGCCTGGATGTTGCGGGGCGACGGAAAAAAAACCGCGATCAACATTCTCGCGCTGCTCGCGCCGCTGGCGGCGGGCGTGGCGCTTCATGCCTGGTACAACTTTGCCCGCTTCGGCTCCGTCACCGAGTTGGGGCTGCATTACCAGTTGGCCATGGAGAACCAGCACGCCCGGCCCGCCTCCTCTTTCGCCGCCCCGCACTTCATTCTTCCCAACATCGTCGATTATCTTTTCGAGCCCCCTTACCGAATCAAAGTCTTCCCGTATGTGATCGCCTTCAATCAATTGCCCATCGAGCAGGTGTTTCATCTGATGAAACAATACCGCTCCGAGCCTGTGACCGGCGTCCTTTGGTCGATGCCGTTCCTGCTGTTCGTCATTCCCGCTTTCGCCCTGCTGCGATGGTTCAAATCCACACCCGATCGCCGGGCCGCCGCGTGGCTCACGCTCACGCTTGCGTGCGGCGGCATCCTGGGCATCGCTCCCGCGCTGACAATTCACGGCGCGACGATGCGTTATCTCCTCGACGCCGTCCCCTGCCTTACGGTCCTGAGCGCCTTCGGTTATTGGCAGGCCCGCCGGATGCTGGGCAACCATCCCCTCCTGCTGCGGCAGTTGACGGGCATCGCGCGCCTGATGACCATCTGGGCCGTGGTCATGGGTCTGCTCATGGGAGTCAGCGGTTACTATTCCAACCTCAACATGTTCAACGGCAAGCTCTTCCAAACCCTCATGACGAAGTTGCCGGTGATCCGCGCGTGGTGGTGGTGATGGAGGCGGTGGTGATGAAGCGTTATTTCATCGTCGGCGGCGCGGGTTTCATCGGCAGCCATCTCGCGCGCCGCGTTGCCGATGGCCCGGACGCCTCAGTCACCATCTACGACAATTTCTCCTCCGGCCGACTCTGGCGTTTGGGAGACGCCGCTCAATCGCCGCGCGTCAGCATCGTTCGCGGCGACGTGAAGGATCTGCCCGCATTGACGGCTGCCATGCGCGGCCACGATCACGTTTTTCACTTCGCCTCCAATCCCGACATCGCCAGGGCCGTCACGCAGCCGGACATCGACTTCTGGGAGGGATCGTATCTGACGCAAAATGTGCTCGAAGCCATGCGGGTCAGCGGCGTGCCCAAGCTGAACTACGCCTCCGGCAGCGGCGTCTATGGCGACACCGGCCACAAAGCCGTCTTCGAGGATTACGCCCCGCTGCTGCCGATCTCGACCTACGGGGCCAGCAAACTCGCCGGCGAAGTCAGTATCTGCGCTTATTGCCACATGTTCGGCCTCACCGCCGCCGCCTTCCGCTTTGCCAACGTCGTCGGCCCGCGCCAGAGCCACGGCGTCTGCTTCGATTTTATTCTGCGCCTGCTGCGGGATCCGCACGACCTCCGCATCCTCGGCGACGGCAGCCAGAGCAAATCGTACATTCACGTCGATGACGTGCTCGACGCGATGCTGCTGATCGCCGAATCCCAGTCCGGTGGCTTTGAGTATTTCAACGCGGCCACCGAGGATTATGTCACCGTTCTGCAAATCGCCGATCTGGTGACGAAGCGCATGAACCTGACCGGCGTGAACTACGAATTCACCGGCGGCGACCGCGGCTGGAAGGGGGACGTGCCGATCGTACGCTTCGACACGCGCAAGCTGCGCGCCCGCGGCTGGGCCAATCGCCGCACCAGCGTGGAGGCGCTGACGGAGTCCATCGACTCGATGCTTGCCGACGCCCGCGCCGGCCGTTTGGAGCAACCGGCGGATCCCGGCGCGCCGCGGACCGCCGCGGAAGGCAAAGCCTCCGCTCAGGGAAGCGCACCATGATGTTCAAACGTCCTTTGCGCCGCTTGATGCCGGTCGAAACGCAACCGCTGTCCGGGGCGATGCGAAAAATCCTTGCGGCGACGGGATATTTCCACTTCCGCACCTGGCTCGCCGCCGGCGGCCAATCATTCGACGGCATCAATCTTTATCAACCGCTTTATTCTCCCTGGCTCGGCGAAAAACATTTCGAGCCGCTCTACCAGGCCGCCCGCCCGCACACTTTGGTCTCGCGCGACCGCTGCTTCGTCCTCTGGCGCACGCTCTTGCAGGCACGGCAGCTCGACGGCGCGTGCATCGAATGCGGCGTCTTCCGCGGCGGAACGGCGCTGCTCGCCTCCAAAGTGCTCGGCGAGCACACGCCGCCGCGCCCGCTGCATCTCTTTGACAGCTTCCAGGGCATGCCGCCCGACACCGACAAAACCGAGAATTTCGTCCCCGGCGATTTTGCGCGCACTTCCGCTCAGCACGTCGTCGAATTGCTCGCCGACTATCCCGCGACGGAAGTTCACGCCGGCTTCATTCCCGACACCTTCGCCGGCCTTGCGATTGATAGAATCTCCTGGGCGCATGTCGATGTGGACCTGTACAAAAGTGTGCGCGACTGCATCGAGTGGATCTATCCGCGTCTGGTCGGCGGCGGCTGCATGATCTTCGACGACTACGGTTTCCCCAGTTGCTCCGGCGCTCGTCGGGCCGTGGACGAAGCGTTCGCGGGCAAACCGGAGTCGCCGCTCTGCCTGCCGACCGGACAATGCCTGGTGGTGAAACTTCCATGAGCAACGCTCCCCCCATCAGCGACGCTCCGCTGGTCACGATCCTCGTCCCCTGCCTCAATGAGCGATTGGTCATCGCCGAATTCGTCGATTGGTGCATGGAAGGACTCAAATCCGCCGGAGTGACCGGCGAAATCCTGATCGTCGATAGCTCCACCGACGACTCCCCGCAGATCGCCCGCGCTCACGGGGCCACGGTGCTGCAAGTCCCCAGGCGCGGTCTGGGCCGCGCCTACATCGACGCCCTCCCGCACGTCCGCGGTAAATACCTCATCCTCGGCGATTGCGATCTGACCTATGATTTCCGCGAATTAAGACCCTTCATCGACAAACTTTCGCAGGGCTACGATTTCGTCATGGGCACGCGGATGAAAGGCCACATCGAAAGCGGCGCGATGCCTGCCCTCCACCGCTATTTCGGCACGCCTATCACCACCGCGATTCTGAACATGATCTACGGAACCCATTACAGCGACATCCACTGCGGCATGAGAGCCGTCAGTCTCGAGGCACTGCGGCGCATCGATCTGCAAAGCAACGGCTGGGAATACGCCTCCGAGATGGTCTTAAAAGCCGCAAGATTGGGCCTGCGCTGCTGCGAAATCCCCATCAACTTCTACAAAGACCGCGCCGGCCGCGTCAGCCATCACAAGCGCAGCGGCTGGCTCTCACCCTGGCGAGCCGGCTGGGTGAATCTCAAAGCCATGTTCGTCTTCGCCCCCGACGCCCTGCTCCTCAAACCCGGCCTCGCGGCATTGGCGATCGGCTTGCTTCTCGTTGTCTCCCTCATCGCCGGCCCCTATTCGATCGGCCCCTTCGGCTTTGACCTGCATTGGATGCTCCTGGGCGTCACCCTCGCCACCGTCGGATACAGCGCCATGCACCTCGCTTTGCTTGCCCGCGCCTACTACGCCTATCGCCCCACCTGGCGGCGGCGCGTGCTCGACTGGTTCGCCTATGACCGCGGCATGACGCTCGGCCTCATCCTCATCACCATCGGAATCCTCACCAACCTGCGGCTTCTCATCCATTGGTGGGCCAATCATCTCCGCCTCTCCGAGATTTCCTATCCCACGGTCTTCGGCCTCCTGCTGATTGTCTTGGGCTTTCAGACGATCACGCATACACTCATCCTGCACATGGCCCTTTTTGCCCGCCGCGGCGGAGAAGAGACGAATGAGTGACGATCGCCCGTTAGCCGGAAAACTTGCTCTCGTCACCGGCGCGTCGCGCGGCCTCGGCGCAGCCATCGCCAAACGCCTCAGCGCCGCCGGCGCCGATCTGATCCTCGCCGCCCGCGATCTGCACGCTCTCCAGACCACCGCCAAAGCCATCCCCGACTCCCGCGCTTTTCCTGTCGATCTCGCCGACCCGGAACAAGTCGAGCGACTCATCGAATTCTGCCTCGGCCTGGGAAAGCCGGTGAACATCATCGTCAACAACGCCGCCATTCAGGGCCTTATCGGCCCCTTCGCCGCCGCTGACTTCGCCAAGTGGAGAAGCGTCTTCCAGGTCAACTTTTTCGCCGCCGCCCAGATTTGCCAGGGTCTGATCGAACCGATGCGCCGCCAGCAGTGGGGCAAAATCGTCAACCTGTCCGGCGGCGGCGCCGCCTCGCCCCGACCCGACCTGTCCGCTTATGGCGTCGCCAAGTGCGCCCTCGTGCGATTCAGTGAAACCCTCGCCCAGGAACTGCACGCCACCGGCATCGACGTGAACTGCCTCGCCCCCGGCGCGATGAACACCGCGATGCTCAACGAACTCCTCGCCGCCGGACCGAGCGGCGCGAAGCGCGAATATCCCAAAGCCCTCGCCCAGCAGCGCGACGGCGGGGCGCCGCTGGAACGCGCCGCCGACCTGGCCGCGTTCCTCGCCTCACCCGCCAGCAACGGAATCACCGGCCGGCTCATATCCGCCGTCTGGGACAACTGGCAGGATTTGCCGAACCATCTCGAGCAACTTGCCGACACGGACATTTACACCCTTCGCCGCATCGTGCCGGAGGATCGCGGACAAAAATGGTGAACGGAGATCAGACATGAGTTTCAGCACCGACTATCTCGCCGAAGCCGCTCGCGTCTGCGCCACGCTCGACGCCGCCGCGATTGAAAAAGTGGCCGATCTTCTCGCCGCCACGCGCTCCGCCGGCGGACGTGTCTTTTTCCTCGGCGTCGGCGGCAGCGCGGCCAACGCTTCGCACGCCGTCAATGACTTCCGAAAAATCGCCGGCATCGAAGCCTACGCTCCCACCGACAACGTCTCGGAACTCACCGCCCGCACCAACGACGAAGGTTGGGAAACCGTCTTCGCCGCCTGGCTCGCAACCAGCCGGCTGAGCAATCGCGATCTGGTCATGATCTTCAGCGTCGGCGGCGGCAGCGTCGAGAAAAATACCAGCGTGAATCTCGTGCGGGCGTTGGACTTCGCCAAAAAGAGCGGTGCGAAGATCGCCGGCATCGTCGGCCGCGACGGCGGCTACACTGCCAAGCTCGCTGACGCCGTCGTGCTCGTCCCCACCGTCCACCCCGACCACATCACGCCCCACGCCGAGGCGTTCCAGGCCGTCGTGTGGCATCTGCTTGTGTCGCATCCGAAATTGAAGGCGAAGCAGACCCATTGGGAATCGAAGGTCTGATGAAAAGGGCCGTCTTCCTAGACCGCGACGGCGTGCTCAACGAAACATTCGTGCGCAGCGGCATACCCTATCCGGCCGCCAACGCCGAAGCCGTCCGCATCCTCCCCGGCGTCCCGCAGGCTCTAAAATCGCTGAAACAATTCGGCTTCCTGCTGATCGTCGTCACCAACCAGCCCGACGTCGCCCGCGGCACGCAAACCCTGGCGGCGGTCGAAGCGATCAACGCTCGTCTCGCCGCGCAACTTCCGCTGGACGAATTCCGCGTCTGCCCGCACGACGATGCCGACGATTGCCCCTGCCGCAAGCCCAAACCCGGGCTGCTGCTCGCCGCCGCCGCCGCCCACGGCATTGATCTGAAATCCAGCTACATGATTGGCGACCGCGCCGGCGACGTGCTTGCCGGAACCGCTGCCGGATGTCAAACTTTCCTCATCGCCCGGCCGTATAGTAAGAGTGAGACGTGCCGCCCTGATTTCACCGTCGCCGGCCTGAGCGAAGCGGCCGCCATCATCGCCCGACAGTTGGAAAGCCGATAAAGGAATCCATGCCCAGCCTCAAGAACCTCAAGGTAAAAATCTTCGCCGACGGCGCGGACCTGGCCGCCATGGTGGAGATGTCGCGCCGATCGTACATTTCCGGCCTGACGACCAATCCCACCCTGATGCGAAAGGCCGGCATCACGGACTATCGTACCTTCGCCAGGCAGGTGCTGGCCGCCATTCCCGACAAGCCGATCTCCTTCGAGGTCTTCTCCGACGAATTCGACGAGATGAAGCGCCAGGCATTGGAGATCGCCGCCTGGGGCAAAAACGTCTACGTCAAAATCCCCGTCACCAACACGCGATCCGAACCCGCCGACGCCCTGATCGCGAGCCTCGCCGCCGCCAAAGTAAAACTGAACGTGACGGCGATCATGACCATCGAGCAAGTCCAGCGCGTCTCGGCAGCGCTGGGCAATCACGCTCCCTGCAACATCTCCGTCTTCGCCGGCCGCATCGCCGACACCGGCCGCGATCCATTGCCGTTGCTCGCCCAATGTCTGTCGATTTTGAGCAAACACAAAAACCAGGAACTCATCTGGGCCAGCCCGAGAGAACTGCTGAACATCTTTCAGGCCGACAAACTCGGCTGCCACATCATCACTGTCACCGGCGACATCCTGAAAAAGCTCGAGCTGATCGATAAGGACTTGAGCGTCTATTCGCTGGACACCGTAAAAATGTTTTACGACGACGCCAACGCGGCAGGGTTTAAGTTGTAGTTTTCAGAATGGTTTGAACAATTCCCATCCGATCGCACTGCTTCCTTATCGCCAGGATTTCCACCAAGGCCTTTTTGTTGGAAGCGACGCCATGCGGAAACGTGACGCCTGTGCTGATTCCGCGTTCGCCAACCCGCCGTCTGTCTCTTCGATCAACTGCTTGATGGCCGATCCCGGATCAAGCAACCCGCGATGCAGCGTTCATTCACAGCCGCGCCTCCGGGGGTGACAGCTTTTGGCCGCCTGCAGAGCGCCACAGAGCGATTGCACCATAACATTGTACTTCCCCGTCTCCCGAATAAGAGTAATGACCGTTACAAAGTTCCGCCCTTGGCTCCCCTTACCTAATGGTCAATGAGTTTCATCAGGATTTTTCTTGATATTGCCTGCCAAGGCTGTAAGATGGGTCTAATCAGACTAACCCCCAAAGGACAGGAGCTAAAATGCGGTCGTTCAAGATGATGCCGGTTATCGGACTTGCCCTTACGCTATTCAGCGCTCGGGCTGTGTTTGCGGACATTACGACCGACGCGATGAGCATTATTATCAATGAGCAGACTGGGCAGGGTTATTACCAGCTCACGATTGGTTCCAATACCAGCAGTTGGAAGCCGCTGGCCGATGTTGTGCAATCAACGTGGGACAGCATGACCGTAACACACGGGGGTTCACCTGTTGGCACAACGGAAGATTTTGAACTGGCAAACATTTCCTACCTTGTTGGCGGCACCGATTACACCATCATAGACACGACTGGAACCAGTTGGCGGAATAACAGGGCTGCTTACGTAGGTGGTACGTTCAGCGGCGGCGTATACAGCGGTGGAACCTATACCAACCCCGGCGACACCGAGGCCGCACTGATCGTCACCAAGGGCGGCACCTCTTCCACGTCCGCCGTATCAAACCTTGTGGTGTTCGACAACGCCGGCCAATCATCAAGTGGCATTTTGGTTTATAACGCTCCGGGGGCAAGCCCCGAAGCTGATGCCGCGGACTATGGATTTACCAACGGCACCTACTCGGCCACCGGCAACGGCATCCCAATTACCGAGTTGGGTTCGGATGGATCGTCGTCAGAGAAGGGACTCGAGGGCGACTTGGAAAACTATAGCACCTTCGCTGGTCCTGGCAGCAACGGTGAAAATATTGCCGTTGGCGAGGGAGACACGGTCATCGACCCGATGACGGGGAAACTTTACTATGGGTATAAGTTGGGCGCCGATTCCGAAGCGAATGTCGCGAATAATCCAACATTGTTGACTGCCGGCACTGATCCTGCCCAATTGTTCATCTACGCAAATGGGGCTTTCAGTGCTTATATCAGCCCGACGGTTTACTTCGAATCATTTGCGGTTCCGCTGCCCGCGCCGTTTTGGTACTGCTTGAGCTTGATGGTACTTATGGGCTTCGCCAAATTTCGGACTTCGCGCAGAATCCGGATATAGTCCATTCGAGACGAGAGGTGGAGTCCAAAAGCGACACGTGGCTTCGTTGCCACGTCCGCCGACGGAAGCAATCCTTTCCCGGAATTTCAAATTATTTCTATTTATAATTTGCCGAGCTGGATCGAATCTTCTTCGACGTGAGTTTTTCAAGACTGGCATCCGCCTGAAAGACTTTCACCGCCAAGGCGCAAAGGACGCAAAGAAAAGAATTCCTTCGCGATCTTTGCGTCTTTGCGGTGAAGCAATTTGGGCGAAAGTACCAGTGCATGGAATCTAACGGACCTGCGGACGCGGCGACGGGGAATGCCATCGCGGCGGCCGGGGGTAGTTCCCCGGTCGAGGCATGGGCCTCGGTTACGAGTGGGATGAGCCGCATGGATTTTCTGACCTGACCGTCCGAGTATCGCGCGCCTGTCGCGGCTTGGGAGACATGCGCGCGCCTTGCCGGCGGCGGCGGCTCTGGAGTGTGTTCGAGCACTCTTAACCGCCTGTGAGGTTTTACCTCTGGCCGTAGAGGGGATGCGATCCGATCACAGAAACGAACCGGCGCAAGACGGTAAAGCGAGCGCCGTGCTGCCGTCCTCTTTCTCGCCGAGACATTGCCGGCGGGGCGGGATGGGCAGGGTGGGATTTTCCACCATCAATCGGATCGTCCTCGATCTGCCCAAGTTCCTCCCTCATCAATCACCCGGCGATTGATGGAATCGGCATCCCTGCCGACTGGGAGGGGACAGAACCAGCGCAAATGAGACCAGACCATTCGGATTTCCCGTTGGGACGGCAGGGAAATCGTGTACAC